>ERZ795053.5407-NODE-5407-length-13185-cov-4.742346_pt1 | contig 13185 bp, 15 predicted proteins | sample MGYA00375137_ERZ795053 | MGnify/ENA primary metagenome ERZ795053 (study PRJEB30182, sample SAMN05720284) | activated sludge metagenome | isolation source: Anaerobic digester | place: Hong Kong | collected 2014-12-17 ... | reverse complement strand
AAGCGCATTCAAAATTTTTCAAAAAGGAAATTCCGAAACCCGCCCGCATTCCTCCCCAGACCCCTCCTGCGGGCGGGAAATCAGTCGAGGCAGGGCGAATCCATTCCCCCAGACAAATTGTTTCGCCCTGTCGAGTCCTTTTTAGTAGTTTTAATCATTTGGATTTTGCTCGAAATAGTTTCGAACTTTGTCCAACAAACACCGCCAGAATTGTTAATATTTCTTGCTGTACCCTAGTTTAGTAAGTTCTTCTTTTACTATTGCGTATTCATCCCAGGGGATCTTTACTCCGGCTATGATGCTACTTGGGTCTGTTCCTTTTCCGGTTATTAAAACAATGTCATTCTTTTTTGCTAAGCTCAAGGCTTTGGAGATTCCTTCTTTTCTGTCTTGGATCTGATAAATTCCTTTTAGTTCTGGCCTGACTTTTTTGCAGCCTTTTACGATGTCATTAATAATATCTTGAGGGTCATCGTCGTATACGTCGTCGTTACTAATGACTACTGAGTCACAATATCTAGCGGCTATCTCTCCCATGATAGGGCGCTTTTTAATGTCTCTGCCCCCTCCTTGTCCGCAGATAAGACTAATTATCTTTCCTCCTTTAGGGAGTGATTCTTTAGCCCACTCTACTAATTGTTGTAAGCCGCTTTCCTCGTGGGCATAGTCGATTACTACCGTAAAGGGCTGTCCCTGCTTTATTAGGTTCATTCTCCCAGGTACGCCACCATAACTTTCTAATCTTTTTGAAATAGTTTTTGGGTTTAGTCCAATAATCTGTGCGGTTGCTATAGCTGCTGTGGCATTTGATATGTTTATTTTGCCGGGTATATTAAGCTTAAATCTAGTGTTTTTAAGTTTAAATGTGCTGTCTTCAATACCAGACTCTATATGGGCAGGCTTAAAGTCACTTTCTTCTTTTACCGAATAGGAGAATTTTTGATCTGCTTTGAATTTTGTATATTCTCCATAGAATTCGGAATCTTTATTGGCAAGAATTGTCTTTGGGAATTTACTTCCATTTATTTTCTTTTTCTTTAACCTGTGGAAGATAGATAATAGTCTCTTGTTGTGTTTGTGTAATAGTTCTAGGCTGTTTTTATGAACGGCTAAGATCTCGTTCGTGACATTTGTAAAAATAATGATGTCGAAGTTGATGCCGATATGGCGCCAGTTTTGCTGAGCTTCACTCGGGACTTCTAGTATGGCATATTTGCATCCACTTTTTTTCATTTGTGAAAGTAACTTTTGGGTGTGCCAACGTCCAGGCATAGTTTTGTGCCAATGGTTCTTTACTCTCCTGTTACCTATTTGGATGTCCGCCGTACCGATTAAGCCGGCAGGTTTTTTTTTGTCATTTAGTATTCCCCATAAGATGTTTGCTGTGGTGGTCTTCCCTTTTGAGCCTACAATACCAATTACCAGCAATGATCTGCTTGGATTTTTGTATATAACTTGAGCAACTCTGGCCTCTATGTAGTGCTGTAGCTGAAAGACCCAACTTGGCAGGAGCCTTCTTAGCAGGTTAAGCGTCATGTGTACTATTCTTTTTTTGGGCGACATAATTAAGCTTAATTCTAGCAGATTAACTATTATTAAGTTTTTGTTAAGACTTATGCACATCAGTATTCTCTACTCTGTTAAAGATGTGTATAAGTGATAATTAATGTGGAAAAGACTTAAAGAAGAAAGTTGCATAAGTGTACATGTAATGATTTAAAAAGCTTTTATTTGGTATTATTTTATTGATGAGTAGTTTTGATTTAAGTGCCTTTGTTAAGAAGCCAATTGTTATGATTGGGGGTGTCATTATTATCTTGATATTGTTGTTCATGATTTTTTTTGGAGGAGGAGGTGGTGAAGATCCTACTGCTAAATCAGTTAAAAACTTAAGTAATCAGCACCAAGCTCTTGTCAATTTAATTGATGGATATTCGAGGAGCGTAAAAAGTGCGAATCTTAAGTCTAATATATCTCAAGTTTCAATAATCCTAATAGCGAATAAGAATGATCTGGATACTTACTTCTCTGGGTTAAGTAAGGAGAGTAGAAAAGTTAAGTCAACTGTAAGTACGAAGCCTAAAAAAGACCTTATCACTAGGCTCGATCAGGCGAAAATCTCTAATAATCTTGATTCTGAGATTAAATCAGTGGTATTGAGTGAGCTTCAGTTGATAGAGAATGCTATTCAGAAGATTAAGAAAGAAAATTCAAATAAAGCTAGTCTATCGGTCTTGACAGATAAACTTATATTAAATAATCAGACTATAATTACACGGCTTAATGAATCAAGGTAATATTTGATAGATAGACCTTTATCTCATTTATCAGCGGTGTTATAATAAGCTTTTAGATACAAAGGGTATGGATTTATTAATCTTCTTTTGTTTTGCATATAAACAGTTAAAAATTTATTTAGCGCGGGTGGTGGAATTGGTAGACACGCAGGCTTGAGGGGCCTGTGGCCGATTTAGGCCGTGGAGGTTCAAGTCCTCTTCCGCGCACCATGCCTCGCTTTTTTAAAGCTTTGTAGGTTAAATCATTTAAAAATTAGGGCGAGTGGCGGAATTGGTATACGCGACGGACTTAAAATCCGTTGAGAGCAATCTCGTGAGGGTTCAAGTCCCTCCTCGCCCACCACTTTGGTTTGCTATGTTAAAGATTGCACGCACTTCATTATGTGTAAATGCTGAGGACCTCAAGGGTCTTTTTTCGTCTAAAAATATAAGGCACGCGGCTGTAGGTCCTGGCTATGGAACCCTCGTGAGAGCTAAGATGGTCCAGGACTATTTAACAGATGGGGCTTTTAGTGCCGTATACTTTGATTGTCGGGTCCCTTGTGGCGATACTCCCACAGCTACATGGACCGAGGCTTTTGCTTGTATCTCGAAGCTTGGCGAAGAGACTGGGCTGTATGTCCCAGCTGTTATAGACCCCAGTGTACCTCGTTATATAAACGCAAATCCTGAACTTGCTGTAATAGAATTTCTCGAATTGGTGTCAGGACAATCTGTTTAGATTATATCCTTACATCTTAGACGGGATCTCTATGCCGAGAATTCCTAATGATGACTCAAGGATACTATAGGTAAACTTAAGGAGCCAAACTCGGGCTTCTTTTTCTTCTGGAGCGGAATTCATAATATTAACTTCTTCGTAGTATCTATTTAGCTCTTTGGCGAGTTCAAACGCATAGGTTGCTAGATGATGGGGCTCGTACTTTTCGGCAGAAGTTCTTACTAGTTCTGGATATTTACTAAGCTTAAGTAAAAGTTCTGATTCTTCTTCGAAATTGTAATCTGATTTAAGTTCTTTTTGGTTGTCTGCGTCTTCAGCCAATTTTTGTAGGATGGATTTAATTCTTACTCCTGCATATTGAACGAATGGTCCAGAAAAACCTTGGAGGCTGAACATACGATCCCAATCGAATAAAATATTTGTTTTTCTGTCTTGGGCGAAGTCGTTAAACTTAATTGCTCCGAGAGCAATCTTGTGAATGTCTTCGAATTTAAGATCCCTGTCCTCGACCGTCTTTGTGGCATATTCTAGCGCGCGATCAATCAGGTCTCTAATATGCATGGCGCCTTTACGGGAACTCATCTTTTCTCTTTTGCCGTCCTCGTTAGTTTCTTGAATCTGCCCAAACCAAGCGTGGAAGAGTTCGGTTGATTCTAGCCAGCCCAGTTTTTTTGCTAGAGCGAAGACTTGTTGAAAGTGAAATCTTTGTTGGATATCTACCGAGTAGATTATCTTCTTTGGAGTTTTTGGATAGTTTTTGAGTCTATGCTCGATTGTTGCAATGTCAGTAGTGGCGTAGAGAGACGTTCCGTCGCTTTTCTCTATCAGTATTGGAGTTTTTATGTCGTATTCTTCGAGATTGACTATGACGGATCCGTCTGATTGCTTTGTCGCGACACCATCTTTTATTAGTTCTTGGACGATTTGTTTTCCTCTTTTTAAGAAGAATGATTCGCCAAGGTTCTCATCTGGATGCACTCCAAGTTCTTCTAGAACTCCGAACATGTGAGCGATTGTGACATCATTGAACTTAGCCTGGTACATCAGAGCCTCTGGATCCCCTGCTTCTAACTTTTTCAGCCAGCCTGCTACCTGCTCTTTTAGTTTAGTGTTTCCGGCTTCTTCCTCTTTTTTAAGTAGAGCTTTTGTTTCTGCATATACTCTACCAAGTTCATACGCTCCTCCTTCTTTTAATTTTTCATCGCAACTCAATAACTTGAAGCCAACAACCCAAATACCAAATGGTGTACCGCTATCACCAATATGCGTATCTCCAACCGTTTGATATCCACTAAGCTTAAGTAGGTTTATTATTGCTTGGCCCTGTAGGGTCGGCCTTAGATGTCCAATGCTAAATGGTTTAGCCATGTTAAGCCCAACGTAATCTACTATGGCCAGCTCTCCAGAACCAGAATCGTTAGATCCGTAAAGTTGGTTTTCTTTGAGATCTAAACTTAAGTTTTCTGCAAGCAATCTTGGGTCGAGCCAAATGTTTAGGAAGCCTCCTGCCGGTTCTAGTTTTTTTATCTCGCTGATATTAACTTCTTGTGAAAGCTTTTGTGCAAGCTCGTTTGGATTTAAGCTTAGTTCTTTGGCGACGGAAAAAAGTGGGACGGCAATGTGAGCCCCAGTTTTTGGGTGAGCTGGGATGACCTCAAAATTATGTGGAGTTTTAAGTAGCTTCTGTAGATTAACTTTCAGTTCTTCTGAGAATCTATCTAAAAAATATGTAGTCATTTGATATTAGTATAACAGAGACAGCGCTCTCATATATTGACGGGTAGTGGTATGATTAAGCTTATAGTTAAATTTATTGAGGTTAGATTGACATTATGGCTCCAGAAGAAATGACTAAATCTGAGGATAATAGTACTAAAAGTTCAAAAAAGAAGAAGCTTAAAATTATTGCCATAGTCGTTGGGGTAGTTTTAGTCTTGGGAGGTGTGACGGCTGCTTTAGTAGTTAGGAGTATTTATAACAAACCAGAGAATGTTGTGGCTACGGCACTCGGTAACTACCTACTAGATGGTGAGGATAAGAACTTTGATACAAAAATCTCTCTTGATATGGAAGAGGCTTTGATGGGAGTTAAGAATGTTGACCTGGGTGCAAATGTACAGATGTCTGGTAAAACTACCCAAATTGACCTAACTATTAATGCCTCAATAATTACACTAAGAGGATCTATACAGTCTAATGAAAATGGTAATCTTTATGTAAAGATTGAGGATATCCCTGCTCTCTTGTCTTCTTCTGCCTTGCAGGCTTCTGGTCTGCCTGCTGAAATGGCTACCCAGCTTTCATCTCTTGATAAAAAATGGATTGAGATAAAGCCTAAAGACATAGAGAAGTTGACTGGCAAGGAATCTGAAGAAAGCGCCCTTGATAAATGTACGAATGCACTTTATGCGGCACTTGATAACGATGAGCTAGGTGGCTCTGTTGATAAACTTTATAAAAAGCACAGATTTATAATAGCTAAGAATGCTGTTGAAGAGAAAGTTGGCGATAAGGAGCTCCTAAAAGTTGAGGTAGGCTTAGATCAAAATAAGTTTAATGAGTTTGCTACAGAACTTTCTAAGTCTGATGTAGCTAAGAAAGCTATTGATGACTGCGGTTTATCATCAGATGGTAATGATAATAGCTCTGATGATGGATCAGAACTAAAGAACGGTAAACTAACTGTTTGGGTTGATCGAGGTAAGAAAGAGCTTGTTAAGCTTGAAGCGACTGGCGATAACTTTACAAAAGATGGTCAGAAGAATATGGGGATGAAGATGACTATGGACGCTAAAGAACCTGCGGTAAAGCTAGAGGCTCCAAGCGATACGGTGAATATTTTGACTTTACTTGAGGGCTTAGGGATTAACCCGGCTATGTTGCAAGGTCTAGGTGGTGGATCTACTGCTCAGTAATATTAAGATAAAAAGTGTTAATCAAAAAGAGCTCTAATATGAGCTCTTTTTTTATAAATTTATTACGGTGTTATAATAGATTTTATATGACAAGTGCATTTAGTTTAAATGAGATAATGCTATCGGGCTGCTTTTAGATAATTCTCTATAGGCAGTCCAAATCTGCTGAATTTTATAATAAACTAAATAACCAACTTGATAACTTAAAACTACAAATGACAAAATTTTATATAACGACAACAATCCCCTACGTAAATGGGGATCTTCACTTGGGCCATGCTCAAGAATTTGCTGAGGCTGATACCCTTGCTAGATATTACAGATCAAAAGGCGATGAAGTCTTATTTAGCGCCGGAACAGATGAAAATGGAGAGAAGAATTTTGAGGTTGCCCAAAAATCTGGGATTACTCCTCAACAATATGTCGATTCAATGCTTCCGAATGTTCTTGCTGTACATAAAGCTTACAATATTTCTGCCGATAGATTTATAAGGACTAGTGATGAGGCTCACCATGCGCGAGTTCAGATTGCTTGGACTAAATTAAAGCCTTATATTTTTAAGTCTAAATATATTGGTTACTACTGTGTGGGGTGTGAGGAGTTTAAGACAGAGACTGACTTTAAAGAGAACAATGGTGTTTGCCCGGATCATAACCGAAAGTACGAAATGAGAGAAGAAGAAAATTACTTCTTTAAATTGAGCGACTTTGGCGAAAGAATTACTGAGGCGATTAACTCAGAAGAAATGAGGGTAGTTCCTGATTCTAAAAAGAATGAGATCTTAAGCTTAATTAAATCGGGGTTGGATGATTTGAGTGTCTCTAGGCCAAAGTCAAAGCTTGCTTGGGGTGTTGAGGTTCCTGATGACCCTGAGCATACTATTTATATCTGGTTTGAGGCACTTCTTAACTACATTACTCTAATTGGTTACCCAGAGCATGAAGATTTTAAAAAGTTTTGGCCAGCTGATTTGCAGGTTTTGGGTAAAGGAGTTTTAAGGCAACATGCGGCGATATGGCCGGCGATATTAATGGGCCTTGGTTTGCCACTTCCTAAAAATCTTTTTGTACACGGTTACGTTAGTGTGAACGGCAAAAAGATGAGTAAATCTTTAGGCAATAGTGTGGATCCTCTATATCTGGCAAAGTTATTTGGGACTGACGGGGCAAGGTACTTCTTGCTCTCTTCTATACCTAGTTATAGTGACGGAGATTTTACCTGGCAAAAGATGTTAAATGTTTATAACAATGATCTTATTAATGGTCTAGGCAATGTCATCCAAAGGACGTCGATGATGATTGGCAAGTATTTGAATGGAGAGATTGGAGATAAAGTTCCGGGATCTAGACACGATCATACTGTGTATCACGAAGCTTTGAGCGATTACCGCTTTGATAAGGCATTAGAATGGGTTTTTGGGATAGTTGATGGGGTTAATAAATATTTAGAGCAGACTAAGCCATGGATGCTTGCTAAGGATGAATCTAATAAAGAGCATGTTAGAGAGATTCTATTAACCTGCGTTGCAGATTTACGAGAAGTATCTGCTTTATTGGCTCCATTTATGCCTCAAACTGCAGAGATGATTAACTCTGTGTTTGGTGGCAGTGTCCTAAATCCGCCTCAAGGTCCAGTATTTGCAAGAGTTGAACTCCCTGGAGAGTTAACTGCTCAAGGTGCTGTTTAGGCCTCTAGATTTCCTATTAGTCCCCTCATCTGCTCATCCATTAGGATTCTAACTAGTTGCGGGTCAGGTGGTCCGGCCATCTTCTCTGGCGGTAGTCCATCTAGCCTGTTTATATACCTAGTTCTCGTTCGTACTTTAGTGCCAGATATTTCAACTTTTTGTATAGAAACTTCATAGAACTCTCCTCCACTTGCTTTGTTTTTTATTGGGCAGTATTCTTGGAGACATGTTATACAGTCTTCTTCAGGTTCGGCATCTTCTGCCTCAAATAAAGCAGTATTATATAGCTCGAGCGTGGGTTGATGTTTGAACGGCTTTATCTCATCTGGATGTTTACCGTTATTTCTTTTCTTCCATGCCTTCTCTGCCTCATATCTTAAAACTAAGAATTTACTGAGAGTCCGAGCACATCGTGGTCTTGTCTCTTTTGACTCATTAAGAATATCTATCTCTTTGCCTTCGGCAGGTCTAGGGTCTGGCACCTCTTCTATTTTTAATGTAAGTTCTTCTTGTGGTATAACAGACTCTAGGGTTTCGGTGATTGGTTCTTCTGGTTGGGCAAAACCGATTTCGTCAAAGCCTTCACGTAGTATTTCATCCGCAACATGTATTAGGGTTACTCCATAATATCTAAGTCTTCTAAGTAGTCTTTCTTTCACGGCTGACATTTCTGGAAGTTGGAGCATGGTGATGTCGGCAACAGTTATGGCCTTTACTGTAGTTTTGGTTATTGAAACTGATACCTCTTCTAAACTTAATATATCTTCTCTAAATTTTAGAGGGCATCTTAGTAGCCCGTCAGGCTCAAGGCAGTTTCTGCAGTCCGATAATGGGTTTGTAAGTATAGCTGCATCACTGGCTTTTTGTAGCCTATCATTAATAGTATCCGGATCTTCAGTATCAAATGCAGTCTCAAAGGACTTTGCACAGGATGGATTAGTGGGCTCGACTAAATCTCCACTTTCTGGAGGTGGTGGCGATTGCCTCTGCTCTCCAATCATGGGGTGGATTGTACCTGTTGATGGGCTTATAAGTCAAGTTTAAGCGGCTATTTCTGGGTTGTCTATAACTACTTTTTCCTCGGGTAGTCTAGATGCTAACTTTTCTTTCTGTTGTTCAAGCTCCCCTGATGATACTGCTGTGTTATAGGCTTCAGTCATCGGCTCCATTTGACCTGGTTTTTTAAGGTTACAGCCAATACACCCCTCACAGTCGGCAGCTTTTGCTAACTCTTGGGCAGTTCTTGACTCACCCTTAGTAATTGATTCAAGCTTACTAGAGCCAATTATAACCGGAGTTGATAATTTGCTAAACGCTAATAGCATTGCCTCCTGACATGAAATTGGTTTTTGTGACTTAACTTCTTCCATATGCCGAGTATTGTATCATACTCTAGCTGTTTTTGTCAATGAGATGCAAGAGGTTCTCGTATAGATAGCTTATGGTTAGAGGTCCAACTCCGCCAATACTTGGAGTTATTTTTATGTCTAATTTGGAATTATATACTTCTGGATCTAGATCTCCTTTTAAGACTCCCCCATCTTCTGAAGTCCCGGCATCGATGATGACTTGGTTATCTTTTATCATTTCGGATTTTATGAGCCCAGGTGAGCCGGTAGCTGTAATGATTATGTCTGAATTCTGTATAAATTCTTTTAGTTCTTCTGGTGAATTTGTCTCATCTAGAGTCTTAACTGATAGGTTTTGATCTTTTAGGGTTTTTAATAAAGGTAGGCCAACTAGTTTACCTTGGCCAATGATTAAGATATCTTTATCTTTTAGATCGATATTGTAGCCGGCCAGAAGCCATAAGATTGCCCCGACTGTAGCGGGCTCCACTAAACTGTTTTTGTTTAAACCGTCAACGTCTTTTTCTGGTGGAATCAAGTTAGTCAGCTCGTCAGTTAAAGTTGGGTCTTCGAGTGGCAGTTGCAGGATAATCCCGTGCACTGATTTGTTTTTTGCGAGCTCTTTTATCTTCTCTTCTGCTACACTCTCAACAATCTGGTGTATATCAACTGTTATTCCTAACTCTTCTCCTCTAGCTTTTTTTAGCTCTAAATATTTTTGGCTAGGTTTATGATTTGGGTTTGTATTGATGATGGCAAGCTTTGGTTGGATGCTTTTGCTTTGGACTAAGCCTCTAATTTGTTTAGCCTGCCTTTCGGAGATGTATTCTACTAGTTCACTGCCTTTTAAAAACTTCATGTATCTGTTATTTTAACAGAGAAAGCGTTACAATACGCCATGTAAGACAGAATTTAATAAGGAGATTCACCGATATGGCAAGAAGAATTAAGTCTAAGACTACTACTAAATCTGAAACTGCTGTGCAGAGAGCGGCTAGATTGACCAAGCTTAAGGAGGCCAGGGCGACTAAATTAACTGTTGGTTTTGTTGATTTTATTCGCGAGCAAGGTGTGGTTGGTTTGGCGGTAGGCCTTGCTATGGGTGCAGCGGCTGGAGCGGCAGTTAAAGCTATTGTAGACGGCTTTGTAAGTCCGGTTATTGGATTTATCTTAGGTGGGTCAACTCTTGCTAATAAAGTTTGGAATACTGGCTTAGAGCGTGGTGGCAAAGAGCTTGTTATTGCATGGGGGTCTGCTGCAAATGCCGTAGTTACCCTATTGGCGACTGGTCTAGTTATATACTTCGTAGTTATGGGGCTAAAGTTGAATCGTCTCGATAAGAAAAAAGAAAAATAATATATTACTTCAGTAGCCTATATTGGGATATCTTTTTTTCTAAAATAGAAAAGACCAATAAGGGTACTTATAATGAATGTACCTAACAAAAAGAGGAGGCTTGAAGACTCAAGGCTGCCCGTAGTAACTACTCTTCCTGGGTTAAAATAATGGAAGACTGAGAAGTATTTAAGTTTATCTAAGTTAGTCTCTAAACTTGCTATTAAGTATAAGACGTATGATATAAGCAGGACCCCACTAATAGCCGCAGTAGATTTTCTGGCATCGTTTGCTATTGCGGAGGAGAGCATACCAAGGCCTAACACCGCCAATCCAAATAATAGCCCTAAGATTGCAATCATAACAGCATCTGAATTGCTAAGGTTGTACTTAAAGAGGGCCGCTAACGGGATAACTAAGACTTGGGAAATTATTACGAAAAATATTATTCCAATTGTTCCAGATACTAGTCTAGTTAGGTACAGTTCTTTTCTAGAGATGGGCATAGCTAAAAGATGGGTAATAGTTTTGTCTTGAACTCCTTGGGCGATGGCGTAACTGCTATAAGATACTGCCAGCATTATTAGCATTAATGGCCAAGTAAAGCCAAAGTGCTTTGAAGCCAGATAGCCTATTAAGGTCTGTGGTCCGGTGGTTATATTAAAGGCCGATATAACGCCTTTAGGTAAGGTACTTATCAACTTATCGTAATCAGCTGAAGATTTTTGGATAGCTGGAAAGGTGGCAATATAAAGAACAAGAAATCCAAAACCAATTAAGCAGAAAGTTGCCCAGCGCACGCGGTGATCTTTGATAGATTCTTTTAGAAGTTGTAGGTTTAGTCTCATGAGTATATCTCCTTAAAAATATCTTCTAAAGTTGGGCTAGAGATACTGAGCTGTTGGACGTTGTATTTAACAAGAATTTCTAAGAGTTTGTTTAGATCTCCTCTGAGTAAAAAACTAGCACTATTTATGGTAGTGGTTAAATCCTCTATATGTAAACTGTTTAATTCTTTGGGCACTGACTTTTTGAAGGTTACTTTAATTGAGTGAGAGCCCACTTTTTTAAGTTTTGAAAGGTCGGTGTCGTCGATAATTTTTCCATCTTTTATGATTGCGACTTTACTGCATAGCTCTTCGACTTCTTATAAATCATGAGAAGAAAGTAGAATCGTCCCTCCCCGGGCTTGATAGTCACGCAGAAGTTGATGAAGAGTTGATCTAAAGAGTGGGTCTAGTCCTCTTGTGGGCTCATCTAGAATAAGTAGCATTGGATTGTGGATTAGGGCAAGTATTATTGCCAGTTTTTGATGATTGCCAGTTGAAAGTGCGCCAACTTTTCTGTCTCCATCAATTGAAAGTAATTTCTTTAGTTCTGTAGACCTTTTGGAATCAACTTTAAATATATGTTCTGCAAATTTGATGTGCCGATCGACGGTCCAGTTTGGGTATAGATTTGGTTCTGCTGGCACATAGCCGATTAGATTTTTGAGTTCTGTGCTGGAGGCTTCTTTATTCGCGTCTTTACCAAAAATGGTTACACTCCCCTTGTTTGGACGAATTGTGTCCGTTATACAGCGGATAGTTGTTGACTTGCCAGCACCGTTTGGGCCTAAGAAACCGAAGATCTCACCCTTACTAATTTTTAAAGAGACATCCTCTAATGCTTTTTGCTTGCCAAAAAACTTAGTGACGTTATTAATATCTAGTACAACTGGGCTGCTCATCTAAGATAAGATTAGCATAAAGAGTATACATGAGGCTATCTGAGCTGACTTAATCTTGTCTGAAGGATTTCTTTTAGGAGTTGTTCTGGAAATGGCTCGTTAAGTTTATACTTTAGGGTGCCTTTGCCTGATTCGTAGGGCTTTAATATTTCTTTTAAATTTTCTATTGGACCTGGAGTTGGGAAGATGCTTAAGTGATCTTTAAAAGCTCCAAAGTAGATCAGTGGCTTACCCTTATATTTAAATGCCGGCATGCCATAAGATATTGATTCTTCTGCTTCTGGCACTTCTTTTCTAACGATCTCGCGCAGTCTTTGGAGCTCATTTCTTTCTTCATTATCTAAATACTTTAGATATTCATCAACTGATGCGGCTCTTTTATCTTTATTCATAGTGCAATCTTATCAATCTAGTTTTGCAAAAGCGAATTCAAGTGACTTTTGTAGAACAGTTGCAATTAGTACTACTGCTAGGATGCCAAAAAAGCCATGGATATTAAGATTGTTGCCAAAGATTAAATCAATCAGTCCAACGAAAACAAACTTAGAGCTAAACATAACAAACCAAGTGATAAAACCGTAAAAAAGTTTTACCTTAATATCTTCTGACTTCTTTAAATCTTTTATTAATCTCTTTTTAATTTTAAGCACTAAAAAAGTTAAGATACTTAAAACAAGTGACCCTAAAAAGATGGTTGAAAAGCTTTTGGCCACGACGATATTTGTGTAGTCATTAAAGAATCCTAATACTGAAGCGTAAACTAAAGCCCCCAGGCTAATGTCCTTAAAGGTTAGTTGTTTAGTAGTAAAGCGAGGTGTTATTTCTTGTTGTTTTGGCATATTAATGTTATCTAAAAAAACTGATTACAATTAATATCATAGCTACTCCACCAAGGGTTTTTCTAAAATTGCTTGAGCCTCGTGTGAGCTCAAGGTACGCCCATGTAAATAGGAGAGCTGTGGCAAGATCTTGAATATTATTCTTAAGTTGAATATCTTTTATAAATAATGAAAAGAGTTCGACTAGTAGCCAACCGGTTAAGGGGATGTTTGGGAGTTGAGCAATCGTAATCTTGCTCTCATCATTTTGGCAGAAACTAACTATTTGAGATTTTATGTTGCTTTTGTTCATCATTTAATAATAACAAAAGA
>ERZ795053.5405-NODE-5405-length-13189-cov-4.846277_pt1 | contig 13189 bp, 13 predicted proteins | sample MGYA00375137_ERZ795053 | MGnify/ENA primary metagenome ERZ795053 (study PRJEB30182, sample SAMN05720284) | activated sludge metagenome | isolation source: Anaerobic digester | place: Hong Kong | collected 2014-12-17 ... | reverse complement strand
GCCCTCGATCGATTCGATCATGGCGCTTTCCTCGCCGCAGATATAGGCCCCGGCGCCGCGCCGCAGGTCGATGTAGCCGGCAGGCACAAGCCCTGCCAATTCGAGTTCTGCAATCTCGTCGCGCAGGATCTGGAGGATGGCCGGATATTCATCGCGCATATAGATGAAGCACTTTTCCGCTTCGACCGCCCAGGCGGCGATCAGCATACCCTCCAGGAACAGATGTGGCGTGCGCTCAAGGTAATAGCGGTCCTTGAAAGTTCCGGGTTCCCCCTCGTCGCCATTGACCGCCATGTAGCGCGGTCCCTTCTCGGCGCGCACGAACGACCATTTCTTGCCAGACGGGAAGCCGGCACCACCAAGGCCGCGCAACCCCGATGACAGGACCTTGGCTTGCACGTCGTCCGGCGTCATCTGACCGGCCCGAAACGCCTTCAGTTCCTTGTAACCGCCCCCGTCGCGATAGGCGGCGAAGGTTTCATAGGCTGGGACATGGGCGTGTGTGTCACCGGCCGCAATGGCCTTGTCCACCAGTGCCGGCGTGGCGTGGCCGATGTGGTTGTGGCCGATCTCCAGAACGGGCGCGGTTTCACACCGTCCCATGCAAGGTGCGCGTAAGACTCGAACTTTTGCCGGATCGAGGCCGCGCTTCAGCCCGTCCATGAGGACCTGTGCGCCTGCAAGCTCGCAGGAGAGCGAGTCGCACACGCGAATAGTGAGATCTGGCGGCGGCGTCTCGCCATCGCGTACCACGTCGAAATGCGCGTAGAAGGTGGCGACCTCATAGACCTCTGCCTGGGCGAGGCGCATTTCGTCGGCAAGCGCGAGGAGGTGCTGCGCGGACAAATGGCCAAACCGGTCCTGAACCAGGTGCAGATATTCAATCAGCAGGTCGCGGCGGCGCGGTCTGTCGCCGAGGAGGGCCCGTATATCGGCCAGCGCCAAATCCTCGACCTGCCGGCCCTTCGGCGTCACACGTCCTTTCCCGCGTCCGGATTTCCAGACGCCAGGCTTGTCTCCGATGGCTGCCATTGATCTTCTCTACTGTAAATTCAACATGTTAAGCGTAGCGCGCGAAACTAGCGGGGAGTCTGAACGAATACCAATCAATGTTGTCTATGGGGCGATTGATGGCGCCTATGGGGCGTTTTGCAAGTCCTGTCAGCAGAGCGCCGAACGCGGCGGCCTTAGTCCTGGATCATCCCGGCCAGTTTGCGGGCCAGTGCCTTCTTGTCGTCGAGCTTGGCACCACGCGCAATCTGGATGCGCTGGGCCTGCGGCGAGCCGGCTCCATGGAGGGATTCCGTCAGATAGCCCACGGCATTGCGGCCGAGCGTCATATTCTCGATCAGCCGCAGGATGCGCATGCGGTCCTCGATCTTCGTATTGGTGCGTCCAACCAGATATTTGCGCACCAACGGGCCGATCTCCGCATGGGTGAGGTCTTGCTCCGATGGCATGGTGACCATCAAACCGCCGGCAATATCCTGTGCCAGCCGGGCGATCTCGTAGGGGAAGCGGGTGACGTTCTGCTTGCACACATTGGCCAGCATATCGTCATTCAGATACACGCCTGAACTCAGAGCACGCCCTTCATGGGCCGAGGCCAGCGCCCCTGACCGGATCGTCTCGTTCAGATGCACCATCTCCACCAGCTTATCCTTGATATGGGAGGCACCATCGACGCCATTGAGCGACGCGGCCTCGGCCGCCGCACCGATCAGCACGTCTCCCACGCCAGCTTTGCAGATATAGCTGCAGCGATGGTATGTCGTGAAGCGTTCGACAAGCGTCGCGGCGAACTCGTACTCGCCATTCATGAACACGTGATCCCACGGAATGAAGACGTCCTGGAAGACGATCATGGCCTCCTGGCCGCCATAGCCGGCATTGCCCTGGTCGATATTGCCCGGTTCCAGGCATCGCGTGTCGCTCGCCTGCCGTCCATAGATGTAGGTGATGCCGGATGCATGCGCGGGGACCGCGCCGCAAACGGCATAGGCCTTGTCCTTCTCGCCAAGGCGCAGTGTCGGCATGACGATCAGCCAATGGGAATTGATGCAGCCCGTCTGGCGCAGCTTGGCGCCGGTGATGTAGATGCCATCGGCGTCTCTGCGGGAGACATGCACATAGACATCGGGATCGATCTGCTCGTGCGGCGCTTTGGAACGATCGCCCTTGGCATCCGTCATGGCGCCGCCGATGACCTGATTTCGCTTCTGGACCTCCTTCAGAAAAGCGAGGAAGCGCTGGTGATAGTCCGTGCCATGCGCCGCATCGATCTCGTACGTGACGGAATGCAGCGTGTTCAGTGCATCAAGCCCCACGCAGCGCTGGAAACAGGTTCCTGTTTTTTGACCAAGCGCATGTTGAAGCCGTGCCTTGTCCACGAGATCATCAGCCGATTGTGCAATGTGGAGAAAGCGGTTGATGCGCGTTTCGGCCAGCGGAGATGCCACCGTTCCGAGGTCTTCGTCCTCACCGGCGATGGCATAGGTTGCTGCCATCGCATTGACCGATGGACGGATCATCGGATGGTCCGCGGGTTCGTCGACCAGTTCACCCATGAGGTAGACCCGCAGCCTCCGGCTTCTCAGGCTATCGACATATTCTTCCGCGGTCGTAATGCTGTCGAAATGTCCCCAGAGTGCGGGATCGCTGTTGGGCTGGATGCGGGACAAGGGCGTCTGACTCCTCTGGCCGCCGGAAACACCGGCAAACACGGGCTCTTTGAATGGTCCCGTTGATACTCCAATGCGCCTGGCTGGCCAAGCCTTGCGGCTGATGGCCTTCAGATTAGCCCGCCTGCCTTCTCGATGAAGGCAACGACATCCGTCAACCCTTTCTGGCGCAACAGGTCCGTGAAGACATAGGGACGGCTGCCGCGAACCGTCTGCGTGTCGCGCTCCATCACACCGAGATCTGCCATGACGTGAGGCGCCAGGTCGGCCTTGTTGATGATGAGGAGATCCGACCTGGTGATGGCGGGTCCACCTTTTCTCGGAATCTTCTCGCCCTGGCAGACAGAGATCACATAGAGCGAGAGGTCGGCGAGATCGGGCGAGAAGGTGGCCGCCAGATTGTCACCGCCTGACTCGATGAAGATCACGTCAAGGTCGGGAAAGCGCCGGGTCATCTCGTCGACGGCAGCGAGATTGATCGATGCATCTTCGCGAATCGCCGTGTGCGGGCAGCCGCCGGTCTCGACCCCCATGATCCGGTCCTCGGGCAAGGCTTGCAGCCGGTTGAGGATCAGCGCGTCTTCCTTTGTGTAGATGTCGTTGGTGATGGCGGCGACCGAATACTTCCCACGCATCGCCTTGCACAGCTTTTCGGTCAGCGTGGTCTTGCCAGAACCGACGGGGCCACCGATTCCGACGCGGAGAGGTCCAGTACTCATGTGCGGAATACCCGTGAGTGGAGAGTTTCATGTTTCATTGCGGCGATGTCGGCGCCAAGCGTGATGGAACCCAGCTCTTCCAGAGTCGCGGCAGATGCGCGCTCTGCAGTGGCGGATATCGCAGGGATCAGGTCACGTAGGACCGCAAGTCCCTGTGTCTGGCCCAAGGGCACGAGACGTACGGCGACGGATGTGAGGGCGGCACAAAAGCCTTGCAGGAAGGCGAGCAGGGCGGCCCCCTTGTTCACCCGCAGAGCGGCCAACGCACCGCCTGCGGCAACGGGATAGGCGATGTCACCGTCTTCGAAATCCTGTGGCGAGAAGACTCCGGCGGACATGGCAAAGCTCCGGCCAAGCTGGGTGGTTTCGATGTACCGTTCGCGCGAAGAGCAAAGGGCCAGCGCCAACTCATTGAGCACCGCAGGATCGTCATGCCAGCAGAGCGCGAACAGGATGGCATCGTTCCAGCCCGAACCGCGCGTGATGAGATCGCCGATCCACACCCCGAGATCGTCCGCTGACTGAACATCACCCGATTCAATGGCCCATTCGAGGCCGTGACTGTAGGCAAAGGCGCCGGTTGGGAAGGCCGGCGACATCCAGTTCAGCAGCAACAGGAGATGGTTGGCTTCAATGCCCATGGGAATGATAGGCACCATGCTCGGGATGAAAGGGTTCGGTCACATTGACAACCGCTGCGCCCAAACCTTCCAGCATGCGGGCGATGACGGCATCACGGCGGACCAAGATGCGGTCCGGCTCGATCTGTGCCGGAAGGTGACGGTTTCCGATATGCCAGGCGAGCTTGACGAGATGCACGGCGTCGCGGCCCTTCACCTCCATAAGGTCTTCCTCGGCAGCGATGACCTCGGCGACGCGGCCATCGTCGAGCACCAGGCGGTCGCCATGGGCGAGTTGCACCGCCTTCTCGAAATCGACCAGCACCTCGTCGCCATGTTCAAGGGTCAACAGCTTGCGGCGCAGATGGCGCGCGTCGGCGTCCAGCACCACGATGTCGAACGGCGTGTCGCCCAGCGACGCGGCGCGGCGGAACGATGTGGCGCGCAGCGTCATCGTCAGAACAGGAAATAGCGCTGTGCCATAGGCAATACGTGGGCTGGTTCGCAGGTGAGAAGTTCGCCGTCGGCACGTACCTCGTAGGTCTCTGGGTTCACCTCGATTTCCGGCGTGGCATCGTTATGGATCATCGAGGCCTTGGAAATGCCACCACGGGTATTCTCCACCGGCACGAGTTTCTTTGCGACACCGAGTTTCTTGTCGAGATCGTGGTCAAGCGAAGCCTGGCTGACGAAGGTCACGGCGGAATTGCTCAGCAGCTTGCCGTAACTGGCGAACATGGGACGGTAATGCACGGGCTGAGGTGTGGGGATTGATGCGTTGGGATCGCCCATGGGTGCCGCCGCGATGGAGCCGCCGAGAAGCACCATTTCCGGCTTCACCCCAAAGAAGGCCGGGTTCCAGAGCACGAGGTCGGCGCGTTTGCCGATCTCGACGGAGCCCACCTCATGTGCGATGCCGTGGGCAACGGCCGGGTTGATGGTGTATTTGGCGATATAGCGCTTGACCCGTGCATTGTCGGCCGCGCCGTCGCCCTTGAGCGAGCCCCGCTGCACCTTCATCTTGTGGGCGGTCTGCCAGCAGCGGATGATGACTTCACCGACGCGCCCCATCGCCTGGCTGTCGGACGAAATCATCGAGAAGGCACCCATGTCATGGAGGATGTCTTCCGCCGCGATGGTCTCCTTGCGGATGCGGCTTTCGGCGAAGGCGATGTCCTCGGGGATGCGGGGACTGAGGTGATGGCAGACCATCAACATGTCCAGATGCTCGGCTACCGTGTTGACCGTGTAGGGCCGGGTCGGGTTGGTCGACGACGGCAGTACGTTGGGCAGCGACGCCACCTTGATGATATCGGGCGCATGGCCGCCGCCCGCACCCTCGGTGTGGAACGTGTGGATGGTGCGGCCCTTGAAGGCGGCGATGGTGGCCTCGACGAATCCGCTCTCGTTCAGCGTATCGGTGTGGATCGCCACCTGCACGTCGTGGGCGTCTGCCACGGCGAGGCAGTTGTCGATGGCCGCCGGCGTCGTGCCCCAGTCTTCGTGCAGCTTGAGGCCGCAGGCGCCTGCCAGCACGATCTCCTCCAGCGCCTGCGGCAGCGAGGCGTTGCCCTTGCCGAAGAAGCCAAGGTTCATAGGGAAGGCGTCTGCCGCCTCGATCATCCGCATGGTGTGCCAGGCCCCGGTGCAGGTAGTGGCAAGCGTGCCGTGGGCCGGGCCGGTGCCGCCGCCCAGCATCGTGGTGATGCCCGAATAGAGCGCTTCCTCGATTTGCTGGGGCGCGATGAAATGGATGTGGCTGTCGATGCCGCCGGCGGTGAGGATCTTGCCCTCGCCGGCGATGATCTCGGTGGAAGGGCCGATGACGATCGTGACGCCGTTCTGGGTATCGGGGTTGCCGGCCTTGCCGATGGCCTCGATTCGCCCGTCGCGCAGACCCACGTCGGCCTTGTAGATGCCGGAGTGGTCGACGATCAGCGCGTTGGTGATGACGGTATCCATGGCGCCGGCCGCCCGGCTCATCTGCGACTGGCCCATGCCGTCGCGGATCACCTTGCCGCCGCCAAACTTCACTTCGTCACCGTAGACCGTGAGGTCATTCTCGACTTCGATGAAAAGCTCGGTATCGGCGAGGCGGACACGGTCACCCGTGGTCGGACCGTACATGGCGGCATAGGTGGCACGAGAAATCCTGGCCATCAGAGCGCCCCCATCACCTTTTGCTGGAACCCGTAGACGCGGCGCAGGCCGCCATAGGGTACAAGCGTCACTTCGCGGCGCTGGCCCGGTTCAAAGCGCACGGCGGTTCCCGCCGCGATGTCGAGGCGCATGCCCCTTGCCTTGTCGCGGTCGAAACTGAGCGCCTCGTTGGTTTCGAAGAAATGATAGTGAGAGCCGACCTGCACGGGCCGGTCGCCGGTGTTGGCCACTTCGAGCGTCACGCGCGTTGCGCCCGCATTCAATTCAATGTCGCCGTCCTGGGTGATGACTTCGCCGGGGATCATTGGGGCCTCCTAGCGGATGGGCTGGTGAACGGTGACGAGTTTGGTGCCATCGGGGAAGGTCGCTTCCACCTGCACGTCGTGGATCATCTCGGCGATGCCGTCCATCACCTGATCGCGGCTGACGACATGGGCCGCCTGCTCCATGAGGTCGGCAACGGTGCGGCCATCACGGGCACCCTCGACCACATAGTCCGTGATAAGGGCAATCGCCTCGGGATGGTTCAGCTTTACGCCGCGCTCCAGGCGGCGGCGCGCCACGACCGCGGCCATGGCGACGAGCAGTTTGTCTTTTTCGCGCGGCGTGAGCTGCATGTATTTCCCTCACATTGACCAGACTTTGGGCAGCGCATCACCCTGCACCAGCACCGATAATGCGGGAATCAGGGATTTGCGCAATTCAAAGCCATCACTTGCGGCCAGTCTTGCAACCAGCTTGCCATTCCAGGCACTGGCACTGCCACGTTCACCGATAACGGCGCGGACGGGGTCGGCCATGGCTTCCACGCGGTCCTGCACCAGCACAATGGTGGCAAATGCCAAGGCATTGCCAAGCGTGGCGCGTGTCACGGGCGGCGCACCATCAAAGGCGAGGTCGTCGGCATGAACCAAACGGCCGGCGCTGCGAATGCGCCAGCGGTCACGCAAGGCGGCGCGTGCGATGGTCTCGCCCATGGCCTTGCGGCCGAGAATGATGCTTTCCACCGCCAGGAACCGAGCTGTCGGGTCGAGGTCGACGTCGATGCGCCGTGACAGCGCGGCGCCATCGAACAAAATGGTTTCTTGTGGCAACCAGCGAAGGATGGCAGAGGCCTTGGCCGAGAGTGTCACGTTCACCTCTGCAGCCGGGCCGAGCGAGCAATAGACGCGCTCGGCAGCCTGGGTGGTCACGGTGAGGCGAGTTCCCGCCTCTGCACCGATGTCGAAGCTGGTGCGATCGCCGCCGGCAAGGCCGCCGCTGGTGTTGATCAGAATGGCCTCATTGCCGCCGAATGGAAAGCGCACCTTGGCGGATCCTGCCTCACGCATACGGGCGAGGCCCAGAGGGCCTGTCCGAAGCAGCACGCTGCCCTCGGCGCGCTGATGCCGAACGGCTTCAGCCGCGGTCATCGGCCGGCAACTGCGTCGGCCGTGGACCGCCATAGGCCCAGTCGAGCAATTCGATCGTGTGGAGTATGGGGATGCCGGTCCCCAGACCGATCTGGGTAATGCAGCCGATGTTGCCCGTGGCGATGGCTTCGGGCTCCAGGGATTCAATATTGGCGACCTTGCGGTCCCGGAGACGTGTGGCGATCTCGGGTTGCAGGATGTTGTAAGTGCCGGCCGAACCGCAGCAGAGGTGGCCCTCCGGCACCTCCAAAACGTCGAAACCGGCATTGCGCAGGAGCTTCAACGGTTCGGTCTTGATCTTCTGGCCATGCTGCATCGAACAGGCGGAGTGATATGCAAGCCGCATGTTCTTGTTCGAGGGCGGCAAATCGAGACCGGTCAGGAACTCGGTCACATCTTTCGCCTTGGCGGAAATTGCCTTGGCCTTCTCGGCATAGGCGGATTCAAGCCGCAGCATGTGGCCATAATCCTTGATCGTGGTGCCACACCCCGAAGCAGTGATGATGACGGCCTCGACATCTGCTTTCGTCCATTGGTCGACGGAACGCCGGGCTCGCGCCAAGGCGTCCTGTTCCTTGCCCATGTGGTGGGTGAGGGAGCCGCAGCAGGACTCCTCTCCTGAGACGACGACCTCGTAACCAAGCCGTGTAATCAGCCGGATCGTCGCGGCATTGATACCGGGATCGAGCACACTCTGCACGCAGCCCATGAGCAGCGCCACGCGACCCCTTTTCTCGCCCTCTGCGGCATAAATGCCAGGCCGACCGAAACGCTCCGGCGCTGGCATTCTTTTGGGTACAAGGTTGAGAAGTGCGGCAACCCGATTGACACCAAACGAGCTCGCAACGGGCGCCAATGGCGAAACCAGCTTGGCTGCGAGGAGCGAGAGGCGGAACAGCGCGGGGCGCGGCATGGTCAACGCCAGCACGTCGCGCATCAGCCGGTCGAACAGCGGACGCCGGTAGGTCTCTTCCACATGGGCGCGGGCCTCATCGACGAGGTGCATGTAGTTGACGCCGGAAGGGCATGTGGTCATGCACGACAGACAAGACAGACAACGGTCGAGATGCTTGACCGTTTCGGTGCTAGCGGCCTCACCCTTCTCCAGCATGTTCTTGATGAGATAGATGCGGCCACGGGGGCTGTCGAGCTCGTCACCCAGCAACGCATAGGTGGGGCAGGTCGCGGTGCAGAAGCCGCAATGGACGCATTTCCTTAGGATGGAATTCGCTTCGGCAATGCGGGGCGTTGCAAGCTGTTCCGCGGTGAATGTGGTTTGCATCAGACGCCCCGGTACATGCGGCCTGGATTGAAGAGATGGGCGGGATCGAAGGACGCCTTCACCCGTGAAGAAAGAGCCGACAGTGCCGCGGGCTGTGGCTGAAAGACATCGACGGTGGCCCGCACATGCTCGGGCGCACGAATCAGCGTCGCATGTCCGGAGCCCAACGCTGCGCGGATCGCAGTCGCAGATGTATCCTCTGTGGGCGGAACGTCGAGCCAGATGAGCCCACCGGCCCAATCCATGAAATAGCGAACGTCGAGCTGTTCCTTGAGTGCTGCGAGGATATCCGGCGCATCGGATGGCGTCACCGAAAGCCGCCAGACAAGACGCTCCTGACTGTCGGCAAGCAGTGCACAATCACGGATCGCCTGCCACTTGGCGCGCGACGACTGGGCCGCAAGAATCTGGATGGGACGGCCCAGCAGCTTGGCCAAGGCGTCGCGTCGGTAGACGACGGAAGGACCGATTCCCTCCAGCCGCAGATAGACCGCCTCGCCCGGGATGAAGGCGGCGCCGGCCACTTCCGCCGGCGATTGCATGGCCAGACTCATGGCGTTGACCGCCTCGGTGTCGTCGAGGCCATCGATTACGATGGTTTCTTCTGTTTCCGGCTTGGGCAGGACCTTGAGCGTGATCGACGTAATCGCCGCCAGCGTCCCGTGGGCGCCCGTCAGCAATTTTGGCAGGTCGTAGCCCGTCACGTTCTTCACAACCCGGGCGCCGGCCTTGAAGAGTTCGCCGCGGCCCGAGACGGCGCGGATGCCGAGGATGTGGTCACGCGCCGCGCCGATCTTGATCCGCCGTGGCCCAGCCAGATTGCAGGAAATCATGCCGCCCAGGGTGCCGCTGTGGGCCGATCCAAGCAGCTTCGACAGATCCGGCGGCTCGAAGGCAAGCTGTTGTCCCTTGGCTTCGACCAGGCTTTCGATATCCGCGAGCCTGGCCCCGGCTCCAGCCTCCAGGATCAGCTCCTCCGGCTCATAGACTTCGATAGCGGAGAAATGCGAAAGGTCGAGTGTGGCCGCCGCCTGCACCGGTCGGCCAAAACAGCGCTTGGTCCCCGTGCCTATAATCTCGAACGGCGCGGAAGCGCCTGCGACGAGGTCCGTCAGTTCGGCCTCGGATTGCGGTTGCACCACATCCGGCATCAGAACCTCGGAATGTCTGGAAACGGCAGCTGCCCGCCCTTGACGAGCATGCGGCCAAGCTCGGCGCAGCGGTGAAGGGTTGGGAAAACCTTGCCGGGATTGAGGAGGCCCTGGTCATCGAAGGCACATTTGACCCGCTGCTGCTGGTTGAGGTCGGTCTCGCTGAACATTTCCGGCATCAGGTCGCGTTTCTCGATCCCCACGCCATGTTCGCCGGTGAGAACACCGCCCACCTTGACGCAGAGACGCAAGATGTCCGCCCCGAATTTCTCGGCGCGGTCGAGCTCGTCCGGGTCATTGGCATCGAACAGAATGAGGGGATGCAGATTGCCGTCTCCAGCATGAAAGACATTGGCGACCCGAAGGCCATACTTCTGAGACAGCTCTGTCATACCGCGCAGCACGTCCGGCAGGCGCTTGCGCGGAATGGTGCCGTCCATGCAGATATAGTCTGGCGAAATGCGCCCGACCGACGGAAACGCCGCCTTGCGTCCGGCCCAGAACAGCAGCCGCTCTTCTTCCGAATTTGATATGCGCAACGTGGCGGACTTGTTGTCCTCGGCGATTTCCGACACCCTGGTGATCAGATGGTCGACCTCGACCTTCGGGCCATCGAGTTCGACGATCAGCAGCGCCTCGACGTCCAGCGGATAGTCGGCGTGCACGAATTCCTCGGCCGCATGGATCGCCGGGCGGTCCATCATCTCCATGCCGCCCGGAATGATCCCGGTGGAAATGATGTCGGCAACGCATTGACCCGCATCCTCGCTGGTTGGGAAGCCCACCAGAACCGCCCGGGCCGTCTCCGGCTTCTGCAGAATGCGGACCGTGACTTCGGTGACGACGCCCAACAGGCCTTCAGACCCGGTCATCAGGCCCAGCAGATCATAGCCCTCGCTGTCGAGGTGCTTGCCGCCCAGGCGGATGACTTCGCCGGTGACCAGCACCATCTCGATGCCCAGCACATTGTTTGCGGTGAGGCCATATTTCAGGCAGTGCACGCCGCCGGAATTCTCGGCCACATTGCCGCCGATCGAGCAAGCGATCTGCGACGACGGATCGGGCGCGTAATAGAAACCCCGGTGTTCCACGGCCTTGGTAATCGCCAGATTGGTGACACCCGGCTGCACCACTGCACAGCGATTGGCGAAGTCGATTTCCAGAACGCGGTTGAACTTGCCCATGGCGAGCAGGATGCCGTCGGCCAGGGGCAAGGCACCGCCGGACAGCGAGGTGCCGGACCCCCGCGGCACCACCTTGATGCCGTTCTCTTGGGCGTAGCGGAGGATGCCGGAGACCTGTTCAACGGTCTCGGGCAGCACCACGACCAACGGCATCTGGCGGTACGCATTCAGCCCATCAGTCTCGTAAGCCCTCATTTCTGTTGGGGTTTCGACGACACCCTCACCAGGAACGATGCGGCGAAGTGCAGCGACAATGTCGGCCTTTCGGCCAATCGCAACCGCATCTGGAACGGGCATCTTGAGCATGTTGTCGCAGTTTGACTTTTTTCAATGTATGGCCAGTTATGGGCTATACTGATAGCGCTGCACCAGAGACCAATGCAACGATAGATCCGGGAGTAGGATTATGAAGACGTCTTTGACCCTTGCTATTGCCCTTTTGGCCGCCACGGCGGGCACCGCCTTTGCAGATGGTGATGCCGAAAAGGGCGCAAAGGTATTCAACAAATGCAAGGCCTGCCATGTGGCGGATGCCGAAACCAACCGGGTTGGACCCTATCTAAAGGGTGTAATCGGCCGCAAGATCGCATCCGTAGCGGACTACAAGTATTCCGACAGCATGAAGGAGTTCGCGTCCGCTCACGACACATGGGACGATGCGACCTTCCTGGAGTACATCACGGATCCGAAGAAGGACGTGCCGAAGACCAAGATGGCTTTTGCCGGCATCAAGAAGGAGCAGGACAGGCTGGACCTGCTCGCATATCTGAAAACCATGCAGTAAGGCCGATTGATCTTGCAGGGATGGGCGGAGGCTGGCAAAACGCCGGACCTTCGCCATCCCTGAGGACCCATGACTGAAACTTCCCCGCGCGTCGGCCTGTTCGTGACCTGTCTGGTCGATATGGTGCGCCCGTCGATCGGGTTCGCGGCCGTCAAGCTTCTTGAGGATGCTGGTTGCACCGTCGAGGTGCCCGAGGCCCAGACTTGCTGCGGCCAGCCCGCCTTCAATTCGGGCGACCGCAAGGACGCGATTGCCATCGCCCGCAGTGTCATCGCAGCCTTCAGGGGCTTTGACTACGTCGTCGTGCCGTCTGGCTCCTGCGGCGGGATGATCATCAAGCACTATCCGGAACTCTTCGCGGAAGGCGGCGTGGACCACGCCGCGGCTGTTGCTCTCTCGTCGCGCACCTACGAGCTCGTCTCGTTCCTGACGCGCGTTCTCAAGATCGAGAAGGTCGACGCCCGGTTTCCGGCGCGGGCGACTTATCATGACTCGTGTTCGGGACTCCGTGAACTGGGAATCAAGAGTGAACCGAGGAAGTTGCTGGCCTCGGTGGAGGGCGTGTCGCTTCGCGAGATGACCGATTCCGAGGTCTGTTGCGGCTTCGGCGGCACCTTCTGCGTCAAGTATCCGGACATCTCCGACAAGATGCTGGAGAAGAAGCTGAAGAACATCCAGGCCACGGGCGCCGATACGCTGATCGCCGGCGATCTGGGATGCCTGATGAACATGGCCGGCAAGCTGAAACGCCAGGGGTCCGGCATCAAGGTCCGCCATGTGGCCGAGGTGCTGGCCGGCGACACGGCCACGCCACCCATCGCGGAGGCCGAGTGATGGAGAGCGCCTCCACCGCCACGTTCCCGAAAAACGTCAAGGGCGCACTGGCGGACACGCAGCTCCAGTACGCCATGACGGAGATGGGTCCGCGTTTTGTCGAGAGACGTGCCAAGGCCCGGGAGGCCCTGCCGGAATTCGATCAGCTCCGCGACCAGGCCCGCGACATCAAGAACCACGTGCTCGATCATCTCGACATCTACCTCGAACGCTACGAAGAGAAGGTCAACGCCGCCGGCGGCCACGTGCATTGGGCCGCCACGGCCGACGATGCCCGCGCCGCCATTCTGGGCATCTGCCAGCGCGTGGGAGCGAAGCTGGTCACCAAGGGCAAGTCGATGATCTCCGAGGAGATCGATCTC
>ERZ795053.5403-NODE-5403-length-13192-cov-4.332115_pt1 | contig 13192 bp, 13 predicted proteins | sample MGYA00375137_ERZ795053 | MGnify/ENA primary metagenome ERZ795053 (study PRJEB30182, sample SAMN05720284) | activated sludge metagenome | isolation source: Anaerobic digester | place: Hong Kong | collected 2014-12-17 ... | reverse complement strand
GCCAGCGCACAGACCCCTCAGCAGCAGAATGGCCCCGTAATGGAGGAGGCGCTGGCTCTGGCGCTCATCCGCGACACGCTGATTGCGCTGAACCATGCCAACTGGACCGGCAATTACTCGGTCTTTCGCGACTACGCGGCTCCTTCCTTTGCTGCGGCGAACGACCCCGTCAAGCTGACGGCAATCTTCCAGCCGATCCGCGCTGCCGGTCTGGACTTGCTTCCGGTACTCGTCCTCAATCCCCATTATAGCAAGGTTGGTCCGGTCGATGACGGCAAGCGCTTCCGGCTCAATGGCTATTTTCCAAGCCAGCCGAAACATGTCGGTTTCGATCTTGTATATGAACCGGTGAACAACCGCTGGAAGCTGTTCTCGATTTCCGTAGCACCGCTCGATCCAGTAGCTGACACGCAGCCATTGGCACCCGAGACCGGGGAGAACCCACTCGGAACCTTGCCCGGGCCGCGCGGCGTCGTTCCGGTGCCTGAGAAAAGGCCGTGAAACTGCTATGTTGCAAATCCAGTCTCCACACTCTCATTCCCAGCGCTCACTGGCTGCGGATTCATACAGCTGGGACGGTCTTACAATTCCATGCCAATCCCATTAACATCTGCTTTCGTCGACATTTAGCCGAACAGTGCTGTTCAGTTGCTGCCAGGTTTCGATCATTCGTTCCAGGTGCGGGGAACGGCCGGTGTCCGCCCAATCGAGTCTATCAAGCCAATCGCGAGCTTTGCCGCTTCGTCCGCTTCCCCCTCAAGCAAAATCCACGAACTTGTTGAACGGCATTTCGCGCAGGCGTTTGCCGGTGGCGGCGAAGATGGCGTTGGCAAGGGCAGGGGCGGCAGGCGGAACCGGCGGTTCGCCGATGCCGCGCACTCGGTCCGAGTTCTCCAGACCCTTGACGGTGATTTCCGGGCACTGGCTGATGCGCATGGCCTGGTAGCTGTCGAAGTTCGACTGCTCATACACGCCGTCTGCAATCGTCAGTTCGCAGTTCATCGCGTGGCCGAGGCCCCAAATGACGCCGCCCTGAACGAGATTTTCGAAATTGACCGGATCGACAACGGGTCCGGTTTCCGCAGCAACCCAGACCTTTTCAATGCGGATACCGTCCGGCGTATCGGCAACCTGAACGACTTCGGCTACGGGCGTTCCAAAGGACAGCGAGAAGGCCACGCCGCGCCCGGTGCCTGCGGGCAGCTTCCCGCCCCAGCCGGACATTTCGGCGACAGCTTCCAGCACCTTGCGGGATTCGTCGTGCCAGATGAGCCGCAGGCGTTCCTCCATCGGGTCGGCCCCTGCGGCATGGATCAGTTCGTCCAGAAAGCCCTCGTGGAAGAAGGCGTTGGTCGAGGCACCCACCGAGCGCCATGAGGACACGGGTGCCAGCTGCGGCGCGCGGTAGGCGCTCATGCGGTAGTTGGGGATCGCGTAGGGCTGGTCCCATGCGCCTGCCGGAATGATGCGGTCGGGGCCGGGGAGGTTCAGTCCCTGGCGGCCCATCTGCGAGGCGATGACCGAGGGCATGGCAATCGACAGGTCGAAGGCCTCGACCTTGCCGCCCGAGGCCTTGCCCTTCATGCGGGCCATGGCGATCTGGCGGGCAAACTCCTGGGCAAAGTCTTCTTCGCGCGAATAGGTTGTCTTGACCGGTGTGCCCTTGAAATGCATTGCGGTTTCGGCGGCCTGAACGACTTGATCGGTTTCGAGGCGGTGGCCGAAACTGCCGCCCGCCATCTGCACGTGAACGTGAATCTTCTCAACGGGATAGCCCGTAACCTTCGCAACCTGATTCTCCACGAAACGCGGAACCTGCGTTCCGGCCCAGACGTCGATCCGCTCGGCGGTGACGAGCACCGTGGCATTGAGCGGTTCGAGCGGCGCATGGGCAAGATAGGGTGCGCGGTATTCTGCCGTCAGCGGGTTGTCCTGCGTGGCGGCCTCGACGTCGCCCTTGTCGAGATCGCGGCTGTCGAGGTGGTCGTCGTTGAAGCTGTCCGAAAGGGCCTGCCAGTGGCCTTCCTGCGATTGCGGATAGGCGGGCTTCTCCCATTCGAAGGTAACCGCCTCGGCGCCCTTGAAGGCGGCCCAGGTATTGGAGGCGACGACGCCGACACCATCGGTGATCGGGACGACTTTCTGGACGCCTCGTATCTTTTCGGCTTCGCTGGCATCGTATGACTTCAAGCCTTCGCCCAGGTTCGGGTTGCGCTTCACCGTTGCATGCAGCATGCCGTCCAGGCGCATATCGATGCCATAGGACTGGGTGCCGGTCGACTTGGCGACAATATCGATGCGCTGCATTGGCTTGCCGAGATAGCGCCATTTCGACGGGTCGCGCAGTGTGACCTCCGCGACAAGCTTCGTCTTTGCGGCGAGTGGCGCGAGTTCCTCGTAGGACAACGTACTGCCATCGGGCAGGATCACCTTGCCGTCCGCGGTCTTCAGGTCTGCTGCCGCTGTGCCGGTCTTTTGCGCCGCGGCCTGTTTCAATGTCTCGCGGGCGACCGCGCCGGCATAACGCAGTTTCTCGAACTGGTCGGCAACGGTGGTGGAGCCGCCGGTAATCTGCATGCCCATCGCCTTCATGGCTCCGTCCATGATGCTGCGCAGGGCATTTGCTGCCGTACCCCGGTCGGTGGAGGGGAAGGGGACGGATTCCGATGACAGGGCGGTGTTGTAGTAGATCGGGGCGGGTTTGCCGGGGTCGACGGTGACCTTGGCCAGATCCACGTCGAGTTCTTCTGCAATCAGTGCCGCCTGCACGGAATAGGCACCCTGGCCCATGTCCATGCGCGGGGTGATGAGCGTGATGCCTTCGGCCGTGATCAGCACGTAGGGAGTAAGTGCCGCGTCGCCCTCGGGCAGGTCCTCCAGCATCGGGTTTTCGCCGTAGAAATTGTACCAGCGCCAGCCAAAGGCCACGCCGCCGGCAATGGCGGCAGAGCCGATCAGGAAGCTGCGGCGGGTGATGGTTCCAAGCCTGCTCATGTCACGCCTCCGCCAGTTTCTTCGCCGCGTCCTTCACGGCCTTGCGGATACGCGGATAGGTGCCGCATCGGCACAGGTTTCCATACATCGCATCGTTGATGTCCTCGTCGCTCGGGTCCGGGTTTTCCGAAAGCAGGGAGGCCGCCTGCATGATCTGGCCGGACTGGCAGTAGCCGCATTGTGCCACCTGGTTTTCGATCCATGCCTGTTGCACCGCATGAAGGGCGGCAGGGTTGCCGAGACCCTCGATGGTGGTGATCTTGCCTTCGACATCGCCAACGGCAAGCTGGCAGGAGCGCATCGCGTAGCCATCCACATGCACGGTACAGGCCCCGCATTGGGCGATGCCGCAGCCATACTTGGTTCCCGTTAGGCCGATCACGTCGCGCAGAACCCACAGAAGCGGCGTTTCGGGATCGACATCGACGTCGTGAACCGTTCCGTTGATGTGCAGTTGCATGATACCTCCGAGGGGATCCATATCCGGTTTGACGAACTGACAATATTCGTTATTTTGTCAGAATGTCAACTTGATGTAGATGGCGGATATGGAATTGCAATTGCAGACACTGGCCCTGCATACGCTGGCACTGGACGAGAAGAGCGGCACCATCGCTGAGGCCGCTGCCGGACTGTTCATGCAATACGGCTTCAGCCGGGTAACGATGGATGACATCGCCAGGGCTTCGGGCATGTCGAGGCCGGCGCTATACCAGTATTTCCGCAACAAGCGCGACATCTACCGGGCCATCGTTTCGTGGAAGCTGGGCGATGCGCTGGAGAAGATACGCCATGCCCTTGGAGGGCAGGGCGCACCCGGCGAGCGCATCCATGCGGCGATCAAGTCCGGCATTTTCGACATGATGGCCGAGATCGAAAATTCGCCGCATGGTTCGGAACTTCTCAGCATGAAGGCACAGATGTCGGAAGATCTTCTGGAGGCGTTCAGGGAAGGCAAGATCGGCCTTCTGGCGCCGGTATTCGGGGAGGCGGCCCGAAAGGCAGGCTTCGAGCCGGAAATGCTCGCAGCTCAGCTCGCCGACTGGATCGAGGGCATGAAGCAGCGTCCGCTCGATCCGGCAAAACGCGACGAAGCGCTTGGAACCTTCATCGGCGTGCAAATGCGGGCGATCGGATTGCAGTGAACCGCTTTGGCGCGAGGCGGGATTACCTGAACTGGCCGTGATACTCGTCGTTCGGGCGCATGTCGCTTGCTGCCGAAATGCGGTTTGTCATGTTGAAGAAACCGGTAACGGCTGCAATGTCCCAGATATCGCGGTCGGTCCAGCCGGCCTGGCGCAGTGCCTCGCGATGCGCCTCGTCTACTTCTTCGGGGTGCTTCGTCAGTTCCCAGGCGAAATCGAGCATGGCGCGCTGTTTCGGCGTCAGGTCAGCGGTCCGGTAGTTCATCACCATCTGTTCGCCCAGGATCGGGTTGCCGGACAGTTCGCGCACTGCTGCTCCGTGCGCTGTCAGGCAATAGAAACAGTGATTTGCGGAGGAAACCGCAACCGCGATCATTTCGCGTTCGAGCTTTGAAAGTGCGGACTCGCCCAGCATCAGGTCGTTGTACATGCGGGTGAAGGCATCGAACTTGACCGAATGCCAAGCATAGGCCTTCAGCACATTTGGGACGAAGCCGATCTTCTCCTCGGCGATGCCGAGGTATTTTTGCTGACGCTCATCAAGCGGCACCTCGGCTTCGGGCAGATCGAGCGCGACAACGCGCGTTTCAGTCTTTGACATTGCATTTCCTCCTGTTGCGAAAACGGTAGCACCCTGACACCGGGTAAGTGAACGGGGTTGTTTGTCGCGATGACAGGAAACGGGCTGACCAGCCGGACCTGCAATGTTAATCCTGAGCTTCGGTTTCCAGGAGGGTTGGACAATGATCGAGAAAGTTCCTGCAAGAAAAGTCACCGGAAAAGTCAGCCGCGTGCTCAAGGCCGAGGGCAAGGACTTTGCCTCAGCCCCCACGGATCAGCTTGAACTCACCTATGAAGGTGTTCCGGGCGATTTTCACTCTGGTCTGACCAGGCTCTCGGGCGGGCGTGAGCCGTGGTACACGCGCGGAACGGAAATGCGCAACGAGCGCCAGATATCGATCCTGAGCGAGGAGGAACTGGCCGAAATCGCGCCTGCAATGGGAATAGATGTACTGGAACCCGGCTGGATTGGCGCCAATCTTGTGCTCGAAGGCATTCCGAACATGAGTTACCTGCCGCCGCGCACGCTGCTGTTCTTCGAAGGCGGGGTGACGCTTCGCATAGACGGCTACAATGCTCCGTGCAGGCTGGCGGGCAGCCGGGTCGCCGAGGCGACCGGCGCGGAGCCGGGGCCGGACGGCGACTACACCCGCTCGGACATGGCGCTGGCCTTCAAGGATGCTGCGAAAATGAAACGCGGTCTCGTTGCCTGGGTCGAGCGCGAGGGCACGATCAGGCCCGGAGAAGGCGTAACTGCACGCATCTGGGAGCAGTGGATCTACGCTTGATCCGGCGGCTTCTATTTGTAGATCCGCAACTGCTTTTCGCCACGCTTTGCCTTGGCCGCTTCAACCTGCTGGTCGGTGATGCCGAGGTCGCGCATTGACAGGTTCTTGAGGGTTGGATGCGCCGACAGCTTTTCGAGCGCTGCTGCCGTTGCGCGGGTTTTTGAAAGGTCGAGCGATTCAAGACTTGGCAATTCGAGGCCGGAAGCGGAAGCGTCACTGACATTGGTGTTCGAGACGTTGAGATATTTCATCTGCTGCATCGGGGAGATCGCGTTCAATCCCTCGTCGCCCAGTTCCGTCTTCTGCATGTCGAGGTTGGAAAGGTTTGCAAGGCCAGCCAGTTGACCGGCGATGGCATCTCCTGCGCGGCTTCGCGAGATGTTGAGCGACTGCAGCGCGGTGAGCTTTCCGAACCCTTCGGCTTCACCGTCATGGACCGGGGTGCCGGACAGGGTCAGCGATTTCAGCTTTTTCAGTTTGCCGAGCGCGCCAATTCCCTTGCCCGTCACACCGGTTTCGTCAAGCCAGAGGCTTTCGAGAGAAGGAATGGTGGCAAAATGGGCGAAGGCGGCATCACTCAGGCCGTCGGACTTGTTGAGCATCAGCATCCGCAGGGCCGGGTGTCCGGCGAAAGCGGACATTGCGCTGTCATCGACCCATGTTTCGTTGAGATTGAGCTTGCGCAGGTTCTTGAGTCCGGCGAGTTTCGCGATGCCCTCGGGAGTTATGCCACGTGCCCGGCCAAGATTGAGTTCTTCCAGGGTCTGGATTTTTGCCAGTTCCGCCAGGCCCGCATCGCCAACAACCGTATCGTAGAGTTCGATGAACCTGAGGGATTTCGAACCGGCCAGGGCGGCCAGCCCTGAGGGCGTGACGCCATATGCATTGCTGACGTGCAGGTCCTGCAGCTTCTCCATTCCTGCCAGGGCGGCAAATGCCTTCTCGTCAAGCCGCATTCCGTTCATCGTCAGGCTGCGCATGGCCGGCATGGTTGCGATGATATCCAAAGCCCTCGGGGTAAGCAGGGAAGGATCGCCCAGGCTGAGGTTGGACAGGACCGGATGTTCTGCCAGCAGTGCGAGGTCTTCATCCGTGGCGGAATAGTTGTGCGGGAAGCTGAAGGATTTCATGCCTTCGATTGCTTCTGCCGTTGGCTCCTTGCCGATGATCTTGATGCCGGCGTCCGCGAAGCGGCTGGCAGCGGTTGCAGCATCCAGCGCCATGGCCTCTCCGGAAAGAAGCAGTGCAGCGAGCGAGGCAAGGGTGGCGTTTCGGCAAAGGGATTTGAAACCGGTCATGACTTTTCCTTCAATTTGCAAACGGGATCATGGGTTCAAGCCGGGCGCTCTATGCCGAAATTCGGTTTTGCCCGTGATGCGGCTCGGCGTTTTCCAACGCCCAGCAAGACAACGGCCAGGACAGCTCCTGCAGCGATGATGGTCAATGCAAGCAGCGGACGGAACCAGAGCCAGGCGACACCGATGACGAGACCACCCAGGATTGCCGTGAGTGCCAGAGCGACCAGTCCGGTGGCATAGCGCAACAGGTTGCCCACTGCCGGAACCACGTCGCCGACCACACCGATGATCGCAAAGACCATCCGAAAGCCGATATACATGGCAAGGAGGCCAGCTGCGCGCAGTGCCCACTTGATCGTGGCGTTGGTAGACTGGGCTGCCTCGAACATCTCGGCGGCGGTAATGTTGCCGGCACGGGTCATGGAAATGTTGACGCCGTTGCTGGCCTTGAACGGTTCGAGCGCGTTGCCGGAAAGCTTGCCTACCGCGCTTATCTGGCTGGCGGTATTTGCCGAAAATGAAATGCGGAGATCGCCGGTCATGGGAGAGGCGGGGTTGGCGCCGATATAGACCTCACCTGTGGTGGCCGTTGCAGGACCGGAAATTCCAAGGGCGCCAAGGACAGCCTTTCGGCCGGATTCTCCGAGTGGAATCTGCTGCCTTTCGCCCAGCCCTGCAATGCGTGCACCCGGCAGTGCAATGGCTCCTACATGTCCCTGGCTGGCACTGAAGGAGGCAGACTTGACCGGCATCGGCGGATTGGTGTGGCCTGAAGGGTCCTCAAACCGGCTGGAATCAATCGGCTGGGAGGACCAATCGCGCTTGTAGGTGAAAGTCGTGATCTTCTCTTCGCCGCCGCCGAGCTTCTTGCGCGTTTCGGTGCGCTTCTCCTCTCGCCACTGGTACATCTCCACGGTGCGGACGAGACGGTTCGCATTGCCGGGCACGCTGATGGCCGTGAAGAGATCGTCGGCAGGCTTGCCGTCTACTACGAGGTCCCCGCTGAAATGAACCAGTTTGCCCTCGGCACCCGGCGGAGGAGCCGAGGGATCAATGGTGATGACCTGGCCCGCGCCTTCGCTCAAGGCTCGTGCCGTGTTGACCGCATGGCCCTCGTTCCAGAACAACAGTCCAATGGCCACGACGATGAGGACGAAGCCCGTGATGATGCCGCCCGTGGCGCTGCGCATGCGGGAAAACCACGAGGTATGCGTCGTTCTGGTAATTCTGTCAGCCATGCGTATCCGCGATGCCGGATGGCACCCTCCCGTAATGTTGGTTCGACGGGAGAGACGTTAGGCACGTTGACATGCGGGCAATGTGACATTTGTCACACTGCGGCGCTTCATGGAAAACCGGGGTCAGGCTCGCGGTGGAATGTTGATCGCCCGCATGCTGGCCGGGCGTTCGAAACAGCGGTCGAACCATGCATCGACATTGCTGAAGTCATCAAATCCCACAATATCTTCCGCCTCGTAGAAATCGACCAGCGTGCGCACCCAGGGCCAGATCGAAATATCGGCGATCGAATAGGAATTGCCGACCAGGTAGTCCTTGCCTTCAAGCCCCTTGTCGAGAACGCCCAACAGCCGGATGCTCTCGTCGCGGTAGCGGTTGAAGGCCGTCTTGTCCTCGATTTCCTTTCCGGCGAACTTGTGGAAGAAGCCGAACTGGCCGAACATGGGGCCAATGCCGCCCATCTGGAACATCAGCCACTGAAGTGTCTGCATGCGTTCCACCGGATCGGCGGAGAGAAGCTTGCCGCTCTTCTCGGCCAGGTAGATCAGGATGGCGCCCGACTCGAACAATGGCATCGGCTTGCCGCCCGGTCCTTCCGGGTCGATGATTGCGGGTATCTTGTTGTTGGGGTTCAGCGACAGGAATTCGGGGCTTTTCTGGTCGTTGGTGGCGAAATTCACGGTATGCGCGTCATAGGGCAGGCCGCTCTCTTCGAGCATGGCCGACACCTTCACGCCGTTGGGGGTGGGAAGCGAATAGAGCTGGATTGCCTGCGGGTTTTTCGGTGGCCATTTCCTGGTGATCAAATAGTCCTGCAGCGTGTCCATGACAAAATCTCCTGTTCGAAATTGATTTGGTTCAATCGAAGTTGACTAACTGGGGAGGCGTCGACCTGATTTGAAGATGTGACCGCGTGAACGCTCAGTTCACGTCCTCGTCATGAATACGGCGAGGCGAACCCCATTCGGCCAACACCTCGTTCATCCTGTCCAGAACGAAATGGCGAGCAGACTGGCTGTCGTAACCGTCTTCGAGAAGCGCGTCATACTCAGTGTGGTTGTGGCGGACATGGGTTGTGAGAGCCTGCCAGGCTATGATCCCGGGCGGCAGGTGGCGCAGGTGGCCGCGCATGGCGATCTCCATCACCGCTTCGAAATCGGCCAGCGTTGCACGCGGTACAAGTTCGCGAAGTGCCTTTGCGACGTCCTTGTTCCTGCGTGTAGGTGCTGGTCTGGTCATGAGGTGGGATGTGGCATCTCGGGATTGTTGTCGTCGTGAGCTGCCCGGCCTGAAAGGCTGAAACTGAACGTACCGGGTTCAACGGGATCAAATCGGATTGACATAAAGATATCTTTATGTGATTATCTCAAAACTTGAACTGAACGGTCCAGTGGCCGGCAGATGAAACAGGGTACGGCAAGGATAGCATGCTGCAGAAAATACAGCTACCGCTCGATGAAACGGTGAACCTGCTCAAGGCGGCTGGCGAACAGACGCGCCTGCGCCTGCTGTGGCTGCTTTCGCATGGCGACCTGACGGTCACTGACCTGATGGACATTCTGGGCCAGTCGCAGCCTCGCATATCGCGTCACCTGAAACTGCTGGGCGAGGCCGGGTTGCTGGAGCGATACCAGGAAGGTGCCTGGGCCTATTTCCGCGTTGTGGACGAGGGCCCCCAAAGCGCCTTCGTGCGCGAAATTCTCTCCCGGCTAGCCACGCACGACAGCCAGTTGCAGATGGATCTTGCGCGGCTGGAAGGTGTGCGCAGCCGCCGCGCCCAGCGCGCCGCCGACTATTTCTCCCGCAATGCCGAAAGCTGGGACGAATTGCGCCGCCTTCACGTCGACGACAAGAAGGTCGAAGCGGCGATGCTCGAAATGATCGGCAACACGCCGGTCAATTCCATGCTCGATCTGGGTACCGGCACTGGCCGGATGCTGGAACTGTTCCGCGATCTTTATGCACGTGGCACGGGTATCGACGGCAGTCACGACATGCTCGAGGTCGCGCGGGCAAATCTCGACAAGGCCGATATCCAGAATGCACAGGTCCGCCTTGGCGACCTGATGCGGCTTGCGCTGCCGCAGGACGGTTTCGACCTCATCACCATTCACCAGGTGCTTCATTATCTGGACAATCCGCAGCATGCGATCGGCGAGGCAGCGCGTGCGCTTGGGCCGGGCGGTCGCCTGCTGGTTGCCGACTTTGCGCCGCACGATCTGGAGTTCCTGCGCGAAAAGCACGCGCATCTGCGTCTCGGCTTTGCCGCGGAACAGGTTTCCGGCTGGCTCGAAGCCGCGGGGCTGGAAGTTATCGAGGTTCGCAAGCTCGGCACAGACGAGAATTCCGGAGATGGCCAGAAACTGGTCGTTACGCTGTGGCTCGCCAGGGATACCCGAATGCTGATCGCATGAACCGCCGGTGCGGATTGCCCCGCCAACCGGAAGTTTCGATACGATCTTGAAAACATGAAAGGGCCGGTGGCAACCGGCAGGAAAACGAGATGGCACTTTTTGCACTTTCCCGTGGCGTGGCGCGCAGCCACCCGGTCAACGTATCCTTCGAGTTCTTTCCGCCGGTTTCCGAAAAAGCGGAGGCATCGCTCTGGGATGCGGTGACGCGGCTTGAGCGTCTTGCTCCGGCATTCGTTTCCGTCACCTATGGTGCGAGCGGGTCGACGCGCGAGCGGACGCTCAGAACGGTCAAGCGCATCATGGACAATACCTCGCTCAATGTTGCTGCGCACCTTACCTGCGTCGGCGCATCGCGCGAGGAAGTCGATGCCGTCATCGGCGAATTGAATGCCGCCGGCGTGCGCCGCTTCGTGGCGCTGCGCGGCGATCCCGAAGAGGGTGTCGGGCAGAAATACCAGCCGCGTGCCGACGGGTATGCCAATGGCGCAGAACTGGTGGCCGGATTGAAAACCTTCGGCGATTTCGACATCTCGGTTTCGGCCTACCCGGAAAAACACCCGGAAAGCCCGGATTTCCAGACCGATCTCGACATGCTCAAGCGCAAGGTCGACAACGGTGCGAGCCGCGCGATTACCCAGTTCTGCTTCGACAATGATGTTTTCGAGGCGTATCTGGAACGTGTCCGCAAGGCAGGCATATACATTCCCATCGTCCCGGGCATTCTTCCCATTCATCATTTCGGCAAGGTGGCGAGTTTTGCAGGGCGGTGCGGTGCGTCGATCCCCGACTGGCTTCACGAGCGCTTTGACGGGCTGGATGAAGACCCGGAAACGCGCCAGCTTGTATCGTCGGCAGTGGCGGCAGAGCAGGTTGCCGATCTGGTTCAGCGCGGCATCACCGATTTCCACTTCTATACAATGAACCGGGCGGAATTGCCGCTTGCTGTCTGCCGGCTGTTGGGCATCCACGAAGATCGTGGCGGTATTCAGGAAGCCAGCGGAGCAGGGGGCAACGAGCCTGCTGCCGCCTGATCTTCCTAGAAGGTGGTCGTGCGGCGCGGGAAACGCACGCGCCCGTCCATCACGAGAAGGCCAAGGCCGATAAGGACCATTCCGGCGACGTGCCAAGGCGAGAGCGTTTCGCCGAGCACGAAAATTCCCGACAGAACCGCGAAGACCGGCACCAGAAGCGTGACGAGTGAGACATTCGTCGCGCCTGCTGCCGAAAGTATCCTGAAGAACAGGATGTAGGCAAAGGCCGTGCATACGAGCGCAAAGGCGATCACCGACCAGAACACGTCCGGAGAATAGCCGGAGATTCGTGGCATGCCGACGGTCAATGCGCATATCGCGAACATCAGGATCGTCGAACCTGTCAATTGTCCGGTGGCGACTGCAATTGGCGGGACGGACCGGAAGCGCTTGCCGTAGATGCTGGCGAAGCCGTAGGAAATGGTAGCGCCGAGGGCGGCCAGTTTCGCCGTCAGTGAAGCGCCAAGCCCTGTAAGGGCATCGCCTCCCATCAGTACCGCGACACCGGCAAAGCCAAGGACAACGCCTGCTATCTTGCGTGGCGTGAGCTTTTCGTCGGAGGTCAACCAGTTTGCGATGAGCAGGGTCCAGACGGGTGTCATGGCATTGATGACGGAGGCGAGACCCGCACCGAGTTCCTTCTGGCCGTACAGGATCAGGCTGAAAGGAATGATGTTGTTGAGGATCGAAAGGCCGAGGATTTCGACAAGGAACCGTTTTCCTGGCGGAAACCGCCTTCCGGTCGCCAGCATGAACAGGATCAGGGCTGCGGCGGCAAGCGTCACGCGCATCAGTACAAGATGCAGTGGTTCTATTTCGCGGAGGGCGATACGCCCGAACAGGAAGGATGCGCCCCAGACGATGCCAAGCAGAAGCAGCATGGTCCAGATGGCAGGGCTCATGGTGTATGCGCGGGGCGGTTGCGGGGCAGTGGACGGGGCGGGATTGTCTGTCATGCCAGCGGTTCTAACAGGGGCGCTGCCATTCGCCACCCGATTCCTGTCATGGTCATGATTTTGCTCCCATCTGCGGAGTAAGCGCCTGTTAACAATGCGGGCGCACAATCATGGACATGGAACTGCCACCACTCATTTCGCGCGATCACGAGAATCGCAGGCACCGGCACGTGCGCCGCACGGGTCTGGAGCCGACGCGGCGTGCTGTCATCGCAGCCGGTTCGCTGGCGTTGCTATCCGGATGCAGCCTGCTGGGCGGAACCGGAGCGTCGACCCACGCGGGCAGGCGCCCGCGCACCGTTGCCGACACTGTGCCGCTCCACTTCGAACCTGCAAACGGTCTTGATGCCGTGAACCGGGAGCGCAGGAAGCGGCTGCTGCCAGCGTTGCACATGGACCCGCGGCTGCAGGAAGCGGCGCAGCGCCACGCCGACAACATGGCGGCGACGGGGCTCTACGGGCATGAAATAGGACCAGGGACCGATTTCCAGTCGCGGATATTCGAGGTCGGGTTCAACAATTCATCTGGCGAGAATATCGGTGTCGGCTATGGCTCGGTCGATGATGCCGTTCAGGGCTGGCTTGATTCACCGCCTCACCGCAAGAACATGCTGAAGGCCAACTACAATGCCGCCGGTATTGCCTATGCCTTCAACACCTCGGGCAAAACCCCACGCTATACCCATTTCTGGGTTCTCATCATGGGCAAGGGCTGACCTCCTCCGTCGCTATCCGTTCGAGAGATACCGCCAGCTTCGCAAGACAG
>ERZ795053.5402-NODE-5402-length-13198-cov-5.224911_pt1 | contig 13198 bp, 9 predicted proteins | sample MGYA00375137_ERZ795053 | MGnify/ENA primary metagenome ERZ795053 (study PRJEB30182, sample SAMN05720284) | activated sludge metagenome | isolation source: Anaerobic digester | place: Hong Kong | collected 2014-12-17 ... | reverse complement strand
TTGTTATGCAAGACGGTCTAGACAAACTAGGAATTGAAGTAGTGGAGAAAATGTAATTCTTCTTTTCGACTTTCTATCTCCTGGTGTGCTACAATGATTTCCATGAATGATCCTTTAAAGATAATAGAACAAGCACGAGATGAGAGGTTAAAGAATGCCGATGCAAAGGCAGCAATTGATATGTTGGAAATACTGGGGGAGGAGATAAAAGATGATTTAATCTTCTCATATGACTACCCAAATTTACTAAAAAATCTCGGCATTTGCTATCTGGAGATAGGAGAGATAGAACGGGCCAGAGAAACCCTTGAAGAAGCTCTAGAGGCAGCTAAGGTGAATCTTAATGAGATAGAAATGGCCGAAATAAGGGTTGTTATGGCAAGGCTAGAACTTCAGGTTGCAACTACGAAAGACGCACTATATTATGCGAATAAAGCTTGGGATTTTATAGATGGCAAGAAAGGGGATAGATTTACCCCAACAAAGGCTACTACTTCTGAGATACTCGGAGAGATATATTACGAAAATGAAGATTATACTGAGGCAGTAGAAAAGTTTGAATATGCCCTTGAACAGGCAAAGAAGGTAAATTTTACAGAAAGAGAACTTACAGCTGCCTTAAACATAGTTAATCACTACATAATAAGAGGGAGGATAAGGGATGCGAGAAAACTGTTGGGGGAGTATATAGAGCAAGCTAAAGAGTATAAGCTAATATATGCAAATTACCAATTATCTCTTGCAAAAATTCTTCTAGAAGAAGGTGAGGCAAAGGAGGCTACCAAATTGGCTTTAGAGGTTTTCAAACTTGCAGAAAAGAACGGTTTATTAAGACTTCAGGCAGAAAGCTCACAGTTAGTAGGTAGTACATATGCCGAGAGGAGTCCAGAGAAAGCTGATTCATACTTCAAAAAAGCTTTTGATCTGTATAACAAAGTAGGTTATAACCTTCCGAAAAAGCATCCTAAGGAAGAAGATTGGTTTAATACCTTTGATGATATTGAGTAATGGCTGGTTAGTAGGGCTTAATTGCGTGTTTTAGCACTCTTCTGGATATTTGCTAGTTGGCCACATGCAGCATTTATCTCATCTCCGTAAGATTGCCTCAGAGTGTTGTTTATCCCTTCTTCGTTTAAAATTGCCTGGAATGAGTGAGTTTTATTCATAGAACTTGGTTCAAATGGTATAAGGGGAGAAGGATTAAGCCTTATTAAATTTACGAGAGCAATCTGATGCCTAAGTAGTTCTGCTAACTCTTTGGCATGCTTTTTTGAATCGTTAATGTCCTTTATCAGTATATATTCGTATGTAATTTTCTTGTTGGTTCTTTCTTGGTAATCCTTAAGAACTTCCATTAGCTTGTCCAGAGGATTATTCTTTACTGCTGTAGGCATTAGTTTCTCTCTAAGTTCTTCGTTTGGAGCGTGTAAGCTAAGGGCTATCTTTACTCCCAAATCCATCGCAAGGAACTGGTCAAGCTGTTCTACATAACCCACAGTAGAGACAGTGATTCGTCTCCTTCCTAAAGCGACTTTCTCTGGATCTGTTAGTATGTCTATGGACCTAGCGACTTCCTCTAAATTAAGCATAGGTTCTCCCATTCCCATATATACAATATTTGTTATTTTCTCCTTCTCTTTGTTTAATCTTCTCTTAAAGTAGAGTACTTGGTCAATAATCTCCTGTGTGTCTAACTTCCTATTAAACTCCATCTGTCCTGTTGCACAGAATGTGCACCCCACAGGGCATCCACTCATACAGCTTACACAGATGGTGTTTCTTATAGGGTATCTCATAAGGACAGTCTCTACAGGAAAACCCTCTTTAGTAAAGGATAATGCTTTAATTGTCTTCTTGTCTTTTGATATATATTCTCGGAAGTTCTCCAACTTAGAGAAGGGGATGACCTTCTTTAATTTCTCTCTAAGGTCTAGTGGCCATGTTGTTAAATCATCCCAAGAGGAGATGTTGTCCTTATAGTATTGCTGATAGAGCTGTTTTAATCTATAGTCTTGCAAATTGTTTCCTTTTACAAAATCTTCAAACATATTTTACCTTTTTAGCTTATTAATAGGTATTTCCTTGACAGTAAGGACCCTTGAATGTAAAGTATTTCAGTATGTACTGCCCCAATCAAGATAGAGTAAAGAAGGGTTTTTCAAAAGTTTTAGCAATTGCCTTTTTTACCTTTCTCTTCGGCCTTAATAATACAGTGTATGCAGAGTACTTGTCCATTTCTTTATCTCCAGATAGTGGGACTATATACGGAGACGGTACAGCCATACAAGTTCTTGTAGATAGTGGATCTGACGAATTTACAGGTGTAGATATCCCTTTGCAATATTCTGGTGGGGTGGAATATATAACTGCAAGTGGTGCGGAGAGGTGTGACAGTTTTAATGTAGACGATTCTGTAAGTGGAGTTCTCACAATAGAGTGTGTTTCAACGACGCACCAAGTGGGAGAATCCTATAATGGTGTTGTTGCAACTCTTTATCTAAAGGCAACCCAGGAGGGTTTTTCAGAGTTCACATTTGGAACGCTTAGCCCTACAGTAACAACAACCAATGGAGGGACATATACATTGACCTTGGAGGTTATACCAACAGAGGAAAATGAGCTTCCTGAAGCAGGAATCTTTGACAACAGTACGGTCGCTATTGCCTCTTTAGGTTTTCTGGTTTTTTCTTTAGGTTTCTTCTTTAATACTGTAGCTAATTCCTTTAACTACCTAGGTGACAAAGTGGAGGAGGTTAAGGTTAGTAGGAGAAGAAATAAGATAGAGAAGAGATTTAAATAAATTTATTTAGTAAAAATATGGTTAAGGAAAAAAAGAAGGACGAGGATAATAGCTATTCCAAAAAATATATAGCTCCCAAAGGTTGGAAGCCTAAGAACCCAGATAAGGACTATATAATAACCTTTCTAGATATAGAATTAGCAGATGGGGTAAAGGAAGATCAGTTTGAAACGGTTGTTGCAGCATGTGCTGCAGAGAGTTCTACTGGAACTTGGACAAAGGTTTATAGTGGTAAAGATTCTGGAGTAGAAATGGCAGATAAGTTAAGGGCGATAGCTTTTGATTTGGATCCTAAGACTAAGACTTTTAAGATTGCCTACAAAGTAGAGCTTTTTGAATTAGACAATATGTCTGGTTTACTAGCTGGTATTGTAGGAAATGTGGGTGGAATGAAGATGCTTAAGGCTCTCAGGTGTTTAGATATTAGGTTTCCTGAGCCGATGGTTAAGGCTTTCCCAGGACCACAATTTGGTGTAGAGGGTGTAAGAGAGATGTTGCAGGTGGAGAGGGGACCATTACTTCTTACTGTTGCTAAGCCAAAAGTAGGTAGAACAGCTAAAGAGCAGGCGGCACTGGCAAGGACTCTTTTTACTGCTGCTAATGGAGAGTACCATGGAATAAAGGATGACGAGAATCTAACGAGCCTTTTCTTTAATAAGTTTGACGATAGATGTGAACTTGTTCATAAAGTTATAAGAGAAATAGAGGAGAAGAGTGGTAAAAAGAAATTCTATCTCTGCAATATAACACATTCCAATCTGGATACAATGATATCTAGGGCAGACAAGATTAAGGCTCAAGGTGGTAGGTGGATGATGATGGATGTTGTAACAACTGGTTTTTCTGCGCTACATACTATGAGACTAAAAAACCCTGGGCTTGCAATTCATGCACACAGGGCCATGCATAGTCTCTTTACCAGAGAGAGTGGTCCTGGTGTTTATAACAAGGGTGAGATTATGGATTTCTCTATGTCTATGGTAGCCAATGCTAAGATACTAAGACTCTTGGGGGTAGACTCGTTGCATGGTGGAGCCCCTAAGACCAAGATGGAAAACTATGGAGAGCCGAAATTAATAAGAGATGCCTTACAACTAGACGTAACCCCAGAGTCTTCTATCACTCTAGGACAAAACTGGTATGGAATGAAACCAGTATGGCATGTTGCTTCTGGTGGTTTACACCCAGGCAGTGTTCCAGAAGTACTACATCAACTTGGCGAAGATATTATGCTTCAATGTGGAGGAGGTGTTCTTGGTCATCCTTGGGGAATAGAAGCTGGAGTGGAGGCAGTGGTCCAGGCAAAGGAGCTTGCTTTAGGGAGTGGAGATCTAGAAAAGTGGCTTAAAGAGAATCCAGATACCCCTTTGGCAAAAGCTGCAGACCATTGGGGTTTTGGACCAAAGATTGTCTAATATATCTAGAAAATAAGTCTTAGTAAAAGAGGCTTTAAGTTTCTTTATTAAATAGTGTAGAATAGAGACTATGAAAAAAGGTATTACACCAAGAAAAGAGAGTTATTCCAAATGGTATTTGGATATTGTTGAACAAGCAGATCTTGCAGAGAATTCCCCAGTTAGAGGCTGTATGGTTATTAAACCCTATGGTTATGCTATCTGGGAGAAGATAAGAGAAGAATTAAACAAAAGAATCTTAGATTCTGGAGCGGAGAATGCTTACTTCCCATTATTTATTCCCAAATCCTTTCTTTCGAAAGAAGCAAGTCATGTAAAGGGTTTTGCTAAAGAATGTGCAATTGTAACACACCACAGACTCAGAGAAACTGAAGATGGTGAAGGGGTAAAAATTGACCCAGATTCTAAATTAGAGGAAGAATTAATAATACGCCCTACATCAGAAACAATAATGTATGACACATTCTCAAGATGGATTACCTCTTGGAGAGATTTGCCCCTAAAGATTAATCAGTGGGCGAATGCTGTAAGATGGGAGAAGAGGACAAGACCCTTCCTTAGAACTACAGAATTTCTTTGGCAGGAGGGTCATACGGTGCATATAACTCATGAAGAAGCCCAAAAAGAGGTCTTAGACAGGTTAGATATGTATGTAGAATTTGCTAGAGAATATCTTGCTATGGAGACATATTACGGTAGGAAGTCAGAATCAGAGAAATTTGCTGGAGCTGTAGATACCTATGGAGTAGAGGCCATGATGCAAGATGGGAAGGCATTACAATTTGGAACCTCACACGATCTTGGACAGAATTTTGCAAAGGTTTTTAATATTCAATTTGCTGATCAGAAGGGACAATTGCAACATCCATGGCAAACCAGCTGGGGTGTAAGTACCAGAATGCTTGGAGCTTTAATTATGACGCATAGTGATGACAAAGGTTTAGTTTTACCTCCTACAGTGGCACCAATAAAGGTTGCTCTTGTACCAATATTTAAGGATTCTAATAAGGATAAAGTCCTTACATATACAAAATATGTATATAAGCAGTTAGAAGGGCAAGTAGAAGGCTTAAAATTAGATGATAGAGACTTCATATCCCCTGGTTTCAAATTCAATGAATGGGAAAAGAAGGGTGTTCCTGTAAGGATAGAGATAGGAGAAAGAGAAATAGAGAATGCTGAAGTGGTGGTTGTTAGAAGAGATACCCTCGAAAAGAAAAAAGTTAAGTTTGGAGATCTAAAAGAAACAGTAGAAAAAATTCTGGAAGAGATGCAGAGGAATTTATATGAGAAATCAAAACAGGTTTTAGTATCTAAAACCTATAGAGTAGAGGAGTATGAAGAATTTAAAAAGATCTTCTCGGGGAAGGGAGGCTTTGCAATTGCGGCGTGGTGTGGTGATGAGAAATGTGAGGAGAATATCAAGTATGACACGAAAGCTACAACCAGATGTTTAACCAAGGACGGTGAGGGAGTCAAAGGGAAGTGCATCTACTGTGGTAAAGAAAGTGAAAATGAATGGATTTTCGCAAAGGCATACTAAGTGAAACGAACCGTAATTTCAACACATTAGAAATTCTTCTCTTGTTCAATCTTCATATACTCACCATTCTAAATATTTAAACACCCCTGTGCCTGAAACTAATTTTAGTCCTTTTTAAAGGGAAATGTTTTTGTGTGTTTCTTTTTGAACAGCAAAATGAACAAGATTTTAGATTTCTCTTTTTCAACAAGAGCCTTTTGTTTCACACCCCATTGGAAATGGGTGTTATGAAAATGATAAGTTTCGTAGAAGAGTAGTTATTCAACTTATCCCTATGTGCTACTGTTTTGAAGATATTCTTTCAAGTATTGCCCTGTATAACTAGCTTCTTTGGATATAATATCCTTTATAGTTCCTTGGACAATAATCTCTCCTCCTTTTTCTCCTCCTTCGGGTCCTAGATCTATCACCCAGTCAGAGAGTTTAATTACATCTAAATTGTGCTCCACAATGAGGACTGTGTTACCCTTGTTAACAAGTCCTCTTAAAATTTTCATTAACTTATCTACATCATGATAATGTAGACCTGTAGTCGGTTCATCCAATACATAGAGAGTGTGGCCCGTTGAATTCTTTGAGAGCTCTTTAGCAAGTTTAATCCTTTGTGATTCACCTCCAGACAGAGTAAGTGAAGATTGGCCTAGTTCAATATATCCAAGCCCAACTTTACTTAGTATATCAAGCTTTCTCTTGATTGTGGGTATGTTTTTGAAAAACTCTCTAGCCTCGTCAACGGTCATTTTTAGTGTATCTGCAATGTTTTTATCCTTAAAATCTATTTGTAGGGTCTCTTTATTATATCTAGATCCATGACATTCATCACAAGTGATATACATGTCAGGTAAGAACTGCATCTCTATTTTCAACTGCCCATCTCCCTTACATTTCTCACATCTGCCACCTTTAACATTGAAACTAAACCTCCCTTGTTTATATCCTCGAGCCTGAGCCTCCTTCGTTTCGGAGTAAAGTTCACGAATAGGGGAGAAGATATTTGTGTATGTTGCTGGATTAGATCTTGGAGTTCGGCCTATAGGGGACTGGTCTATGCTTATTACTTTATCTATATTCTCGACCCCTTCTATTCCATCATACTCACCTTCAACCCTCTTTGCATTCGCGATTTGGTTTGCTAATGCAGGATAAAGCGTATCTTCTATCAGAGAAGATTTTCCACTGCCAGAAACTCCTGTGATTGAAATAAGCCTATTTAGAGGGATTTCCAGATCTATATTTTTAAGGTTGTGTGTTTTTATCCCAGTAATTTTAATTTTCTTCTCGCCACCATTAAAACCCTTCTTCTTTATATTTGCTCCTACAACAAGGGATTTATTTAGGTATTTTGCAGTCAGGGAGTCCAAGTGCTTAATGTCTTCGTATGTTCCTTCTGCAACAATCTCTCCACCAAGTTTACCTGCTCCAGGGCCTACATCTATGATCCAGTCAGAATGGCTCATAGTTTCAGAATCGTGTTCGACAATTACAACCGTGTTGTCTAAGTCTCTAAGATCTTTTAAGGAAGAGATTAGCTTTGAAATATCTCTAGGGTGAAGCCCAATAGAAGGTTCGTCTAGAACATAAAGAACTCCTGAGAGTCCTGTTCCTATTTGGGATGCTAATCTAATCCTTTGTGATTCTCCTCCAGACAGCGTGTTTGCCTGCCTTGAGAGGGTTAAGTATTCTAATCCAACATTTGTAAGAAAGTTTAATCTATTTAATATTTCCTTAAGTATTGGTTCTGCTATATCTTTTCTATTCCCAGTCAATTTTAGGTTGGATAGGAAATGCTTTGCTTCTCCAATTGGCATTTCTGTTATATCATTGATGTTTTTGTCATTTATGGTAACCCCTAGGGAGTAGGGTTTCAGTTTCTTTCCTAAACATATAGGACAGTTTTTTTCTACCATATACCTCTCTATTTCTTTCCTAGAGTATTCTGAGGAAGTTTCCTTGTATCTTCTTTTCATCTCTGGGATAACGCCTTCGTAATCAGTATTGTAAGTATTTGTTCTGCCAAATCTGTTGGTATATTCTATAGTGTATGGTGGTTTTGTGCCAATCCCATAGAATATTAAGTCGAAGATTTCTTTAGGATATTTCCCTATTGGAGTTTTTAAGTCGAAATCATGTCTTCTTGCTACCTCTTTCAGTATTCTAGACGTCCAACTGTCCTTTGTTGTTCTGTTTCCCCATGGAAATATTCCTCCTTCATTTATTGTTAAGCTAGGATTATATATTAGACTGATATCGACCTCTTTTAATGTTCCAAGACCTGTGCATTCAGGACATGCACCCTCTGGATCGTTGAAAGAAAATGAGGCTGGGGTGATTTTAGGATAGGATATGCCACATTTAAGGCAAGTATTATTCTCTGAAAAGAAGAGATTCTCACCATTTTCTAATATAATTTTGACTTCTCCGTCAGATTCGCTTGAAGCTAGTTCTATCGCATCTATAAGCCTTTTATGGAACTCTTTTGTATTAATCTCTTCTGTCTGTAGTCTGTCTACAACTAAATCTACAGTGTGTTTTTTATTTTCATCTAGATTTAAATTTTCTATGTCGTCTAACATATAAAGGTCTCCATCAACTATCACCCTGAGGAATCCTTGATTGAGAAGTCTGTCAAAAAGGGAAATAAACTGTCCCTTACGGTTTTTTATGAGGGGTGAAACTATCTGGATTTTTTGTGTGGAACCTTTTAGATGGTTGATCACTTTTTTTGTTATTTCTTCTATTGTTTGTGCTTGGATCTCTGAACCACACTTTGGACAGTGTGGTTGCCCTACGTGTCCGTAGAGTAATCTTAAGTGATTATATATCTCTGTAATTGTTCCTACTGTTGATCTCGGGTTTGTAGAAGTTGTTTTCTGGTCTATGGATATAGCGGGGGAGAGTCCTGTTATTGAATCTACATCTGGTTTTTGCATTACACCAAGAAATTGTCTGGCATAAGAAGAAAGTGACTCTACATATCTCCTCTGTCCCTCTGCGTAGAGAGTATCAAAGGCCAGGGAGCTCTTTCCGCTTCCAGAGAGTCCAGTTAAGACAACTAATTTGTTCTTAGGAATATCTACAGAGATGTTTTTTAAATTATTCTCTCTAGCTCCTCTTATTTTTATGTAATCTTGTGACATGACGACGTTAATTATAACACGTGAGGGCGAATTCTTTATATACAACCGTATATAGAGATCTTTGTGTGTAAATTTTTATACAAAAATGGTAAGATAGGGGGCGTTTAGAAACCTTTGCACCTGTAGCTCAATAGGATAGAGCAACGCACTCCTAACGCGTAGGCTGTCGGTTCGATTCCGACCGGGTGCGTTTCAAAGTGATTCAGTTCTGGCTATTTTAGTCTGTACTGATTTATCACAATGGAAGCCTCTTTAGGGTTATTCTCCAGGGTAACGATATATTCTCTGTTTTGCCTTATTGTGTGTAGGAGGATAGGGTCGATATCTAGTAATTCCGTTTGATTCTCCCCATCTTTCTCTGAGATTTGTAGCTTATTATCCTTTACATAGTAAAGGTAAGTGGAGTTGGACAGCCAAGATATTTGATTTGTATCTGCCTTTGTTATGTTCTTCACCTTCTTCGTCCCTATCTCCTGCGTATGGTCGGCATCCTCTTTCTTTAGGGTGAAGATATAGTAATTGTTGTCGTTAACAAAGAGAACCTTTCTTGAGTCGGGAGAGAAGGATATGAGTTCAGCTGGATGTGTGCATATCATCCTGTATTTCTCTCTGGTGATGTCGTACCAGTATACGGAGGTCTCTGTTTGAATATATATTCCATTGAGTCTCTGATTTACTTCGAAGTATGTAATTTTACCTATAGCCTGCGTTGCTTGTGGGGAGGTTGTAAATTCTGGGTAAGAATCCCCATTCTCTCTGTAGAAGTCTATGTAGTTGGTTTCCTTTTGGAAATAGGCTTTGTCGATTGTGTAGTTGGGTGATTGACCGTTTGGAAGGATCTGTTTAAGGGCATATATGTAGGTGCTGTCTTCCTCTGTATCTAACCTTTCTAGAATGTAAAAGAATCCCTCCTCGTCTGTGTTCCAGATGTAATCAGTATCTGGTTGTTTTGTTATCAGAAGACTGGGTTCTTCTACGTCGGGGAGTAGGGTTGTGTCGATAGCAGAAATCTCTATGTCGGATTCTAGTATTATGTGTCTATTGTCTCTGGACCAAGAGTACGCAGATTCTGTGATGTCTGGGATTCCTATGGGCTCTAGGTTATCTAATAGGATAGGGGCTGTTAGATCTACAATATAATGATTCTTTATCTTTTCTTCAGTAAGTGTCATGATTGCTTTTTGACCATTATGAGATATTTCTAGGTCTATCTCTTGCTCTCCAACCAAAGTAAGAAGTTTAACCGGATTGGGATTTAAGTTCCAAACAGGGCTATTAATTCTATATGTCCAGAGGGTTCTATCCCCAATTTCGCTTTTAATTAGGAATATGAAATAGGCTTCATTGTCACTAATCCAGGCCTTCTCTACTTCTCCTTTCTCTTCCCATACACTTAGAGGAGTAATTTCATCTAGGATTAAGAGCGGAAATAGTAGTGTAGATTTCTCTTCAACAATTTCTACCTGCTTATTCCAGTCTCTGTAACCATCCTTCTGTATAGATATGCTATTTATCCCAACATCTAGGGTTCTACTTCTTGGTGTTCTACCAATATCGTCTCCATTAATATATAGATCGGCAGGGGAAGGTTCTGTTTGGACAGTAAGAACGCCAGTTTTCCTAATGTTCTTCTCGGAAATACTGATTCTGTATCCCCTGGAGAAGTAAAAAATTACGAGTGCTCCTCCTACAACAAATAATACCGAGAAAATGGATATGAGTAGGCTGATAATATTAATTTCTTTTTTAATCTTTTTTGTTTCCTCCACGACTGAAAGTATAGCATAATGACAAAGAAGTTGTTAGAATAGGAGTATTATGGAAAAGAAAAGAATTTTAACGGGTGATAGGCCAACAGGGAAATTACATATTGGTCATCTTTTGGGATCTTTAGAGAACAGAGTTAAGTTGCAGGATGAATATGATGAATATATTCTAATTGCAAATGTTCAGGCCCTTGCAGATAATTTTGATGATCCTGGAAAAGTTAGGGAGAATATAGAGGAGTTATTGTGTGATTACTACGCTTCTGGTATAGATTTTGATAAGGTTACAGTCTTTATCCAGAGTGAGGTTCCCGAAATACACGAAATATTTGTGTATCTCGCGAACTTTGTATCAATACAACAAATACAGCATAACCCTACTATAAAGACTGAAATAGCCCAAAAGGGTATGGAAAAATCTACTCCCCTAGGTTTCTTTATGTATCCTATACACCAAGTAGCAGACATTCTCTCTGTTAATGCAGACTTAGTTCCTGTGGGAAAGGACCAAGCTCCTATGGTGGAAGACACTAGAAGGTTAGCAAGGAAGTTTAACAACACTTACGGCGTAAATGTTTTCAACGAACCAGAGGCTCTTTTTGGAGTGAAGATAAATATCCCAGGAATAGATGGAAAGGCAAAAATGAGTAAAAGCCTAAATAACTGCATATATCTCTCAGACAGTGAGGAAGAATTAAGGGAGAAGGTATTTAAGGTCTATACAGATCCTAATAGAATACATGCTACCGACCCAGGGAAGATAGAGGGGAACGTGGCCTTTTTGTATATGGATTTTTTTAATGATGACAAAGAAGAAGTCGAGGAGATCAAGCAGAGATACAAAAAAGGGAATATAAAGGATGTTGAAGTTAAGGAAAGATTGTTTGAGGTTATGAAAGAAAAGCTTACTCCAATAAGGGAAAGAAGGAAGGAAGCTGAAGGGATGAAGGGAGAACTTCTAAAGAAAGCGATAGTGGGGAGTGTAAAAACCTCTGGTATAGCGAAAGAGACAGTAGCGCAGATGAAAAGAGCTATGCTTTTAGAGTTTAAATAGTAAATAACTTATAGTTTTCGAAGTATGATTGGAAAAAAGTTAGGTATAGACTTAGGTACAGCAAATTCAGTTGTTTTTGTCCAAGGAGAGGGGATTGTTCTTACGGAGCCAACAGTTGTTGCTATAGATGTTAATACTTATACAGTGATTGCGGTTGGGGAGAAAGCAAAGAAGATGATAGGTAAAACTCCAGAGAATATTGTTGCAAAGAGACCTCTTAGAGATGGTGTAATAGCAGACTCTAGAGTAACGGAAGCATTGCTTAGACATTTTTTTGACAAGGCTCTTGGAAGGGCTAGATTTTTTAAGCCAGATGTTGTAATTAGTGTCCCTGCAGGGATTACTACGGTCGAACAGAGAGCCGTTCTAAAGGCAGCAAACGCTGTGGGGTCTAGGAGTATTACCCTTTTGCCTGAGCCATTGTTAGCTGCATTAGGAGCTGGTCTGCCTATAGATAAATCCGCTGGTAGCATGATAGTAAATATGGGAGGTGGCACTTCCGAGGTTGCAGTTATTTCTCTGGATGGGATAGTAGAATACGAATCCTTAAGGGTTGCTGGAGATGCTATCAATGAGAGCATAATCTCCTTTATGCGTAAGAAAAAAGGAGTTTTAATCGGAGAACAAACTGCAGAGAATATAAAGATTAAGATAGGTTCGGCTGTTGAGGTGAAAGATCCAAAGGAGATGGAGGTTAGGGGTAGAGATATGGGTGCAGGTATGCCAAAATCCATGGTAATAGATTCCAATGATGTTGCAAGAGCAATAGAGAAGCCTTTGAGGGATATTATTAAAGCTATACAGACTGTTTTAGAAAAAACTCCTCCAGAACTCTCGGCAGACATTATAGATAGAGGAATGGTTATGAGTGGAGGAACAGCAAAACTTAGGAATTTAGACAAACTTCTCTCCAAAGCTACAGGAGTCCCTGCACATGTTGCAGATGAACCTCTGTATTGTGTGGTTCGGGGGACAGGGATAGCTTTAGAACTAATTGCAACAGGCGAAAGAGTGTTTTCCTTTAACAAAGAATTTAGAAGATAAGTGTAATTCGCCGAGTAGTTTTTCTAGCAATATTTTAGTAGAATGTAGTCATGGGAATATTAAACAAGGCTAGGAAAGAGATGACTTTGCAAGAAGTTGCCTCCCTTCTAAATGACTTAAGACTACCAATTGCACTGGTGTATACACCTGTCAATCTTAAGTCTGAAAAGAAAAAATTCTTCAATTCTGATACATACAACCCAGATTTCCAATACAAGATTGTAAAAAACAATAATGAAGATATATTGAGAAAACTTCTTTACGTAGAGGAAATAGTTGATGTAGATCCAAGGATTTCGGATTTCTATATTCAACTAATCAGCTCAAAGAAGGAAGCTAATGACTTGATGCATGCCGTAGGAAACAATGAATTAGTCACAGATATATCTTACAACCGTTATGGTAAGCCATCACCAATACTTTTTAGAAATGCTTGTAG
>ERZ795053.5401-NODE-5401-length-13200-cov-4.579003_pt1 | contig 13200 bp, 9 predicted proteins | sample MGYA00375137_ERZ795053 | MGnify/ENA primary metagenome ERZ795053 (study PRJEB30182, sample SAMN05720284) | activated sludge metagenome | isolation source: Anaerobic digester | place: Hong Kong | collected 2014-12-17 ... | reverse complement strand
AATGTTGACAAAAGCGTCAGCGTAACGGGACTTACTCGATTAGCTCCCCTTTGGCTCTCTCCAAGAGCTACTAGCCCTTGTCAACAAGCTTCAGCTCGTTGGAAAACAGATCTAAATACATTAGATTTATCCTTAAATAAAACTTACCATGTAAACAGATATTTCATTGCTAATCCGTATTTTGGTATCCGTAGCGCTTGGATCGATCAAGACTATAAAGCACGTTATGGCGGAAATTTCAACAAATCTACTATGATTGCTAAAAATAATTTCTGGGGAATTGGCACAAGAGCTGGATTTAATGGTGAGTTTCTATTAGGATCGCACATCAAAGTTTTCGGTAAAGCTGCTGCATCAATTTTATGGAGTAAATTTGATATCGATCAAACAACTGAAACTACTATGACATACAAATACTCATTTAATAATGATTATTACGACACAGCTGCAAACGCAGAAACAGCTTTAGGAATCTCCTGGGGAACTCTTTTTAGCAAAAACAACTATCATATTGATTTAAGTCTTGCTTATGAATTCCATACATGGTTCAAACAAAACAGACTTAGACGCCTCCTTAACAACACGGTTGGTGGCAGCGAAGAAATGTCTCAAACAAATCTTAACTTCGAAGGTTTTGCTTTAAGACTTCAGTTTGATTTCTAATTTTTAAAAATTATTAAAAAAATTTTAGCCTCTTTTCTATAAGGGGCTTTTTTTTTATTTTCAAAAAAGATATATATAGGTTCAAATCAGGATTTAACCTGGAGATATCTCAAAATGAAAAAATTAACTTCATTACTAATGCTAGCTCTTACAGCTTCAGCATTCGCAATTCCGAAAGGACCTTGCGATCAAAAACACGACGTTTGTTGTGAAGACGCTAACGATGTTTACGCTTTTTCTTATACGCAAGACATCGGCTTATCATGTCCAAGAGATTACTATATTCATGGTGATTTCTTATTTATGCAATCTCATGAAGATGGTTTAGAATTCGCAATTTCTAACGATTCTACATCTACACCTGCAACCCTTCCTCTTGAAAATGGCCAAATCCGTGGATTCACCACAGGTAGCCATACAAAAGATTGGGATATGGGTTTTAGATTTGGTATCGGTGCTTTCTTATCTACAGATGGCTGGGATTTACATGGTATGTGGACTCACTTACATGGCAATGTTGATAAAACTGTTGGCACAACAGGCAACACTGTTTTATCACCACTTTGGTTCCCACCTGCAGTAACTCAAACATGTCAACAAGCATCAGCTCGCTGGAAGCTTGATTTAAACAGTTTGGACTTAATGCTTGGTAAACCTTACCATGTAAGCCGTTACTTTGTAGCAAACCCATACTTTGGCGCTCGTTACTCTTTCATCGATCAAGATTATAAAGCTAGATATGGTGGAGACTTCGGTAAAGCAACTATGACTGGTAAGAATAACTTCTGGGGTTTTGGACTACGTCCAGGATTTGAAGGAAAATTCCTAGTAAACTCTCATATCACTATTTTTGGTAACATCGCAGCTTCTATTTTATGGAGTAAATTCGATGTTGATCAACAAACAGAAAATGTTCCAACAGATCCATCAACTGGTAACTATGTTTTCCATAATGAATTCTATACAACAGCTACTAACTTAGAGTCAGCTCTTGGTATTGCTTGGGGTACATTATTCAGCGAAGCAAGATACCACATTGATGTTCGTTTAGCTTACGAATTCCAAAAATGGTTCGAACAAAACAGATTCAGAAGATTCTTTGACAATGGCAACTCTATTGTTTCTAACAAAGAACTATCTAAATCAGATCTAAACTTTGAAGGTCTTTCTTTAAGACTTCAGTTTGATTTCTAATTTATTAATAATTAGATTGTTAGGATCAAAAAAAACCTTCCTTCGGGAAGGTTTTTTTTATATCATCAAATGTTTATTAAAAATTAATCTATATTATGTTATAATTATCATTCATAACGTTAAAATTGAATAATAATCATGGTAATTAATTTTTTAAAAAGACACCTAAGTATAAATGAAATCTCTGTTTCAGCGTTTGATAAGCAAATTGCAAAAAGACTTCCAATATCTGAAGAAAACATTAATTTAATCTCAAGAATTGCTCTTTCCCAACTTCTTTCAATCCCCTGCAAATCGTTAAAACCTATCATATCCTCATTTTTAATATCTGGAAGAGCCTTTGAAAGAATACAGCTTCTCATTCAAAAAATTAAGCTGTCTTTCCCCACTTACCATCCACATATACAAATTTCAGAAGAACCAACATTCCCATCGCATACTTATATTACACCGGATCAAAAAACCTCTTATGAAACATACCTTCCAATTACATCGGAAATACAAGAACAAAATCTCCCACAGACAACTATTCAAGAAATACTTGAAAGTTTTACATCCTTTCAAACATTTACCTTCTCTCCTGACCCTTTAGGAGATTCCATAGTATTTCAATTCCTAGATGCTGTTGAATTTGTATTGGACTATCTCTCCATCTCTTTTGAAAAATTTCTTTCAGAAAGTGACGGTAATGTGAATAAGCCCTTACTTTATAATCATACTAAAGGCCTAGCTTACCATATAATTAACGAACCCGATAAACTACGTGCAATTAAACACTTAAGTCAAACTCTCAATATCCCTAAAGAATATCTAAACTCATATCTCAAAATTTGCTGTTTTATCATTACCTGCAAATTCCATCTTGATAACTTCGATTTAATCAATTTTTTCTTTCTTGAAATAATCAATGAACTTGAAAAAAGAGTCTTACAATCAGACACACCTTACTTAACTCAAAGCAACTTTATATTCATGGAAAGAATGATCCTAAACACAGTTCATTATGAATTAATGCCTTTTATGATGCCTGCATTAGACGAAGCTAAATAACAAATAAGAAACCATTCCAATTAAAAAAGCAGCTAGAGCCGAAAGGGATATTTTTTTGAAATACCATAAAAAATCCACCTTTTCAAGGCCCATAAAAGCCACACCTGCAGCCGATCCAATAATCAAAATACTTCCGCCTGTTCCTGCTGCATATGCAATCATCTGCCACAAATCCGAATCTATCGGATAAGTCTGCAGATCATACATTCCAGTACAAGCGGCAACTAGAGGCACGTTATCAACAATCGAAGATAAGAAACCGAGTAAAGTCGCAATAATAGCTTTATTTTGAATATGATAATTCAACCACACGGCTAATTTTTCTAAAAGGCCTACAGCTTCCAGAGCACTGATACTCAAAAGAATGCCTAAAAAAAACAAGACTCCCGAGGTGTCTATTTTCGTTAAAATATAAGGAACGCGAAGATGGGAGCGTTTTTCCTCATGCTTATAATGCATTAAGTCCGTAATCATCCACAAGACCCCAAGGCCTATCAACATTCCCATAAAAGGGGGAAGCCCTGTTAATCCTTTGAAAATTGGAACAAAGAGCAAAGCTCCTACCCCCACTGAAAAAACCACCTTGGCCCCAGGTTCTTGACGCCCCTCTTGATGCGTCAAAATTGAAGGATAGCATCCTTTAATTTTATGCCCCAAAAGTAAAAGAGCAGAAAACAAACAAATAACACTTGGCATAAACAAGGCTTTGATTACTCCTAATGTTGAAACTTGCCCTTTAATCCATAGCATCGTAGTAGTAACATCTCCAATAGGGGTCCAAGCGCCACCAGCATTTGATGCAATTACAACAAGAGCCCCTAAAAGCAACCTGTCATTTCTTTGATGAATAATTTTTTTCAAAAGAGAAATCATCACAATAGTAGCAGTCAAATTATCCAAAATTGCAGAGAGAAAGAAAGAAATAAATCCCACTAGATAAAATAATTTTCGTTTTGAGCGGGTGTTTATCGCATCAGTAATAATCTTAAATCCTTTATGAGCATCAATAAGCTCTACTAAAGTCATTGCCCCTATCAGAAAAAAGATGATTTGCGAAGCATGACCAATGAAAAGATCGATCTGATTTAAATCATTTTCATGAATTTGTTTCGATAAAAAAAATACAGTCCAAGTTCCAACAGCCATAACAATAGCTATCGCCGTTTTATTAATTTTGAAAACCGATTCAAAAATAATACCGATATATCCTATGACAAAAATGCCAATCATCAAATAATGTGGCCAACTAATTAGATCCATAATTCAACTCGATTTATTTTAAGCCAGACTGGATCAAATCATGCATTCTCAAAAGTCCGATTAATTTTTTATTCTTTAAAACAGGAAGTATCGTTACAAGAGGCTTTTGCTCCATTTGTGCCATTGCATGGTATGCCAAAACCTCTTCTTCAGTCCATTTAGGCTCTACCGTCATTAAATCACAAATTTCGATTTCAAAGAAATGATTTTGATAAGCTTGTATAGTTCTTCTTAAATCACCATCAGTAAAAACACCTAAAAGATGTTTTTCTTCATCACAAACACAAACGGCACCACATTTTTTTTCAGTCAATATGGGTAAAACTTCTTTCAATGTCTGATTAGGAAGACAAATTGGCAAATCATCCCCCGTAATCATCAAATCCTTCACTTTCAAAGCTATTTGTTTTCCGATAGCTCCAGCTGGATGATTTTTTGCATAATCATTTAATGAAAAATTTTTCTTTCTCATTAAAGCTACTCCAAGGACATTACCAAAAATCAATTGAACAACACTGGAAGTTGTAGGAGCTAAATTATAAGGACATAATTCACTTGGAATGGGAAGAAATAAAGTAAAATCCGCTTTTTTTGCAAAAGAGCTATTTTCTTTGGAAACGAGAGCGACAATCTTTGCACCTTTTTGCCTGATAAAAGGAAAAAGTCTTAAAAGCTCATCTGTTTCACCGCTTTTTGAAATAGCAATAAAAAGATCATCTTTTCCAACCATCCCAATATCTCCATGCAACGCATCCTGCGGGGGGAGATAAAAGGCTTTAGTACCTGTTGACAGATAGGTCATAGCGAGTTTATGAGCAATAAAACCGCTCTTCCCAACTCCTGAAAAAATAATCGTTCCCTTGCACGAATGCATCATTTCAAGCAATTTATCAGCATCGCTTGCACTTACATGATCAAAAAAATGATTAATATAATCTTTTTGGAGGTTAAATAATGATTTCATCTGTATCAACCTTTTCTAAGGTATCTTTTATTTCTTTCAAAAAGGAACATCCATACATTCCATCAAATACTCGATGATCAAAAGTCAATGTCAAAACTATCTTATCTCTTGCTTCCACTTCACCTTCCTGATTGATCTCAACTCTCTTTTTAATGCCTCCCATCGCCAATATTGCAGATTCCGGCTGTTTAATGATTGGAAAACCAATCCAAGTCCCCATTAAACCAAAATTACTTAATGTAATCGTTCCACCCCTAGTATCGGCTAAAGAAAGCTTTTCTTCTTTTGCCTTAAGTGCGAATTGATAAATGCTTTTTGCAATATCAGAAAGAGTCATTTGATTAGAGTTTTGAATCACAGGAACTAAAACACCTTCATTCACACTAACAGCTATTCCCAAATTAATTTTCTTTTTCAATAATATGCCTTCATTTGAAAAGCAAGAATTCACGTAGGGATGATTTTTTGCAGCTTTTATAATAGCATAAGCCATAAAAGTTGTAATAGAGAGCTTTGCCTGATATTTTTCAAAAAAAGAAGATTTATGAGTTTTTAAAAACTTTTGTATCTCCGTCACATCGATTTCTTCAATCAAAGTCGCATGAGGTACTTGTGTATAGGAAGCTACCATATTTTTTGCTGTAGCTTTTCTCACTTGAGAAAGAGGAATAAAAGTATCACCATCTTCTAAAGGTTCTTGTTTTTTTTCAGAGATTTTTTGGTGAGCTAAAACATCTTTTTTTGTCACCCTTCCATTTTCTCCAGATCCTTTGATAGTGTTTAGTTCTTCAAAAGAAATACCGTTTTCCTTTGCAAGCCTTAAAACCGCTGGAGAATAAAAAGAATTCTTCCCTTCATTTTCATTAGAAAGCTCTGGCTTAATTGAAGATTCCTCTACCTTTTGCTCAACATCTGCAAAAGCCTCATCCGTCTCCAAATAGGCAATAACATCACCAACTGAAACTTCTTTCCCCTCAGTTGCAACAATCTCAATCAACTTTCCTTTTGAAGGTGAGGGAATTTCACTATTAACTTTATCAGTAGCAACTTCCACCAAACTTTCATCCAATTCAACAAGATCTCCTTCATGTTTATACCATGATACGATCGTAGCAGAAACTATGCTTTCGCCAAGTTTTGGCAATTTGACTTCATATTTAGCCATTTAAAATCCTTATATATCTGAATCGCTCCACGTCGCGGCTTCATAAATCGATTGATTCATCTCGCCTTCACTTTTAGCGATAACAGTTGCAGCAACTGCATCACCTACAATATTCACTACTGATGAAAGCATTTCTCTGAGTCTATCAACACCGGCTAAAAGACCGATACCTTCAAGAGGCAATCCCATAACTGATAAAACCAAAGACATCATGATCAAACCAGTTCCGGGAACTCCTGAAGCACCCAATGAAGATAGCAAAGCCACAAATATTAATGTAATCATTTTAAAGATACCCAGTTCAATACCATAAGCTTGTGCGATAAAAATTGCTGAAACAGCCTGACCAATTGCACCACCATTCGCATTGATTGTTGATCCTAAAGAAAGAACAAACCCTGAAATATCTTGTGAAATACCTAAATGCTTACGAGTACATTCCAAAGAAACCGGTAAGGTTGCAGCAGAACTACTTGTGGTAAATGCCATAACAATAGCGTCTTTCATTCCTTTAAAAAAATTGGAAACTTTAACCCTTGCAAGATACTTTAAAGCAAATCCGTACACAATAATCAACTGAATAAAGCATGCTGCATAATTACATAATAAAAACTTAATAAGAGGAACGATCACTTTAAAACCAATATTTCCAACAGTTGATGCCATCAAAGCAAAAACTCCGTAAGGAGCCAATTGCATGATAAAATGAGTCAAGGTATGCATTGTGTGAGTAATCGATTCGAAAAATTTCACCAAAGGTTTTGCTTTTTCATAAGTAAACAAAATAGCAATACCTAAAAAGATGGAAAAAACAATAATCTGTAAAACATTTCCGTTTGAGAAAGAGGCAAAGGGATTGGCTGGAATTAATGAAAGTAAAAACTCTGACATGCTGGCCTGTTTCATATTGACATTAACGGCCGAACTTATAAGGGAAAGACCTTCACCTGGTTTAATGATTTTAGATAAAATAATCGCAACAGAAGCTGCAATAATTGTCGTGGAAAAATAAAAAGCAATTGTTCTAAACCCAATACGACCCAATCTTTTAGGATCGCGAATATGACAAATACCAACAACAACTGAAGAAAAAACAATTAATCCTAGAAGCATTGTCATAAGGTTGATAAATGCTTTTCCAAAAATATGGAAAACAGATGCTTTAGGTCCTAATACTAAACCGACTATTAAGCCTAATATTAAACCTAATAAAATTTTTACCCAACTTTTCATATTATCCTAAATTAACTTAACAACTTATTATTATCATTCATCAGATTCTTTTCAATGAAAAACTTCCACTCATTTTGCCCCATAACAACTTTCAAACCGATTTTTACAACAAAAATCGGCAAGGAAAATTTTTTATAATCAACTAACTTAATAGCATCTTTTTCCGTGCAAAGCAAGCCATGAGCACCTTTTTGTTTTGCTCTTTTTGCAAATTTTTCAATTTTTTCATTTTCCAAAAATTCATGATCCACAAATGTAATTTGATCTTTTAAAGAGTATCCATTTTTTTTTAAAAACCTGAAAAAATTATTTGGTTTGCCTATCGCACAAAAAGCTGCATAAGCTTTAGAAGAATCAAAATCTTCTCCAGGTAACAAAGGAGAAATCTCTTCCAATACCTTTTCAACTCCGCAAAACGGCGCCGAAGAATACTTCTTTAAAAGTTCACACGTTTTTAAGTAAAGTTGTTTATTCTCTGCATTACTCACTACAAATAAATCTGCCTTTTCAAGTGCTTTAAGAGGTAATTTCAAATACCCTTTTGGAAGGAAAAAACCTTTTCCAAAAGGATCATTAGCATCAATAACAACTATTTCCAAATCTTTTACGATTTCTCTTTGACGCAATCCATCATCTAAAATCAAAATATCAAAGTTTTGATTTGTAGCCATTTCGCATGCTTTTTTTCGATCGCTTCCGATAAAAAAAGTTACAAATGGAAATCTTTTTTTTAGCATAGCAGGTTCATCCCCCATCAAATAGGGATCAAAGGAAGCTTGGGGAGCAATTTCCAAAAAAGGCTGTTTACTTTTTCTACCATAACCTCTTGTTGCAATAGCAATTTTTCGATTCTTTAAAGAAGAAATCAAAAGTTGTACCAAAGGGGTCTTCCCAACACCTCCTGCAACAATATTGCCAACGCTTATAACAAATGCTTTGGAATCAATTTTTCTTTTTTTCTCTTTGATGAAAAACAAAAACGTCACCACCATTTGATAAAACAAACTAGCTACAAATACGAAAAACCTCCAAAAAATATTTTGATGCTTTGCTTTTTTTTCAATCTTCGAAGAAGCATATTGCATCAAACGATTTTTAAGATTGCTCATCAGTTACCGAAAAAGCGGATATAAGCGTTTCTTTTTCCGAATAAAACAATTGTTTTTCTATCATTTCAATAATCATGTGAATGGCTGCCATATGAGCTTCTTGAATTCTATCGGAGGTTTTAAATCCTTCAATGATCAATTCCAAATCAGCCTTACCTTTTAAAACTCCGCCATCTTTTCCCAAAAAGGCAATTGTTCTTAAGCCTTTTTGAGTAGCAACATCAAAAGCATTTACAAGATTTTTTGAATTACCTGAAGTTGTCAATCCAATAAAAATGTCGTCTTTTTTTCCGTAAGCCTCGACACCTCTTGAGAAAACAAATTCATACCCTACATCATTACCCACACAAGTAAGATGCCCAGGTTCTGAAAGAGCTATCGCTGGAAGAGCAGGACGATTTTTACGATAAAAACCTGTTAATTCTTCAGCAAAATGCATTCCATCACAAAGACTTCCCCCATTTCCGGCAATAATCAGTTTTCCGCCTTTCAAAAAAGTAGAAGCAATCATCAAAGCCGCTTCTTCCATAAATTTTATGGATTTTGGCTCTTTCAATTTTTGAATTGCCAAGATGCTGTCTTCAACAGCTGCAAGTAAATTTTTTTCCATGGATGCCTCTTTTTTATTTATGATAAATAGATTAAATCGATAAAGTTTTTTCACTATATCATATTTATGAAATTGAGGCAAAAAATGGAAAAAATTTCAGTTGGCATCTTTGGAGCATCCGGCCTAGTTGGAAAAGAAATTATCCAACTTTTAGAATCACATAACAATTTAGATATCCATTTTTTCACATCGGAAAACAGCTTAAATCAGGAAGTAAAATTCCAAAATCAGACCTATTATTATGCCTTACCAAATGAAAATGAAATCAAAAATTTAAACATCGCTTTTTTTGCTGCATCCAGCGAAATTTCAAAAAAGTGGATCCCGTTTTGCACAAAACATGGAATCTATTGCATCGATAATTCCTCTGCTTTTAGAACTGATGATACAGTTCCTCTCATTATTCCCGAAATTAACCAAGAAAAAATTAAAAAGAGTCTTCTCATTGCCTCCCCTAATTGCACCACTACTTTGATGGCTCTTGCTCTTTTTCCTTTGCAAGAACAGTTCGGCCTTAAAAGAGTTTATGCCAGCACCTATCAAGCTGCAAGTGGCGGAGGAAAAGCCCTTATGCAAAAGCTTTTTACAAATACACATAGTCAACTCAATCAATTTTCAACCGACGATATTAATTCTTACGGCTTCAATCTCTTTTTACATAGTTGGCCTCATGATGAAAATCTCTATAGCGAAGAAGAAACCAAAATCATCTTCGAAACAAAAAAAATCTTACAAACCCCCTCTCTGCCAATCAACGTAACATGCGTCAGAGTTCCTTCACTACGTGCTCATGCAATTGCATTAAATATTGAACTTTTAAACGACTCTTCAATTGATCAAGTCAAACTGGCTCTTGATCAATTTGAAGGAATTGAAGCTTATCCAGATAAAGCAAATGAGTTTGCAACTCCTCTTTTTGCCACCGGCAAAAAGCCTATCTTTTATTCAAGACTCCGCAAAGATCTATCTAAGAAAAACAGCTATGATCTATGGATTGTCGGAGACCAACTTCTCAAAGGAGCGGCACTCAATGCATATCAAGTTTTTATAAGCATCTTATCACAAAACTTTATAAAGGCATCATATTCTAATAGTTCAAGCTGATTCAATAAGTCAGATTCTGAATAGGAATGCATCACATCGAGCGGAATAAAAAAATGCCTTTCATAATTTTTACGCTCATTTATCTCAAATCGATATTGAGTCAGTAATTTTTCTTTATATTCATAAAATGCAAAATCAAACAATTGTGGATATAAAATTTCATTAAATTGATCGACAAGAAAAGTAATGCTTTTGCTCTGTTTCTTATCCAAATAAAAATAATACTGCAAAAATAAATCATCATTGCTTTTGATAAGTTTAGAAAAAATCGTATAAGAGAATTGATCATTTCTTCTTAGGATATGATAAAACCTGTCCTTTAAATATTTTACGAAAATATTAAAATTCAGATAGTCATTTAAAGTAATTAAGGAATGCTTAGGGATTTCTATCGAATATCTATACAAAGTCAGATGGTCCAACTTACCTTGCTTTTCGATTTGTTTGTCATCCGATCTTTCATCTATTCTAATCGATTCCAATTTTCTATTTTCAACAAAAAAGGGAAGATCATAAAAAAAATCTTTTGGTTTTAAATCTCCTGAAACAAACCAATACCATTTACCATATTCACTAAAAACAGTTTCAAAAGTTTTTAAGGAGTTTTCTTTTTCCTTTGGATCCATTGTTTTTTTATATAATTTGTCAATTAACTCAAAAATTTGAGAATCCTTTTGGAAAGAAGCATTTAAAAAATCAAAAAAATGATACAGCTCGTTTTTTTCGACAAAAGATCTCAAATAAAGCATATTTTCAGAATATTGAATTTCTAAATCCCAATACTTTTGACTAAACAGCTTTGATAAAGTATTACAATAAAATGATAAAAACTCTTGGTTTCCCAACTGCTGAAAACTCATCGGCAAGTATTTTTTTGCACATATAGTTACATAAGGCACTTTTTTATTTTGTAGATAAAGCTTAGAGCCATTTTTACCTTGCATACAAATGATATTTGAATTCTTTTTGATTTTCTCAATTGAAAAGGCATCTTTTTTTGAAGGAGGCTTATTTAATTTTTCAGTTTTATGACTCAAGTTTTTTATTACCTTTTTCTCATCATTCAAAGTTACTTGATCTTTATCGAAATCCACATACTCAACATCTGCTTGCAACCATTCATGGATCTCCTGGAGTACTTTTTTATAAGTTAATTTTTTTAAGACTTTTTTCATTAGATCCTTGTTTTCCACAAGCTTATATCTTTGATCTCCGAATAAAAAGGCATCCAAACAAACAGTTTGAATATTTTCTCCATTCCATGAAGGATTCAAATACTTAAAAACCTCTTTTTTTATTACCTTTTTAAATAATTCCTCATAATGTTTTGAGTCTCCTTCTGATAAATAATTATATTCAATTTCATGCAGAAGATCATTTGCAATAGCTATAAAATCTTGATCAATAGTACATCCAATAAAAAATATTGGAGAAAAAAGCCTCTGTGTCGATATCCCTAATTCATTAATCTTGCAACGTTGTAACCACTCATTATTAAATAATTTTTCATGCAATATTTGAGAAAAAAACTGAACTGCTATCCACTTTTTAAAATCCTGTTCATTGTTCATAAAAAGAGTTCTGAAATAAATTAAATCATTTTGCTTTCTAAAACACATTCCACCATCAGCTTCTTCTTCTGAAAATTCTTTTTCATACCGACAGGTATGAAATCTTTTTTCAAAAGCTTCAATCATAAGTTCTTTGGAAAAATTCCCTTCAACAATGAATGCAATATTTTCTGCATGATAGTGCTGGTAATAAAACTGCATCAACAGATTAGCAGAAATTTTTTCAATATCTTTCCTTTCTCCTATAATTTCTGAACCTTCAGCAGTTTGAATATTGGATTCTTCTCTTTCTTTTAAGATGATTTTCCTTTGTCTTTCCAATCCGTCTTTTTCAACCATAAAATCAGAAATAAAGGTTCCTAAAGTGTCTGCAACAACTTCTTCATCGTATAACTTCAAATAAAACTGATAACAGGTATATTTTGCTGTTGTATAAGCATAAAGATTCACAAAGCCATGGCGCTTTTGCTCTGCTGCTAATATATGTTCCAAAAAATGAGCTACACCTTTTTCATCTTCTTTCTCATTATTTGAACCAGCATTCACCAATACTGTAGCTTTAATACTCTCCGATTTGGTTGGACGCAAAAAAAGAGTTAATCCATTTTCTAAATCAACTTTTTCTATTTCCCCAAAAATAGTTCCAACTAAACATAATAGAATCAGTATCCTTGCAAGCAATTTTATCACCTATTTTTTTTTGCAAGCAGTCTAAAGTATCAAGGTTTTTTTTCATAGACATGACTAACTTTCGAAAAATAAAAGACTTAAAAAAACAATGTATTAATTTTTAATAAAAAAAGGTTTGGATTGAATAGAAATTTCATCTTTTGTTACCGGATGATTAAAGATTAGGTGCGCCATATGCAAGTGAATTTGATCCGAAATAATTGAACTACCATATTTCTTATCTCCGATTATTGGATGACCTGTAGCAGATAGCTGCAAGCGAATCTGATGGTACCTGCCTGTTTTTAACTCTATTTTCAAAATGGAGCCTAATTTCGTTTTAGATTCCGTAGAATATTGCAGCACAGCTTTTTTGGCGTCCTGTGTTTTTGAAGAACAAACTGTTGCCTTAAAATTTTTCCGAACTAAAAAATGTTCCAAGACCCCTTCTTTCTTTTCCATTTCCCCTTCAATTTCGGCAAGATAAATTCTTCGAATAAACTGGGATTTCATCATTTCATTTAATCGTTTTAAAGCTTTAGCACTTTTGGCAAAAAGAATCATCCCGGAAACATCTTTATCGATGCGATGCACCGCATGCAAAAAAA
>ERZ795053.5400-NODE-5400-length-13203-cov-6.118877_pt1 | contig 13203 bp, 2 predicted proteins | sample MGYA00375137_ERZ795053 | MGnify/ENA primary metagenome ERZ795053 (study PRJEB30182, sample SAMN05720284) | activated sludge metagenome | isolation source: Anaerobic digester | place: Hong Kong | collected 2014-12-17 ... | reverse complement strand
AAAACCCCGATCTATCTATGCTACCGATCGTTTTCGGATCGTTTTATCTGTATGGTAAAGCAGATAACAACCGATCCGTCCATTTCCAGGAGTCGGCTATAGACCGCACCCCTTGATCCAATCTCGCTGGGAGCGCCGACCACAAATCGTAGGAGCAGCACATGAACCACAAACGGCAGCAGTTTCTTTCCCTGGTGATCAGCCTCGGCTTGCTGATGCAATCGCTTACCCCGCTGGGACTAAGACCGGTGGGGGCGACAAGCCCGACGGCAGAGATTGAAGCCGTTATTCCTCCGGACCCCGATACGCCAACAAGGGGGGCAACGGCCTTTTCTTCACCCTCTCCTCTGACCATCTCCCGTATCCAATCCAGCTACGCCGCCCCCGGAACAGTCGTCATTACCTACACCGTGCGTAACACCCTCCAACCACTCATCTTACCGCCCGCCCCTGCCAGCGCCACCATCACCGACACCTTGGCCGCCTTGGACGGCTTTGACCCCCTACACGACCCCAACACCATGCGCGGTGTCCTGCTCAGCACCGAACTCACCGGCCTCGGCACACTCACGGCCGTATACCCCCTGGCCGACCAACAAAGCAATACCCTCGCCTGGAATTTGGGTGATATTGCCCCAATGCAAAGCGCCACGGCCGTTGTCACCCTCACCCTCGCCACCAGCCCCGCCAACCTGCAATTGCTGGACAACGGCGCAGCCGCCTACGGCCACACTACCGGGCAACTGGCAACGGCCGTTGCTGCCCCCGCCCGCGTCAACCCCGCCAGTTTTGCCCCATGGCTTATCTGGACCCTCGACGCTGACATTTACGACACGGAAATGCTCGCCCAGGCCGGGCAATTGGGCCACGACCCTGACGACCTATTTGCCTACGTCCAAAGCCTGGGCTACGAACTCTACGACGGCTCTCTGCGCGGCACACGCGGTACGTTATGGAGCGCCGCGGGTAACAGCGCCGACCAATCCTCCCTGCTCATTGCCATGCTGCGCGCCTCCGGCATTCCCGCCCGCTACCGCCACGGCGCGCTAAACACTACCGACGCCCAAATCCTCCTCGCCAGCATGTTTCCCGCCCCTACGCAATACGTCGGCCACCTGGAAGAATCTCTGGAAACGGCCGATCCCGTCAACGACCCCGCCCTCATCGCCCAGGCCCAGGACCATTGGTGGGTCGAAGCCTACCTCTCCGGCGGCTGGACCGACCTCGATCCCAGCTTCCCTACAGCTCAAATCGGCGACAGCTTTGCCGCGCCCGCCAGCGACGGCACAGACCGCCTCGCCGAACTGCCCGACGCCACCCGCCACAAGGTCACCATCCGCCTCAAAGTGGAAGATTACTACCCACTCAATTTAGGCCAGTCCGGGCTGGATTACACCTATCCCCTCAGCCACACCTTTCGCACCGTCGAACTGACCGCCGAGCCGGTGGCCTTCTCCCACCTCGTCCACACCGAAAACCAGGGCGGCCTCGTCTTCGCCAACACCATCCACACCTACACCCCCTACTTACTGCTCGGCGACCGCGAAATCTTTGGCGAGCCCTATCAGGACATCCTCACCAACTTTCCCCTGGGCACGCTTTTCCACACCGCCGCCTGGCTGCAATTCGACCTGACCCCTCCCGACGGCGCAACCGTCACTTACGAACGGGAAATCGTGGACAAAATCGGCTACGAAACCCGCGTCAACGGCGGCAATACCAACCTCAACCTCAGCAGCGACGGCAGCCAGTTTGTCACCGATTTTGACATTTACGCCATCGGTAATTGGCCCAATGTGGTGCCGGAAACGGCCGTTACCCAATCCAAAGCCGCCGCTCTCTCTCAGGCCCAATCCCTCAACGCCGATGGCCAACGCCTGCAAGAATTGCTGGCCCTGCCGAGCCTCACCCCTGCCGAGCAGCAAGAATTTGGCGTGCTGCGCGCCCGCTTCCAGACCAACGCCGCCCGTTTGCTGGGCAATCTCAGCCTCAGCTTCGCCGAAATGGCCGACCGTATGATCACCGAAACCAGCGCCGGGCTGTTCATCAAAGCGTATTACGCCGCGCCGCGCCTGATTATTACCAGCCTCAGCCCCAACGGTGCGCAGGCCGCCTTCAGCATGGATTTGCGCAATACAGCCGTGCGCACCATCCCCTATCCCGGCCAGGCTACCTCCGCCGCCATCGGCTTCAACATCAGCAAAGGCTTCATCGAATCCGGCATCGAAGGTCGCGTCCTCGGCGACGCCATCGGCCAACCTGTCCTCACCACCGCCCGCATCGGCACAGCCGCACAAGAGCAAGACATCGAACCCGTCTACCTCGCCAGCGACAACCTCCACCTGCTCGACCAACTCAACCTCACCCCGCAAGCCAAGGCGCGTATTACCAGCGCCACCGCTGCCGGGAAACTGGTTATCATCCCCGCCGCAAAGGTGCAAATTGACGGCAGCTTGCACACCGGCTGGTGGGAAATTGACACCGCCACCGGCGAAACCATCGGCGTCCTCGAAGACGGCTTACACGGCGCATTGGAATACCTCTTCACCATTGCCTTCCAGGTGGTAGATGGCCCGCTGGCCGACTTCATGCTTGGCTTCACCGCCTACACCTGGGGCTTCGTCGCTGACCGCTTCGACAAAGCGGTCGGCGACGGCAGCTTTGATCAGGCCAGCTATGACTGGTGGATTGGCACTTACGCGACAACGCTCACCTGCGTTGGCGCCATTGCCACCGGCGGCACGGCCGCCGGAATTTTTTGCGGCACAGGCATGGGCGGCGCCGCGACTGGAATTGCCGCTGACCCCTTTGCCTGGGGCCAAAAAGCCGCCGAAGCCTACCTGAACAGCGTCGTGGATTACGACCCGCCGTTGGGCAGCGTGTGGATGGCCCTCGACACCTTCACCCCCGCCGCCCATCACGTCGCCACCGCTACCCTGCCCATCACCGCCACCCTGCCCGCCGGTAACCTCGCCGCCAATATCACCACCGATTTCGCCGTCGTCAGCGGCACGCTCAGCGCCGGCTATGCCTCCCCCGGCGCGGCTTACCGTTATGATGCCCTGAGCGTGTCCGACGGCGACCTGCAAGATGGCAACGGCGCAGCCATCGGCTCCGGCGCTATCACTGCCGAATCGGGCGCATTAACCGCCAGCGCCGCCAATGTCGTCCTTTCCGGTCCCGGGCAGATGGCCTTCTACGCCGCCGCCCTGCCCGCCCTCGGCAATGGCGCCCATTTTGCCGACGCCCAGGCCAATTTGAGCGACAATAATCTTGAGCTGACGCTGTCGGAAACAGCGGCTACCCTCAGCGACATCACCTACACCGGCGACTTCACCATCCAAACCCAATCCGCCACACTCACCGGCAGCGGCCCCCTCGTCGCCGCCAACCACGCTTCGAGCGCCGCTCTCAACGGCAGCAATTTAGCTGTCACCATTGGCGCGGCCAGCGGCACGGCCACGCTTAACGGCCAAACCCTGGATGCCAGCGGTGGCCTGGCCCTCGCCAGCTACAGCGGCGCGGTGACCATCGCCGACAGTGGCAGCCAGCAAGTCATGCTGAATGGCGCGGCCAGCCTGTTCACCCTCGCCGCCAACCCATCTACCAGCACGGCCACGCCGGAAACGGCCGTGTCCTTCACCCCCGCCATTGCCAGCAACTTCGCCGCCGACTTCGCTCTCACCCTCACCGCCCCGCACGGCTGGACGGCCATCTGGGACGGTTACCAGGCGACTATCACCCCTGCCTCCGGTGCAGCGGTCGGCGACTACGCCGTGACCGTCACCGCTTGTCCTGAGAGCGCGCCGCTGGTCTGCCAGACGGCCGTGCACACCGTCACCGTGCAGCCCTTCGACGCCTTCACCCTCGCCGTGCAGCCTGACCTCTTGACCACCATGCCCATGGGCAACGTGTTGGCAGACAATGTGCGCCCCGGCAGTACCAACAGCGGCCAGGCGCAGGTTCCCGGCGCGGCTTACACCATCGTGCTCACCAACACCGCCAATACCGCCCACACCTACAACTTCAGCGTGGCTGGCCTACCCGCCAGCTGGACACTGCTGGCCAACCGCAACCAGGGCGAAACGAACAGCAGCCTCACCCTGCCTCCCGGCGAAACCGGCTATCTCGGTCTCTACGTCAACCCCACCGGCGGCCAGCTGCCTGCGCCGGGCACGAGCCATACCATTCAGGTGACGGCCGTTTCCGACGCCACCGCCCAGCAAACGGCAGACGTTACCTTTACCATGCCCGCCGTGCCCTTCAACTACGTCACCGTGCAACCGCCGGTGCTGTATCTCACCAGCACGGCCTCTGCAGAAATCGATCTGGGCATCACCAACGTGGGCAACGTCGCCGGGGACTTCCCTGTCAGCGCCCGCGACGCCTTTGACGCCATCGCTGTCGCCACGCCGCTGAGCGCCGCCAATGGGTTGGCTCCCGGCGCGACGCAAACGCAAGCCGTGACTATCGCCAGCAGCGACGCGCCTGTTGGCTCCGTGTATCCTATTTTTTTCGACAGCCCCGCCCCTGGCGGCGTATACACGCAGACAGCCACGCTGATAGTGCAAATTACCAGCCAGCGCGCCGGGCAAATCTTCCAGGCGGACCGCTGTTCGGCAGGTAATGCGGGGTATCCGGCCAGTGTGCGGGGATTGGGCACGGCCGTACAAGAGCTGGAAAGCTGGTGCGAACTGGGCGACTGCCCGCTGCCCCTGCGCGACAACGTTGTCACGGCAGCGCAAGAAGCCGCCACCTATGGCGGGCAAATTCGTTACACCACCGCAGCACTGGATGTCACCGCCGCCGCCGGTCAACTGGCCTCTGCGGGCGATGACGCCGCGATTTTGGCGGCGCTGGATGGGTTGGCCACGGCCGTTGCCAGCCAGGGCGACCAGGTTTGCGAAGTAGAAGAACACCACCCCGCGCTGCGCTGGAACCCCTTTGTCAGCGCCATTCTTTCTGGTGACAGCGTCAGCTACGACCTGGAACTGAGTAACCTGGGCACGGTGGAAACAACTTACGCCGTGACCCTCACCTTGCCCACTGGCCAGACGGCGCAAAGCGTCACCGTGCCCGCCGGGGGGACAACCATCCTGCCTGTGCCGGTCAACGCGCCGCCCGATGGCTACCATTTGCTGGATGCTGTGGCCGTGCCCACCGGCCCTGACGTGGCGCTATTCATGAATCCCGGCGTGCAGGCGCGGCTAAACGTGGTGGATAAGTTTGTGCAGGTCACGGCCGTATCCGCCGACCCGCCCTTTGTGGATACCGGCATCAGCGCCACCACCTTGTCGGTTGAAATTGCCAACGTGGCCAACGTAGCGCGAAATGTGCTGGCGGAAACGGCCGTGCTCGCCCCCAATGGCAGCACACAAACCACCCTTACTCCTACCCTCAACCTGCTTTCCGGCAATCCCCGCACCTACGAACTGGGCACCATCAATACCTCGGGCTGGGCGGAGGGAGTCTACACCGTCACCGTGAATTTGCTGGACGAGAGCAGCGACCTGGTGCCCGATGGTTCCGGCTACGGCTATCTGGGCGTGGGGCAAAGCCTGACCGCGCAAATGAGCAGCGCGCCGCTGCTCGTGCCGCCCGGCACGGTAACGGTAACGACAGTGATTACGACCGCGCTCAATAATGGCCCGGTCACGGCGAACCCGGGGCAGTTTGCAGGATACACGATTTATGACGCGCCGTATTGGCACGTAGACCAAACCTCCAATCGTCAATCGCCCATCGCCAATAAAGAAGCCACAGCCGTTGGCTCTCCACCACAGCCAGCATCAGAAGTTATCGAGGACCCGCTGTTGGCTGCAGTGGTAGAAGTGGCACGGCCGTTGACCTATACTCCTGAAGAAGGGGGATCACTGGTCAATGACCAATCGCCAATGATCAATGAAGAATCGGGCAGCCTGACCGGGCCACTAACACCTGAGAATTTGCTCTTAACCATTGACAATAAATTCTTCCGCATCGAACAAGACGACCCGGCCATCGCCTACACTGGTTCCTGGAGCAGCCATTCGCTGGCCAAAGCCAGCGGCGGCAGCTATTGGCGCAACAGTGTGGCGGGCAGCACGGCCGTTTACACCTTCACCGGCAGCTGGCTCAATCTGAGCTTTATCGGGAGTAACGCTGGCGGCTATGTCGACATCACCATTGATGGCAGCAGCCAGGGCACCTTCGACCTCTACCGCAACGAAGACAACACGCCCATCAGCCTCGTCTTGCCGGTATTGGGTCCAGGACCGCACACCGTCACCATGACGGTCAGCGGCAGCAGCAACCCCTTCTCGTTGGGCACGCGAGTGCAGCTCGACACCATTGACACTTGGGACGGCACGCCTTTAGGCGACGGCACCTTTGAAGAAACCGCTGAGCGCGTGCTGCGCAGCGGCGGCTGGACCGACGTCGCTTACGCCGGGGCCAGCGGCGGCGGCTACATGCGTGGCAGCGCAGCCACTGCCTGGATTCCCTTCGACGGCGACAGCTTTACCTACCAGGCTCTGGCCTACAACCAGGGCGGCTGGACACAGCTTTATGTGGATGGCGTCTATTTGGACGCCATCAACCTCTACCACCCCAACATCGCCGGCAGCGCCATCACCCGTACGTTCAGCTACGAAGGCTTTGGCCCCGGCTCCCACCTGCTGCAAATTCACACCTATCGCGGCACAACCACCCTGGACGCCTTTACCACACCAGGCAGCGGCCCCTTCATCGATCCCAATCCGGCGCCGGCCAGCATCAACCGCTACGAAGAAGATCATCCCGCTATTTTGTACAACGGCGTGCCCTACACCCAAACGGCACAAACCTGGGGCCGCTACGGCCAAACCGGGGCCAGCGACAGCCAATATATTCGCTCGGCAACGGCCAACGATGTCATCAGCTTTAACTTTAGTGGCAGTTGGGTTAATTTGGGTTTCTTCGCTGACCGCGTTAGCGGCCAGGCGGAAGTGTTCATTGATGGCCAGAGCCAGGGGGCGCTTGACCTATACCGGCGGGAGGACAAGGCCGTTTCCCGCTTTTTCGGCGATCTGATCAACGCCAGCCACACGGTCAGCGTCACGGTGTTAGGCAGCAGCAACCCCTTCGCCAGCGGCAGCCGCATCCAGCTTGATTTCATCGACTTTGGCGATGGCACGGGATTGGGTGATGGGATCTTTGAGGAGGATAACGGCCGTATCTACCTCTCTGATGGTTGGGCGACCGAAAGCGGCGCCAGCGCCAGCGGCGGCAGCTTTGTTCGCCACAGTGACGGCAACGCCTGGTTCCACTTCAGCGGCGACAGCTTCACCTACCACGCCCTGGCCTACAACCAGGGCAACTGGACCCAACTCGCCGTGGATGGCGTCTACCTGGACTCCGTCAACCTTTTCCATCCCAACATCCTATCCAACGCCATCACCCGCACCTTCAGCTACGACGGCTTCGGCCCCGGTCCCCACGTCCTGCAAATCAGCAGTTATCGCGGCACAACCTCTCTGGACGCCTTGACCACGCCCGGCGCGGCCCCATTCATTGACCCCAACCCGCCCGTCAGCGGCGTCACCCGCTTTGAGGAAGACCATCCGGCTATTCGCTACAACGGCGTGCCCTACACCCAGACAGCGCAAAGCTGGGCGCGGGTCAGCGGCATCTTCAGCAACCGCGCCAGCGACGGCCAGCACATCTATTCCGCCGCCGCCGGGGATACCATTAGCTTTGAATTTAGCGGCAGCTGGATCGGCGTTGGTTTGAACACCGACAACGTAGGAGGGCAGGTGGAAATTGCCATTGATGGGCAGCCGGTACAAACGGTTGACCTCTACACCCGTTTTGGGGACACCGCCGGCTACACTTTCGACGGCCTGGGCGCAGGCAGCCACACCATCACCATCACCCTTTTGGGTACAAGCCACCCCAACGCCACGGGCAGCCGCGTTTTCCTCGACTTTTTCGACGTGTGGGACGGCCAGCCGTTACCCGATGGAACCTTTGAGGAAGATGATGCGCGGCTCTTTTACAGCGCCGGTTGGGGGCAAACTACGGATACCGGGGCCAGCGGCGGCAGCTATGCCACCGCCGGAGACAGCAACAGCACCGCCTGGTTCCCCTTCAGCGGCGATTCCATCACCTTCCAGACCTGGACGCGGCCTAACTACCACTCTATCGAGCTGCGCGTAGATGGCGTTTCGCTGGGCCAGTTCGAGGTGTACAGCCTGAATCCAGGCCCGCGCGCCTTCTCCTTCGCCGGCTTTGGTGATGGCCCACACGTGCTGGAGGTGCGCCACTACCGGGGCGTCACCACCGTAGACGCATTCACCACTCCGGCTACCGGCGCACCTTACGAACCACCCACCGTCAGCGGCGTCATCCGCCTGGAAGAAGACCACCCTGACCTGCGCTACAACGGCTACCCGTACAGCACCATGCCCCAAAACTGGAATACGCAAAGCAGCATCAATCAGGGCAGCGGCACGTACAACAACACCACCAGCGCCGCTGGCAACACCCTCTCCCTTGACTTTAGCGGAACCTGGGTCGGCGCGGGCTTTGTGGATGGCGGCGTGGTGGAAATCTTTATTGATGGCGCGTCGCGGGGCACGTTTGATACCTCCACGACTGGCACTGTGAGCAGCGTCTATTTCAATGACCTGATCAGCGGCACGCATACGATTTCAATCACGGCCGTTTCCGGGGCCCTCCGTCCCGACTTCATCGACATCTGGGATGGCCAGCCCATCACCGACGGCTGGTACGACAGCGACCTGGATGAGACTGACGGCCGTTTCCACTACAGCAACAAAGCATATTGGAACCAGGGCAGCAACCAGTACGCCTACGACGGCGACTACCTGGTCCCCGGCCTGCCCAATATCAGTGTCAACCACTGGTTCACCTTCGTCGGCGACGACCTGACCCTGCTGGCCTTCAACCGCAACAACAGCGGTTTCGACGTAACGATAGACGGCCAATTTGTGGAGCAAATTGACCTGACGGCCGCCTACTCTGACCAGCCCATCGCCTTCCACTACCCCGACCTGGGCGACGGCCCTCACGTGGTGCAAATCCGCAACCTGGGCAACGTCAGCCGCATCGACGCCTTCGAGGTCAACCCTGCCGGCTTCTACAGCTATACGCCGCAAGTCACCTGGCACGACGATTCGGCCACCGACGAACTTGACCCCAGCCTGGGCACCGGCATCCTCAGCACTATTGCCCTGGGTGACCTGGACAACGATGGCGTGGTGGAACTGGTGGCCCCGGCGCAAAACGGCCGTCTCTATGTTTATCGCGGCGACGGCCAGGATGTGGGCGACGGCACGCCCATCCAATGGTTCACCGACCTGGTGGGCCAGGCCGCCGAACCTGCCCTGGGCGACCTGGACGGCGACGGCAATGCCGAAATCATCGTCAGCGGCGACAACGGCACCTTTGCCTTTCATCACGATGGCGCCCTGATGTGGCAAGAGCCAACCATTCAGGCCCACTCCGCCGACGGCGGCGGCTCCTTTGGCTGGGGCGGCCCCACACTGGGCAATCTGGACAACGACGCCGACCCGGAAATCGTCATCGCCGCCTCCGAAGACGCGCTCTACGTCCTCGACCATTTGGGCAACATTCTGGACAGCGACCCCATCGGCCGTTGGCCCAGCGTGCCCGTGCTGGCCGACATCACCGGCGACGGCGCGTTGGACATCATCGCCGCCCAGGACCACACCTTGAAGCTGTACGCATACAGCCCGCTTAACGGTCTGGAAATCGCCTGGACCTACACCCTCACCAATACCACCCTGCGCAGCGGCGTCTTTGGCTCCCCGGCCGTAGCCGACCTGACGGGGGACGGCCAGCCGGAAATCATCATCAACTGGGGCCATCGCGTGGAGGCGCTGCAAGCCGACGGCTCGCTGCTATGGTCCTACTACACCGGCAGCGACAGCCATTTCCGCCCCAGCCCCATCACCGTGGCCGACGTCACCGGCGACGGCCAGCCCAACATCGTCACCGCCTCGGCCGTCAACGCCGGGTTCCTCATCTTCGACCATTTGTTGATGGTGCTTACCAAAGAAGGCACGCTGGTCTGGGAGCAAACGGTGGCCGACAGCAGCGCCTCCGCCTCCGGCGTGGCCGCCCAAGACCTGACGGGCAACGGCGCGTGGGAGATTTTGTGGAACGGCCTGGACGACGGCTTCCTGGTGATTCGCGGTTCCGACGGCAAGCGGTTGTTCAACGAACCCTTCACCCGCTCCGGCACCATCATGGATTACCCGTCCATGGGCGATGTAGACGGCGACGGCGTGGCCGACGTGGTGGTGGCTGGTCGGGAGGGCATCTTCGTCATCAGCCACGTGGGGCATTGGGTGGATTCGCGCCCGGTATGGAACCAGCACAACTACCACGTCACCAACGTCAACGACGACTGGAGCATCCCCTTTACCCAGCCCAACAGCTGGCAGCTGCACAACACTTACCGCACGCAGACGCCGGAACGCAGCCCTGCGCCCGCCTACAGCGTCAACGTCCATTACACGGCCGGCATCGACCAGATTACCGTGCTCACGCCCACGATCTCGTTGACGCCCACGGCCGTTTCCCCGCCCACCTACACCTTTAGCTACCGCCAGGAATGGTACCAGCCTGTTGTCAGCATCACCCTGGAAACAGTGGTGGCTGATTTGCAGCCGGGCGAAACGCGCCAGGTGGCGCAGGGAGCGCTGGTGACTTACACCCTGTCCGGCGGCCAAAACAGCCTGACCTTGCCGCCGCTCTACGTTACCGGCACGGTCATCGCTGAACTGGGGCCAACTGAACAAACGGCCGTGCCCGGCCAGACCATCAGCTACACCCTCACCCTGGTCAATCCGGGGGCAGCTGACGACACTTACACCCTGGGCCTCAGCGGCCTGCCCGCGGATTGGGGCGTGGCCTTGCCCGGCAGCGCCAACGTGTCCGGCAACGGCGAGACAACCGTCACCCTGGCGCTGACCGTGCCAGAGAATGCTGACCTGCGCGACTACCCTTTTATCGTGGGTGTGGAAACGGGCAGTGGCGGCATGGTGCAGCTTGGCGGCACGGCCGTGGTGCAGCAAGGTGTGGCGGTGACGGTAACGGCCGTAGCCGGTTCCCTTGCCCCGCTCGGCCAGCCCATCAGCCACACCCTGACCATTACCAACCCGGAAAACGTTGGGCGCACCTACGCCCTCAGCGCCGCGGGCGCGCCTGCAGTCAGCCTGCCGCCAACCGTGGCGGTTCCGGCCAACAGCAGCGCCGCAGTGCCCTTCACCGCCGCGCCGACTAACACCGGTGCGCGGGCTTTCACCGTGGCCGCCACCGCAGTGGAAAATGGGGCGACGGGCAGCGCTACGGCCGTCATCACCGGCCTGGGCGCGGCAGGCGTGGCTGTGACGCTGACGCCGCCAATCGTGGAGACCGGGCCGGGCGGCACGGCCGTGCTCACCGTCACGCTGCAAAACCTGGGCAGCAGCGCCCGCACCTTCGACCTGGACAGCACCCTACCTGCCGGTTGGAACGGCCGTTTCCAGGCCAACGGGCAGGCGGTGGAGGAAGTGTTTGTGGCCACGGGCGTGTACAACACGGCGCAGGTGACGCTGCTGGTGAATCCGGCAGCCACAGCCGTAGCCGGCAGTTACCCCATCAGCGTCACGGCCGCAGCGCAAGGAAATTCGGCTGTCAACGGCTCAGCCGACGGGCAAATTGACCTGAACGGGGTGGGCGTGCGTGTGGAGATTCTCGACCAGGACATGACCATCAACCCGGACGAAACCTTCAGCTGGGATGTGCGCCTCACCAATACCGGCGCGAACAGCGACACTTTCACATTAACGGCAGCCGGGCTGCCGGTCGGTGCGGCGGGCGCGTTTAGCAGTGAGTCCGTCACGCTGGCGGCCGGCGCAGCGACGGTGGTGCAGTACACGGCCGGGCCGTTTACCGGCGCGCTGCCACAGGTATATGGCCTGAGCGTAGAGGCAAGGTCGGGAGAGAATACGGCCGTTCTGGGCAACGATCGCACCGCCTTCACCCTGGTAGCGCAGGAAGGCGTTGCTGTCGCCTGGCTGCCCCCCAGCCAGAATATCAGCAACACCTTTGCCGCCAACTTTACTCTGGCACTGACCAACACGGGTAACATAGCCACCACCTATTCCCTGACCCTCAGCGGAGCGGGGCTGGCCCTGGCCGAGGTCCCAGCTGAAATATTGCTACCGCCGGGCATGTCGGCGCGGATTCCAGTAGCGGTGCTAGCGAATGGCCCAGGCGAGTTTGTGTTGACGGGAACGGCCGTGGGCAATGCGGTGCAGGCAAGCGAAACGGCCGTGTTGTGGGTAGAAATTGCTGTCAGCCCGGCCAACAAAGCCGTTTATTTGCCAATCATCGTGCGTTAAAACAGGCAGTAGGTAGCGGCAAGCCGCTACCGGTTCGCTACTCGCTGCCCGCTAGACATCAAACCTTGAATTACTCCCAGGTGCTTTTAGCTCTGGGAGTAATTCAGTGTCAGGGGAAGATAGAGTTTGTCTGACCAATCTATCAGTCCATAATCGCTGAAATGGCAAACCGCAGCTTGCAACATATTGGCATCCGGATCCCGCAGATACCCGCCACAAGGACTGGCTGCAATCCAAGAATGCGTTGGCCAATCATCATTGTAAAGTTGTAGGCTGTTTTCATCCATCCCAAAGAAGTCTTCATCTCGATAATAAAGGGTAATTGTCACGGGTTGATTGAAGGTAAGATTCGGCACCAGCGCAAAGGCAATACCTCCTGTTGGCAGGTTGTCCAGAGGCACATATGAGACCGTTTCGGTGACCGCCAGTGCGCCTGCCGGGAATTGAACCGTCGCATTGATTCCTGCTGTATTGGAATAGATCAGTGTGCCGCCGGTTGGCGGTATGACCGCCGAATCGGGGCCAGAAGTCGCCAAAATGATATCCGCCGCTTCAGCGGCTGTTTGTAACGTGCTGGTGACCACTGCCCCGTTTTCAAACACATCCGTTACCGCGTTTTGAATAATTCCGTTCTGAAAAATTTACCCAAATAGTTACTATTTGGCATTTTCTTCCTGCTTCACAGAACTGCCAACGCAGCATCTCCACAGGCTTCACTTCCCGCCGAACTAGCGGTAGTTCTACTCAACTGCGCCAGATTCCTGGCGGCATTGAGGTCGCGGTCAAGGTTCAAACCGCAGGCTTCGCAACG
>ERZ795053.5399-NODE-5399-length-13205-cov-5.208897_pt1 | contig 13205 bp, 13 predicted proteins | sample MGYA00375137_ERZ795053 | MGnify/ENA primary metagenome ERZ795053 (study PRJEB30182, sample SAMN05720284) | activated sludge metagenome | isolation source: Anaerobic digester | place: Hong Kong | collected 2014-12-17 ... | reverse complement strand
CCCGGATAAACTTCAAATTAAAAGCCACATATTCTCCCAGCCCTTCAGGGCCGTAAAGAGAGAGGGGGAGATCGCGTCCGTTGAGCGAGAGTGTGGTCAGAAGGCCCAGAAGACCGAAAAGGTGGTCGCCGTGGACATGAGAGATGAAAATGGAACGGATCTTGGAATGGCGAAGACGGACTTTCTGGATCTGATGCTGTGTGGCTTCTCCGCAGTCAAAAAGAGTGATCTCTCCGTCATGAGAAAGCGCCGTGGACGAATGGTTTCTGAACAGCCCGGGAACGGCGGAACCTGTTCCCAGGGTGATGATCTCCAGCATGGAGCTCTCCTTTCATCTCTGCACGTCAGGCGGCTTCATCTTATGACAAGAACCCTGGTGTGTCAACGTTTTAAGTCGATCAGAAAGAGAGGCCTAACCGGGCGTAGCTGAAAAGATAGAGATCGCGCTGCTCATTGGAGACCAGGAGTCCCTCCCGGGTAAAAAGAATACTCTCACACTGTTTGGCCTGAAGGGTATCCAGGGAGAACCGCTTGAGCGGTTTTTGAAGAGTGATCGTTTCTGAGACATCGAAGAGCCAGATCTCCCGGTAAGTGAGCAGAGCCAAAACTCCTGCGGGATGGACATCGGCCCCTGTGACAAGTCCGTCTACGGGGAAGCTCTCCTTGTAGGCCGGGGGTCCTGAGAAGGCCTTCTCTTCCTCGAGGATGTAGAGGTCGGTCATCTTGTTTCCGCGGTTTTTCGTGAAAAGGCAGAGGGTCCCCCTGATATAACAGAGAGCTTCGCAGTCATAGTTTCTCTCCTTTCGCGGAGGAGGAAACTCATGCTGTCCGGGAAAAGCCAGGGGAATGAACCGTGAAGGGACACTTTTTGTCTCTTGGTCGATCTGCTTTTCATCGATGACCAGGATCCCCATATCCCGCCTTCTGTTCCGGTTATTCCCCGTATCGGCGATGAAAATGCGGCCCTTGTCATCGGTTGCCATGTCCTCCCAGTCTCTGTTTTTTGCCGATTCCAAAGTGACGGCAAAGGGAGGCAGAGGATTCCCTTTCGTATCCATGGCAAAGAGTTCAGGCGTGTTCCCGGAATCATTGATCCCCCAGAAAAGGCCGGGGAAGACTCGGGAAGCAGCCATCCCGGAGAGTTCACTGAGACGGGTCACCCTGACCGTCCCGGTGAGGTCAGGATAAAGACGGTTCTCTGCCGCTGAAAAAGAGCAGCCCGCGGTGAAAAAAAGGACAAAGAGGATTCCCGGGAGACCCGGACGGGAAAGGAGCCTCCTACTCTGCGGGAAGGTATTCCTCATAAGTAAAACCGTCGGCGGGTTTTCCGGTGACGGACATCTCTTCCACAGCCACTGAAGAGGGAACGATGAAAGAGGCATAGATGTCCGTCTGGTTTCGCTTGAAGATCAGGTTGTGCACTTTCAGAGGTGCGGTGACACCCAGCAGGTGTTTCAGCGAACGGGGAGAAAAACTCAGGGCTTCCAGGTTGCGGATGGGTTCTTTCCGGCCGTCGGCGAAGACCTTTTCAGCTGAACGCGGCAGAAGAGCTCCGGGCTCCTCCCATGATTGTTCCGTGAGAGAGTCAAGGAACCCCGGTTCCAGAAGATCCGAAATGGAGATGTAGTAGTCGTATCCGTTCTTCTCAGCTTCCCGGATGAGTTTTTCATGCAGCGCCTTGTTTGTCAGGCTCTCTTCAGGGAACACCCCCACGACTCCGGGAGCGACATCCACGCGGAAGGGGTTGACCCATCTCTCATGCCAGCCGGCTTCATCCCCTCTTCGTGCCGGAGTCCGGCTGGCAAGCATCCCTTTCAGGATCCCCCGGGAGATGAGCACCTTGTCTTTGACCGGGATCCCCTCGGCGCTGTTGGGGAAATGGCCCACAAGCGGGACTCCGTCCCAGATCTCCATTCCTGACAGAGCTTTCACCGTGAGCAGAGGGGAAACCACCAGACGTCCCAGGCGGCGGGACATGAGCCCGGTGTTGCGGTCGGGGTCGGCATCGGCGATCCGCCTGTCATAGTAGAGGGGCTGTTTCCTGTCGATGAGGGGATCGTTTTCCCCGAAAAGCGCTGATGCAAAGAGCTGCGCCGCAGCCTCTCCGCTGAAGAGGGCAGGCCCCTCATAATAATCATAATAAGACGATGCCCCGATCTGCCGGAGAAGAGCATCCCGAAATGCCTGCGCTTGTCTTCGCCACTCTCCAGCTGACGGAAACTCCTCCCCCGCTGATAAGACAGCCCGGAAACGCAGCCCCTCTCTCTCCCCCTCGTCCGTCAATCCGTAGGCGGTCATGGTCACGGTGATCCCCGACAGAGGATAGACCTGCATGGCCCCTTCTGTATTCACATACGAGATGAGTGTCTCCCATCCGTAGACATCGGCCCGGGAGTCTTTGATACGTTTGTCTGCACCCAGCTCTTTTGAGATGACTTTTGCCGCTTCTTCAAAACGGGCCATGGAGGGCAATGTCTGCCTTTCTGTCTGAGTGAAATGGATCTCCCCGGCAGGGATGAAATCAGGCCCTGTCTCGCGTGAGGTCACTCCGCGTTCATTCATGGTGCTCTTTTTATCATCCAGCCGGACCACGGCCTCTTTATAGAGGGTATCGGCCATGAGCCAAAAAGAGCGGCGGACAGCCTGCGGGTCGTTCTCCTGAACTGTCCCTGTGAACCGGCCCACCTCACCGAACATGTTGCTGTACGTGAGAAAGTTCTCATTGTTCAGCTCATAATCCCCCACCATGAGACGCCCCATGATGCCTCTGTAGGGGACATCACGCTTTTGCGTGATGCTGCCATTGACGGCGGTGGCCCTTCTGAAGCGGATATCCGTGAGTGCCGCCGACATATAGAAAGGGGCGGTGCGGCCCTTCAGGGAAAGATTTTTTTGATTATAGACGAGTTCATCACGAAGGGCCTGATGCAGATGAGGATCGTAAGATGATTCACCGAATGCGGAGGCAAGGCCGATAACCAGGACCGTCAGGAGAGCGGCAAACCGTTTCATCGCTCCTCCCTTGTGTCAGGACGGTCAAGAAGAGGCGGTTTGCTCTGGGACGTTCCTTTCTTCTGAAGTTCGATCTGTGAGACGAAGATCTCCGGGGCCACGGCAGCCACAGGCACAGCACCGGATTCTGCTCCGCAGAAACCGCTGAAGATCCCGTATTCCCCTCCTCCGGCTTCGATATGGGAGAACATGGACAAGGGGGTCCCGATGAGGTCGACCCCGCGGACCAGCTCGTCAGGGCGGCCGTCGGCGTAGACCCGGTAGACGATAAAAGGATCGACATTGAACGCATTGGGAGTAAACCGCTTGGTCATGGTAAAGCCCCCCTGCACCTCGTCAATCCGGTACCCGAAGGGCTTCCCCTCCTTTTTCAACTCATTGACAAGACGCTCACGCAGCGCGTCTTCAGATAACGGGGTATCCACCGTGATGAACATATTCGACTGCCTGGCCACGGGGAGCGCCCCTGCCTGGGCGCGCCCGTGTCCGTTGGACACCGGATGCCCCTGGATGGGTGTGCGTGACATGAGAAAGTCTTTCAGGGTTCCCATGTCCACGACAGTCACGGACCGGGCCCGCACCCCCTCATCGTCATATTCATAAGCCCCCCAGAGATAGCGGCTCTGAAACCGGCTCCGGGTCGGATCGAACACCACATCAAAACCGGCCGGAAGAACCTGCTCACCGATCTTGTCTTTAAATGTCTGGCTGTCTGTGACTTCCTTCATCCGCTGTCCTTCAAGGCGGTGTCCGAAGATCTCATGGAAAAAGACGCCGGCGGCATTTCCCGAAAGGAGCGCAGGCCCAGAATAGGGTTCCACCAGAGGCGCATTTCTCAAAGCTTCCATGAGAGCGGCTCTCTTCTCCACCTCCCGAAAGATAATCTCCCGGGACGGAAAATCATCCGCTGATTTCCCTTCAAAGGAGAGAAAGACCGGGATGATCATCCCGTCATCAGCTTTGGTCATCCCCTCAAAAGAGAGGCGCGCTCTGCTGAAGTCCTGGACAATGGCCGCTCCCTGAGTATCCACAAATGTCTTTTCTGTTCGGACCAACCGGATCTCCGCTGTTGCGCTGAAGCATCGGGGATCTCTCAGAAAAAGAGCACTCCATCTTTTCAGGTCCTTTTCCCGGGACGAAAGCTTCGGCCATGGCGCGCTAAAAGAGCCTGCGGAGAAAGAGACCCGTGGGGAAGGCATGGCATAATCCGGAGACGAATCGTCTTCAGCGACTTTCACGTCAAGATTGGCCCGGACTTTTGAATACCTCGCCACGGCTTTGCGATAGGCATTTTCCGTGGCCAGACGGACGATATGGGAGAGAGCTTCCGGGTCATCCTCATAAGGGAGGCGGGCCTGTTCTCCCTGCGAGGTGTAATAGGCACTCACATCCTCTCTGAGAGGATGGAAATTATCCCTTTCGGGAGAGCCGATACGGACCATGACAGTAAGGATACGGTCCCTCTCCTCATCACGGGAAGAGATCGCCCCCGATTCTGCACTGAGCGTCAGGCTCTTCTCATCATCCACACGGTAGGCGATGTAATAGGGAGGGGTTTCCTGCTGCTGTAAAGCAGTAAAGTTCTTTTTCACGTTTTTTGTGAGGATCTCTGCAAGCTTTGTTTCATGCGTCTCTCCCGCTGCGAAGCCGGTGAAGAGAAAAACCATCGTCAAGGCCAGGGCTGATCGTCTCATATTACCTCCCCTGATAACGCGCCAGGAAATCTCTGCGAAAAGCTTCGAATCTCTTTTCTCTGATCGCTTCACGGATCTTTTTCATGAGAGTCAGATAGAAATAGAGGTTATGATAACTGTTCAGCCTCAAGGAGAGGAGTTCTCCGGCTTTATAGAGATGCCGCAAATAGGCGCGTGAAAAATTGCGGCAGACATCACAGGAGCAATCCGGCTCCGGGGGGCGCCTGTCTTCAGCAAAAGCAGCGTTTTTAATGTTCAGGGGGCCGTCCCAGGTAAAGATCATTCCGTTCCGTCCGTTTCTTGTGGGCATGACGCAATCAAACATATCGATCCCTCTGGCCACACCCTCCACAAGATCCACGGGCGTTCCCACCCCCATAAGATAACGGGCCTTCTCTTTGGGAAGAAGCGGGACAGTGCTCTCCAGAATATCATACATGATCTCTTTTGGCTCCCCGACGCTCAACCCTCCCACGGCATATCCGGGAAAACCGATCTCTCGGATCTGTCGTGCGCTTTCGGCCCTGAGGTCGGGATAGATCCCTCCCTGAACGATTCCGAAGAGAAGCTGTCTGTCTGTCTCTTTATGAGCCTCTTTGCATCGCCTGGCCCACCGGGTGGTCCGTTCCACAGAGTGCTTCACATAACCGTGTTCAGCCGGGTAAGGGACGCACTCGTCAAAGGCCATGATAATATCACTCCCCAGGGCATTCTGGATCTCCATGGAAAGCTCCGGGGTGAGAAAATGGTGCGATCCGTCGATATGGGAACGGAAGAGGACGCCTTCTTCGGTGATCTTGTTCAGCCCTGAATGGGAAAAGACCTGAAATCCGCCGCTATCGGTGAGAATGGGTTTGTCCCAGGATGAAAAAGCATGCAGCCCTCCCATACGCCTGACCAGGTCATGGCCGGGGCGCAGATAGAGATGATAGGTATTCCCCAGGATGATCTGCGCGCCAAGTTCCTTCAGTTCATGCGGGGTGAGGGTCTTCACCGTCCCCTGTGTCCCCACGGGCATAAAAATCGGCGTCTCCACCTCTCCATGGGCCAGAACCAGTTTGCCTGTTCGGGCGCGGCCATCTTCGTTCAGCAATTCAAAGCCAAGCTCTTTTGTCATATCTTCAACTCCACTTCCAAATATCCTGTCATTGGCTCTGCATCGATGACCCGCGCTGAGACTTCCAAACCCGGAACCATCTGCCGGGGATCCCCTTTTATGCTTTTCAGAAAGACTGAAGCTTCCAATGAAAGCCCCTCCAGTTCCACAGCGGCCCTGTCGTCTCCCACCCAGGTCACCACTCCTTTCAGTGGGTCGTCTCTGTGCGCATCCAGATATCTGATGATCTTGATCTCTCGTGAGCGCTGCTCCGCTGCCCCGATCACCCTCTCTTTCTCTGACAGTGATTTTCCCAGAGCGAAAAGCTCCTCCTCGCTGTACCGTTTTCCCTTGATGATCCTGTGGATGACAAGATCGGGATATCGGCGGATGGGAGAGGTGAAATGGGTATAGGATGAGGACTGAAGCCCGTAATGCCCGGTGTTTTTGTCTGTGTACCGGGCCTGCTTCAGAGACTTGAGAAGCTGTGTCTTCAAAAAAGGGCCTGCAGGAACAGAAGCGACTCTCTCCAGAAGCCTGTTGATCTCTTCGGGAGAGAACCCTTCCAGTGAAAAACCGAAGTACGAGAGGAGGTCTGAGAACTTGCGCAGGCTCTCATCAGAAGGGCTCTCATGTGTTCTGAAAAGAAGAGAGATCCCCTTTTTCTCCAGATGGGAAGCAACGGCTTCATTAGCTGCGATCATGGCCTCCTCGATGATCCTGTGCGCCCAGGTGCGTGTCCGAGGCTCCAGGGCCACAGGATTTTTCATCTCGTCCAGGATGATGCGGATCTCGGGCATATCCAGATCCAGCGCGGACCGGGACTGGCGTCTTTTATTCAGTGCACGGGCACAGGCGAGCATCGTGTGGGCGCTTGTCGCCACCGGGCCCGTCTCCTTTTTCTCGTCATCCAAAAGAGACTGCATCTCCTCATAACTGAGGAATCGGTCTGAAGCGACCAGCGAGGGGACGATCTCAGAGCGCGTCATCTCGCCCCGGCTGCTGATATCCATAATGACGGTGAGAGCCAGCCGCCTTTCCCCTTCTTTCAGGCTGCAGAGTTCTCCTGTAACAGAAGGAGCCAGCATGGGGCGGTAAAGATCTTCACAATAGACAGAAAACCCCCGCTGAAAAGCGTGGCTGTCCTCGCGCCCTCCTTCTTCAAGGAAAAACGAGACATCGGCAATATGGACATAGAGCCGCCATCCGTTCGCACTCTTTTCCACGGAGACAGCATCATCGTGGTCCTTGGCATCAGCCGGGTCAACGGTGAGTGTCACAAGCGAAGTCAGGTCACGTCTCTGTACGGACTCCTTTTCAAGAGCCTCTCTCAACCGTTCCAGATCACCGGGCTCCAGATCCTCGACCACATGATCCAAATGGTAGAGGGCAAAGACCACCTTGTCGTCGATGCGGGGATCATCGGAAGGCCCGATAATATCAACGGCCCGGGCGGCCATGGGTGAATAAGAGATGATCCGGGCGGTGATCACGATGTCATCAGAAAGACGGGGAAATCCTTCGGGATAATCCAGGCTGATCATGTCCGGGAGATGCCGGTCCAGGGGCATGAGATACCCGGCGGCAGCCATTCCCGTGATGAGAGAAAAGCCCCTCCGGACGATCTCCACCACCCGGCCTTCCCTTTTTCCTTTATAAGACTCTTCCCTGACCAGGACGATATCCCCGTGAAAAGCTCCGTTGAGTTTCATGGGGGGAATGTAGATATCTTCGTTCGCCGGGTCCTCAAAGACGACAAATCCGAACCCCCGGGGGTTCATCTGGAGACGTCCCTCAGCCCGGGGAGAAGCCGCGGGTTTGAAACGGTTTTTGCTGTCTTTGGTGATGAGCCCCTTGTCCGTCAGGTGACGGAGGATCGCAGCAAGCTCTCCGAGATCCTTCTTTTTGACATGAAGGGCTCCGGCCAGTTCCCGGAATCCGTAGGGATGATGCGGATGGCCTTGTATTGTCTCCAGGACTTTCTTTTTCAGTTTCAAAAGAGGGTCAGTATCCTTTCAAAGCGGATATCCCGCCTGTTTTCTTCCATGGAAAAGTAGATCAGCAGGGGTGTCCCGATGACTTTTTGACGTGAGACAGGCCCGAAGAACCGGCTGTCATGGGAATCATCACGGTTATCCCCCATCATAAAATAGTATCCTTCCGGAACGGTGACAGGCCCGAAGTTGTCCCGGGGAATGTACTCTCCCGGAAAAACGCGGGCATCAATATGTTTCACATAGGGCTCTTCCCGGCGTTGGCCGTCCACATAGAGCTGCTTATCCCTCACTTCCACTGTCTGCCCTCCTTCGGCCACACAGCGTTTTACCAGGCGCAGATTTTTACTCTTTTTCCAGAAAAAGAGCTGATCCCAAAACGAGGGTTTCGGGCCTTCGGGGCTCCAGAAGACGACGATATCCCCGGGTTTGGGGTCACGGAACCCGGGAACCCGGATATTCACAAGGGGGATCTCTCCGCCGTAGGTGAACTTGTCCACCATGAGATAATCTCCGATGAGCAGTGTATCTTCCATGGATCCTGAAGGGATCTTATAACCGGAGACCACAAAGGGTTTCACGATAAAGAGAAAGACAAGCAATGACCAGATAATGGCATTTTTCCACTCTTTCAACTCCTCTTTAAAGCTCTTTTTACTCATGGTTCCTCCTTATCGGTGATATTGCCCTCCGAAGAGCAATGTTCCTGTCCGGTAGATCTGTTCGGCCAGAACGACCAGGGCCAGTTCGTGGTTCATGGTCAGCGGTCCCAGTGATATCATCCTTATCCCTCTCTTCTTGAGCGGATCCGGGATCCCGTAGAAATTTCCCACGTGGAAACGGAGATGCTGCCCGGAGTTCAGCAGTTTGTTCACAAAGCGTGAAAACTCAAGGGAGTCCATGAGTTCTCCGCTGTCATCCAGGAGAAGAGGGATGCGTCCTGCCGTGTCCAGAGAAGATTCCAGTTCAAGAGACTCGGCCCGGATCTTTTCGCTTTCCTGCGGCTTCCGGCTCTCTTTCAGGGTCACATGGACAGTGGGGATCTTTTTATTGGCCAATGTCATATAGTATTCAAAGGCCGCCTTCAGAGAGTGGCTTTTGAATTTTCCGAAACTTGCGATCTCAATCATGACGGCTGATGACATCGACCCCGCCATAGAGATGGTCAAGGTCATACAGGTCCCTTTTTTGCGGTGTGAAAAGATGGATGAGAAAATCAAAATAATCCAGAATAATCCACTCTCCGTTATCATATCCGTCCAGGTGACGGCAGACAAGCGCGTTCTGCAGCTTCAGCTCCTTCATCAGGTGATCAGCCAGGGCCTTGGTCTGTTTCACCGTCTCGGCTGAAGCCAGGACAAGATAATCTGTGATGGGGGAGATCCCCCGGACGTCCAGCGCCCTGATATCCAGTCCCTTTCTGTCATCAATGAGTCCTGCCACTTTATGTACGATTTCCATTTACAGATAGACCTCCAATAGGTTTTTATGGTTCTGAAACAGCTTTTTCGTCAAGATATCATGCCCTAAGATGACTGTGGCATCGATCTTTTCCATTTCCCTCCGGTCGTCATAGAGGATGACCGCTTTATCCACTTCAAAATAGGTCTTTAAGACGGAGATCTTTTCCGGATGCCGTCCCGTCCTGTCGATGATCATGGTTTCAGGATACTTCATGCTCGGAGCGTTTCCGAACTCCGCCACATCAAATCCATCCAGGCGCAGGATCTTGGTCAATGTATAGGCCAGGTCTCCGATATCAGTCCCGTTCAGGATCTCCACCCGGATAACTCCCCTGGGAAAATTCCGGTAAAAGGTTTCCCGGGACTTCTCTTTCTGCCAGCGCCACACAAAAAAGGTTCCGGCACACAGAACGAGGAGAATCAGAATCAGTTTGCCTTTTGATCCCATTGATACAATCCTCTCTCTCTGATAAGGTCCCATGTCCCCCGGGGCAGGTGACGGGAACAGTCCCGTCCCTCTTTCAGGCGGTGTCGGATCTCAGAAGACGATACGGGGATCTCTTCAGTCTCCATCCATTGGAAAAGTGCACCCCATTTTGCTTCGACCTCTCTTTTTGAAGCCCCTTCACGGGGGTAGACGACGATCGTCGCCAGGGACAGGATCCGCTCATGCTCTTTCCAGCGGTCCAGAGAAAGCGCGGCATCACTCCCCATGATGAGGTAAAGAGTCCCTTGTCCGGAAAAATGCTCCAATGTCGTCACGGTGTAGGAGACTCCCCTGCTGCGAAACTCATAGTCGGAGATCTCCACCCGGCTGTCATCCACACCGGCCCGGATCATATCCACGCGGTCTTCCCATGACGCTTCCGGGGGATGGTTTTTCAAAGGCTGCTGCCAGACGGGGACCAGGAAGACCTTCCGGGGAGAATACAACCGGAGAAAAGAACGGATGACGGCCAGATGTCCCTTGTGGAAAGGGTCAAAGGATCCCCCGAAGATTCCTGTTTTCATTGGCCCGCTTGAAAGGATTCTCCGATATCTTTGATCTCTCCAGCCAGATCCTTGTCCTGAATATCCTGCTGCAGCAGATAGGAGTAGAGAGAGAATGCTTTATCTTTTTCCCCGAGTTCAAGATGATTACGGATCTGCATGAGTCTCAACCAGTCTCCCCCGGTGACATCCCCGTACTCTTTCAGGGCGTTCTCGATCACAGCCAGAGAGATCTTGTATTCCTTCCTCTTGAAATAGAAACGGGCGATATAATACTCTTTCATGGCCAGGGTATTGCGGCAGTCGTCAATCCTCTGGCGGGCTGTCTCCTGGAACGGGGAATCCATCTCAGCGACTTTCTGGAAATAGTAGATCGCCTTTTGAGTGGGCTCCTGGTCCCTCTGGGGTTTTCTCTTCTGCTTATAATAGGCTTCCCCGATCTTAAAAAAAGCATCGTCGAGGTATTCGCTTTCGGGATATTTGTCGATCACCCGCTGATACGCCACAATGGCCTCCTCGAACTGCTTCTTTTTTGTATAGGACTCGCCGATGAGATACTGGATCCACGGCCCTTTCCGGCTTCCCGGGAAATCGGAAAGAAAATAACGGGCTTCTTCCTGGAAATCGGAAAAATCCTTCTTTTCATAAAGCTGATTGAGACGGAGGAGATACTCCTCCTCTCCCAGAAGAACACGGGTGTTCTTTTTGGAGCATCCCATGTAAGCGCTGACAACCAGGACGGTGACAATGACAAGAATGAGTTTTTTCACAATATCACTCCAGTTCTTTCAGTTTATTCAAAGCATAGATGGTGTTTCGCTGTTTTTGGTAAGGGTCGTCATCGATGATGGCCTGATAGAGGGCAACGGCCTTCTCTCTGTTTCCCATTTTCAGGTAAGCATCTCCCACGATGCGCTGGACATCGCTGATCCAGATCTTCGGCTTTCCGATGCGCAGGACCACTTCCCCCCGCTGGATCGCTTCTTCATAATTCCCTGATTTAAAGGCCCTTTCAGCAAGCTTGTAGTTGATATTTCCGATATCAAAATAGATGATCTGCTTTTTGGGGTGGTTCGGGTAGAGGTCGAGAAGGCGGTTATAACTCCTGTTGGCATTCTCGTAATCGCCGGTCTCATAATAACAGCGGCTGATCCTGTAAAGAACACTCTGTTTCACTTCATCAGGCAAGTCTTCTCCCTCCACGCCGGTGAGATAAAACGCCAGGGCTTTCTGATAATCAAACTTCTCTTCGAAGTATTTGTTCCCGAGGTGTATGGCATAATCTTCACTGATCTTGTACTGGGGCATGATCTCCACGATATGCTCAAAAGCATCATACATATTATCGAGACGGTTGGACGCCTCCAGCTCACGAGCAAAATCATAATAGGCATCGGCGATCCTCTGCCTTTCTTTGTCTCCCCCGTAGATCAGGGCCTTGTTCATATTGATGACAAAGTCGCCATACCGCATGCGGGCCTTGTTGGCCATGGCCAGCCAGTAGTAGCCGTCGGGGGATTTGGGATTAGCCCGCACAGCCCGGTCGAAGTGGCCGATGGCATCCATGACCTTGTCATTCTTCAGGGCCTGCCGCCCGTCACGGATGAATTTCTGAAACTTGCCTCCGCAGCCCAGGAGTGCAAAAAGAACGATTATCATCAAAAAAGACTTATAAATATGCCGCATAATCTCTCCCTTTTCTCCGATAATTGTAAAGGGATTCCCGTTTTTGTCAAGAAGAGGATTGGGCTTTACAGGAAGAGCCGCGGCACTTATAGTGGGGTATGGATCCATCATCCCCATATCTTCTCCGATCCGGGCTCCCGGACCAGAATGAAATCCAGTCCCGGATCACGGAAACCCTCTGGGACGAGTTCATGTTTCACGACCCTGTCTCCAATGCCCTCTGGGGAGAGCTCTTCGCTTGTTTCCCTGAATTTCAACAGACTCTTTTCATCGGCGGCCGTCCGGCTGGAGTGGTCAATGCCCTTCCCCTGGAGTGGAACGCTTCCCCGGAGGATCTTCCTGATGAGGGCTGGGACTGGGCTTTTCAAAAAGGCGTGGAGGATCACCGTCAGAAAAGGACGCCGAACCTTTTATGTGGCCTGCAGATCGCCGTGGCTCAAGAGTTCCAGGGACAGGGCCTCAGCGCGTTTCTCGTGCAGGCCATGAAAGAGACAGCCCGGGAGCATAACCTCAAAGCGCTGGTCATCCCCGTCCGGCCCACCTGGAAAAGCCGCTATCCGCTGATACCCATGGACGATTACATCCGATGGAGCCGTGACGACGGGCTCCCTTTTGACCCCTGGCTCCGGATCCATGTGAAAGCCGGCGGGGTCATCCTGACCCCCTGCTCCCGGGCCATGACCATTCCCGGGACCGTGGCCCAATGGGAGGAGTGGACACATCTGCGGTTTCTTCAAAGCGGGGATTACATCATCCCCGGGGCCCTTGTCCCGGTGAAGATGGATATCGCTCAAAACCTGGGGCTTTATGTGGAGCCCAATGTCTGGGTGGTGCATCAGCTATGGTGACAAAAGACTTCTTTTTTATAATTCACGGCCAACTGTCCTTGCCAAGCGGAACCCTATGAGACCGTAACTATATGACGGATTTCCACTTCTACGATAAGCAACCCTAATGTACTCAGCGTAATAGTCCCAGCTCCCGCCCCGTTCGACACGGCTCGCTCCGCTTGACGGCCCCCGGGGGTTCTTCAAAGGAGACTGAGCGTAGTAGTTCGAACCATACCAGTCCCAACACCATTCATGCACATTCCCGCTCATGTCATAAAGGCCCAGTTCGTTAGGCTGCTTCGTTCCCACAGGATGAGTTTGTCCTCCGCTGTTCTGATAATGCCAAGCCACACTATCAACGTTATTCGAGCCGGAATACAGGTAGCCCCGGCTTTGGTTCCCTCCCCGGGCCGCATACTCCCACTCCGCTTCGGTAGGCA
>ERZ795053.5396-NODE-5396-length-13214-cov-14.893305_pt1 | contig 13214 bp, 7 predicted proteins | sample MGYA00375137_ERZ795053 | MGnify/ENA primary metagenome ERZ795053 (study PRJEB30182, sample SAMN05720284) | activated sludge metagenome | isolation source: Anaerobic digester | place: Hong Kong | collected 2014-12-17 ... | reverse complement strand
GGCCATCTCTTTGAAAGGGAGAATTACTTGGTTTCTTATTCATCAAACAACAATTATGAAGCGATCCCCCTTGATGAAATCGAGGATTATTATGTTGAACAGACAAACAAAGGATTCACCTTGATCATCGAAAGGGGGACCAATTACAAGGCTTTTTACATAGTTGACCATTACAGTTCAAGAATAGAAGCGGAATCGGCTGCTAGGATTCTTATTTTGTAGGGATTTAAAGAACTCGAGTCACCCTTAGGCTGAAAATATTCACGGAACCGATTTCTGCATACAGTGTGTATCCAGAACCATCAAGTGTAAATGTGTAATTGTTGACCGCATTGTCATTGATAGCAAACTTGGTAGATGGATTACCTGCAATGTGCACAACGATCTGGGTTCCATGTTTCAAACTCAGTGTTTTTTGGTTTCCAGAGGCAATATATTCCAATGATTGCCCGTTGTTGATGCTGACTTGAATATTCGCAGCCACATCGTTGTGAATGGTAATTTCATAAGTAGCGCCAAAAAAATCAATCTTTACTGAACAGCTACAAAGAAGCAAGAGAATGAGGATTGCACAAACGAACAACACAGCTTTACGGATTTTCATTTTCATAAACAAACACCTCCATGGCCTTATTTATAAAATTATACACCCAAAAAGTCATTTTGACGCATGGGAAAAGAATTCATTCGATATTTTCATCCGGAAGTGATCTTGTGCAAAAAAGAGTAAAGCCTTGTAAATGGTACACTGTCTGTCCCATTAAACGATTTACTGAAAGGGGTTTGTTAGACAGAAAATGGGTTGAATCCTATTGCCTGAATGCAAACAGCGATTGTCAACGATATCAACTGGAAGAAAAGGGCCAGTATCATCCGGATAACATGCTTCCGAATGGGCTTATAGATCCTGATCTACCCATTTCATAACACTTTTTACTGATTGACTTCAAAAGCAAAATTCATTGTTATGAGTGGAAACCCTTGGAAAAATCTCATTCATACGTCGGATGATGTCAGGATGAAAAACGGGGTTCCAAGAAGGATTGGAATGGGATGGGATTTTTACCTTTCCACTTCTAAATTGGTCTGAAAAAGAAAGTCTTCCGGTGAATATGGGCACAAAATCCGGTACACTGATAGTCAAATCCACCCTCATTTTTTTCACGGGTTTCACACCGTTTTGGGATACTGACAAGATTTGATTATTGTCGGTCATCTGTTCATCTGTAAACTTGATAACAACGGGTTCTCCAGGGAGATTTAGCACAGGTAGCAGCTTTTGAATGGCGTATTGGATATCCAGTATCTGCATCATCCGTGTGGGATAAATCCGCAAATTGACATGTGAACTTCCGGCATGAAAGGTTTGGACCAACACCTCTATCGGAAAATCCGGAGGAGCTTTAAAAAATGAAATCTCATCAATTTGATCCCTAAATTGACCAAACCAATCCCTGAAAGTATAAATAGCTTTCAAGTCAAAAAAGCTCATTTTGTACACGGTCATGGTCCGGTCTTTAACTTCGTACAACAGACTGCCATGATACGTCTCATCATCGTCTTTCAACAACACGACCTTCCAGGCATTTTGATTGAACATCCCCATAAAATATGCCTCGGGTAATCGCATGGGATTGTAGGTTCCTTCCTCCCATTCCCGCTCTCCAATTTCCCGAAGGGCCTGTTTAGCTTTAAGTGAGCGAAATGCACTAATGGTAACGGTTTGATAGAGAGCATCGATCTTATCCTTCAACAAATTTCTCATGGGAATATCAATTTTTAACAAATCAAGAGCATCCTCAAAGCCAAATTGTTTGTAATAGCTGTTTTTAAACGGATCCAGGGCAAAAAGCTTAACTGACTTTTCTTTAGCCACTTTCCTCTGATGTTCAAACATTTTTTGCCCCATCCGTTTCTTTCGATAACCGGGGCGCGTGACAAACCCGTCAAAGTAAAAGACCTGAAACGGTACGGTTCTGACCTTGACCCCTCCCTCATAGGACACATATGATGAAAGCAGCGTTTCATCCGATACAACTCCCCAAACAAATTCCCACAAATCATCAGACTCCAAATAGGCGTTAAAGGATTCTGAATCAAAAGTAGATGAAAAACAGAGTTGGTATAAATCCCTGACCATTTCCTTCTGACCTTTATTCAATCTCTCTATTGTCATAGTTTCCCACTCACCCATTCTCATTTTTATCAATCAACTCAACGCCATTTCATTTTCCAATGATATTATACTTGATTGCCCTAAAAAAACAGCCTTTATCGTTAAATAGTCTAAAAAAACATCAAACTTTGTTATTATTGTGGGAGGGCACACGCACCCTCCCCTACGCCAATATTTATGGGGTTTACAAGCCTTTGTAGGGGTACCCCTGCGTGGCCACAAAAGACAGTGGCCTTAGGAGTGTTTTGCCTAGGGGCAAAAACTCCATGGCTCCCGCAAATGGAATCATGGTCGATTATTCGATAATATCCATGATAAAGCCCTTTTTTCAGTGGAATCATACTTGCAACGACCAGAGAAAAAGAAATCATTCATTAAAGCGTGTCATCTGAAAGCCGATTGAATAGCAACAGAGAATCGTAACAATTATTTATCCGCAAATCAGATAAAAAGTTACATTCATATGCTTTAATTTGATAGAATACCTTTGCACTTAAACTTGTTAAATGTTCAAAATAAAGGATGGAATCATGAAAAAAATCAGTATTTCATTATTGTTTTTATTAGTAATTATAACGGGTTTTTCAACCGTCAGAATAGGCGTTTATCCGGGGCCACCTCTTGTGGGTTGGGAAGGAGAAACACCTATAGGCGTTTTTCCGGATTTGATCAAAGAAATTGCGAAGGTCAAAGGCTGGGAGACTGAATTTGTGAAAGCTGAGTTTAACGAATTATACAATATGCTCATGAACGGCAAAATCGACATCTTACCGGCAATTGTTTACTCAGCTGAAAGGGCAAAATTGGTTAATTTCAATCAGGAACATATCCTGTCCTCATACGGAACTGTTTATGTCCCCATCGATTCTGACTTCAACTCACTTTTGGAACTTGAAAATAAACGGATTGCCGTTGCTAAAGATGCCGTCAATTACATTGGAATATTCGGAATCAAAACTATTTTTGATTCCCTCAACATTCCTGTCATATTTGTTGAAAAACCCAATTACGAGGAAACCCTAAAAGCAGTTGCAAACGGCGAAGCACAAGCTGGCGTTGTTGATAGTTTGTTTGCCGCAATGAACGCTTACCGTTATCCCATTAAAGCAACTCCCATTGTGTTGAACCCTTCGGACATCCGCCTGGCTTTCGCTCCGGGTAATGAACGCAGTCAAATCCTTATCACTGAATTTGACAAAGAGTTACGATTAATGAAAGAGAATCCCGAATCTTTCTTTTATAGAACGGTTGAAAAATACCTACACAACAAACAGTTTGTAGAAAATCCTTTGTTAATACAGATTTTGATCATCGTTTCTATCACAACAATCATTCTCATCGGTTTGATCTTATACCTAAGACACAATGTAAAAGTTAGAACGGTAGAGTTGGATGAAAAGAACGCGAAAATTAATGTAGCTGAAACAAAAGTAAAGGCAACCTATTCTGAATTACAAATTGCCAATGAACAGCTGAGGGAAACGCTTCGCAAATTTGAGGATTTAGTGCTTATCGCCGGAACTTTGGGTGTTCAGGATTACAACGAAAAGGACTTTTTGGACCTTTTTCTCAAGAAAACCATGGCCATCATCGATGAAGCGGATTGTGGTTCCATTGCGCTAATCAAAAACGGAAAATGGCAGTTCATTTCGGCCATCGGTCATGATCTTGACATATTAACCCAACTCAATTTGAAAACAAAAAACATTAACCTAAAGAAAAGCACGGAAATCGTCGATGGGTTATACGATCATTACGACCAGGACTTCGGAAAAAAAGATTCTGAGATACTAAGAAAAGCTGTAAAACCGTTTAAACAATCCTTAATATCTCCTTTTTACTTGGAGGGAGAGTTTTTCGGAAATCTATCACTTGACATATCCAAGGACAATCCCAAAACCTTCTCGGAGGAAACTAAAGCAGTTTTGAACTCAATCTCCAAAATAGCTGCTTCTTTTTTAGAACTCAAACATTCCGCAAAACAGAAAGAGGAATTTCAAATCAACATCGTTTTATCCTTAGTCAAGGCTATCGAATACTACGATGCATATACGAGAGGTCACTCCGAAAGAGTCGCTGCTTACTCTACCTTTTTGGCAAAAAGACTGAATCTGCCAAAAATAACCATCAATAAAATCTATTGGGCCAGTCTGGTTCACGATTTGGGAAAGATTTTTATCACCCGTTCCATCTTGAATAAAGTAGCCCCATTAACACCCGAAGAATTCAATGAAATCAAAAAGCATTCTGAAAAGGGCGAAGAAATCTTAAAGGAAACCAAAGGTATGAGAGAGATTTCCCTTTATGTTCGATATCATCATGAACGCTGGAATGGTTCCGGTTATCCCGATGGCCTCAAAGGAGAAAAGATTCCTTTAGAATCCAGTATCATTTCATTAGGAGACAGTTTCGATGCAATGACCAGCGATAGACCTTACCGAAAAAAGATGACTTACGAAGAGGCCGTTCAGGATATCAAGCAATACGCCGGCATCCTTTATGAAAAAAGATTGGTTGAAGCTTTTATATGTCCGGAATTGAAAACAGTATACGAACAGCATAAACCGGAAAATGATCAAAAATAGTCAAAAAGCGATTGACTGATCAATTCACATCATTGGTTAAACCCCAAGCATCAGAAAGAAGCATACTGTTCTTTTGTGTATCTTCCTTTTGATGATATAATCAGGATGATTAGAAACGATACCGTGTTTCTCCAATTTTTGTTAACGAACATATGGAGGAAGAATGAATACCGTGGATTTCATTGAATCAATGGAAACCTGTCCTTTTCCGTTTGCTGATTACAAACTCATAGAAAAGTCCAACAAGTCGATTCGTTTTCAATTGATCAAAGCTAATCGAGAGTATGAAGCTCTCATTGGCTTAAACAGTGATGATCTGGTTTCCGGAAATCAATCACTTATCGATCAGTATGAACTGCCATTCTCCGAGGAACAAATTAATCTTGTTGGCCAAATCGCCTTCCAAGGCGGTTCGCATTCCTTTATTCACCATTTTAAAACTCTCAATCGATGGTATCGCATATTTGTCTTTTCCCATGAAAAATCTCTCGTATCATTCTTGTTTATGGACATGACCGATGACATGAAAAAACTCAATCAATACGAAAACTTTTTTTTGATCAACTTGGATCTATTATGTATTGCCGATAATCAAGGCCGATTTATCAAATTGAATAATGAATGGGAACATGTACTCGGTCATCCTGTCCAGGAATTGGAAGGCCGGTATTTTCTTGATTTTGTCCATCCGGATGATATCGAACCTACAAAAGAGGCTATTCAAAATCTTAATCACCAAAATGACGTGGTTAATTTCACCAATCGTTATCTTTCCAAAACTGGACAGTATAAAACCTTAGAATGGCGTTCCCACCCACATGGCAACTTGATCTACGCCGCCGCAAGAGATATCACATCCACCAGGGCTAAAGAGAAGGAATTAAACGCCATTTTGGAAACAACCATTGATGGTTTTTGCATTACTGATCTGGACGGTAATCTTCTGATGGTAAATTCAGCTTTTTGTACAATGTTAGGATATGATAAAGATACATTGTTGAAATTAAACATCCGAAATCTTGAACAGACCGAAACAAGCGAACAAACAAACATGCATAGGCAAATGATTTTATCAAAGGGATATGATCGATTTCAGACAAAACTGAGAAAGAAGAGTGGGGAACTTTTTGATGCAGCTATCAGCGTTACCCTTTTTCATCTCAACGACCCCCGATTGGTCGTTTTTATAAGGGATACGACCGAGCAAAAGCAAGCCGCTGAAGAGCTTGAAAAACGTGAGAAACAATTCAGTTCGCTCTTTTGGGACTCCCCTGTTGCCATTATCATTCACGAGCCGCAAACAGGAGAAATCATTGAAGTCAATAATCAAGCATTAAAGCTTTTTGGCGTACAACATAAAGATGAAATAGACTTTAAAACCCTGGTGAGTGAGCCGCCATACTCGTATGATGAAGCAGTACAGTGGATCAGAAAGACTACGAATGAAGGGCCTCAAGAATTCGAGTGGCGTTCAAAGCGAAAAAACGGTCAATTTTTGTGGGTCAAAATCAATTTGAAAGTCATGCACTACGAGGGTAAAGAATGCATTATGGCAACCAGCATTGATATCACCCAATTAAAAGAAGTTCAAAACAAGGCTGAAAAAGCCGGAAAAGCAAAATCTGAATTTTTATCCAATATGAGCCACGAAATCAGAACGCCATTAAATGGCATCATTGGTTTTACTGAATTACTTAAAAACACTCCTTTAACCACGACACAAAAGGATTATATAGAGAGTGTAAATGCTAATGCAACCGTCTTGCTGGAAATTGTTAACGACATTCTGGATTTTTCGCAGATGACAGAAGACAAAATACAGTTGGATGAATCCTTTTGTGATATTCATCTAATCATTGAAGAATCGGTTGAGATGTTCAAACACTCCCTTTTAAAAAAACACCTAAAATTTATAGCCACTATTGGACACGATATCCCTAAATTCGCCTTTATCGATGGTGTACGATTAAAACAGATACTAGTCAATCTCCTATCAAATGCGTTAAAATTTACCGAATCAGGTGAAATCGAACTCAAGGTCGAGTTTACTTCTCTCTCCAAAGAAAAAGGAAAATTCTCATTTTCAGTCAGAGATACTGGAATCGGGATGGATCAAGAGCAACAGCAAAACTTGTTTAAGGCGTTTTCGCAAGGAGACGCTTCCACAACAAAAAAGTTTGGCGGAACCGGTCTTGGATTGGTTTTGTCCCAAAAAATTGCCAAAATAATGGACAGCACGATTCAATTTAATAGCGAACCGTTTAAAGGATCAACCTTTTTCTTCCATATCCAAACAAAATTTAAAAACACAGTGGATGATGAAACCATCATAAAAAGAATGGCTATTGACGAGGCTTTCAACCCGAAAAAGAACTCCCTCACAACCCTTGAAACAAAACCAAACAAACCTACATTTTTGATTGTTGATGATATGGAGATGAGCCGTTATTTATTCAGGGAATACTTAAAAGAATATGATCAGGATATTAGAATATTAGAAGCGATCAACGGGGAAGAAGCGGTTATTCTGGCAAAAACAGAACAACCCGATATAATATTAATGGATCTCTTTATGCCAGTATTGGATGGAATATCTGCCGCAAAACTTATCAGAGAAGAAGAAGAAAAGAGCAACAAGAACAAAGCCATTATCTTTGCTCTTACTGCAACCGCATCAAAAGAGCAGGAAAAGGAGTGCTATGCTGCGGGCATGGATTCTTTTCTGACCAAACCGCTAAAAAAATATCAATTGATAAAGAAAATTTCCGAATTCTGGAAACCCATGAACCCCACAGAAAACAAAAACACCATAAATCAAGCAACGTCAAATGGCAAAGCTGACAGCGAACTGATGCTGATCATTCGCTCTTTGGAAGAAATGTTGATCAAGAACGAACTGTCAGCTATTGACTATCTCAATGAAAATCAGAGAAAGCTTGAAACCTTAGGTTATTCAGAACTCGTTAAAGCACTCAAGCCAAAAATCAATGCTTTGAATTATCAAGATGCTTTCAAAGAGCTGATGAAAATCACTCCAAAACACGAAAGCTTAAAGTGAGGACTGAATCATGAGTGAAAAACAGACTATTTTGATCGTCGATGATGTAACCCAGAATATCATCATACTCAATGCCACCTTAAAAGAGGAATACAATACACTGTTTGCAAAAAACGGCGAAGAAGCTTTAAAAGTTGCCAAGGAGACAAAACCCGATCTGATCCTTTTAGACGTGATGATGCCAGGTATGAACGGCTTTGAAGTGTGCAGTGAATTAAAAAAAGATGAAGAACTTAAGAACATCCCCATCATTTTCGTCACCGCTTTAAACGACACCGGAAATGAATCCGAAGGTCTCAATTTAGGTGCAGTAGATTACATCCGAAAACCCTTCAATATTGATATTGTAAAATTAAGAGTTAGAAACCACCTTCAAATGAAACAAAACCGTGACAAACTGCTGCAATTATCCAACACAGACCGACTTACCGGGATTGCAAATAGGAGAGGCATTATGGAGGTATTCGAAAGAGAACTCAAAAGGGCGGTTCGTAATCAAACACCGATCGGTTTCAGTATGCTTGATATCGATTTTTTCAAGCTGTACAACGATAATTACGGTCATTTAGCCGGAGATATCACCCTCCATGCAGTTGCTCAAACCCTTTCCAATACGTTAAAAAGACCGACAGATATTGCCGGTCGTTTTGGCGGGGAGGAATTTTTGTGTATTCTCCCCGATACAGATAAGCAAGGCATGCAAAAAATTTCAAACGATATGCTTCAGGCAATCTTCAATCTATCCATCCCTCATCATTATTCCAAAGTCTCAAATGTCATCACCGTCAGCATTGGTGCCTGTGCACTAATCCCGGAGTATGACAAGCAGGTGGAATACTATGTTAATCTTGCGGATATGGCCCTCTATCAATCAAAAAACAATGGCAGAAATCAAATTACTTTTTGCAAGAACAGTGGTACATAATCCAACATTCTCTTTTTAATGAGATCATTTTCACTTAATATAATGATTTTAGAATATTTTTACCTTATGGATTGCAAATCTTATTCAATCAGTCACCAAAAATGAGTTCAAATGTTGTACAATGAGGATAGGTTCATTCAGATTGAAAGAACCCAGGGAGATTTTTTAACCTGAAGCTCGCTATATCCCACCCTCAGTAATGTAGCGATTATTCATTGGTTAACCGTGAAGCAATAGACTCGATAAAGCCAGAACAGCTTCAATCGAAGAACGTGGTGTAAACAAAAAGCACAATAGTAAAACCCCTTGAGAAGAGCAAAACACCATTTTTAGGAACGGAAAATCTCCTTGATATTTTCTGGGGATTGTTAGCAGCAGCAAGCCGGAAAATGTTTAACAATGGCCGGAAAGCAGGGAAGCTTTCCGGTTTTTTTATAGTTCATCGTGAATCGTTCTTGCAATTATCTCTTCCTGATGAAATTGATCCAAATCAATAAAATAGTCACTGTATCCGGCTACTCTTACCAGTAAATCCCGATACTGATCAGGGTACTTTTGTGCCTCTAGTAACGTTTTTGAATCCACCACGTTGAATTGAATATGATGCCCGTTCAATCTGAAATAAGTCCTGATCAATTTTGCTAACTTGTCGATAGCCTCCTCTCCTTGAATAACAGACGGAAGAAAGCGCTGATTAAGCAACGTTCCGCCTGTTTTAACTTGATCCATCTTGGACAACGACTTAATGACGGCTGTGGGACCATTTGTATCTGCCCCGTGGGAAGGCGATGTACCATCAGATTCAGGCAAAAACCTTAACCTGCCATTTGGGGTAGCCCCCAACTTTTTACCAAAATATACATGACAAGTTGTGGACAGCATATTAATATGATAAAATGAGCCTTTTGTATTACGTTTCCCGTCGATTGTTTCGTAAAGCATGTCAAAAGTTTCACGCATGATGTCATCCGCTTCATCCTCATCATTACCGTAAAAGGGTGTTTTATTGATCAAATAGTTCCTGAGAATTTCATCACCTTCAAAATTCCTGTTCAAGATATCCACCAAGCTTTTTAATGCCAACCGCTTCCCATCGTAAACATGATGTTTGATCGCAGAAAGGCTGTCGGTAATCGTTCCAATCCCGCAGCATTGGATATAATTCGTGTTATATCTGGGACCGCCATCATAGTAATCCTTTGCGTTTTCAATGCAATCGCTGATAAAAACACTTAAAAAAGGCGCTGGCATTTGTTTGGCATATACCCGTTCAATATAATTATTTCCCTTGATTTTTACGTCTACGATATATTCCAACTGCTTTTTAAACGCCTTTAATAGTTTTTCATACTGATCAAAACCCTCCGGATCACCGGTTTGTATGGAAACCCTTTTACCACTTAGCGGATCAATTCCGTTATTCAAAGTCAATTCCAGTATTTTCGGTACATTCAAATACCCAGTGAGGATGTAAGCCTCTTTACCAAATGCTCCTGTTTCGATGCAACCACTGCATCCCCCCTCCCTGGCGTCTTCAACCGTCTTACCGACTCTCACCATTTCCATAATCGTTTCATCTGCATTAAAGACGCTGGGATACCCGTAACCCTTTCGGATCAACTCGCAGGCTTTTTTTACAAAAGCGTCCGGAGTTTTTCGGCTAACCTGTATGTTACAGCCTGGCTGTAATAAGTGAATCTCATCAATAACCTCCAGCAGCAAGTATGATAGATCATTTACCCCATCGCTACCATCTGGGCGCAGACCGCCAATATTGATATTTGTAAAGTCATTATAAGTACCGCTTTCAAGAGCCGTCACACCAACTTTTGGCGGAGCCGTTTGATTGTTGAATTTGATCCAGAGGCATTCTAGAAGTTCTTTGGCTTTCTCTTGATCGATCTGCCCTCTTTCAAAATCCCTTTTGTAAAATGGAAAAAGATGCTGGTCCAAATGCCCTGGATTCATAGCATCCCAACCGTTTAATTCCATCACTGTGCCCAGATGAATAAACCAATACATCTGAATAGCCTCGTGAAACGTATCAGGCTTATTGAGTGGAACCTTTCTGCACACTCGAGCAATCTCAAGTAATTCCTCTACACGCTTGCGATCATTTTCCGTCTTTGCCATCTGCTCGGCCAACTGGGCATGACGTTGGGCAAAAATCTCAATCGCCTGACAGGAAATCATCATGGCATCCAGCTCTTGAGATTTGTCATAGGCCAGCCCGTCTGATAGATAATCAAGGGCATCTTTGGTCTTTTGTATTTTAAGCTTGAAATCAGACGTTCCCATCTGATAAATCTTACCGTCAAGGGTGGTATGTCCAGGAGCTCGTTGCTCCATAAATTCAGTGAAAACACCAGCTTCATACAATTGATTCCATTGCATGTTCATATTGGGAACAATGTGATCTCTGATGCTTTTTCCTGTCCAAAAAGGGATGATCTCCTTCTCATAGACTTGTATGTCCTGCTCCGATACATGATAGGAGGTCATAGTGCGTTGATCAAGAACTTTTAAATCCTCAAGACTATGACATGTCAATTCCGGAAATGTGGGAACATGTTTTGGAAAAGGACCTCTTTCCCCGATGATTAGTTCTTCCGATCCGATATATAGGGTCTGATGTTCACACAAGTTTTTAAAATTTAATGCCCGCATCAGGGGGACAGCGTATTTCCCGTTATTCTCTTTGTAAAAATCTGTAACCAGCTTTGCTCGTTCCGATGAAACATGTGGCTTTTGAGTATAACTTTTTTCTCTTAATCGCTTGATTCTTTCGTTCATTTTCATCCTCCAATCAGTACTTCAAAGCCTTGAGCAAGAAATTTTTCCCGGATAAGCCCTATGTTGTCATTTTGCCTGTTAATTATTAAATCAGCTCTTTTTTGATCCGCATACTCCATCATTTTTTTCTCTTTAACCGATGACAAATCATGATAAGCTAACAAGTGAATCCTTCCCTTAAATCCGAGTACTTTCAACCATTCGATAATCTTTTCCATGTGTTCCTCTTTATCGTTCAAACCGGGAATAACCGGTATCCTGATCCAAATCTTTTTTCCCTGAGATATCAGATACGCCAAGTTTTGTCTGATGGGTATATTGGAGATACCGGTGTATTTGATATGCAAATCATCATCTGAAAACTTGATATCGTAGAGAATAAGATCCGCTAAATCCTTTATTTGACGGATTTTATCCAACGAACAATAACCGGAGGTATCCACTGTAGTATGAATCCGATACAATCTGCATTTTTTAAGCATCTCTAGAAGAAAATCAAATTGGTAAAGGGGTTCTCCCCCTGAAAAGGTCACGCCACCGCCTGATTCATCGTAAAAGGCAAGATCTTTCATAATAATTGACATCAATTCTTCTGATGTATACATCATGCCATTTTTACTCAATGCATTACTCGGACATGCCCTAACACAAGCATCACAATGAATACATTGATCGAGACTGATCTGTATACCTGACTGATTGTAAACCAAACATTTCTGAGGACAAACGAGAACACAATTTAGACATTTCAGACAGCGCTTCGCATCGTAGAAAAAGGATACACCCCGCTGAATCCCTTCAGGATTATGACACCAGACACAGTTAAGAGGGCACCCCTTTAGAAAAATTGTAGTTCTGATGCCAGGCCCATCGTGTATGGAATAACGCTTGATGTTAAAAACATTTCCCTTTGACAATTTCTTCCTCCGTTTTAAGTCATTCAGAAAATTGTATACTCATCGCATCTCTTTTTCGCTATTTGAATCTCTTTTTTAAGCCTCACCAATAATGTCCTTGAATAACATTGATGAGTACACTCAGTGTGTTCCGAATCATTCAAAGCGATACCTATTCATCATACTACAAAAAAGGTGATTTGAAAACATCCGAAAGGAATAATCTCTGATTTTATTTCCATCTTGAGAATCTCTTTTCAGCCATTTTTTACATAATCTTTTTCTGGTATAATTGTCATAATGTAAATATAAAAGAATTGGAGGAATTTTAAATGGCAGCAGTTAGAATAGGTATCATTGGAGCGGGAAGTGCAATCTTTTCCATGCGATTGGTCAGTGACATTTGTAAGACGGATAGTTTAATGGGTAGCGAAGTAGTGCTGATGGATATCGATGAGAACAGACTAAACGCCGTATCCTTTTTGGCTCAGAGAATTTCAGATGAATTTGATGCAAAGATCCGTTTTTCAACAACAACTCAAGTAGATGAGGCGATTTCCAACTCAGATTTCGTGATTAATTCGGCTTTGGTTGGTGGACACGCTTTTCTGGAAAGAATGCGGAAAATAGGAGAAAAACACGGTTATCAAAGGGGAATTGATACGCAGGAATTCAACATGGTATCAGATTATTATACCCTGACTAATTGGAATCAATTATCGTATTTTCTTGAAATAGCCCAAAAAATGGAAAACAACGGCGCTAAAAACCCCTGGTTGCT
>ERZ795053.5395-NODE-5395-length-13216-cov-4.025834_pt1 | contig 13216 bp, 7 predicted proteins | sample MGYA00375137_ERZ795053 | MGnify/ENA primary metagenome ERZ795053 (study PRJEB30182, sample SAMN05720284) | activated sludge metagenome | isolation source: Anaerobic digester | place: Hong Kong | collected 2014-12-17 ... | reverse complement strand
ACTAAACTGCTAAATTGTCCTAACTATCGGAGCGACAAAGCTTGCTTTGTCGAAGGCTAAACAACTGACGTGATAAAGTCTGCCTTGTCAAAATCAAAGTAAACTTTGACGCTCCAGATCCTTAGTTTCACAGGAGATCCTCATCATGAAATTACCTATCCCCTTCAAACCAGCAATTTGGCTGACCACGGCGTTTTTGCTCGTGGCGGCGATTGTTGCGTTGACCAGAGCCAGCAATTCCGCGGCATATCAAGCCGTAGCGCCTGCGACTCACCTCAACTTTACCGGGGTGGCCCAAAGTTCGCCTGATGGTCAGGCCTCGGTTATCTCTCAAGAAACCACCCTCAACGCGGCCAACTTGGCCGATAACGGCCAACTTGATGGCCTGGTTGTCACCTCAGGTGGGCTGTCATTAGCCGCCACAGGAACCCACGGAACTTATACATCGGGTATGATCAACAGCCCGCTCGCGTTTACCACCGATATTGTCCCCCTGTGGGCGGTAGAACTGCCGGAAGGCACCACGCTGCGGCTGGAAACGCGCTTGAGCTTTGACCAGGGCGGTTCGTGGAGCGAGTGGCTCAATACTCCGGAAGCTTTCTACCCGGTTCGAGACAATCTGCATAGCGGTTACCTGATCTGGGCCGGTCAAGCAGAGACAGCGCTTCAGGTGCGGATCACGTTAGAGAGCAATGTGCCCGGTCTTTCTCCTGAATTTTCCGAATTGACCCTGGCCTTCAGTGACACCAGCCAGGGGCCTAGCGACGGCGAAATCGCCGGGCAAATGGCGCGAGTTAGCAGTGCTGAGGACGTGTGTCCTGTGGAAAAACCGGCCGTAGTTTCTCGTACTGATTGGGGCTGCCCTGACGGCCAATCTAGCCCGTACCGTTCACCCCAGTATGCGCCGGTCACCCACATTATCCTCCACCAGACGGAGACGCCTAACAATACTTATCCGTACCAGGATTGGGCCGGTTGGGTCCGCTCGGTGTGGAATTACCATGCCAACGTGCTGCACTGGGGCGATGTGGGTTACAACTACCTAATCGATCCCAACGGCGTCATCTACGAAGGGCGCGCGGGCGGCGATGACGTGATCGGCATCCATGATACCTACAACAGCGGCTCGATGGCCATTGGCTTTATTGGCTGCTACGGCAATTGTGACGATCCTCGCCTGACGACCGCCGAGCCATCCCAGGCTATGCTGGACAGCGCTGCGTACCTGATGGCCTGGAAAGTGGGCCAGAAAGAGCTTGATCCCCTAATCAGTACGGACTACCACGGACATAACATCCCGGTCATTGCCGGTGGTCGAGATGTTACCTGGACCAGCTCACCGGGCGATAATATTTACAATAAATTGCCTTATTTACGCGAGCTAGTCGCCGAGAAAAATGATTGCAGTTCGAATGGCCTACCGGCCTGCCAGATTACCGGCGTCATCTTTGATCAGGAATCTTACCAAACCGGCGACACCATCAACGTCACCGTCAGACTGGCCGATCACCTTGGCAACCCACTCAGCGGGGCGCAGGTCACGGCTGACGTCACCCGCACCGACCCCGAGACGCAAGCCGCTACCGGCTTTGGGTTTGTCGATCGGGTGGGCGAGTACGACGGCAGCTACAGCGATACCGACCTGCCCGGCCTGTACGCGTTCAAATTTTCGGCGTCTGACCCAACTAATGAGCGCTTTGCCGCTTGTATGGCCAGCGATAGTGTACTGGTTGAGGGCGACGCCGTCGCTACGCCGACCGCGACCACCACTCCCACCGCTACCGCGACCGATCCCAATGGCGACACCCCCACCCCGACCGCGACGCCAACGGAAACCCCGACTGAAACCCCAACGGCGACCGCCACTTTACCAACCGATACCCCCACCTCAACGCCCACCGTTACCAGTACACCGACCGATACACCCACGCCAACCGCAACAGTACCAGCGGGCCCGATCTTACTTGTTGCCCCTAGCAGCCAGGTTCTACCCATATGTAGTGCACAAGGCACAACTACCGTCGATGTTGAGGATGTTTCCAATTTGCAAGCCTTGCAGTTGGATTTAGTGTACGATCCAAACGTCGTGCAAGTCATCGACGCCGATCCGGGTCGTGATGGCGTTCAGGTTACAGTCAACAGCATCTTCTCCGGCGGCTTTATCGCCCGCAATGAGGTTAATACCACGACCGGACGCATCACCTTTGCCGCCACGTTGTTAGGCAGCGGTTCGATCAATGGCGCCCAAAACATTCTGACCATCGATTGGAAGCCGCAAGCAGCGGGTACAACTGCGCTGGAACTGGAGAATGTCATCTTAGCCAACGGGCAAGGGCAAGCTATCGCCTCATCTAGCCTCGACGGCGCTATCGAAGTCAGCGATAGCTGCGCCAGCGCCACCGGCCAACTCCACCTGCAAGGCCGTTCGGACCACAGTGGCATCGTTGTCACCAATGCCGACGGCGGACAGGTTGAAACGCAGACCGATGGCTCGTTCTCCATCGCCGGTGAGCCGCCCTTTACCTTTACTTACCCGGGCTACCTGTCTGGTCAGGCCGACGGGGCATTACCGGTCGAGGTCAACCAGGCTGAGAATGGAGAATCGTTCCAAGTAAGCCAGTTGGGAACAATTACCCTCTTGGCGGGAGACGTAAATGAGGATAACATTATTAATATCCTTGATTTAAGTCTCATTGCGCAGAGATACCGCTCTGATGATCCCGTCGCCGATCTCAACGACAACGGCGTTGTCGATCTGTTCGATCTGGTTACGGCTGCCGGTAATTACGATCAGCAAGGACCGATCACGAACTGAAATTCAGAGTAAGGCCGCAGTTTAACAGAGCCGTGTTTCTGTAAATCCATTTTCACATGGCACTTTCACTTAAACTCATTACCCTGCTTGGGGTTGTCCTGGCCGGACTCTGGTCAACCCCAAGCCCGCAGTTTAACAACACAGCTCGGCTCTATTTGCAAAATGTCCCGTTACAGGACGAAAAGCTGTTGATTGTCAATATTAATCTGGCCGATGTCGCCGATCTATACGGGGCTGAAATTCAACTCAGCTACAATCCGGCTCAACTCAAGGTCCGTGACACCGATCCGCGCTTGGACGGCATCCAGATTAAACCCGGCCCGATTATTGCGTTTGATGATCGGTTTGTGGTCCAGAACATGGCCAATCCGGAAACCGGGACAATCGACTTTGCGTTTACGCTGCTGCGTTCGGCCACCCCCATCGAAGGTGAGGGGGTGCTGGCAACGGTCGTTTTCGAAATTTTAGGCAGCGGCCCGCTGGCAGTTGATATCGCTCAGGTTCAACTGGTCTCATCGGATATTCAATCTATTCCGGTCACGACCGCCGGGTTGGTGATCAATGGCGAGGCCGGCTCGGCTGCCGAAGCAGTTAGCCCGGCGTTTGGCCGGCTCTGGCTGGTGATTGGTCTGGGCAGCGGGCTATCGCTGGTGGTGCTGGCGCTGGTTTTGGTCCATCTCCGCCGGTCGAATCGGCGGATGAAAGTGATCCCCCCGCCAGCTCGGCGGCGACCGGGCGCAGCCGGCTTCTCAACGCGCTCGTCGGCCCTTCTAAGCCAGCAGGGCGCCCGCTTGATGGACCAGGGCCAAACCGATCGAGCCTATGAATTGTTCAACCAGGCCATCGAGTTGGATCCGGCTAATGTGGAAGCTTGGTTGGGCAAAGGCTTGGTAGCCCACCAGCCAACCGAACGATTGATCTGTTTGCAACGTGTTTTAGCGCTTGAGCCGGATAACGCCACGGCCAAAGCCGCCTTAAATCAACTTCAAGATCGACCCAAGAGCGAGTAAAGATGAACCGACCCTACATCCGTTACCGGATTTTTCATATTCTGGCCGTTATTATGGTTACAGCCGGCCTGGCTGTTTCGGTTAGTAATTCCCCGGCACTGGCCCAATCGCCGCGCGGCGCTGAAGACGTCCGTGTCGCACTGGCCACCACCCCTTCCGTCCGAGTTATCGTGGCGCTGCGACCACCGGCCCAAAACGCCGATGTGGGCGTCCAAACCCAGGAAGTCAAGGATCGGCAAGCCCGAATTATGGAAGCCGTGCCTGACCCGGAGCTTAAAGTGCTGCACCGGTACCAGTCTGTGGCCGGCCTATCCGGCGAAGTAACGGCGGCCGGTCTCGAAGCTCTGGCGACTCAGCCGGATGTGATGAGTGTGGCGCTCGACTTGCCGGTTGAAGCCGCTCTGACACCGAGTGCGGCCTTGATCCATGCTGATGCGGTCCATCAGAATTTGGGGATTACCGGCGCGGGGGTGAACGTAGCCGTCCTGGACACCGGCGTCGATGTGACTCACCCTGACCTGGCGTCCAAGATTGTGGCTCAACACTGCTTCAATCGTGGTGGTTGTCTCCCCGACGCTACAGACGAAGGCGACATCGCTCAGGACGAAAACGGACACGGCACTCACGTATCTGGCGTTATTGTCAGCCAGGGCAGCCAAAGCCCGCGCGGCATTGCCCCGGATGCCGGACTGGTAGCCGTTCGCGTGCTGGGCAGTAGTGGAGTCGGTTTTAGCTCTGATGTCATCGCCGGGATCGATTGGGTGGTGGCCAATCAAGACAGCCTCAACGTGACGGCCATTAACCTCAGTCTGGGCGGCGGCGCGTATGAGGGGGCGTGTGATCAGGCCGACGCCAACACGATGCTTTACGCGGCGGCCACCACTGCCGCTCGCGATGCGGGTATCGCGGTTTTTGCCGCGTCAGGCAATGGGGCAGAAGCCAATAAAATGACCACGCCGGCTTGCGTTGCCAATGTTATTGCGGTGGGCAATGTCTATGACACGGCCTCTGAGGGCATTAACTGGGGCAATTGTGTAGATGAACTGGTCACGGTTGATCAAGTGGTCTGTTCCGGCAACAGCAGTTCAGAGCTTGATCTGCTGGCGCCGGGGGTTTTGATTACCTCGACCAAATTAGGTGGAGGTCAGAGCACCAAGTCCGGCACCTCTACGGCCACCCCCCACGCCGCAGCCGTCGCTGCGCTGCTGGTCCAGGCCAACCCCAGTTTAACCCCTGCCGATATCGAGACGGTTTTGGAAAATACCGGCGTGCCGGTTACCGACAGCCGTAGCGGCCGGGTTGTGCCTCGCATCGATGCCTTGGCCGCCGTGTCGCAGGTCATTACCAAACAAACCGTCACCTTTTCCGGCGCCATTTTGTTGCAAGGCCGCACCGACCACAGCGGCACGGCTATTTTCTTGACCGAGACCTCTTGCGCCGAGGCGTCGTTTACCGAGTCTGCCGCCACCACCAAGGTTGATGGCAGCTTTGAGATCATCGCGGCCGATGATCAGGATTTTGAATGCCTACGCGCCTCCCATCCCGGCTACCTGTCAGCTCAGCAAAGTTTCCCTGGTCAATCTCTGGGCAGCTTCACACTGCCGGGCGGTGACGCCAACGGCGATCAAGTGGTCGATATTTTGGATTTGGCGATGATCGCCACGTTGTACCGCACCGACGACCCGATCGGCGATATCAACGGCGATGGTTTGGTCAACATTTTCGACCTGGTGATTACAGCCTCGAATTATCAGGAGCGCGGTCCGATTATTATTAGCTTGGAAGAGTAGGGGTAGTGTCCCATCACCGATTTGTAGTAATGGCTTTAGCTGTCCTGTCTACGGCAACGGCTAATGAAAATCAAGAATTTAATCGGAGGACAAACTGGCCGTCCCCCGAGCACGGGCCTAAAGACCCGTGCTAAAAGAGCGAAGCCCCTTCGGGCTAGGTCTTCGCCATCTGAGGGCGCTTCAGCGTCCTTCGCTCTTTCAGCGCGATGGCTTTAGCCTCGCGCTTTGGCTTACACCTGGGTGTGTCTGTTCTTTAAAAACATAGATCATTGGTTAACTAACTAAACAATGATACTTGAAATAAACCTTTGAAGGATTGGGAGAGATTTCAAATGTCGAGCCAAAAGAGAGACTGGTTCTATTGTTGGCCTCATTGGGGGTGGGGCATGCTGGTGGGGGTTGCGTTGGTAGTGCTTTTTGTTCGTAGCTCAGGGGATATTCTGGCTGCGCCAAATTTGACTCTGATCGGCGTCGTTGAGTTGGAAGGACGGAGCGATAGCAGTAGCGCCACAATTTCGGCCGGAGAGTACTTTCTCCAGCTAACTCCGGATGGCGTCTTTGAGATGAATCTTGAGGCGACAGATGCTTATGTGATGCTGATCGACGCGCCGGGATACCTGAGTGCTAAAGCGGAAGATGCGCTGCCTGATGGCTCGACGATTGATATGGGGCGAATCACGCTGTTAGGCGGCGATGTGACCGGCGATGATTTCATCAATATTCTCGATTTGGCCTTGATTGCCAGCCTCTACAATACCGACGACCCGCAGGCTGACATTAACGGTGATCAGCAGGTCAATCTGATCGATCTGGTGATGACAGCTACCAACTACCGGCGGCGAGGGCCGATGGTGATTGGTTTGGACGCCAAACTCCGGCAGGCTATTACCGACGCCGGTCTCACGCCACTCGAGCCGGGACCTGAGCCAGACCCGGCTAAAGTGATCCTGGGGCAGGCGTTATTTTTTGATAAAGAGCTAAGCGGCAATCGGGATGTGGCTTGCTCGACATGTCATCTCCCGCTGCAACACACCAGCGATGGGCTGTCGGTGTCAATCGGGGTGGGCGGTCTGGATGGGATTGGCCCTAAGCGGCGCAACGCGCCGGATCGCATGCTCCACCCGCGTAACTCACCGGACTTGTTTAACCGAGGTCGCCCGGAACTGGCGACGATGTTCTGGGATATTCGCGTTAACGGATCGAAGGCCGGCGGCTTCAACAGTCCCGCCAAAGAGCAGTTACCCGGCGATGACATGGATAACATTTTGGCGGTTCTGGCCATGTTTCCGGTCACCGCTCGTGATGAGATGCGGGGTATGCCGGACGATTTCGAAAAGTTTGGCAACGAGTTAGCGCCTATCGACGACGAGGATTTTACCGCCATTTGGCAGGCGCTGATCGACCGCGTGCTGGCTCACGAGGCGTATGTGATGCTGTTCAATAAGGCCTATCCGGACACGCCGCCGGAAGAGCTTGGTTTTCAACACGCGGCTAACGGCATCGCGGCCTTCGTTTCTAAAGCCTTTGCCTTTACCAACAGCCCCTGGGATCGCTACTTAGCCGGGGACGAAACGGCCCTCACTGATGAAGCCAAGCAGGGCGCGCTGCTCTTTTTGGGTCAGGCCAATTGCAGCCGGTGCCACGCCGGCAATCTGTTCACCGATCAATTGACGCATAACCTGGCCATGCCGCAGGTCGGTCCCGGCAATAACAAGGCGCAGCCGGGGATCGATCTGGGCCGGGCCGGCGAAACCGGCGACCCGGCCGATAACTACGCTTTTCGCACGCCGCCGCTGCGGAATGTGGCCCTGACCGGCCCCTGGACTCACGCGGGGGCCTACACCAGCCTGGAAGCGGTCGTTCGCCACCATCTCAACCCGGCGCAAGCCTTACACAGCTACGATCCCTCCCAACTGCGCGCTGATCTACAGGGTTCATTTCAGAGCGACGAATCTTACCTCAGCGCCCAATTGTCGCATTTGGATCCGTTGGTGGCAACGCCGGTTGATCTGTCTGACCGAGAGTTTGACCAGGTGATCGCTTTTCTCAACGCGCTAACCGATCCGGCCGCCATCAATTTGACCAATGTCGTGCCAAAATCGGTGCCGAGCGGCTTACCGGTTGATAAGTAACGTTCCTTTGGCAATTGGAGATAAGGGGATTGTTAGATGTAACTGCCAATCTCCTTATCTCTAATCTCTCTGTGGTTATTTTTGAATACGCCTTGGCGCTAAACCTCATCCCTCAATGGCCCTTTTGGGGGATTTTGCCTCGCTCTTAGTCCTGTTAGAATGGTTATGACAAGCTGGTGTACCGTGACGCAGGCCAGTCCCAATCGGATCGTTTGATTTATTGCCGTTCAAGTAACCTCGCTCCCGCCACTCGTCCAATCTCTGGATAATTTTAACTTTTTTTTAACGATTTTCACATCCGGGGTATATGAATTCTATGTTAACCTTAAGGCATAATTGGATCATTGTCGGCTGGGCATAGGAGTCATTTTCGACTTATGGAAATTCCTGAAATTATTCTTATATCATTATGTTTGTTGATTTTTGGCGTCTTGCAGGTACTGGTCATCCTTCGCTGGCGTTTGGCTGATATCCTGGTAGTACATTTAGGGGTAAGCGTAAGTTTGGGGTTTTTCGCCAATCTGTGTCTGCTCTTGGCTTGGTTGGAGGTCACCACCGACGCCCTGAATTACGAATTATCAATCCAGTTGAGTTTACTGGCGATGATTCTCACCTTTGGCGGGTTGACGCTTAGCCTCCTCAAGAAAACGCGCCGTACGCTTTTGATTTATTGGGGCGTTGGGCTGGCGATCTTACTACTATGGAGTGGGCTGGCGTTCAATTTTCAAGGTTGGGCTACTGGAATCGTGGCAGCAACCAACGGTGTTGGCCTGAACGGGATCGAACAATTGATGGCGATTGTCGCCGGCAGCGGGTGGGTGATGGCCATTACCTCGGCCTTAGTTAACTTAACCTCGGAGCTTAAGCAGCGCCACCCGCTGCAATTTCTTAACCGGCTGCGTTACTGGCTAATTGTGACTTTTCTGTTAGGCGCGGCTGGGGTAACACTATTTGCCGATTTCACCGGTAGTTTTCGCTGGGTTGGCTTACCCCTGCTCACGGCCGGGATGGCCTTGGCCAGCTATAATGTTCTGAGCTACCAAACCCCGGACTTGAAACTGCTTTTCAATTGGGGGCTGCATTACATCGGCATTACATTTGTCTTGTCAAGTATTACATTAATCGGGTTAGTCGGGGCCACGCAGTTGTATCGTTTTATCGCTCATCGTACTCATCTGCTGATTTGGTTGGTTATCTTGGCGGTGTTGATGGCGGCCAGCTATCGGCCCTTGCAGCGATTATCGAATATGTTACTGATGCGGTTCATTTTTGGCCGAACCGACCGCGATGAAACGCAGATGATCCGGCGTTATAACCAAAATATTAGAAATACGCTGGACGTCCAACGCCTCAGCGATGTCACCATCAAGGCGATGGTCGAAACTTTGGATATCGAGCGCGGGGTGGTCTTTATCAATGAGCGTAATGGCCGGGGGCCGGTCTGGCTGAAACCCTTATCGACGGTTGGTCTGAAGAATTTTACCACTAAATGCCTGACCATCGAGAACCCATTGGTCGGCTATCTGCGTAAAGAAAAGACGATGTTAAGCCAATATGAAATTGATGTCCGGCCCGAATTCAAATCGATGGCCCAGGATGAAAAGGATTGGCTGTTGGCCTTAGAATTGGAGATGTATGTACCCATCCTACGTGAGCAGGAATTAATGGGCGTGCTGGCGTTTGGACCGCAAAAAAACGGTACGGCTTACAGTAAAAAAGAGAAAGATTTGATGGTGATGTTGGCTGAACAAGCTGCGGTAGCGATGGATGGCGCCTTATTGTTTCAACAATTGGCTACGATTAACGATGAGGTTGGCCTGCTGAATGATCGCGTGTCTGTCCTCGACAAGAGCAAATCGGAATTTCTCTCGATTGCGTCGCACGAATTGAAGACGCCGCTCACCCAAATTCATACCTACTCGCAGCTGTTATTAGATTTAACCGAAGACGATCTCAAGGACGAAACTTATACCAAAAAGGTATTCGAGGGGATTGCCAGGGGTAGCGAGCGCATGCGCGATGTGATCGAACTGATGCTCGATGTCAGCGCCGCCGATATGGGCAGTATGTACCTTTTCACCGGCCCTGTCATAATGAAGGAAGTTTTCGAGCAGGCGATTAGACCCTACTTACCGGTTTTGGATGAACGACGGTTGGCCTTAAGTGAAAATAGCCTGGCCGACCTGCCCACCATCGAAGCCGATGGCACTCGTTTGGTACAGATGCTTGAAAATCTGATTAACAATGCCATAAAATACACCCCTGATGGCGGCCAAATTACCATCACCGGCCGCCCGACGACGATGAGCGACGGTGAACCGGCGGTTGAAATTATGATTTCTGACAACGGTATCGGCATTGATCCTCAACATCATGAGATGATTTTTGAGAAGTTCTTCCGGGTGGAAGACTCGAAGAACCACAGTACCAGCAAAACCAAATATAAAGGCGCCGGGCCGGGTTTAGGGTTAACCTTAGTCCGGGCCATCGTCGAAACCCATAATGGCGAAATTTGGGTAGAGAGCGTCGGTCGAGATGAGGTCAATCGACCGGGCAGCGCCTTTTACGTCGTGCTTCCTCTACTGCCTAAATTACCCGAACGAATTGAACTGCCTCAATCTAAGATTATTACGCAGACGATAACCTATAGTTAGGCGTCATCTGCAAATAACTTCGCACTTATGGAGGGAGATCCGGAGACAAGGAGATTTTGAAATTGGCTTGGCCTAATCTCCTTGTCTCCCCATCTCTAATCTCCCCCCAAATGCCAAAGTTAATCTTGAATAAGCATCGGGTCGGTTAATCTTTTGAGTGACGGCTGATGTGTTCCATAAATTCGGAGCGGGTTCTTGAGTCCTTTCTAAAGGTCCCCAAGACCGCGCTGGTAATCATACTGGCATTGGCTTTTTTGACACCGCGCATCATCATACACATATGAACCCCCTCGGCGACGACCGCCACGCCGTAGGGCTGCAGAACTTCATTAATAAAATCGGCTATCTGTTTGGTCATCCGTTCTTGCACTTGCAGTCGCCGGGCAAACACCTCTACAATCCGAGGAATTTTGCTTAACCCAATGACCTTGTGGTTGGGAATGTAAGCGACATGCACTTTGCCAAAAAACGGTAGCATGTGGTGTTCGCATAAACTGTAGAAGTCAATATCTTTGACAATGACCATATCACTGTAATCGACCGTGAAAATGGCGTCGTTGATCAGCTTGACCGGATCGACGTGATAGCCGGCGGTTAACTCATCATACATCCGGGCAACCCGTTCTGGCGTGCGCTGTAACCCCTCACGGTCAGGAGTTTCGCCAATCTTACGTAAAATTTTGGTGACCGCTTTCTCGATACCTTCTTTTCTTTTCTCCGCATGTTTATGATTGCCATTAGGGTTTATTTCAAAGGCCTGCCCTAAATAATCTAAGTCCAGATTTAACTTGGATTCATTCATTAAAGTTTCCTTTCCAGATGTGGGTTTTTAATTGTAGACGACACTACAGTTGTTCGATTCATAAATTGGGTTAACAGGTCTGTCATATCTTCTCGTAATTGCATTTCATCGGCTTTAATTTCAAATGCGTGAGCAATTTCTTGCAAATTTTGTCCCGTTTCAGGATGAACATAATCAGGAGCAATTTCCGCTAACGGAATGGCTACAAAGGGACGTTCCAAAACCTCCGGGTCGGGAATACGACGATCTGCCAGATTAAAAATTTGCCGGTTGAAAAAAATGATATCGATGTCGATGGTTCGCGGGGCGTTTTTGTTGACCTGACGTTGGCGTCCTAAACGGCTTTCAATTTTAAGTAAAACCTGCTGCTTCAACTGATCGGCTGCTAACTCTGTCGCAATAATCGCCGCCGCATTCAGGAAATTAGGTTGATCAATTAACCCTACGGGTTTTGTTTCCCAAATCGATGACACCGCCAGCAAATCCGTATAGCAAGCCAAAAGTCTTAAAGCCGATTTCAAGTTTGTTTCCGGTTTAATATTAGAGCCAAGCGATAAATAAGCAATATTTGGCATAATTTCCCTCCATTGCACAAATTATCTTTGGTTTTAGGACAAGAAGGTGGTTTCTAGCCTATTTGCTGTTTGGCACGAAAAAGATGTTCCTTACTAGACGACAAGCAAGCGGCCTAACTTACCTGGTTTCAAATTATTTCTCGGGTAGATTGATGGGTAGGGCTTGGGCGAAAGCATCACTGTTAATAAAATTTAATCATATTATCCGAAATTAAATGGCAGATTAATAGGTTTTGTCGGTTGACGACTGATGAATGATGGTCATAATGAGCATTGAGTGAAGTGCAACTTCTCTCATTTCTTGTACATTATGACAAAAAATTATACACTTAACCATAAAGTGACAACTCTAATAAGTTAACTGAAGTTTTAGAAATTGACCAAGTAATCCGTCAAGAGCCAAAAATAAACGGCTAAAGCTATATTTAAAAAGAGAGGTAACATAATGAGGTACTTTTGGCGTGTTGTGAGTACGCTTTTTGGCTTCACTCTGGTTATGCTCTTAATCATAAGCAATCCCTCGACTGCGCAGGGGCAGTCACCGGTCTCACTCTATAGGCCGCAACTGTGCCACGCTTGCTATGTTTTGTTGTCTCCACCTTGGGGACAGCGCCAGAGTTTTGTTGAACCGCCTCTGGTTAGCGCGCCGAAATCGACCCCATTAAGCTCGTCCCAGGATGTAACCCAGGCCGACCATACCGAACCCAGTGTTGTCATCAAATGGAACGAATTGATGTTGGCCGCCGTACGCAATGGCCCGCCCCGTCCCACGGTCATCGCCCGTTCGATGTTTATGGTTCATACGGCCATGTACGATGCCTGGAGCGCGTACGATGGCACTGCGGAGCCGGTTATCCCCGGCTATGTCGTGCGCCAACCGGTCGAACGCCATACAGAGGCTAATCAAGCGGCTGCCGTTAGCCAGGCGGCCTATCAAACACTGGTGGCCTTGTTTCCTCAGTATGAACAGAATACCCAATCTTTCAGCCGATTAATGGCAATCTTGGGGTATGATATTGTGACCGGCGGCGACGCCTCGACGCCCGCCGGTATCGGCTACCTGGCGGCCCAGGGTGTGCTCGACTCACGCCGGGATGACGGCTCAAACGCCGCCAACAACTATGCCGATATCACCTCTGACGTTTATCCCGATCTGTACCAGCCGGTCAACAGCGCCGATCCCACCACCGGTAAAGTTCCGGGCCAGGCTGCCTTTGATCCGAACCATTGGCAGCCGCTCCGGGTGTCAACCGGCGTCATTTTCGATGCCGGCGGGCTGCCGGTGATTGATGCCAACCAGCCCGATAGTTACCGCGATCAAAGTTTTTTAACGCCGCACTGGGGCGTGGTAACGCCGTTCGCTTTAACTTCGGGCGACCAGTTCCGGCCCCCGCCGCCGCCCCAATTGGGTTCTAGTGAACCCTACACCGATGCGTTG
>ERZ795053.5391-NODE-5391-length-13226-cov-6.391162_pt1 | contig 13226 bp, 9 predicted proteins | sample MGYA00375137_ERZ795053 | MGnify/ENA primary metagenome ERZ795053 (study PRJEB30182, sample SAMN05720284) | activated sludge metagenome | isolation source: Anaerobic digester | place: Hong Kong | collected 2014-12-17 ... | reverse complement strand
AGGTGCCAGGCCATCAGCGCCGCGTGGTGCTGGACGCTCATGTCCTCCTTGCCGCCGAAGCCGCCGCCGACGAGGGTCGCGCTGGAGCGGATCGCCTCGAGGGGGAGCTTGAGCATCCGCGAGATCTCGTGCTGCTCGTCGTAGACCGACTGGCTCGAGGTGTACATCCGCAGGCCGCCGTCGACCGGCTCGGCGACCGCGCACTCGGGCTCCATGAAGGCGTGCTCCTGCCACGGCGTCTTGAACTTCCTCGACACCGTGTATGCCGCCTCGCGGATCGCCGCGTCGGGGTTGCCGCGCTTGACGTGCTCGATGTCGAGCACGTTGCCGTTCTCGTGGACGAGCGGGGCCTCGGGGTGCAACGCCATCTGCGGGGAGGTCACCGGCTCGAGCGGCTCGTAGTCGACCTCGATGAGCGCGAGGATCTCGTCGAGCTTGCGCTCGTCGGCGGTGGCGACGAGGGCGATCGCGTCGCCGACGTAGCGGGTCACCGAGCCGACCGGGATCATCACGTCCCAGTCGTGGACGATGTGACCGATCTTGTTCTCGGGGACGTCAGCGGCGGTGAGCACGGCGAGGCAATCCGGGTGGGCCGCAGCCTTGCTCGTGTCGATGCCACGCAGCAGACCGCGCGGGGTGGGGGAGCGCAGCGCCTTGGCGAAGACCATGCCGTCGATGCGGACGTCGTCGGCGAAGATGCCGGTGCCGAGGACCTTGGCAGCCGCGTCCGGCCGGGGGGCGTCGTCGGAGACGCGCATCCGCTCCGGGCCGGCGGTGATCGAGTCGCCGGTGGCCATCAGCTCGGCGGCGATGAGCACGGCGTCGGCGATCTGCCGATAGCCGGTGCACCGGCAGATGTCGGTGCGCAGCGCCTTGGCGATGTCCTCGCGGGTCGGCTCGGGGGTCTTGTCGATGAGCGCCTTGGAGGCCATCACCATGCCGGGGGTGCAGAAGCCGCACTGCACCGCGCCGGTCTTGGCGTAGGCGTGCGCGTAGACCTCCTTCTCCCGGTCGGAGAGCCCCTCGGTGGTGACGATCTGCTGACCGGCGAAGCCGGCGGCCGGCCGGTTGCACGACTTCACCGGCTTGCCGTTGGCGACGACGATGCACGTGCCGCAGGTGCTGTCGTCGCAGCCGACCTTGACCGACAGGGTGCCGATCGGCCCGCGCAGCGCCTCGACGAGCATCGCCTCACCCTCGACCTGGTAGTCGACCCCGTTGACGGTGATGGTTGTGTCTGTCATGGCGAACGCCAGGCCCTTCGTGTCGACGAATCGCGGCAACCCCAACCCTCGCCGGTGTCGTCGTCAGGGCAGGGCGAGGGCGCACCTTGCCGTCACGGTCAGTCTCGCACCGACCCCGCCCCCTGGGGCAAGGGCTCAGGTCCCGATTTCGGCGTCACACCCCGAGCAGTGCCAGGGGGACCACAGCCACCCCGTCAGGGCGGCGGTAGGCCGCCTGCCCGGTGGTCAGGATCACGAGGTCGGCCACCTCGTCGGGCAACTGGTGACGCAGCCAGACCAGGTGCCGGACGTCGGAGTCGGTCACGGCTGCGGTCATCTTCACCTCCACCCCGAGGACCTGTCCATCGACGCCCTCGACGACGAGATCGATCTCGTGGTCGCCGTTGCCGGTGCGCAGGTGTCCGACCCTGGCGCCCCAGCGCTGGGCCGCCACGCGGACACTCAGCGTTGCCAGTGACTCGAAGAGCGGCCCGGCCAGATGCGCACCTGTCGAGCGGGCCAGGGCAGCGGCTGACAGCCCAAGGAGCCGCAGCGCCAGGGCCGGGTCGGCTAGTTGGTGCTTGGGCGCCTGCTGGAGCCGGCTCATCGGGCTGCGGCTCGGGGACCAGCCCGGCACCGGGTCGAGGATCCAGATCTGACTGAGCAGGTCCCGGTAGGCGATCGTCGTGGTCTTCGCGGGCTGCGAGCCGTCGCCGGCGGTTGTCGCGTCGAGCAGTCTGCTGTATGCCGTCGTCGTCGACGACGCAGCGGCATACGCGGCGAGCCATCTGCGCAAGGTCTCTGGGCGGCGGACGGCATAGCCCTGCTCCACGAGGTCACGATCCACGATCCGGGCTAGATAGGAGTCGAGGTAGGTCCGTCGAACCGAATCGGGCAGCTGCAGGAGCCCGGGGAAGCCGCTGGCCTCGACGGCCCGGAAGTAGTCGCCGACGGTCCGGTCGGTCTGACCGGTGATCTCGGCGTCGCCGCCCAGCAAGGCGCCCACGCTCACAGGGCTCGTCCCCGGGTGTCGTTCGAACCACGCCATCGGGCGCATTCGCAGGGAGAGGATCCGACCTGCTCCACTGTGCGTCGTGACTCCGGGAACGGGTGTGGCGCTGCCCGTCAGCAGGAAGCGCCCAGGCGGCGCGCCGGCATCGACCTGTCGCCGTACCGTGTCCCAGACCTGGGGTAGCCGCTGCCATTCGTCCAGCAGCAGGGTGCCCGAGGGTGCGCCGCGCAAGCTCGGATCAGCCTCGACCAGCGCTCGCTCGGCAGGGTCGTCGAGGAGCCATGTCCGGGTGGCCCGGCGACGAGCTGTGCCGGTCTTGCCCACGCCCTTGGGGCCGTCGATGGCCACCGCGGCGGCATGAGGGAGCAGCTCGTTCAACTTCGCATCGACGGCGCGCTCGAGGTATTCCACGCACCTACGCTACCCTTAACAGGTCCTCTACGCTACTTCTAGCACCTCTTCTACACTACCTTTAACAGGAACTCTAGGACTGGTGTCGCTCAATCACGGCGACGTCCACCGCGCCCGGCAGTCCGCACCGCACGAACCGCCCGGGGGGCAGGTCAGCCAGCAGCGCACCGTCCCGCACCACCGGTATGCCGCCGCGCACGACGTCGCGGATCCGGCCGGTGAGCTCGCGACCGGCATACGGGGTGTGGCCGGCGGCGTCGTGGAGCAGCTCGTGGCTGACGGTCCAGCGCGCGGTCGGGTCGAGGACGACGACGTCGGCGTCGCTGCCGACCCGCAGCACGCCCTTGCGCGGATGGAGCCCGAAGTAGCGCGCGGCATTCGTGCTCGTCACCTCGACGAAGCGGTCGAGACTGATCCGCCCCGGCACCACTCCCTCGCTGTGCAGCAGCGCGAGCCGCAGCTCGAGCCCGGGCGCCCCGTTGGGCACCTGCGCGAAGGTCGTCGCGGCCGCCTTCTGCTCCGGCGTGAAGGAGCAGTGGTCGGTGCCGACGAAGCTCAGCGTGCCGTCGGCGAGAGCCGCCCACAGCGCCTCCTGCCCGTCGGCGGGGCGCAGCGGCGGGCTCATCACGGCGACCCGGGCGGCCTGCTCGGCCGCGTCGTCCGCCGGCTCCGCGTCCCCGTATGCCGTGTGGTCCAGCACGAGGTATTGCGGGCAGGTCTCGGCGACCAGTCGGCTGCCCCGCGCCTTGGCAGCCCGCACCTCGGCGGCCGTCTCGGCGCTGCTGAGATGGACGATGTAGTGCTGTGCCGCAACGAGATCCGCGATCGCCCCGAGCCGGACGAGCGACTCGCGCTCGAGCTCCGGCGGGTGGACGACCTGGTGGTAGTAGGCACCGGTGTGCCCGGCGGCGAGCTCGCGCTGGGTGAGCGTGTCGATGATCCGGCCGTTCTCGCAGTGGAAGCCGATGGTCGTGCCGAGTGCGGCACTGGCGGCCAGGGCGGCATACACCTCGTCGTCCTCGACCATCATCGAGTGGCGATAGGCGAGGTAGAGCTTGAACGACGTCACGCCGGCCGCGACCATGTCAGCGAGCTCGTCGGCGAAGGACGGACGCCACTGGGTCATCGCGAGGTGGAAGGCATAGTCGGTGACGGCCCTGCCCTCGGCCTTGGTGTGCCAGCGGGCCAGCCCCTCGGCGAGGGTCTGCCCGTGGAACTGGGTCGCAAAGTCGATGACCGTCGTCGTGCCGCCGGCGAGCGCCGACCGGGTGCCGGTGGCGAAGTCGTCGGCGGTGGTGAGCTCGGGACCGCACTCGAGGTCGAGGTGGCAGTGCGACTCGATGCCGCCGGGCAGCACGAGCATGCCGGTGCAGTCGATGACCTGCTCGCCGGGGCCGGGCTGCAGCTCGCCGATCTCGGCGATCGTCTCGCCGTCGATCCGCAGATCAGCCGGTATGCCGCCCGCTCGCCCCTCGTCGCCGGTCACCACGAGTCCACCGCGCAGCAGGAGCGTCATGCCGCCATTCTCGCGCTCGGCGCAAGGGGGCTCCTAGGGCTGAGCGTCCGGCACCCGCAGCCGGCTTGGCAACGGGCGGCTGATCTGGCAACGGGCGGCTGATCTGGCAACGGGCGGCTGATCTGGCAACGGGCGTCTGATCTGGCAACGGGCGACTGCCGTGGACGCCGATCGTCGAGATAGCCGCCCATCGTCAGCTATCTCCGCGATCGCCGACTGACCCAGCCGTCGATCGTCAACTCAGCCGTCGATCGTCGACCCAAGTCGCCTCCTACATCCGGGCCCAGATCCGGGGCGCGGCGGCCCGGCTGCGGGCGTTGACGGCGGCCTCGTCGATCGTCTGGATGACCCGGTCGCGCATCACCCACCGACCGTCGACCATCGTGTCGTTGACCATCCGCCCGCTCATCCCGAAGAGGATGTGCCCGGCATAGGAGCCCGCGCCGAGCGGGGTGATCGGGTCGTAGTCGAGGGTGATCAGGTCGGCGTAGGCCCCCGGCGCGAGCACCCCGACCGGTCGGGCGAAGTGCTTGGCCGTGATCTTCGGGTTGTTGCCGAAGAGCAGGTCCATCGCCTGGCCGAAGCCGACCGTCGGGTCGCCGAGCCGGTGGCTCTGCAGCACCTTGGCCACCGACGCCGAGGCGAACATGTCGGCCGTGTAGGCGTCGGTGCCGAGCCCGCAGCGGATCCCCTTGGCCAGCGCCTCGACGACCGGCGCCCCGCCGACGGCGTTGCCCATGTTGGAGTGCGGGTTGTGCACCATCGTCGTGTCGGTGTCCTTGAGGATGTCGAGCTCCTCGTCGGTGGCGTGCACGCAGTGCACCGCGATCGACTCGGCGCCGAGCATGCCCAGGCCGTGGAAGCGCTCGACGATCCGCTCGCCGTACTTCGCCTCGGCATCGACCTCGTCGCCCGGCCCCTCGGCCGTGTGCACGTGGAAGCCGCCACGCACGCCGTCCTGCGCCTCGACGCACGCCTCGAGCGAGGGCTGGCTCATCGTGAAGGACGCGTGCACGCCGAACAGCCCGCGCACCAGGTCCTGCTCGCCGGTGTTGCTGGCCCTCATGAAGTCGACGTTCTCGCGGACCGCCTGGGCGAAGACCTCCTCGCCGTCGCGGTCGGACGTCTCGTAGCACAGGCTCGCCCGGATCCCCAGGGCGCGGGCGACCTCGGCCTGCCGGAACAGCGACCCCTCGACCGCCCCCGGGCTCGAGTGGTGGTCGAAGACGGTCGTCACCCCGTTGCGGATCGACTCGACGAAGGTCGTCGTCGTGTTGAGCTCGACGTCCTCGAGGGTGAGCATCCGGTCCAGGCGCCACCAGAGGTTCTCGAGGATCTCCTGGAAGTCGCGCGTCGGGTTGCTCACCGCCATGCCGCGCGCGTAGTGGCTGTAGGCGTGCGTGTGCGCGTTGATCAGGCCGGGCATGATGACCCGTCCGGCGACGTCGTGGAAGGGCTCGTGCGGGTATGCCGCGCGCAGCTCGCTCACCGTGCCGATCGCCTCGATGACGTTGTCGCGCACCAGGATCGCGCCGTTGTCGACGAAGGGCGCGGCGGGGTCGTTGGTGATGACGGGGCCGTTGCCGATGATCATCCGAGTGCTCCTTCGGCGGGGGCGAGCAGGTAGGGGTGGTCGGTCTCGATGGCGGCGAGGACGCGCGCCGCCTCGGGGCTGATCCGGGACCGATCGCCGTTCATCTCGAAGACCTCGCCCTCCGGCGTGCGGGTGAGGTAGCCACCGCCGGGCAGCGGGAGGAAGCCGGCATCGGCGGACAGGTCGAAGTCCTGGCGGGTCCAGAAGACGGTGAGCTTGTCGTGGTAGGGCAGCCCGGCGTGTGGGCAGAAGGTGCCGCAGTTGCCGCACTCGTTGCACAGCCCGTCGATGTGGATGATCTGCCGCGGATCGACGAAGCCGGGCACGGTGATCGCGATGTTCGCCCGGTTGGGGCAGACCTCGGTGCAGATCTCGCAGACGTCGTCGCAGGTGAGGCAGCGCCCACCCTCGGCCTTGCCGTTGATCTCCGCGATGAGCAGCCCACGCCGGTGCGACAGCTCGGGCGGCGGCACGTGTCCGCGCACCTCGGGGGCGTCGTAGTCGGGGGTGAGCCCGGCCTTGGCGAGGATCGCCCGCGCCGCGGTCCGGGCGTCGCCCATGGCCCGCACGATGGTGTCCGGCCCGAGCCGGCCGTCGCCGACGACGTAGACGTTCGGCACGCTCGACTGGTATGCCGCGTCGAGCACGACGCGGCCGCGGGCGTCCATCGCGAGGCCGGCCGCGGCATACCGGCTGGTGTCGATCGTGGCACCGGTGGCACCGATGACGGTGTCGAAGGCCATGTCGATAAAGTCGCCAGTTCCCTTGACGGACAGGCGGGCTCGCTTGCCGGGCGCCGCGTCGGCCTCGGCGAGCACGGTCTTCTCGCAGCGCAGCGTCGTGCCGTCGAAGGAGACCGGGGCGAGCAGCTCGAGCATGGTCAGCCCCTCGCCGCGCACCGTGTTGACCTCGTGCTGGGTGGCCGGCATGTTCGGCTCGGTGCGCCGGTAGACGATGACCGCCTCCTCCACGCCGGGCAGTCGCTGGGCCGTCCGCACGCAGTCCATGGCGACGTCACCGGCGCCGATGACCGCAACCCGCCGACCGACCTCCACCGGCTCGCCGTGGTTGGCCTTCCACAGGAAGTCGAGCGAGTCGACGACCCGGTCGGCACCGGCCTCGGCGCTGGCGAAGGGGTTCATCCCCTTGCCCCACGATCCGGTCGCGATGACGACGTGCTGATAGCGGGTGAGCAGCTCGGCGACGTCGTAGTCGGGGTCGGCGCCGTAGTGGAAGGTGACTCCGGCGGCGACAGCGAGCTGGTAATCGCGCTCGATGTGGTCCTTGCCGATCCGGAACCACGGGATGATCTGCGAGACGATGCCGTAGGGAGCCTCGAGCCTCTCGAAGACCTCGACGTCCATCCCGTTGCGGCGCAGGTAAAGCGCGGCGGCGATGCCGGCGGCACCGGCCCCGATGACCGCAGCTCGTTGCTCGGTGCGCAGCGGCGCCGGGGTGGTCCTGGCGAGGTAGTCGTCCTGGGCGTGGTCTGAGGCGACCAGCTTGACCCCGCGCATGTCGATCGAGGTGTCGTAGTCGAGCCGGGTGCAGTGCTCACGGCACTGCTGGCTGCACAGCACGCCGGTGATCGTCGGCGAGACGTTGTCGAGGGCGATGACGTCGAAGGCCTCGGCATAGCGGCCGGCGGCGGTGAGGGTGAGGTAGTCGGGGATCCGCTGCTCGATCGGGCAGCCGCCGTGCTCGCAGGGTGCCTTGTAGCAGTCGGTGAGCGGCAGGGGGCTGGCGGTCTTGCGCGACGGGATCTTCTCCCGGTAGCGCTTGTGATAGCGCGGGTCGGCCATGACGTCGGCGAGCAGCGCGTCGACCGCGGCCACGTCGATGCCGTGGTAGTCGGTCATCACTGCGGCGGCCGTGTCGGCGAGCTGGTTGAAGCGCAGCACGCCGCCGGGCTTGAGCAGCGTCGTCGCCACGGTGACCGGCTGGATCCCGGTGCGCAGCAAGGCCTCCAGGTTGAAGGCGTCGACGCCGCCGGAGAAGGACATCGGCAGCCGGCCGTCGAAGTCGTGGGCGAGCTTGGCCGCGACCGAGAGGGTGAGCGGCAGCAGCGAGCGGCCGGACATGTAGACCTCGTCGGCCGGCAGCTCGCCGCGCTTGACCTGCACGGGGAAGGTGTTGGTGAGCTTCACCCCGAACCTGAGCCCCTCGTCCGCGGCGAGCGAGGTGAGCCGAGCGAGCATGCCGAGCGCATCGGCATACTGCAGGTCGGCGGTGAAGTGGTGGTCGTCGAAGGTGAGGTACTCGAAGCCGAGCCGGTCGACGATCTCGCGCGCGGCCTCGTAGCCGAGCAGCGTCGGGTTGCACTTGACGAAGGTGTTGAGGTGCTTCTCGGTGATGAGGTAGGAGACGATCCGCTCGATCTCGTCGGCGGGGCAGCCGTGCATCGTCGACAGGGTGACCGACGTCGACAGGGTCGGGTTGAGCGCGTCGAGGTCGGCGCGGGTGAAGTGGCTGAAGTTGCCGAGGTGGGCGCCGACCCAGTCGACGCACTCGTGCCAGACCGGGGTGGTCGTCGCGTCGGCCATGCCGGCGAGGAAGGACTGCACCTTGTCGCCCTGGATGCCGGCCAGGTCGTAGCCGACCGACATGTTGAAGGCCTGGTCGGTGACCTCGCCGATGCCCAGCTCCTTGGCGAGCACGGCGATCGCGAAGAAGGCGCGGACGTACTCGTCGTAGGCCTGCTGCACGGTGAGCTCGGTCGACCACTCGCAGTTGTAGCCCTCGTCCTCGGCCTGGATGCACGGCTTGGGCACCATCGCGGCGAGCTCGTGGCCGTCGATCTTCTGCACCGTCTTGAGCTCCATGAAGCGGGCGCCGGTGAGGTAGGCGACGAGGAGGTTGTTGGACAGCTGGGTCTGCGGACCCGCAGCCGGGCCGACCGGGTTGGCCAGCCGGTGGCCGAAGGCATCGGTGACCGAGCGCCCTGCCTGGGGGCGCCAGAAGTGGTCGGCATGCACCCCGAAGATCGAGTTGTCGGTGCGGAGCTCGCTCAGCGACCAGTCCATGAGGTGGCCGAAGGAGAGCGGACGCATGATGTCGCCCATGGCGGTGACCCTTCTGCTGCGTTGACAACGCGGCAACCCCAACCCTCGTGGGTCCTCGCTGGTCACTGGCGAGCGGCACGAGGGCGCACCTTGCCGTCGTGGCCCTCAGTCTGTCACCCCGGGCACCCCCGTGGGTGGGGACGCAGGTCCTGTGCGCCCGGCGCCTCGGTGATGGTGGATCGATGCAGCCGGCGAGTCAGTCGGTTTGCAGGATGGGTAGTTGGCCGCGGAGGCCAGGTCGTGCCGCCGCGCGCCGATAACGACCTCGCGTCAGTGAGTCTGAACCCCTCCGCTGTACTGACCGCTGAGCCGCACCAACAGGCGCATGTGCAACCCAAAATCTGGAGGGTTGACACGTTCAACCACAAGGTCGTGCTCGCCTGCTGCTATGTCGTGAACGTAGGCGAGGAGGGGGTCCGGCACGTAGCCGAGTCGGTCCCCGTCGCGTGTCACGAGTAGTGCGCGAGGGTTGATCGGGTTCCCACGCTCGGGCAATAGGGACAATCGGTCCCCTGGCCGCAGGTGGTCGATCGAAGCACGCTCAGCGGCAGTCAGATAGCGAATGCCGTGGACCAGGAAGGGGAGACTGACCTCGCCAGTGTGGGGTAGTGGCGTGAGCTCATAGGTGTCACCCGTTCGGCTTCCGCCCGACACGGCCAACACCTCGAACGGACCCGCCTCAGCGGGAAGCCCCAGGTGCGCCATCGTCGCTGGCCGTTCCGGTCGCTGAGAGTCCATGACGCGCTCGGCGAAGATCGGAAAGAGGGTCTCGCTTTCATGCGTCCGGCCGAGCGGTAGACCGGGCAGGGCGCGGCGCACCTCCGCGTCGTAGGTGAACGCGTACTGCTCGCCGTCGAACGTGAGGGTGCCGACCCGCACATAGGCACGTGTCTGAGGATCTTGGCGGCTGACCAGCAACTGGTCAGTCCTCAGCAACGTAGCCATCGCACACTCTCCTTCGGTTCTCCAGCACTACTTCTTCCATGAACCTAGCGGCGACCTCTGACAGTCGCCCGGCTGGTGCTCGCATCAACGGTTCCACATCTGCAGGGGCTAAGGCCGCCACGCGTGACAACCAGATGCCCGCGTCTGCCCTCATCACCGCCTCCTGAGCAAGGTCCACCAGCAACTGCTTTCGTGGGGCGAAGGGGTTTGCGCGTCCCTTGGCCGCGAAAGTCTCGGGGCGAACCCTCCTGCGCTTCTCGTCCGTCAGGCCCGCTCCGAGAGCGCTGCCGTGGTCATACGTCGCGGCAAGGAATCGGCTGCCGTCCACGTCGCGCTCAAGGATCGCCCAGTTCCCCGGGTGCCGATCAGTGTTGCCCACGAGCGCGTCGAGAACCAGATACCCGGCGAAGACTCCGAAGGCGGTTAGGCCAGTCACACCCGGTGGAGGGCCGACCGGACTGAGTACTTCACGGACTGCGTCCAGTGTGTAGCCACGTTCTCGTCGCATGCGGCCAGGACGACCCGCCGTGGGCGAACTGATGGTCCGCTGGTAACCCTCGATCTCCGGCAAGTAGGCCGCGCCCGTGTTAAGGCTGAAGCCTTCCGGCGTGACGTTTCGCGAGATGACCCCCCACTCGCCATCGCATGCGGCGAAGCGACAGACAGCCGCCGGCAGTCGGAGGCGTTGGGCGAGGCGCGAGACAATCACCTCCGCACAGTCGGTGAGCGCTGACTCGGCACCTCCGCCTGTGCGCTGCCTCGACTTCCACAGCCAGTGCTCGTGTCTTGGTGCGTCTGCGTCCGCAGCTATCCACCTCTTGTTGGGGTCGCGTCCTCCAGGTTCATCGCGGATCACAGCCCAATCGGTGACGTCGACGACAGTGGCGTCGTCGCGGGACATCCCCGGAATGGGTGAATGCATGACCACATCATCCTTCAGCGCAGCGGGGCGGTGCCCTCGCGGACCTCGAAGACGAGATGGGTCTCGGTCGCGCGCACGGCGCGGTGGGTGGTGACGTGCTCGAGGACGAGGTCGCGCAGCGCCTGCGCATCGGCGACCGCGACGTGCAGGTGGAAGTCGTCGGCACCGGCGACGTGGAAGGCCTGCAGGACACCGGGGATGGCGACGAGCTCGGCATACAGCTGCGAGACGATCTCGCGGCTGTGGCTCTGCAGGCGCACCTTGACGATCGCCTCGAGCGGCCGGCCGAGCGCGCCGAGGTCGACCTGCAACCGGGTGCCGCGCAGCACGCCGCGCTCCTTGAGCGCCCGGATCCGGTATGCCGCGGTCGACTCGGGCAGGCCGAGCCGGTGCGCGAGCGCCTTGACGGTGAGGTCGGGCGCCTCCCGCAGGGCGGCGACGAGCGCCAGGTCGGTCTCGTCGAGCGCCGATCGCTCTTGCTGACGCGCCAAAGCGGTCCCTTCCTCGGGTGGTCTACTTGCTGACACCGCAAGGTGTCCCGGTGGTGATTGGTGAGTCCTCAAGATAGGTGGCCCTTGGCGCGATCAGCGCTCACTCTGATCCTATGAGCGACGCTGCACACCTGCACTCCGTGCACCTGGAATCCCTCGCCGTGCACTGCGGGCGCGACGACTTCGCGGCGCTCGGGGTGCACGCCCCGCCGATCGATCTGTCGACCACCAACCCGCTGCCTGACCTGGAGCTCGGTGGCGCGTCCTATGAGGCGATGGCGATGGGCGGTCGCCCCATCCCGGACGGCAGCCTGGTCTACCAGCGGCTGTGGAACCCGACGGTGGCCCGCTTCGAGACCGCGCTCGCGGCCCTCGAGCATGCCGAGGCCGCGGTGGCCTTCGGCACCGGGATGGCCGCGGTGACCGCGGCGATCCTCGCCAGCGCCGCCGCCACCGGGCGTCGGCACGTCGTCGCGATCCGCCCGCTCTACGGCGGCACCGATCACCTGCTGGGCAGCGGGCTGCTCGGCACCGAGGTGAGCTATTGCGCGGCATACCAAGTGGATTCGGCAATCCGACCGGACACCGGACTGGTGATCCTCGAGACCCCGGGCAACCCCACCCTCGACCTCGTCGACATCGCAGACGTCGTCGCGCGCGCCGGTGACGTGCCGGTGCTCGTCGACAACACCTTCGCGACGCCGGTGCTGCAGAACCCGCTGGACCACGGCGCGGCGATGGTGCTGCACAGCGGCACGAAGTACCTCGGCGGGCACGGTGACGTCATCGCCGGCGTCATCGCCTGCTCCGAGGAGCTGGCTGCCGGGCTGCGTCGGGTGCGGGCGGTGACCGGCGGGCTGCTGCATCCGCTCGGCGCCTACCTGCTGCACCGTGGCCTGCCGACCCTGCCGATCCGGGTGCGCACTCAGCAGGCCGGGGCGGTGCGCGTCGTCGAGGCGTTGCGCGAGCATCCCGCGGTGGAGCGGTTGCGCTATCCGGGGCTCGATGGCGACCCGGCCGGAATCATCGGTCGGCAGCTGCGCGGGACCGGCGCGATGATCGCCATCGAGCTCGCCGGTGGGCATGCCGCGGCCGCCTCGCTGACGTCGTCGGTGCGCCTGTTCACGCACGCGGTGTCGCTCGGCGGGGTGGACTCGCTCATCCAGCACCCTGCGGCGCTGACCCATCGGCCGGTCGCGGCGGCGGCGGGGATCGGGCCGGGGCTGGTGCGGCTGTCGATCGGCCTCGAGCACCCCGACGACCTCATCGCCGACCTCGAGCAGGCGCTGGGGGCCGGATAGCGGCCTAGTCTGCTGACATGGCGCGCTATCTCGACGTGCACCCGGTCGACCCCCAGCCTCGGCTCATCGCACAGGCGGTGGCGATGCTGCGCGACGGCGGGATCATCGCCTACCCCACCGACTCCGGATATGCCCTCGGGGCGATGATCGGCAACCCGCACGCCCGCGACCGGATCCGGTCGATCCGGCATCTCGACGATCGGCATCACTACACGCTGGTATGCCGCGACTTCGCGCAGCTCGGTCAGTACGTGCTGCTCACCAACTCGGTGTTCCGGGCGATCAAGTCGGCGACGCCGGGTCCCTACACCTTCATCGTCCCGGCCGCGCCCGAGCTCAAGGGCAAGTTCCTGCACCCCAAGAAGCACACCATCGGGGCGCGGATCCCGGAGCATCCGGTGGTGCGGGAGCTGCTCGCCGCGTTGGGCGAGCCGATCCTGTCGAGCACGCTCATCCTGCCCGGCGAGACCGAGCCGATGACCGACGGGTGGGCGGTCAAGGAGGCTCTCGACCACCAGGTGGAGGCGGTGCTCGACAGTGGCGAGTGCGGGTCGGTGCCGACGACGATCGTCGACTTCAGCGGCGACGAGGGGCCGGTCGTCGTGCGGGTGGGTGCCGGCGACCCGAGCCGCTTCGAGGACTGACCGGGTAGGTCACCTTTCGCGTGAGCTGCTGGCGCGGGGGGTGGGTGCGGGGGAGGCTAGGTCACCTTTCGCGTGAGCTGCTGGCGCGGGGGGTGGGTGCGGGGG
>ERZ795053.5390-NODE-5390-length-13227-cov-4.843608_pt1 | contig 13227 bp, 10 predicted proteins | sample MGYA00375137_ERZ795053 | MGnify/ENA primary metagenome ERZ795053 (study PRJEB30182, sample SAMN05720284) | activated sludge metagenome | isolation source: Anaerobic digester | place: Hong Kong | collected 2014-12-17 ... | reverse complement strand
ATTGTTTTCAGTGGGTTAGATGGAGCAGGGAAATCCACTCAAATTTCTTACTTGGTTGATTATTTATCCCAAAATGGACATCGGACTCAATACTTTTGGTCTCGTGGTGGATATACTCCAATATTCTCGATTCTTAAAGTTGGTTTACGTAAACTGTCTCGCGGTCGTGCGCTTCCATCGCCAGGACATAGCAGTGGAAGGACAAAGGCTTTCTCTCGGCCACTAGTACGAAAATCGTGGCTGACGATTGCAGTCTTGGATCTGATTCTGGTATATGGAATTTATTTGCGTTTAATCCAGTCATCAGGTCGAGTAGTCGTTTGTGACCGTTATCTTTGGGATACTCTCATTGATTTTCGCTTAAACTTCCCCGAAGAGACGATAGAAACTTGGCTCATTTGGCGGATACTAGTGAAGATTACCCCAATACCAGATGTGGCATTCTTATTATTAATTCCAGTGGAAGAATCAGTTCGTCGTTCAAAGTTGAAATTTGAACCATTTCCTGATGCCCCGGAAGTATTGGCCAGAAGATTGGAAATGTATCGTCAATTCATTGAGGATGGATATGGGCATGAATTGGATGGATTACGATCAAAGAATGACTTAATTCAGGAAATTCAAAAGATTGTAGATATTCATTTCATTAAAGATTCTCAAACGGTAGCTTAGAATCATGCGCATTAGCGAGCTGTTTTCCCGCGAGCCGTTTGATGCAATAGCTGAACAGACTTTGAAGCGTTTCTGGGAGGCGCAATATAATCAATTAGTGCAGGTGACCTGGCAAAGCGGTTATCCAGGCGCTAATTCAACTGTAAGTAATTCGCAAAGGTGGTTGTGCAACTTCTATTTAAATGCGATTTTTAGACCTGGTGCGTCCAATTTTATCTTTGCGCCAGTTCATAAAGAGTTCTCAAGAAGTCGTTCCTTTTGGAAACGTCCTTTACAGAAAACCTACGTTTTGCTTGCTTCTAACAAATACACATCGTCTTGGTTTGCACATGCTTACTTAGATGTTTTTCCTCCTATTCAAGATAGCATGGGATTATTAATAGTAGCTGGAAACCACAAAATTCGCATTCTTGATAGATATAATGGCTTAACTTATGCAGTGATAAAGAGCGGATCGTCGGTTGAGTTTATGCAATCGGAATTGAAGACACGTCAGGAAGCTGCGCAAGTCGGGATACCTGTACCTGAGCTATATTCAGTCGCCAGTGATGAAACTTGGTTTGTAGAAGAATATGTCATTGGAACCCCATTGAATCGTTTGGCTGATGAGAGACAAAAGGAAAAACTATTATTAGATTCTGTGAAATCCTTAACGGCTTTGACCCACAAAACACTTAAGGAACAATCACTTGTTGCATATCTTAAAGACTTGACAGCGAAGATTGCGCAGAGATTGCAAGAAAATGTTTTACTTTTAGATGAAATTAAAAAGACTGCTAGCAGAAACGTGCAAATTCTTACAGAACAAGTTAATAAAATGCAGCTTGAGTTGGGTGAGACGATCTTGATTTCTATTGCCCACGGCGATTTTCATCCAGCCAATATTTTACAGATGGATTCTAGTTTCGTAATAATTGATTGGGAGTATTCTGGTTATCGTCAAGTTGCATATGACCCTTTAGTGTTTACCTTACAAACACGGTTTCCTGAAAAGTTAGCACAAAGGATAAGAAAATTTGTGGAATCAACGCCCAAGCTCAGTGCGTTTCATCTAGCTAAATGGCCTGGTCTGGATTGGGAGTCATATAAGCAGCGGATGTTACAAGTAAACCTCTTATTGCTTGAAGAACTTAATCTTAATTTGGGTGAGAATACCAATCCAGTGTTCTTTGCTCCAGGTAAAGGGCTAACTGCTTTATTGCAGGAAATTACAGAATGGACTGAGTCTCTGGATAACTTGAGTGAAAAATCCTATGGAACAAAAGCCTCGGGTTAGCATCATATTTGTAAACTACAACGGCAAAGCGCATTTTGATCTTTTTATAAAGTCTTTGTCTACTCAAACATATCAAGACTTTGAATTGATCATGGTGGATAATGACTCTTCTGATGATAGTGTGGAATATGTGCGCAAGAATTTTCCAGAAGTAAAGGTCGTCGAGGCCACACAAAATCTGGGGTTTGGGGCGGGTAATAATTTAGGTGTTAAGTATAGCCGTGGTGAATTAATTGTCTTTACCAACTATGATGTCGAATTTGACGGGGATTGGTTGGCGAACATGGTTGCAACGGCTAATGAAAGTGAGATTGTTGGCTTAGTTGCCCCTAAGATTATGTACTTTGATAAACGTGATGTCGTACAAACTTGCGGGTTAACGTTTCAATATACGGGACATGCATTTTCGAGAGGATTGGGCGAACCAAGTGAAAACTATGCACAAAGGGAAGCCATTGGCAGCGTGACAGGATGTGCTTTTTTAATAAAGAGAAGCGTCATTGATAGGATTGGCGCCTTTGACGAGGAGTTCCATAAGTTTGGAGATTTTTTCTTCTCTTCACTTGAAGATGTTGACCTTTCTTGGCGATCCCAACTGGCAGGGTATCAGGTAATTTTTGAACCAACAGCAATTATGTATCACAAATATGAACAGAAACCACTGACACCTTTACGATATTATTATTTAGAATGTGGTCGCTACTACTCCATATTAAAAAACTATAGTTTGTTTTCTTTGATATTGTTGTCACCCGCATTTCTTTTGTCCGAGATTTTAGGATTAGGTTATGTATCTTTAAAAGGACGTGATTATTTTACTGCAAAAATGAGAATGTATGCTTGGTTGTTGAAAAAAAGCACAACAGTTAGTGTTGCAAGAAAAAGAACACAAGCATTACGATCCTCTTCTGACTTTTTGATATTAGGTAGATTCGAGGCAAAAACAGAAGCTAGGCACATTGGCTTGCCCAAAATCGTGAAGAATTGGATCGAAGGATTTGTCAACTCATTGTTTTGTTTACATCAGCGTATAGTCTTGAGGATCCTAGATGCTTTTGCTAAATATTAGATATCAGGACTGACGTTATGCCGGTAAATAATCCGCAAGGTTCGTGGATTTATAATGGCCTTTCGTATTCCCAAAGAACCCAAATTTTAAACTTGAGTTCTACCCAATTTTTAACTAAAAGACATGACTACTACTTAGGCTGGAATTGAGAAAACCCAGAATTTTATATTGAATTCAGATCATAATCCGTTTGTCTGATTTCCTCAAAACACCTGATTGTAGACTAGACGTAATAAACAATAAATTAGGAAACTTTTTATGAGTTATTATCAAATTAAGCACAATCCTATCGTGAGAGCTTTGTCATTTCCAGCAATATTTGCTGCTAGATACTGGAGAAATAAGGTAGAGCAACCGCGAGAAAGTATCTATATAAATCTTTGTAAAATTTTACAGGATGATCCAGTAATCTTTTTGCAAGAATTTCAGGGGAAATTCTTTGTTGATGTTCGCTCTGATATTTTCCGCAGAATTCTTCTGAACGGGGAATACGAACCTAAAGTTGTAGAAAGCTGCATTCAATATACAAAGAAGAACAGCGATGTAATTGATATAGGTGCAAATATAGGTTTTTTTACAACTTTATTTGCAAGGATTATCGATGATTCTCAGAAGGTGTTATCTGTCGAACCAACTAAAACTGCACTGGCCAGACTTCATAAGAATATTCGGATAAATTCGGTCGAAGAGAAAGTGGTTATCTTTGAAGGGGTTGTTTCTGATAAGTTGGGAATAGAGAAAATAAGTGTCATAGAAGGCAAGGAAGAGTATTCGAGTATTGGAGAAATAAATCATCCCTCTGTTGCAAATATGAACCGTCTACAATATGAAGTAGAGAGTGTAACGGTTGATGAACTTGTTAAACGATATTCTCTGGAACCTGGTTTAATTAAGGTTGATGCTGAGGGAGCAGAGTTGTCAATTTTTAATGGCTGCAGGAAGACAATTTCAGATCATAGACCAATTATCCTTTCAGAGGTATCGGACTTATTGTTAAAGGGAAAGGGTGCAACCTCAAAAGATTTGCTAGAGTTCTTTGAATGTTTCGGTTACACAGTTTCAAACTTGCTTTTTCCTAATACTCCTCTAGGTATAAGTGTTTCTGATACTATGTTATGTATTCCTAAAGAGATTTACGGTTAGGTATACCCAGGTAACAAGGTGAGTGGATTGACAACTTTTGCCAAAACTTTTGGATTGTCAAGAATTCGGAAAAACTTGGTGTCTAATGGGATAGCAACTGTTGTCCCTGGGATAAGCACTTTGGTTCTTACACCTATCCTTTTGCGGCAACTTGGTGATCAGTCATATGGAGTTTATATTGCAGCTATGTCTTTGGTTGGTACCCTGGCCGTTCTGGACTTAGGGATGACTTCTGCTGCAACTAAATATGTGGCTCAAGTAGATGTACAGGAAGATAAACCAAAACTTAACGCGATTATTTCTAACAGCTTTTCACTTTACATCCTTATAGGTTTAATTGTATTGGTGTTTGTTTATATTGCCGCTCCAATGATTGGGTCAAGGATTTTTGGGGAAACCGATATAACAACAGAAACATTAGTTGGAATCGTGCGTCTGATTGGTTGGGTATTTTCTCTAAATTTGTTACGTGGAGCGATGTCGGGAGTGATTCGCGGATTCCAACGCTATGAGGCAATAGCGTTCACTCAGACTCTTTACTACTTATTATTGTTTGTGCTGCAAGTTGTGATTGTAGTATTAGGGGGGGATGTTGGTGACCTATTATGGGTTAATTTCTTTATCGCAGCCATCCTTTTAGCGGTAAACATTTTTATTGTAAAGCGCTATCTTGTTACCAACCTCAAGCTATTTGCCATACCGGACAAACGAATTATTCGTGAGCTTCTGAGCTTTGGTGTGTTTCTTCTGGTTGCCAATTTGGGCGGCATGATGCTGACGAGTATTGATAAGTTGGTCATTATTAATGTGCTTGGAGCTGCTACATTAACTTACTATGCGGTACCACTGCAATTGTTTGTATACATACATCGTTTTGGCAACACATTTGCTTCGATTCTTTTTCCTTTGACCTCAGAATTGCAATCTGCTCAGGATACCCAGAACATGCGTCGACTATACCTTCGCAGCATACGACTTGTTACATTGTTGACAACGGTTCCAACCGTATGTCTAGTGATTTTTTCGGAAACGGTGTTAAGTGTGTGGGTGAGTCCAGAATTGGCTATTGTATCTGCTCCAATTATGCAAGTAGTAGCAATAGGCTATTTGTTCCAGTATATAGCTATCGTACCATATTATTTTTTGCTTGGAACAGGTAAAGTTCGAAACGTGGCCGTCACCCTTGTTACTATTGCAGTGGTAGCTATTACTCTACTATACGTGGGGATGAAGGTTTCTGGGTTGGTTGGAGGAGCAGCAGGTATGTCTTTAGGTCTTTTGTTAATGTTAATTTATCCTATGCTTGTTCAACGTTCGATGAGAATACAGTTTCGCGAAGTGTTTGTACAAGGTTATGGACTTACGCTTATTTATTCTCTGTTGTGTCTATTGATTCTCATGATAGTAGATTCCGGAATCGTAATACGCTTAGGCGTTGCTTTTGTATATTTGTTATCTATTACTTATTGGGGAAACTTTCAACAAGAAGACAAAGTTTTTGTATCGGCGACTGTCCGGTCTGGATGGCAAAGATTAAGGTATCACTAAGAGGCTGTGGTTACACTTTGCAAAAGCATCTAGATGGAGTAACCGTGATTCGAGATAAAACAAGCTTTACTAAAATAATAAAGTTGACTCTGATATTAGTAATTGTTACCTTGTCCTCGTACCATGCGTTAGTGAACTTATATATTAATGTGGCAAATATTTCACTCATAAAAGTATTAACTGAAAATATTGAAATAAAAGTCTCTCGGAGTTTGTTTCCCTTTGAAAGTTGGACCATTGATGAGGCCGGACAAAGATATTTGGAAGAATTGACTTCAGTTTGTATGGTTCTTCAGCATAGACGGGCTTGTTTCGGTGCCGGTATTTGGAATCTAGGGCTTGCCAGATATGACGCTGCTTATAGTCTTTTCGATCACCTATATCATGGAGAAACCAAAGATGAGTTGTTGGTGTGGTATATGGGAGGTACTCAATGGGCCAGTGGTGATAAAGACGCCGCTCTCTATATGTGGCAAGAAGATACAAATATTGCTAAATACTTTGCCTTGATAGGTACGGCTCTTTTTCAGGCTGAAGCCTATCAAGAAGCATTGGAAATATGGAAGGTTTCAGATGCAGTAAGTAGCGAGTTGAGTGTTCAGAAGACTGCTATGTATGTTGCTTTGTGCGAAACGGAAGGAGAACTAAGAAATAAATCAGAAGCTATACAATGGTGCGAGAAAGCTATAATGGTCAACTCTAGTTGGCCGGTTCATTATGCTGTTGTGCATAGTTTGTTAGAGATGGGGGAATTGGATAGATCGCTAGAAATTGCCCAGTCTCTGGTAGAGCGCAAGGACGAGCTTTCATTTTCTGGTCGTAATCAATCGTATCGTTTATTAGCTGAAGTGTACGATAAACAAGGCCAGTATATCCTTGCCATAGAGCAGTTCAAAAAAATCCAGCAGCCAGATCAGTTTGTGCTTTTTGAGTTAAGTCAAACATACTTGAAGGCAAATTTAACTGATGAGGCTGTAGACATTTTGCAGGAAATTATCAGGATTGAGCCAACCACTGATGTGGCAAAACAGGCCCAAACTCAACTAGACAGTTTACTTTCTCAGTCATAGCCTTAGCGTAAAGAGTGCATATAATAAAACTGGAGGACTCAATGCATACGTTCACCAATAAGGATTCTTTCTGATGGAGAAAGAACCTCTAGTTGGCATTGCAATTGCAGTGCATAATGGCATTGAAAGAACGCGAGAGTGTTTGTTGGCTCTTGACCAAACACATTATCAACGCCTTTTTATTTGTGTTGTGGACGATGGAAGCGTGGATGATACTTGGTCGGTTTTGAGCAATGAATTCCCTCATGTAAAAGCTGTTCGTGGGGATGGTAATTTGTGGTGGACAGGTGGGACTAACCTGGCAATACGTGAATGTCTTAAAGTAAATTGTGAATTGGTTGTGCTTTTGAATCCCGATTGCATCGTTGAACCTGGCACAATAACAGCGTTGGTGACGCATGCTCTGCAATATCCTGATACTGTGGTGGCATCTGTTGTTGTCGACCAGACAAGCTCTCAGAAAGTATGGTGGGCTGGGACAATATGGGGACCGCTAAAAGGAATACCGTTTGTGTGGACGCTTCGTTATCGTTATAAGCGCGAACACGGGTATAAAGTATCAGATTTGCCTTCTGAATCGTTTCCTACGGCGGAAACTGGAGGGCGCGGCGTTCTTATACCGAAGGGTATTTTTGAAGCCGTAGGTTTATTTGATGAGGCCGTGTTTCCCCATTACGCTGCTGATAACGATTTTGGACTACGGGTGCATGAGGCTGGCTACAATATTGTGGTGACGCCTCATGCGCGGGTGGGTTTATATGTTGACAATACAGGCTTAAACTGGCACCTGACGTTGAGACAATTACCTAATGAATATTTTAAACGTATGTTTTCCAGGAAGCATGGCGAGTTTCTGCATTGTTCTTGGCATTTGTTAAGGCGGCATGTCCCTTGGTATGCATTTCTTCCTAGTTTGGGATTCTGGCATGCGTTAAGCTTGTGGCGGTTTTTTACATCTTCATTGCGCACAGCATTTAACCAATAGTATTATCCGTTTTGTTGGTCCAATAATGATTAAATCAAAGTATCTTTATAGCGCTAACTTAGCTAAGAGCCTGGACAAAACGACTAAACAGGACCGACGCTTTTCTGTAGTGCTTTTTTTTATGCTTGCATGGGTTTATCTGCAAATCATTGCAGTGTTAGAACCTTTGCCCGCACCTTATTTGTCAGTTGCTCTGCAGCTTAAGAACGCCAGCGGCATAGTTGTGGCAGTTGTTGGTACTATTTTATACTTTCAGTATATACGGCTAAATAAGTTCGCTTTTTTTCCTCTGGTTTTTTCCATATTTACCCTTACGTCCTACTTACTAGGTAGTCTGAGGTATTCATATGTCTCATTAGCTGATCTATACCTTATATTGATGTATTTTCTTTGGTCTTGGGTGATATTTGTGTTGAGTCCGGTAATTTTTGATTCTTATAAGAAAGTTAAAATGTTCTTGAAGTGGGCAATCTTAGGCACAGGTCTGATTTTTGTGAGTGGATGGGGATGGAGTGTATTTGCGGGTGTTGAGGTAACACAAGTTTTCGGAGGATCGCGAGCCGGTGCTGAAAGATATTCTTTCGGATTCAGGAATGTGGGTTATATAGGGTCTGTCCTGGTTTCTTTGGCATCTGGTGCAACGTTTTTGTATGCCCTTGCGACCCACAATCGCACACGTTTTAGTTGGTCAATAGTGGCTATTTTGTCTTTGGTTGTGATGCTAATGACTGACAGCCGGTCATATATGGTTTTTATAGCAGTTGTATGGTTTGTCTACTTGATTCTTAACTCACGCTATTCTATGCTGATAATGTATATTAGTGGATTTGGTCTAATAGCTTTATTCCTTTGGGTTGATAAAACGTTTTTGCAAGCAGTAAATCCCTTCCAGCAAATAAACTTTTATTCCTCGGGCCGTTTGTTGATCTGGCAAACCTCTATTCAAAGAACCATGGAATCAATTACAACTATCTTGGTGGGGCTAGGTAGCTCGCCGGGATGGCGGACTACTTTTTTTACTTTGTCCGGTGAAGAAATTATAAAACCATTTCAACGATTTGCGGCAGATAATGTATTTGTAGAGATGTTCAGTTTGTATGGTTTGATAGGGTTGACTCTTTTTTTGTTAAGTATTTTTCGCGTGATTAATGCAGGAGTTTCATTGGTTCGCGATGATGAGCAAAATTCTTTGACAAAGTCCGCACTTAGTGTGGCGGTTGGCGTAGTTGTAGCAATGTTGGTTAGTGGGGTTACATCCTCGACAATGCCGTCTATGGGGAATTTGTTAAATGCTATTCTATTGTTTGTTGCTGTGCCAATTATTGTTAATTCAGCAGAAGAAGGGCCACTTCAGCACCAGAATAAGTGAAAATAAGCGTCTTCAATTTGGCTTCATAAAAGATGTGGAATAATGAAAATCTTGATCAATGGTATTGCGGTTCGTGGTGGTGGTCCTGAAACCTTTCTACTTGGGCTTCTCCCTCATCTTGTGAAACAAAATGATGAAGACCAATATGTGTTAATTATTCCAGAAGAACGGAAACATCTTTACGAGACTATATGTCGTAAAAACGTTTGTCTTAAGACTGTTCCCAAACAAACTGTTGAGTCATCAGTTCGACGGCTTTGGTATGAGCATATAGTGCTCACTCTGTTTCAAACGCAAGAAAAATTTGACGTTCATTTTCGTGCAGATGAACTCTTATCACCCTTCTCCAGGTTTTTACCGATCCCTTCGGTAATTGTATTCCATGCTACTCTTCATATGCTCGCTCCGGAACTAAGTGGGGATTCACCGTTAAAACTTCTTTACCAAAACCAGTTGAAAAAGTGGGCTATGCGTTTGGCAAAGGTTTCTGTGACCGTATCTAGCTTTGCATGCAAAGAACTAACAGAGCTATTTCCATCTTCCCAATCTCACATCGAAGTCATTTATCATGGGATAAACTTCGACCGGTTTTTGCCTAGAAACCCCACGTCCTCACCTTTACAGGATCGAGGCGTAGAGTCTTACTTACTGTCAGTTTCAGATCGTTATCCTCATAAAAATTTTATAAGGTTGATCGAGGCATATGGAATGCTATGCCAAGAAATGGATGTGTCACAATCCTTGGTACTGATAGGCAGAGCTAAGGCCTCAGAAGAGGAGCAGCAGATTCAAAAAACTATAGATAACTATCAGATAAGACATAAGGTTCACATATTAAACTATGTGGAGCAAGATAAATTGCCCTCTCTATATCAAGGCGCTAGTATTTACTTGTTTCCTTCAATATTTGAAACTTTCGGTTTTACACCTTTAGAAGCAATGGCTTGTGGAGTACCAGTAGCATGTGCTAGATTCAGTGCTATGCCCGAAGTATGTGGCGATGCTGTTGAGTACTTTGATCCTTTCGATGTGGAGGATATAAAAGAGAAAATCCGTTCACTACTAACATGCGAAAAACGGAGAAAGGAACTTGTTAATCTTGGATTAAAGCATGTGAAGAGTTTTACCTGGGAACGCGCCGCAAAGGATTATTATCGTGTTTTATGTTATGTGGCAGGTAGAAGTTTTTGAATCATGGGGGGAATAGAAACTTTGAGGCAAGACAACTCCTTCTCTTTTTCCAAGCATTTAAAATCTATGGAAAAACTTATAGTAAGTAGTTTATCTAAATCCTACTCGCTTCAACCGATCCAGCTCGATGAAAAGAATTTGTTTGTCCTTGCAATGTCTCAAGAAGTTGCTTCTACTATAGCTTGGAATAGAGCGCAATATGGAGGATGGGAAAATATATCTGTTCCATGGCAAAAGGCATTTGATGAGACAGATAAACGTATAAGTGCATATCTTGTCGAGCTCGATCGAGTGGGAGCCTGCTTTGCAAGTACAGGTATTCCACTAGTGGCTTTAAAAAACAGCGGTATTGTTAGGGGAATTTATCCGTTTCCAGGGGCTGTACCTATGGGCGACGTGGACGTGCTGGTGCGAAAACAGGATTTTCGTCGTGCCCATGCTATCTTGCTGGAAAACGGCTATCAGTTTGAGTTCCGCAGCGCATTGGAAGAAGAGGATATAGAGGAAGCAGAGCAGGGAGGCGGGGCGGAATATTGGAAGGTTCTGCCCAACGGCGAAAAGTTGTGGTTTGAACTGCAATGGCGGCCGATAGCCGGGCGCTGGATTCGGCCGGATCAGGAGCCATCAGCGGATGAATTGATGGCCCGCTCTATTCCCATTGAGGGAACTGACGTACGGCTGCTGGCGCCGGAAGACAATTTATTGCAGGTGTGTTTGCACACGGCCAAACACTCTTATGTACGCGCACCGGGATTGCGGCTGCATCTGGACGTGGAGCGGATTGTAAGGGCATATCCAGGGCTGGATTGGAGTCTGTTTATGCAGCGTGTGGAAAAGCTGCAAGTTAAGACGGCAACCTACTTCTCTTTGGTCATCCCTAAAGAGCTGTTTGGAACGCCTATACCAGATGACGTGCTCAATCGGCTCAGACCAGCGGTAAGGAAAGAGAAAACGATTACACGTCTGATCAACAAAGCAGGCCTGTTTAATCCACATGAGAAAAAATTCACGCGTTTTGAATATATCTTGTTTAACGTCTTGTTATATGATGATGCCAGGGGACTGTGGCGGGGGGTATTTCCAGAGAAAGCGTGGATGAAAGAACGGTATGCTATACAGCATGGGTGGCAACTGCCGTATTTTCATCTAAAACGACTGGGCGGATTATTATTCCGGCGTTTGGCGACATGATGGTTGGGCAAAAAGTCGGCTAAGATTTGGTGTAGTGGTTGTCGGGAGAGGTGTATGTATCGCAGCATAGGGAAACAAACAATAGATGCGGGTGTGGCAGCGGTGGCATTAATTCTGTTTTCACCGCTGTTTTTGATTCTAATCCTACTCGTGCGTATGCAGTTGGGGTCACCGGTGTTTTTCCGACAAGAGCGTCCAGGTTTAGAGGGGCGAGCATTCTGGTTGGTTAAGTTTCGCACCATGACAAACGCCTGTGACGCTCAGGGGAACCTGCTGCCGGATAAGGAGCGGCTGACGCCATTTGGTAAGTTTTTGCGCAGCAGCAGCCTGGATGAGCTGCCGGAATTATGGAACGTGTTAAAAGGGGAGATGAGTCTGATAGGACCACGGCCACTACTAATGCAGTACCTGGAACGGTATACACCGCAACAAAGGCGGCGGCATGAGGTGAAACCGGGTATTACAGGATGGGCGCAGGTGAACGGCCGGAATGCCATCAGTTGGGAAGAGAAGTTTGCGCTAGATGTCTGGTACGTGGATCAGTTTAGTTTCCTGCTGGATATGAAGATTTTGTGGTTGACTGTGCTCAAGACGGTGCGGCGGGAAAATATTAGCCAGACCGGGCAAGCGACAATGGAGGAATTCTTTGGTTCAATCCGGCAGTAGCCATCCGGTCAATATTCTATTTACCAGCGCGGGGCGACGGGTGGAACTGCTGCGGGCTTTCCGGCAGGCGTATGCAGCGCTGGGCGTGACCGGACAACTTATCGTCACCGATATTGACCCGTTAGCCCCGGCGCTCCACGTGGCCGACCGTTTTTATATGACGCCGCGTTTTCGTTCGGTGGATTATATTCCGGCGCTGCTGGACATTTGCCGACGCGAAGCTATAACTCTGGTGTTTCCGCTCATTGACCCGGACATCCCCTTGTTGGCAGCGCATAAAGAAATATTTGCTTCACTGGGAACACAGGTTGTGGTCGTCGACGAGGCGGCGGCGGCAGTAACCGGCGATAAATGGCAGACAACGCGTTTTTTCCGTGAGCTGGGCCTGGCGACGGCGCAGTCCTGGCTGCCGGAAGAGATAAACCCGGCAACTACAGCGTATCCGTTATTTATCAAACCCCGGCAAGGCAGCGCGGCCAAACACACGTTTAAGGTTAACAACCGGCGTGAACTAGAATTTTTTCTCACCTACGTGCCAGAACCCATCATTCAGGAATGTTTGCCGGGGCCGGAAATTACCAGTGACGTGGTGTGTGACCTGCAGGGCAATCTGCTGGCGGTGGTGTCGCGCCAGCGCATTGAAGTGCGATGGGGGGAAGTGGCGAAAGGGGTGACAGTTCGTGATCCTGTTATTGAGGCGGCGTGCGTGCGCATTGCCGAAGCGCTCCCGGCCGTGGGGCCGATTACCGTGCAGTGTATGATGAAAGAGGGCGTGCCACATTTTACGGAAATCAACGCCCGGCTGGGCGGGGGCGTGCCGCTGGGTATTGCTGCCGGAGTCGAGACGCCGCGCTGGCTGCTGGACATCAATCTGGCGCTGCCGCTGGTGATCGCGATTGCTGCCTGGAAAGCCTTCCCGTTTTACGGGCTGGTGACGCTCTCGGTACTGCAATCGATCCCGAATGATCTGTACGAGGCGGCCAAGGTCGATGGCGCGACGCGGCTGCAATCCTTCCGCTATGTCACGCTGCCGGAACTGATCCCAAC
>ERZ795053.5386-NODE-5386-length-13235-cov-5.003642_pt1 | contig 13235 bp, 14 predicted proteins | sample MGYA00375137_ERZ795053 | MGnify/ENA primary metagenome ERZ795053 (study PRJEB30182, sample SAMN05720284) | activated sludge metagenome | isolation source: Anaerobic digester | place: Hong Kong | collected 2014-12-17 ... | reverse complement strand
GGCGTTGCAATGCCGCGTGTCGTCGGTGCAAGCTCGGGCACGGGTTTTCTCGAACCTCGCCCGCTCAGCTTCCTGCCGCCAGGGGCAGGTTGGCAAGCAGGTTCTGCGGCTTCATCCGGCAGCGCCCATCCTCGCTCATCGCCAGCGCCAGATAGACAGGCCGCCCCTTGACCCGATCGATGACCAGGCGGTCATCAAGAATGCGCATCCGGAACAACGCGATGATCCGCTCCATTGCACCAGCTGGCGGCGTCTTGCCTTCAAACAGCTCATTGAGGATCAGGTTGGACTGCTGATCGAGCCCGATGTGCCAACGCCAGTCGTCGTCGTCGAGCTTGGGCCTGGGTTCGACGCGCACCTCCAGACGCAGCATGTGATCCAGCCACGCCTCGATCACCCGCGCGAAGGCATCGAGCGCCGGCTGCTCGAAACGCAAGTCGATGACGGTGTCGAAGCGATCTGAGCGCTGCCAATAGATGTCAGCATTGTTCTCGCTCAACACATCGAGCGTCACCTGCTTTTGCGGCGTTCCTGTTTGCGCCAGCAGCTGCCCAAGCCCGGTGTTGTTCAAGCCGCGCGCATGCATGTCGACGATCTCCTCGTCGGCCAGCAGCAACCGGCCGTCATCGGTCGAGACTTTCTGCTCGCGAAAGAACAGCTCGGCTGCCCTCAGCCGCATCGGATCCTCGACGTCCTTAAGAATGTTGCGCATGATGAGATGGGCAAGCTGATCGATGAACATCAGCGGCACACGGCCGACAGGGCGTCGAACCAGCCTCAGATAGGCGCCCTCGATCGTTCCTGCGGCCAGGAGGTGATCGCGAAATGACACGAAGACGCGGTAGTTGTCTGCCACATCCCCATCGGCAATCTTCGCCAGCTGCGCCTGCGAAACCGGCATGGCAGGCGATTCGAGCAGCGCCTCGTGCAGCGCCACTTCCGCGGCGCAACTCTCCTCCACCGGATGGATCTCCGGGCGCGTCAGGTAGGCGCGGATGAAATCAGGCGTCACCTGCAACCAGCCGCTGTCATCACGCGTCAACAGGTGCATTCCCGCCGACTTCCAGAAGTCACATTTCATCGTTCTCGACCGTCCAGACACGCGCATGCATCGGCTCGCCTGACGGCGGACGAATGGTGCGGAACTCCTCTTTGATCTCTCCATTGCCGCCGACAATCCGACGCACGGTGAGCACGGTATTGATTGGTTGATCTGCGGCAAGACCAACCGCGAATGCCACCTCGCCTTCGGCAACAGGGAGTGCGGCATCGATATCGGGCGCCCCGTATTGCTCGACGAAGTGGCGCGCGAGACGATCAACAAGTTCGTCCCTGTCCTCGTATCGCGCCTCGCTGACAACCGCGAATGTGGAGCGACCAAAACTCGTCATGCCGAGAAAACCGTTGGCGAATGCCTGCCGGGTCTTGCCGGTGAGCGTTGCGGGATCGTCATTGGCGAATGCGAATGCTCCCGAGATGGCCCACTCGCCGTCGGGCGCGGCCACATCGTAGACCGCCGCGTCACTGGCATCGAAGCGGATCGTCCGCAACAGCTTCAGGCGCGTCCTGCTCATGCGGTTTCCGTTCTGGGGGAACTTCGGGTTACTTCGAGCAGTTCTTCTATGGCAAGCGCGCGGACATCGCCCTCACCAACCTTGATCAGCAGCCGCGCCTCATCATCAAGCCCCAGAACCCGCGCCTTGACAGGTTCCCCGTTGCCACCGGCAAACGCCAGCAGCGCCGCATCCTCGTGGCCTTCCACCCGGCCAACCCAGCTCTCAGCGAAAGTCGCCTGGCCACCATCCTGCCAGGCGTTGATCCACGACAACGCATAGGCGCTGATCACTTCGAGGAAATCGCTGCGCGTGTGACACCCCGCGCCCTCTTCCAGGAGCGTCGTGAGGTCGCGCGCCTCGCCCGGCTCTGCGGCGGCGCCCGCCTCACCCGACAACTCGATCTCAACGCCCACCACCATCCAGTCGGGCACGCTCTCCTCACGGCACGGCGAAACAGCAAACCTGAATCGCCCGGCAACCCCACCATTGACGAGCAGTTCGAGCGGCCAGCGCAACAAAACCGAAGTCTTGGGCGGCATCAATGCCCCGACAGCTTCGATCACCGCCAGTTCGAACAACGCCACCATCTGCAGGGCAATAGGGCGGACAACCTCAGGCTCCAACACCAAAGCCAACGCGACGCGCGAGGTGTTGCGTGCCCATAAAAGATCGGCGGCGCCATAGTCGCCGGTATCCGCGCCCTGGCACGCAGCATCGAACGGCGATAGCGGCGCCTTGATGCCGTAGCCGGTCAACAGCGGTGGAAATCGCGGATCCTCGACATGCATGGATGGGCGCTTCAATCCAACTTGATCTCTTGCTCGATGCGATGATCAAGATCGGTCCCCTCGGCCACCAGATGCATCTTGAGCGTAATCGACTTGCGTCCGTTGGCGGCCGCCGCATGTGCCACGCGCTCGATCTCGCGCTGCGAGGTCACACCGACCTGCTTGAGAAACTTCCTCAAGGCCATGTTGAGCTGATCTTCATCCATGTGAGCACTCCCCGTGTTGGTGATCGTCGCAGCCACATGCCGGCGTGCGGCACGCACACTCTGCGATCGTCCTATTTACGCGCCAAGCCCCTCATTGGGAAAGGTATACTCCTTGTTAAGCCGCGATCGCGATTGGCGAGGGAAAACACGGCTAACAGCGCTCCGCGGGCAAGCCTAATCGACGCCATGAGCATCTCCAGCGGCCGCCGAACTCGAACGCCATCACAGGCGGACGTTACCGGGAACCGTGAAATTCTGCTGCGAACTGATGGGAACCATCCCAAGTCCGACCGCAGCGCCTGCACTGATCACGAGCATGGCGACAAGACTGATGACGAATGCCTTCATTGCCTGGGTTCCTTTGTGCTGGTGGAAGCGCCCTGTGAGCCCGCCGACGTGGCCGGATCATCCGACCGATGCCCGCCTGCCTGGGTAACACCACGCTTCGCAGGTTCGTCAGCCCCATCCGGTTCGCTCGCCATCTTCAAGAACGCGATAAGCGCGGCGCGCTGGCGCGGATCGGTCATCTTCTGTAACGGCATCTTCGAGCCGGGTGTGTAGTTTTCCGGCCCCAACTCGAACAGCTTGGATACCGTGTCTTCGGTCCACACGATATCGAGATCGTGAAGAGCCTTCGAATAAGGATAACCGGGCAGGCTGGCAATGCGCCGGCCGAAAAGTTTATACAAAGAGGGGCCAGCCCGGTTGCGCCCATCGGGTTTGAGCGTATGGCAGACACTGCATTTGCGCGCGAACTGCAGCGCCCCTTGGGCAACACGATCATCGGGATCACCCGAGACCTGGAAGCGTCGCGGATAAGGGCTCTGCACGCTGTCATAGGACGCACGCGGCCGGATCTGCCAGCGCGTCACGAAATCATCAAGACCGCCATAGTAAAGCGCGGCAGCACCCGGAGCAAACGCCAGCGCCCACACCGGCCCGAAGGGGTTTTGATAAGTTTCGATCTCCTCCCAGTCGGCAAGACGGATGACGCGCAGGTTGCCATCGCCCGCACCGACAGCCAGCAGGCCCGGCTTTTCCACCACCGCCAGCGACAGCACGGGCCGCTCGAACGCTGCAAGCTCCTTGATGACATCACCGCTTGCGCCATCAACGACGAGCACGGCGCCATTGAGGGCTCCGGTCACGAGCTGCTCGCTGCCGGGCACGCGAACCAGCACATTGAGGCCCCAACCGTGCTTGTAAAGGGGACGTTCGAGCTTGCCATCCGCACGGTTGAAGAGCCTGAGCACACCATCATAGCCCGCCGTATAGACGTGGCGACCATCCTTCGAAAATTGCGCTGCGTTGACCGGGCCGCCATGTCCGGCGAGCACCGGCCCTGCCGTCAACGTGGAAAGATCCCACACCCGTGCGGTTCGATCCCAGCTCGATGTCACCGCATAACGTCCGTCCAACGAGACGGCGACGTGATTGATCTTGGCCGTATGCCCCGTAAAACGGTGGACGCGCTGCGCGTTCGCCAAATCCCACAGGCTGAGTGTTCCGTCATCGCCGGCTGCTAAAACCCGCGTTGAATTTGGCACGAAGGCCACCGCGTTGACCGCACCATCGTGCTGGTCGAAGCGCTGCAGAATTTTGGGCGTCTCGCCGGAGACATCCCAGATCATCATCGCATAGTCGAAGCTGCCGGTTGCTACGCGCGCGTTGTCGGCGTCAACCGCGATGGCCTTGATTGGCCCACCATGCCCAACGAGATTGCCGGCCTGCTTTGCGCGCTCGCTTTGCTGTTTCTCCCTCGTCTCGACACGATTGACGTGGTCTGCCTCGCCCTTGTTGAGAACCTGCCCAGGGGTTCTTACAGCAGCAGGCGGGCGCACGTTATCGCCCGCCCACGCTGACCCGCCGCCGAGGCAATAAAGGGCCGCCAGAAGACACACCGCAAAGACCCGCGAACGCAAGCTGCATGCGCGCGCCACGGGCGCCACCGTGCGTACCATCGCCGCTGAGATGGCGCGCAAAATGCCGTCATCAGGCCGGCTGGGATTGCGTATTTGAGCCGTGCGGCACCACACGGTTCTTCTCCAGTTCTTCCTCAACCCAGAGGCTGTGATGCTCCTTGGCCCAATTGAGATCGACATCGCCTGACCCCATGGCATCGAACGCACCGACCATACCGATGGTTCCAATGTAGATGTGCGCGAAGATCACGCAAAGAAGCGTCAACGCCACGATCGAATGCCAGGTCACGGCATACTGCATTTCCTCAATCGGGGTCAGCACGGTGGGTAGATTGAAGCCCAGCGCATTCAACATCCCGAAGGTCTTCGCGAACAGCGGGAATTCGAAGGGCAACAGCAACGAAATGCCCGACAGTGAAAGCGACACACCACCGATCATGATCAACCAGAACAGGATCTTCTGGCCGGCATTGAACTTGCGCGCTGGCGGATGTGAATGCTTCGAGAGCAAGCCTCCTGCCTTCACCAGCCAGACGATATCATGCCGGTTGGGGAAGTTGTGGCGCAGCCAAAGCACGAAGCTCAAGGCAAGGCCCACCATGAAAGCGAAGGCCACATAGGCATGGGTGAGTTTGGAAAAATGTGCCAGCGAGGCAAAAGCGGTCTTGCCCATCAGCGGAATCAGCAGATCGCGGCCATACAAGGCTATGAGCCCGGTCAATCCCTGCGCGATGAACGATACCGCCATCAGCCAATGCGCCGTGCGCTCCAGTGACGAAAAGCGGGCGATCGTCACGCCGGCAGGCCCACTCTCGATGCGGACCCTACCGCGCGCCAGATAGAACACCAGCAGCAGCGAAAGCGTGGCAGCCAACGCATAGCCGCCCCACTGGGGCAGTTCGACACGCCGGAACTCGGTCCACTCCGTGCCTTCCGCCTGCACCAGGATACCCGACTTGGCATCAGGAATGGTGACCGTACCCTGCACGCCCTGGCGCAGCCTCTTCCACAACTCGATATCGTAGTTGCCACCCCTCTCGGGCGCCGTACTGACCCGTTCGGGGGGCGCATTGGCAACCGCGTTGGCTGGTGGACGCACGCTTGAACCTGATTGCGCCAGAGCATGATCACTAAGCAGCGCACTGCTGATAGCCACGAGCGCCAGGATCGCGACGAACAACGCAAGGTTCACTCCAAGTAAACACCGGTACCTGAGTTGACTAGGCATTGCTTTGCTCTTCCTTGTTTTGAGCCTTGTTTTGTTTCACGGCTCTACCGCACCACACTTCAGCTCAACATGCTTTAACGCTGCAGATCGCCACGCTGGCGCAGTTGCGCGCGCTGCTGCGGCGTCAGTTTCTCGTCGGCTGGTCCGCGATAGCTGGTGTCGATGGTGCCGCGAACCGCATCAAGCTGCCGCTTGGCTGGAGCTTCGGCATTCTCGCAGCCCGCAATCGCACTCAGCCCCAGGCCTAGCAACGCGATCATGGCAACGCGATTTGTCATCTTCACCGTTCTTCTCCGAAATCAGCTGCCACCGTCCCTGGCGATCAAGGCTGCCAACCAGACAGCAGATCCAATCTGCGAGGGACCATTGGCCGACGCACCAACCTTTGACGCAAAGGGCGGCCGAAGCCGCCCCCTCACCTGATTGTCACTCTTGGTGCACACGGCTCATAGACCGTGTTCGTATTTCAACAAAACACAAACACGATCTAGTTCTTTGACTTGAGCATATTGTTCACGGCTCTACCGCTACGCACTTCAGCTCAACATGCTCTAGCCCTGAGGACCGGGATAGGCCTTGCCCCATCCCCAGGCTCCCGAACCAAAACCGCGCGCCACAACACGTTCGCGATAAATGGTCGAAACGATATCGCCGTCTCCAGCCAGCAGTGCCTTGGTCGAGCACATTTCCGCGCACAGCGGCAGTTTGCCCTCGGCCAACCGGTTGCGGCCATACTTCTTGAACTCCGCATCCGAATTGTTCGGCTCAGGTCCGCCATTGCAGAAGGTGCACTTGTCCATCTTGCCGCGCGAGCCGAAGTTTGACGCTTGCGGATACTGCGGCGCGCCGAACGGGCAGGCATAGAAGCAATAACCGCAGCCGATACACAGATCCTTGTTGTGCAGCACCACACCTTCGGGCGTCTGGTAGAAGCAGTCCACCGGGCAGACCGCTTTGCACGGCGCGTCCGAGCAGTGCATGCAGGCCACCGAGATCGACCGCTCACCCGGCTTGCCATCGTTGATGGTGACGACGCGCCGGCGGTTGACGCCCCACGGCACCTCGTTCTCGTTCTTGCAGGCGGTGACGCAGGCATTGCATTCGATGCAGCGCTCGGCGTCGCAGAGGAACTTCATACGTGCCATGTCTTAGGCCCTCCAGATCTTACAGAGCGTTGTCTTGGTTTCCTGCATCTGGGTAACGGAGTCATACCCGTAGGTCTGCGCCGTGTTGGATGCTTCACCCAGAACGTAAGGGTCGGCGTCTTGGGGATACTTGGACCGCAGGTCCTTGCCCTGGAAGTGGCCGCCGAAGTGGAACGGCATGAAGGCAACGCCTTTGCCGACCCGCTCGGTGACCATTGCCATCACCTTGACTTTGCCCTTCTCGGGACCTTCAAGCCAGACCATCTCACCATCCTTGATGCCCAGATCATTGGCGTCCCTGGTATTGATCTCGACGAACATATTCTGCTGCAGCTCTGCGAGCCACGGATTGGACCGGGTCTCCTCACCGCCGCCCTCATACTCGACCAGGCGGCCGGAGGTGAGGATGATCGGATAGTCCTTCGAGAAATCTTTTTTCTGGATCGACTCGAACAGCACCGGCAGACGATGCAGCCTGCGGTCGGTGAAGGTTGCATACTTGTCGAGCAGATCGCGCCGCGGCGTGTAGAGCGGCTCGCGATGCATCGGCACCGGATCGGGGAACGTCCAGACCACGGTACGAGCCTTGGCGTTACCGAACGGCGCCAGTCCATGCTTGATGGCCACGCGCTGCAGACCGCCCGAAATGTCGACCTTCCAATTGACGCCGCCCATCTTGGCCGGATCGTTGCTGCCCGCGACTTTCTCGATGGCAGCCTTTTCTTCAGGCGTGAGATCGCCCGTCCAGCCGAGCTTGTCGAGCATGGCGTAGGTGATTTCGGGATAACCATCCTTGATCTCCGAGCCTTCCGGCCAGCTCTCCACGGCCAGCAGGTTGTCGGCATCGGCATTGCCCTTGGCATATTTCTCCGGGGCAGTGACACCGAAGCGGGCGCGGAAGCAAAGGCCTCCATCTGCGACCGGTTTGGAGGTGTCATAGAGGTTGGGCGTGCCGGGGTGCTTGATCTTGTCGGTGCCCCAGCACGGCCACGGCAGACCATAGTAATCGCCGTCGCATGGTCCACCGTTGGCCTTCAGCGTCACCTTGTCGAAGGTATGCTGGTTGGCCATGTGCGCCTTGAGTCGATCCGGACTCTGGCCCGTATAGCCGATCGTCCACATGCCGCGGTTGAACTCCAGCGTGATGTCTTCGATATTCGGCTCGTTCTTCTCGACCTTGATGTTCTTGAACATCTCCTTGTCGAAACCGAACTTCTTGGCGAACAGGTACATGATCTCGTGATCGACCTTCGCCTCGAACAGCGGCTCGAACACCTTTTCACGCCACTGCAGCGAGCGGTTCGACGCCGTCACCGATCCGGAAGTCTCGAACTGGGTTGCCGCAGGCAGCAGGTAGACGCCGTCGGTGCGGTCGTGCATCACCGCCGAGACCGTCGGATAAGGGTCGATGACGACGAGAAGGTCGAGCTTCTCCATCGCCTTCTTCATGTCCGGACCGCGCGTCTGCGAGTTCGGGGCATGCCCCCAGAAGACCATCGCCCGCGTATTGTCGGGCTGCTGAATGTTGGCTTTGTCTTCCAACACGCCATCGATCCAGCGCGACACCGGAATGCCGGCGGTCTCCATCATCAACAAATCGCCGCCGTCCTTGCCCTTGCCGGGCATCTTGGCGAACCGGTCGGCAAGCCACTTGTAGTCGGTGTCCCAGACGCGGGCCCAGTGCTTCCACGAGCCCGTGGCCAGACCATAGTAGCCCGGAAGGCTGTCCATCAGCACGCCGAAGTCAGTAGCGCCCTGCACGTTGTCGTGGCCGCGGAAGATGTTGGCCCCGCCACCGGCAACGCCGATGTTGCCGAGCGCCAACTGCAACACGCAATAGGCGCGCGTATTGTCATTGCCGTTCGAGTGCTGCGTTCCGCCCATGCACCAGATCAAGGTGCCCGGCCGGTTGGAGGCCAGCGTCCTGGCGACACGCTGCAGCTGGGAGCCTGGCACACCGGTCACCTTCTCGGTTTCTTCCGGCGTCCACTTCTTCACTTCCTCACGGACATGATCCATTCCCCACACGCGCTTGCGGATGTACTCCTTGTCTTCCCATCCGTTCTCGAAGATGTGCCACAGGATGCCCCAGATCAGCGCAACGTCGGTGCCGGGGCGGAACCTCACGTATTCGCTGGCGTGCGCGGCGGTGCGCGTAAAGCGCGGGTCACACACGATCAGCGGTGCGTTGTTCTGCTCCTTGCACTTCAAGATGTGCTGCAGCGAAACCGGATGCGCCTCGGCCGGATTGGAGCCGATCAGGAACATCGCTTTCGACTTCATGATGTCGTTGTAGGAGTTCGTCATGGCGCCGTAGCCCCAGGTGTTGGCAACACCTGCGACCGTGGTCGAGTGACAGATGCGCGCCTGGTGATCGATGTTGTTGGATCCCCAGTAGGCGGCGAACTTGCGCATCAGATAGGCTTGTTCGTTGCTGTGCTTTGCCGAACCCAGCCAATAGACCGAATCTGGACCAGACGTTTCGCGGATCTTCAGCATCTGATCGCCGATCTCGTTGATCGCCTGATCCCACGAGATGCGCTGCCATTTTCCACCGGCCATCTTCATCGGATACTTCAGCCGCCGCTCACCGTGGGCGTGCTCGCGCACCGATGCGCCCTTGGCGCAGTGCGCACCCAGATTGAACGGACTGTCGAAGCCGGGCTCTTGTCCGATCCACACGCCGTTTTGCACTTCGGCGATGACTGTGCAGCCTACCGAGCAGTGGGTGCAGACCGTCTTCTTGATGTCGACCTTGGCAGCTACGGCCGTTGGCGCTGCCGCCTCGGCCGGGCGCACGCGCGACCCCATCAACGCGCTTGCCGCGGCGATACCGCCCACCGCCAAGCCGGAATTGCGAAGGAACGAGCGCCGGTCAACGGTCCCCAATGCGCCGACTTCGCGCACCGCAGCCGAAAGACGTGTTCCCGTCGCGGCTCGTGTCACTTTCTTCTTGAGCATCTCTCTCTCCATGTCTCGCATCGTTCGATGCAAGTGCTTCAACGGCGCACTCGCAACAAGACGGCGCGACGGGTTAGATGAACTTGGCCAGCTCGTAATACCGTTTGACGTGCTCGCTCTCGCGGTAGGCGCCTGTGTCCGCAGCCGGCTCGCCGGCCGCAGCCGCTGGCGTTACTGTGGCTGCGAGAGCGGCACCACTGCCGACCACGCTCGCACCTGCCAATTTCAGGAAGCTGCGGCGATCAGCGTCGGCCGCCTTCTTTTCCGATTGCTTCATTGCTTCTTTCTCCTCTGCGCCACCAATGGCGGTGGCAAGTCTCGTCTCCCGACCAGCAGTCGCGGGGCAATGTGTTTCAGGCCAGCTGGAACGCATGCTCCTCCACCTCGATGAACCGTAGGCCCAGCGCGCCAAGCGCTGCATAAAACGCCGAGGTGCCGTCAACCGATAGATCACGAAAGAAATGTCCGGCCCAGGACCTGACGTGCGTCTCGAAGAAGCCGCGTTGGGCTTCCAATGAGCCCGACCCGAAATCACCCGCGATGAGGCCGGCCATGATCTCCAGCACAGAGGCGATGTGATCTTCGGGCTCGGACACATCATCGTTGCGGGCAACCCCCAGCATCGCCATGTCCGAGCGCAGCCGCGCCAGCGGCTTCTCGTTGAGGAACCCGGTCAGATAATAGGAGCCAAACGGGACGAACACACCACGTCCCAGCCCGACAAACAGTGTCTGGTAGGCATCGGCTTCCTGTTCAGCAAAAGTCGAGCGGGCCGCCGCAGCCAGCGCACCGATGCGCTCACCCAGCAGGGTTTCACTTGATGCTGACAGTCCCGCAGCAAGTTCCAGATCGGCCTGGGTCGGCGGCGCGCTCAAGTAGTGGGCGATCAACCGATAGAGGTGCACCCGCAGAGCATCCTCGTCAACGCGCGCATCATTCACTGCCGGCTTCACCTTCGATTGCGCGTGCTGCACGCAATCACCTCCCAACTGCTTTGAAGTCTTTTGCTTGTATGCCACAGCAGTCTGCCCGCCGCGGCCCCTACTCGCAAGATTGGCTCGCACCGAAACAACATCACATTTTAGAGTAATCTCGCACTGCAACAGAGCGCACTAAAGGATCTATCCATGAAAAACATTCGAAATTCTATTGGAAAAGAAAAAATAACACTAAATCGCACAATATTGCATGGTGGCTTTTTTTGCCACGCACACTCAACAAAGCTTGCATGCGCCTAGCGAGTAGTTAAGTTGCGATTAAATATCTATATCCGCCTTAGCATAGCTCATGTAACAACTTGGGTCATGAAACATTGAGGGGGCGTGTAGACAGGACGCGGATGAGCATGCTCAACAGCAAGAATTCGACTGGTGGACAATCGGACCAGGCGAGCCCAATGATTGATCCCTTCGGCCGCGCCGTTTCTTATCTGCGCGTTTCCGTCACCGACCGCTGCGACTTCCGCTGCGTCTACTGCATGTCCGAGCACATGACGTTTCTGCCCAAGCGCGACCTGCTCTCGCTGGAGGAACTGGATCGCCTGTGCTCGGCGTTTATCACCAAGGGCGTGCGCAAGCTGCGCATCACCGGGGGCGAACCGCTTGTGCGCAAGAACATCATGTGGCTGTTTCGCGCCCTCTCGCACCACCTTGAGGCAGGCCGTCTGGAAGAACTGACGCTGACCACCAACGGAAGTCAGTTGAAGCGCCATGCGGCTGAGCTGAAAGCCTGCGGCGTAGAGCGCATCAACATCTCGCTCGACACGCTCGATGCTGACCGTTTCAAGTCCATCACGCGATGGGGCGAGTTGAAGACCGTCATGGAGGGCGTTGAAGCAGCGGAGAAGGCAGGGCTGAAACTCAAATTCAATGCCGTTGCGCTTAAAGGCTTCAACGAGGACGAAATCGAACAGATGGTGCGTTGGGCACATGGGCGAGGTGCCGATCTCACGCTCATCGAGACGATGCCGCTTGGCGATATCGAAGGCGACAGGACCGATCAGTATTTGCCGCTATCGATCGTGCGGGCACGGCTCATGGACCGGTTCACGCTCGAAGACATTGCCTATCGCACAGGTGGCCCGGCCCGTTACGTTTCAGTCAAGGAAACCGGTGGCCGTATCGGCTTCATCACGCCGATGACCCACAACTTCTGTGAAAGCTGCAATCGCGTACGCCTGACGTGCACCGGCACGCTCTACATGTGCCTTGGCCAGGAGGACGCTGTTGACCTGCGCGCGCCGCTGCGCGCCAGCAAGGATGACGCACCGCTGTTGGCAGCGATCGATGGCGCCATCGCCAGAAAGCCCAAGGGACACGATTTCGTCATCGATCGCACCCGCAACCGGCCGGCCGTCAACCGGCATATGAGCGTCACCGGCGGGTGAGCGCTGGCGCGTGGTCCACGGCCGCGCCAGCAAAGAACCGTTACGTCTGGGGACTCTGCGACACGCCCTGCTCATGCACGAAGCATCGCCCGCACCTTTTCGCGAAGCTGATCGAGCGTGAAAGGTTTTTGCAACGTCGCCACACGCTCAGGCGGAAAGCCGCTGGCGCGCTGCAACTCATCGGCAAGTCCGGAGATGAGGAGAATCTTCGTGCTGGCCGCCCCGGGCGTCGTTCCCGAAGTGATCTTCGCAGCCAACCCCATGCCATCCAGGCCCGGCATATCAAGATCGCTGACCACCAGATCGAACGCCTGCGAAGAAAGGGTGGCGAGCGCATCGAGACCGTCGTCCACGGCAATGACGTGATGGCCATCACCGCTCAGCGCTTTGTGTACCAGAGTGCGAAGCGCCACGTCGTCATCTGCGAGAAGTATGCGCGCCATGGTCCCCCGCTTTGGATCGTGTTCATGCGCCGATGAAGAGGCCGTCTTTGATGAAACGGCCACCGGCTTATCAAAGACAATGCGACAAACCGGAAAATGAGGGCATCCGATCAGTTTACGAAGTGTGCCCGGCAAGCTTGCCAGTCATGTACCATGAAGAAAAGGGCTTGCCTGCACGAAGATTGCGCAGCGCCGACGTGTTATATCATGGATGCTCAATCCCGCCTGCGCGCCTGAGACGCTTCTTAGCGCGCACCTGTGACTTTACTGGGTGCGGGTGACAATCCGCCCGACGAACGGCAATTCACGGTAGCGATGCGCGACATCCATGCCATAACCAACCATGAATTCATCGCCGCAGTCGAACGCCTTGAAATCGGCTGCAACATCGACCGCACGCACCGTATTCTTGTTGAGCAGCACGCACGTCTGGATTGATTTGGCACCCCGCGCCGAAAGCAGATCCTTGGCAAAGGCCAGCGTGCGCCCCGAATCCAGAACATCGTCAACCAGCAGAATGTTACGCCCCGCCACATCCATCTCCACGTCGCGCAGAATATCGACCGAACCGCGCGACACGCGGTTCTTGCGGTAGCTCGA
>ERZ795053.5385-NODE-5385-length-13238-cov-4.926193_pt1 | contig 13238 bp, 10 predicted proteins | sample MGYA00375137_ERZ795053 | MGnify/ENA primary metagenome ERZ795053 (study PRJEB30182, sample SAMN05720284) | activated sludge metagenome | isolation source: Anaerobic digester | place: Hong Kong | collected 2014-12-17 ... | reverse complement strand
AGCGTCACCAGCCGGCAAGCCGGATCGGCCAGAAGCTGGGTCAACTCGACCACTTCTTGCCGGCGACCGATAAAAGGCGTTATTTGCTGCGGAAATTTGTGCGTTTTTGATAACGCGGCGATAGATTGGTTCATTATCTCAATGCTAACTACCAGGTGACCGGTTTCTGGGACAGACAGGATCGATGCCCGTATTGTAATCGCTGAACGGATAATTACAAACCACCCGCCGGTAAGCCTCGCAGTAGGAGTTTAGGTTGCTTGACAATAACTTGTTTAGTGATTTAAATTATAAGAAAATAAGCTAAACAAGGCGAGATGTGACCATGCTACCCTCTCTAGAAGAAGCAATTGCGGCCATTAAAGCCGGTAACAAAGAAAAAGGACGAAAGCTACTGGCCGATATTCTCCAGGCCGATCTGGAGAATGAAACGGCCTGGCTGTGGATGTCCAGCGTCGCCAACTCCGACGAGGAGCGTCGCCGGTATCTGAAACGAGTGTTGGAGATCAATCCTGATAACGCTGCGGCCCAACGGGGCTTGGCGATGTTGAAGCAGAAGCGGACCCAATCGAAACCGACGGCTCCGCCGCCCCCAGGCGGGCTAAGTGCGCGTTTGGGCGCTGCACCGCCAGCCTCACCGGACCCGGTTCCACCTCCCAAAGCTGAGGAACCACCTCCGCCGCCCCCGCCTCAACCGGTCGAACCGTCCGAGCTAACGCTCAAAGATGAGTTACTCCCCCCACCTATTGAGAAATCGGCGGCCAGAAAATCGGTTCAACCTGACGCGCCGCCGCCCAGATCCACGACGGATGACCTGATCTCGGAACTGCGAGGCAGCCCGCCGCCGGTAGTGGACGAGACTCCTCCGGTCGACGAGGAGCCGCTGGATGAGGAGTCGCCCAAAAAACCGGCCCAACCCAAGGGCGATGGGGTCATTGCTTTTTTGAACAGTGAACGCGGGATTTTTACCCTGATCGCTGCCACCGTAGCCATTGTACTGGCCCTGGCTGCCTGTGTGGTACTCAATCTTGTCTTTCAGCCATTGGCCCAACAGCTTTCCCCCACGGTAGCCGCCGCGCTGGGCACCGACACGCCGACAGCAACCTTCACCCCTTCGGTCACTCCTTCGCCCACCTCAACGGCAACACCGACCAGCACTCCCACCCTGACGCCCTCGCCGCTGAGTACTCGCGTCGTCGTCGATACGCCGACCGTGACGCCAACCCTGACCCGCACCCCCACTCCCGACCGCAGCCAACAAAACGGGCAGGTGATCGGCGTTTCATCGGGCGATACCATTACCGTCCTGCTGGATGGGCAAGAAGTGGTAGTCAAGTATCTCGGCATCGACGCGCCGGCGGTCAACGATCCGGCTCTGGGTACAGAACCGCTCGGTGAGGAGGCGTTGGCGGCCAATCGAATTTTGGTTGAAGGCAAAGAGGTTCGATTGGAAATGGATGTCAGCGACACCGACGAAAGCGGCCGGCTGCTGCGCTACGTTTTTGTGGATGATAAGATGGTGAATGAGATCCTGCTGCGGCAGGGCGCAGCCCGGCTCATCTTAACGCCGCCCGATATCAAATACGGCGCTCAGTTGGAAGCAGCCGAACAAGACGCTCGCGCTCGCGGGGTTGGGATTTGGGGATTGCAATAAAATACGCAGGGCGTGGAATGTAGGGCGTGATCTTCACGTGCCATATCCCACGTCCCGCGTTTTTTAGCCACGAATCACACAAATTTTACTAATTATTTCTTGTTTTTTGTGTCAATTCGTGCCATTCGTGGCTGATTTTGTTCTTCCGGTGTGTCAACTGCGTAAGTCCTCGTTACGATACTCTGGGGATTCGGGCCAGCAGTTCGCTGACCACCTCATAATTAACCGTGCCGAGATTTTCGGCCACCTCTTCGGCGGTAATCCGCTCATTACCTTGCTCACCGATCAACACCACCTCATCACCTTGCCGAACATTGGGGATGTGGGTCACATCGATGGCGCACTGGTCCATGCTAACTCGGCCCACCAGTGGCGCTCGCTGCCCTTTGACCAGCACCTCGCCCCAAGTTCGCGGCGAACGGCGAAAGCCGTCGGCGTACCCGACCGGGATAATGGCGATGGTCTCGATGCCGGTGGTACGATAGATAGCCCCGTAGCCGATGGGGCTGTCAGGCGGCAGAGTTTTTACCTGCCCCACGGTCGATTTGAAGGTCAACGCCGGCTGGAAGCCCGCCGGCAGCCGGGTGGTTTTCGACGGCGGCAGGCCGAAAATACCAATGCCGGGGCGCACCATATCGAACCGCGACTCAGGCAGGTTGAGCAATCCAGCCGTATTGGCGGCGTGAACCAGCGGTGGACGCAGGCCGGCCTGTTCAAGTTGCTCCAGGAGCTGATTTAGGTTGCTCAATTGATCGAACGTCTGCGTCAGGTCAGCTTCATCGGCAGTGGCGAAATGGGTGTAGAGGCCCTCAATTCTCAATCCCGGCAGTTTAGCAATTTTCACCATAAAAGGCCGTACTTGATCAGGTAGTAACCCCAGCCTCCCCATGCCGGTATCGGCCTTAATGTGAATCAAGGCATCTTTGTTGAGGTCGGCCGCGGCTTTACTAAAAGCGCGCGCGATTTCCTCAGAAAAGACGGTGGCGCTGACATTATAGCGAATCGCCTCGTGGGTTTGCCAGGCCGGCATATAACTCATCACCAAAATCGGCGCGTCAATGCCCATTTTTCGCAGGGCGATAGCCTCACCCAGCGTCGCCACGCCCACCCAACTGACGCCGTTGTTGAGCGCGGTCCGGGCCACTTTGACAATGCCGTGCCCGTAGGCATCGGCTTTAAGGATCGCCATGACTTTGGCCGGAGCGGCCAGCTTGGCCAGCAAACTGACGTTATTGGCGATAGCATCCAGATCGATCTCCACCCAGGTGGGGCGGGCCGGTTGGGCCGAACGCACTTTCTCCCAGCCGGGGTCCTGCCGCACCAACCGTTTCTGATCGCGATCAGGCTCGGCCAGCAGGTGTTTAACCACTCGCTCCATACGGGTGGCAATACCGCCTTTAACCAATATTACCGTGTGCGGCGAGAGCAAATCTTGCACGGCAGCGGCGGCGTCGGCGCTGGTGAAGGTAACGTTCACGGCGTGCTGCCCTAGCCCGGCCTCGTGTTCCAATGCGGCCGCAGCGATACTTTGAGCCGCTTCACCTTTGGTCACCAATCGCTGGACACGGGTGGCCGCATAAACGCCGATTTGCCGGTGGGCCTCTTCTTCACTATCACCCAAATCCGACATATCACCCAAAATAGCGACCTTGTTGGCCCCAGGTAGTTCGGCCAGCGTATCGAGCGCAACCATCGTCGCTTCGGGGCTGGCGTTGAAGGAGTCGTCCAAAATCAGGGTACCCTTTTTGCCGGGCAAAAGATTCATTCGGCCGGGAATCCGCGGCTGCTGTTTGAGGGCGGCCAGCGCCGTTTCAGGCGCAATATGGAAAACAAGGCCGACAGCCACAGCCGCCAGCACCGGGTAAATTTGGTGCCGGCCCAACAGCGGCGTAAAGCCGGGATACGTCTGGCCCTCGTAATGCAGCGTGAAACTCAAGCCGTTGGACGATACCTTGAGATTGTCGGCTCGCAGGTCGGCCCCCCGTTTGAGGCCGAAGGTGATGATACGAGCCTGGGTGCGTGGTACCATACCGGCCACGCGAGGATCATCGGCATTAAGAATAGCCGAGCCGGTAAAAGGCAAAGCTTCGATCAAAGCGCCTTTTTCGGCGGCAATATTATTAAGCGATCCCATCACACTTAGGTGGGTGCGGTTGATGGCGGTGATTACGCCTACTTCGGGTTTGGCAATTTGGGTCAGCGAACGAATTTCGCCAAAGGTGTCGGAGGCCATTTCCAATACAGCAATCTCCTGACCGGGTTCGATTTTTCCCAGAGCAATCGGCAGGCCGTACCGGCTGTTGTAACTACCCTGATTTTTGAAAACGGAATATTTTTCTTGCAGCACCAAGGCAATCGCTTCCTTAGCGGTCGTTTTGCCGGACGAGCCGGTCACCCCAATGACCCGAGGATGATACTTCTGTAAAATATGAGCGGCATAGTCGGTGAGAGCCTTCTGGATATCGGACACGATAATAGTGGTCGCCTGATATCCGTTTTGCGGCAGAGCGTCCTGATCTTCGCACAAGATGCCGGCTGCGCCTTGCTCCAGCGCAGCAGTAATGTAATCATGCCCGTCGCCGGTAGTGGTTTTGACGGCCAAAAATAACTCGCCGGCATTCATTCGCCGCGAGTCAAAAGCAAACGCGGGAAACTCGGAGACCGGCCCGTTGTTTTGGACCTGCCCTTTGGTGGCTTCAATTAGGTCTTGAAGATATATCACAATAAACTCCTTTTGAGTCCGGTGGGGATATACCACCCACGACTAAAATAGACAACCGGCACCTACACGAACTTAACCACCATCGCTAAATTCGCCTAAAGTGCCGGCCCCACAGTTGACAACCGAGATCGCTCACCGATCAACAGTAAACGACTCGTCAAAATTTAACTAACAATTTTACCAGGAATCGGTCGATGGAACAATAAGACAAAAGTAAAATTGACAATTTTTTTGTGTCCAACGACAATGGCAGCTATCAATTTATCCAACTTGTCCCACTTTTGGTACAAAACTGTCTCATTTTTGCGACAGACATACGGCCTTGATTTTGCTAAAATAGGGTTAGTTTGATAGTGAGCTGATTTGATAGTTGGTGGGTTTGATCGCTCGCTGATTCGATGGTTGACCGGCAACCAACCAACTGTCTACTCACTCAATTGACAAACTTACCATCCGCCCAACTATTTACCGAGGAGAAGAATTGTGAACCGAACTATTTGCCTGACACCGATTGGATTTGTGCGAAGTCAATTTACCCAGAATACTCCCCCGGAAGAGATGCGCCGAGTCCCAGCCCAAATCGTTATCGAGCCGGAATTTGAGCCGGGGTTGATGGGGTTACAACCGGGGCAAGATATTCAGGTTCTCTTCAACTTCAATAAAATTGACCCTGAAGAAATTCATCTGCACCTGCATCCGCGCCACAATCCGGCCAATCCGCTGGCCGGCGTGTTTGCCACACGCAGCCAATTTCGTCCCAACCAAATCGGCGCGACGGTGACTTGTATCGAGCGAATTGAAGGGAATGTATTGACCGTAATCGGCTTAGATGCTCAAGACGGGACGCCGGTGCTGGATATTAAACCCCATATTCCCTATTTCGATGCCGCTACGACTCAACAGCAGTCTGAGATCCGGGAAGTAACCAGTTTGGATGAAGCGCGAGACATGATCGATATGATCGACGCGGAGATCATCCGGCTGTTCGGCAATCGCGCCGGATTCGTCAAACAAGTGGTTCGTTTCAAGCATCGCCCGGAGGATGTCCCTGCCCCGGAGCGATACGCCGCCGTGATGCAAACGCGACGGCAGATGGCCGAAGCCGCCGGCTTAAACCCCGATATCATCGAGGGCATGTATAAGCTGCTGGTCGATAACTTTATAAAGGAAGAGATAGAGATTATTCGGCAGCGTGAGAGGGGGTAGGAGGTTGGTTAGTTGGTTGGCCGTTGAGAAGGAGATTAAAAAATTCGAGGGGGCTAATACGACAAAATTTGTCGCCAAATCGAATTGACGAGGCCCAAAATTTGCAGTATAATACACTTCTGTTAAATGGAAGCCGCGCCGAAGTGGCGGAATAGGCAGACGCGCTACGTTCAGGGCGTAGTGGGCATTGGCCCGTGTGGGTTCGACTCCCACCTTCGGCATCAATTGAACAATATGGTGGCTATGGCTCAATGGTAGAGCACCTGGTTGTGGCCCAGGAGGTTGTGGGTTCGAGCCCCACTAGCCACCCTCCGATAAAGTGCAATTGAGCAGCAATCTCGATTGCGCTTTTTTTGTTGCTAAGTTGGGGAACAAGGTTTAAATGAGACACGTCCCACGGCCTACGTGCCACCGCCCTCGTCGTTCTCTTCCAAATAGACATACTCATCATCAAACTGCCACTCCGGAATCGCTTCCAGTTCCACCTCGACGCGGGGATTGGTGGGAGCGATGCGTTTAACCAGATGAATATCGACCACGCGATTATCGTTGATGCCTAACGCATCCAACAAGGCATCCTGCGTAATTTTTAGACCGCCGTCCAGATCGCGGCGAAGCGGGGTTTCAAAGTAAAAATCCAAAAAAAGCCCAATCCAACCGGCTCCAAGCGCGGCGATAAATTCATCGGTGAGAATTTGATCGACCCGCATGCGATGAACCAAACGCCGGACATTACGTTTGAAAGCCGCGTGTTCTTTTGACAGCACCCGCCGGTTGCCCACCCGGGTATATTGATCGTTAATACTGGGCGGCAGCGGCAGCGCAAATCGTACACGTTGAATATCTGACATAAGTAAACACCTTTCAAAAGATTTTAGCATGACCCCGACCGGTTATCAACCGTTGAGTAAAAACGATATCCAGATTGCTGGCATCCGAGCCGGGCTAGCGGTAATCTTCTGAATTTAGGTTGGAGATTGCCATCATCATGTGTATAATGAGAGTCGTCAATACAACCCCTATCATAGAAGGAGACGTAATTCAGTGGCGCAATCATTTTTTCAAAAGATAGAAACGCTAATTAAAGCCAATCTCCACGCCATGGTGGATGAAGCGCTTGATAAAAATTCCGTAGCGGTGTTGGACGAGTATATTCGCCAGGCTGAAGATAATCTCGATGATCTGGAAGACGCGCTGATCACCGTCAAAGGCCAGGTAAAAACCCTGCGCCGCAAATACGAAACCTTAAAGGCTGAAGCTGACGCCATTGATCAAGATATCGACCGCTTGTTGGAGTTGGGCAAAGAGGAGTTAGCCATTGCCGCGCAAAGCCAGTACAACACCAAAGTCGATCTGGCCGATGAGTACCGCCAGCAGTTTTTGCGCCAGAAAGAAGAAGCCGACAAATTGGCCGACGCCCGACTTAAACTCGAAACGCGGCTGCGCACCATTAAGCAGGAACGCGAACACGTTTTGGGTCTGCTGGAATTGGCTAAGACCAAGGAAATTGCCGCCAAGAGCATGAAGTCGCTTGACTCGCTGGACGGCGTCGGCGATGCCGATATCGCACGCGTCACCGACAAGATCCGCTCTCGGATTGATCGCGCCGATGCCGAACTCGAGATGCGCTCCGGCCGGCTCAATAACCAGATGGATGAAGTCTTGGGCCGAGATCGCTTGAACAGTCAGTTAGCCGCTCGCAAACAACGCCTGGGTCTGGAAGAACCGAAAGTAGAACGCCGTCGATCCAAGTTACCCGACCTGGACGAAGAAGAAGAGTCGCTGAGTTCAGCGTCTGATCTGTAAGTCACCTGATCGAAAATAGATTATTGGACCAAGTCGAGGCTTTAACCGGGAACAGTAGACCAGGCTAAAGCCTCGCTTCAGTTTATCTGAATTTTAGTTAAACAATTGACCGGCTAAAATTTGAAACCGTCCTAGGATAGTGTACAATTTGAACGCCTTAAGAATGAGGAACAGATTGGAACTATGGCATCCGCACGTAGAGAACTAGAAGAGCGAGCCCAACAGGCTATCCTCAAAAGTATTGTCGAAAATTACAAACAAGAGAAAAAAGAGTGGCTGAATGACCCACCCCTCCGTAAGGCCATCTTTCTTTACTCTTTCTTTGGCATAAAAAATGCCTTGCTCATTGCGGCCATTATCATCTTTTCCGGGTTTTTGGCCCTGTTTTTATTTCCGTTAGTGGGTCTGTTTGGGGTTGGAGCCTTGGCCGCGGGCGGATTGTCTGGGTTGTTTATGCTGATTCTAGCTGAATTTATCTTTTTATACCGTAGTTTCACCAACAAAGAGCTGCATGCCAAAGCTGTGGCCGATATGCTCAACCCAGATATCCAATTCACCCCGGCCACTATCAAAGACAAAGAACTGCGGGAAAAGGTGGACAAGGCGCTTGAGTATTGGGCCTTGATCGACGATGAAATTCAAAAAACACCCAAAGGTATCCTACGCGAAGGTAGCCCTCATGCTGTCACCCATAATGAGGTCACTAATTGGCTCCAGGCGGTTCACAATTTGGCTGAACACGTCGACAAACTGCGTGAAAATAAAGTAATCCAACAGGATTTACAGAAAATACCGGGGCTTATTCAGGAATACAAAGCCGATCTAAAACAGGCAACCTCCCCGGAAGTAAAAAAACAGTTGGAAAGAACCATCGCCGACCAGGAACGCCAACTGCGAAGTTTGCAAACCCTGCAAGATAACATCGACAAAGCCACCTACCAACTCGATAGCACTATCTCGGCCTTAGGGACTATTTATTCGCAGTTGCTGCTGGTTGGCACAAAAGATGAGTCGGGGAGTAAAATTAATCGCTTGCAAGAGGAAATCTCGGAGCAAGTCCACCAACTCGAAGATATTACCGACGCGATGGATGAGGTGCTATACCAACGCGCTTATTAGCCTATGAAGCTGTCCAAAACACAAATAGCGTTATTTGTGGCATTGCTGCTGAGCAATGCCATTATTTTATATGTAAATTTAGATTGGACCTGGTTACGCTTACCGGCCGCCTGGGCGCTGACGTTTGTGCTGCCCGGTTGGGCTTGGCTGGCCGCTATCGGCTGGCTCCAAACCGACCGTGCTATTGAGCGCATTGTTCTTGTCAGCGGCTTTTCGTTGACGTTGTCGTCGCTGGCCCTGCTTATCACCGTCCTCCTGCCCGGCCCATTTACAGAGACGCCGGTTATCATAACACTCAATCTCGTTACCCTGGCCGGTCTGCTGTTTCAACTACCGATCTTCCACCGAAGGAAGGCTGAGGCTGAGACTCATACCGCCCAACCACTCAATCAACCATCAGACGACTCCCCCATCCCACCAACCAATCACCCAACTACCCAACCATCCATCCAACCAACTATCCAACCAACCAACTCCCCATCCCTCCACTGGCCCTCCCGGCCCGTTCTGCTGATCCTCATCGCCATTGTAGCCGTAGGCGCTTTCACTCGCCTGACACGGCTGGGCTACGCCGAATTCCATGAGGATGAACTGGAAAACATGCGGCTTATCGTCCGGGCTTACAAGGGCGAAGAATATGTGCCGTTTATCGATAGTAAAGGTCCCATCCATTGGCTGCTGCCTGCCGCACTCTGGTATGCCAACGGCTGGATCAACGAAGGAATCGCCCGCACGCCCTTTGCCCTGGCCTCGATCCTACTCATTCCGGCAATGTATATGCTAGGCCGGCGCATGAGCAACGAGCGCGAGTACATCGGTTTAATCGCTGCCAGCGTCGTGGCGCTCAACGGCTTTTTTGCCTCTCTGGCGCGACACGTCGAAAATCGCAGCCTGATTGTGTTTTGGGGCGCGCTGGCCGTGTGGCTGGCTTATCGCTACTACCGGGAAAACCGGCCTAACTTCTTGATCTATTTGGCCCTGACATTGGCCGTTGCCTTGATCGCTCACCCGACCGTCCTGCTCTACCTGCCGGTCATCGGCTTGATCATTGCCGCCAAATTGTGGCGCGATCGCCTCACTCGCGCCCACGGGCTGTGGTTGGCCGGCGGGCTGGCGCTTTTCTTGGGCATCACCGCCATCTTTTACATCCCCTACCTGACCAACCCTGAAATCGAGCGGACTTATGAATATTTTGCCGATGAGCGCATCGGCACGGCCTTGCTCTACAATCGCGTGGGCAACATGCTCGGCGAGGACAAACTTTACAGCAGCCGATTTTATGCACCGATCCTGATCCTGCTGCTGGCCTGGTTGCTGGCACGCAATTTTGCGCGGGCGGGTCGCTGGGGGATTGTCAGCCTTGCCGTATTAGGTGTAGCTATCATCAGTACGGTGCTGCTGCCGGACGTATGGATAGTGGGGAACGTCAATATCGCCTTTGTGCCCTATCTGCTGCTCACGCTGGCGCTGCTAGGGTTGCCCCGCACCGATTTTGAAACCAAGGTCGCCTTTCTCTGGTTTGCTGCGCCATTTGGGGCGCTGTTGTTTATGGCCGCCGACGCCTCCAACCACATCCAGATCGCCTATCCCGGCTGGGCTTTACTCTGCGCCTTTGCCCTAAGCGATCTATGGTCGGTGCTAAGCCGGCCCTCCGAAGCGACGTCGCGTCCAGCCAGCTACAAGGTTATACTCAAAAGCGCTATCGTGGTGGGGTTGATCATCTGCATCCCGTTGATTATCTTTTACCAATATCTGTCCTTCGGCGCACGCGTCACCACCTACTGGCAAGCCAAAATCGACTTTACCGACAACCCCTACTCCATTTACAAATACCTATACGGTTCCATTGCCCGTCCGCGGCGAGCCATCTCTAATCCCCGGTTGGGCGGCTGGAAGGCAGTCGGTCTGTTGTGGGAAAGCAGCGCCCTTTCCGGCGATTTTCGCAGCGTCAATGAATCGTTTGCCATTCCGATTTGGTACACGTTCCAGACGCCGCGCTCCTGCTACACCGACCCCCAAAATTACTGGGTACGCCGCGACTGGCAGGGCTGGCCGGAGGAAGAGCAGGATCTCCTGACCGCCGGGTATAACCTAACCCGCGTCGTCCTGGTCGATCAGCAGCCGAAGCTGCACCTCTACGAGAAGAACGCCGTACCGGGCGAACCTGAAATTTTGGATATGGAACTATATCGCCACGAATTTGATCGATTGGCGACCCCGGCTCGTTTTGCGGCGGCCGATGCTATTGAAAATCCGGCTTCACTCAACTTTGGTGACAAATTGCTGTTGCGAGGCTATAATTTACCAACAGTGGCTCAGCCGGGCAGCCTGTTACCCGTAACCGTTTACTGGGATGCCCTGGCGCCGATGGAGACCCGCTACCGGGCTTTTGTCCACCTGGTTGACGATCAAGGCAATCGCTGGGGCCAGCACGATGAAGACCCGGCCTGCCGCCTTCTGACCAACGAGATGCATCCGGGACAAGAGTCATCGCGCCAATTTCGCATCCCGGTCGATCCGGTTACGCCGCCCGGCCTGTATCAGATTGTCTTGGGCGTTTACCATCCCGACACATTGGAACGATTAGATATTTGGGATAATCAAGCCGGATTGTCTCCCGGGAACAGCGTGGTATTAGGCCAGGTGCAGATTACTGGATATTGACGAATGCCGATTTTGGTGTTATATTACAGAACAAGTGTTCTAAAAATATAACATCACTCAACCATAACCCATAAAATTTTTGTTTGTAACCCTCAATCCACAACTTTAACCACTCAGTACAATAAAAAGGTGTGATGTTATGACCGACCAATTAAGATTAATGGCAATATTTGCCCATCCCGATGACGAAGCGTTCGGCACGGGCGGAACTTTAATAAAATATGCTCAGGAGGGCGTCGAAGTTCATCTCGTTATGGCTACTCGCGGCGAGGCCGGCCAACTGGCCAATCCCGATATTACACCGACGCACCCCTTTAGTCTCTTGCGCGAGCAGGAGCTTCGCCGGGCGTGCGCGGTTTATGGCCTTAAACAGTTGCATCTGTTAGGTTATGTGGATGGCCAAACTCCGATAGTGCCGCCAGCCGAAGCCGTTTATAAAATTGTCTGGCTACTACGCGACATCATGCCACAGGTCGTTATCTCGTTCGGGCCGGATGGGGTGTACGGCCATTATGACCATCTGGCGGTGCATCGCTGGGCCTCGGCAGCGGTGACGCTGGCCGGCGACCCGGATCGCTGGCCGGAAATTGGGGCAGCGCATCAGGTTGCTAAATTTTATCACCGGGCTATGCCCCAACCGCAGGTGGATAATATGAAAGAACGGTTAGGCTACAACGCCGTAATGATGGATGGCATTCCGTTCCCCTTCACCGGCTATTCATTAGAGCAAATCACCACCATCATCGATACCCATGAATTTGCCGCCCGCAAAGTGCAGGCTATTCGCTGCCACGCCAGCCAGATCAGGCCGGACTCTCCCTTCCTCCAAGACGATTTTGATCCGGTGGCGAATGAGTGGTTTTGGCAAGAAACGTATATTCTGGCCCAGAATGGGGATCGATCGGGCTCCATGTTGACCAACGGCAAAGAAACCGATCTATTTGCAGGAGTCCGATAGCTCATGAGTGATTCGTCTGTCTCAATTTTGACCGAGCACCAAAAAGCTCAGATGGAACGGCTGGTTATGCTGCGCGAATACCGCCGGATCATTACCGATCCATATGTTAAGTCGGCTTTGAGTTTTACGATTGAAGATACCCAGGAGGCCATCGCCCGCGCGGCCAGTCGGCTACGACAAATCGGCGACATTCAGGTGAGCCAATTTTCTGAGGACGTGAGCGATAAATTGGTGCGTCAGGCCAGCCAACGTCGAGGATTGGCCGATCAAATCCACTTCGTCGTCCACGGCTTACAGCACCAACTCCTATGGTACGAGCGGCAAATCAAGGCGCTAGTAGGCGATGCCGATACCCAGGCAATTTTTGTGGCTTTGGCCGAGCAAGCCCGCGTCCGCCTGGAGCGATGGAAAAATTTAATGGTCGAACTGAAGGTTCCCCCGGAGAAGTAAGTATCATAAAATAATTAGCCGGAAAGGAGGTGCGTAATAAAAACCGTTTGTGATATATATAACAAAAAATTGATAACCCCTTTACAAAAAAGCAAATTTCGGGTATAATTGCACTCTATAAAGACTGTATCACGATTTGAGGCCCGCGATGGTCTCTATTTTTTTTCTCCTCGTTCACGGGAGATTTTAACACGATATTGTGGTTAAGATTCAGCCTCTATCAGGTCACCGGATCGATAACTCAGTCACAGTTAACACACGCTAATAAACTTCTCTTAATCACAGATTAGGATGGGAAAGTGAGGAATTTTTTCTATGGCAGACAAACCAGTATACATAACGCATGAAGGAAAAAAGAAATTAGAAGAAGAGCTTGTCTATCTCACTACAGTTCGCCGTCGAGAAGTAGCCGAAGCTATCCGCTCGGCTAAAGAAGAAGGCGACCTAAGTGAGAACTCTGCCTATGATGAGGCCAAACTCCAACAGGGATTCCTCGAAGGCAAAATTCAACAAATCGAAGCCCAACTTCGCAACGCGGTCATCATCAAGTCGAACGGCAATGGCAAAAGCGATACCATCGGTATTGGCAGTACGGTAACAGTTCTTGACGAAGACTTTGGTGAAGATGGCAAGTTAAGAGATGATTTCGGTGATGATTT
>ERZ795053.5384-NODE-5384-length-13243-cov-8.634820_pt1 | contig 13243 bp, 10 predicted proteins | sample MGYA00375137_ERZ795053 | MGnify/ENA primary metagenome ERZ795053 (study PRJEB30182, sample SAMN05720284) | activated sludge metagenome | isolation source: Anaerobic digester | place: Hong Kong | collected 2014-12-17 ... | reverse complement strand
GGGGTGGAAACGGCCGTTTGCCTTGCCTCAGGACCATTAGCGAAGCCCTTTGTCGCTGAGCAGGATGGCGGGCGTCCATTCCAGCTTACCGCCGGTCTGTTCCAGGGTGTACAGTTGGTGGTTGTGCCAGGTTAGCTGCAGGCGCAGCCACCAGCGCTGCAGGTGGCTCCAGGGGGGGAAATGGCCGTCGGGGATGGTGGCAAACACGGCCGTAATCTCCAATTGTTCGGCGGCATCCACCACCGCATGGATAAAGTTGGCGTACTGGCAGATTTCCACCTGCATCGCCACGCCGTAATCTTCGGCGGTGGCGGCAAAGTCCTGCAAATCCTGGGCGTCCTGCCAGGAAAAGGCCAGGCTGCCCGCCTCCGTGCCCAGCAGCAGCGGGTGGATCACGGGCGTCATCTTGACCAGAACGATAGTGACCTCCTGCCGCCGGGCCATGGCGCAGGCCAGGTGCAGGGCTTGCATGGTCCACGGCCGTTCGCCGAGGATGATCATGATGCGGGTTGAAGGCATAGCACAACTCCTTTTGGGATAACCCAAGGTTTCATATCAGGAGTGTACTGCCGGCGGCGTAAAGATTGTGTCAGGGGATTCCGGTTAAGGCGTAAAGAAACTGTAAAGGTAACTACTCACCACGGAGACACGGCGGGCATAGAGATTAACCCCATAAAAACTCCGTGATCTCTGTGTTTCTGTGGTGAAATTCTGGTGAGGCAGGTCGTTACCTGTAAAGCTTGGGTGAGGTCAGTCGTGGTCGATAAAACGGTAGCCCACACCCGGCTCGGTGAGGATGTAGCGCAGGTTGGCGCCGGGGTTTTCGCCCAGCTTCTTGCGAATCTGGTTCACGTAAATGCGGATGTAATGGGTCATGTCGCGGTAGTCGCTGCCCCATACCTGGGCCAGAATGGTCTGGTGGGTGAGAATCTGGCCGGGATGGGTGGCCAGCAGCCGCAAGATGTCGTATTCGATGGGCGTAAAATGCACTTCCCGGTCGTTGACGGTCACGCGGCGGTTGGCCAGGTCAATGGTTAAGGGGCCGCTGCGGATAACGGCCGTGGGCGAGGACGCCGGCTCCATGGCCGCCCGCCGCAGCACGGCCTGGATGCGCGCCCGCAGCTCCTCCATGCCAAACGGCTTGGTCAGATAATCGTCGGCCCCCGCGTCCAGGGCGGCTACCTTGGTGCTTTCACCGCCGCGCACCGAGAGCATAATGATCGGCACCTGGCTCCACTCCCGCAGCCGCCGGCACACTTCCAGGCCGTCCGGCTCGCTGCCCAGGGCGATGTCCAGGATGACGGCGTTGGGTTGGCGTTGGGCTACGGCCGTTAACGCTTCCTGCCCATTAGCTGCGGTGATCACCTGATAGCCGTAGCCGCTCAGGCCGGTATGCAGCAGTTTGCGAATCTGTGGTTCATCATCAACAACAAGAATCAGCATGCGCTACTCCGTGGGTCAATGTGTGAAAATAAACCCGGTTCTTTGGGAACCCGGTTGACAGCTCCTGATTTCAGATACCTGAAGACCGCCGCTTGAAATAAAGAAATCTCCAGTCTCCAGTCTCCAATCTCCAATCTTTATTCCCCACTCGCCAATTCCCCTTCGCGGGGCAGGGCGACGATGAAAGTGGCCCCGCCGCCGGGCGTATCTTCCACCCACAAACGGCCGTGATGCAGCTCCACAATGCCCTTGCTGATGGCCAGGCCCAGGCCGACACGGCCGTCTGCGCCCCGGAAAAAAGGCTCCATCACCTGCGCCTTCTGCTCCTTCGGGATGGTGGGGCCGTGGTTGATGACCAGCAGGCGCACCTCCTCCGCCGTCGCCGCCCCGCGCACCACCACCTGCGACGCGGCCGGCTCGTAACGCAGGGCGTTCTCCACCAGGTTGCTCACCGCTTGCAGCATCAGCCCATAATCAAACAACGCCAGGGGAAAATCGTCAGGAAAATCGAGCCGCAGGCGTTCGGCCTGATGCCGTTTCCAGGCGTGGGCGGCCACGTCGGCGGCGATTTCATCCAGGGCGTTCCAGTGGCGGTTGATGTGCATCGCCCCGGCTTGCAGGCGCGACATATCCAATAAATTGCCCACCAATGTATTCAGGTGATCGGTTTCCTGGTTAATGGTGCGGATCATCTCCAACTGCTCGGCCTGGGGCAGCCGGTCATGCAGGTCGATCAGGTTTTCGGCCGAGGTTTTGATGATGGTTAAGGGCGTGCGCAGATCGTGGGACACGGCGCGCAGCAGGGCGGTTTTCAGGCGGTCGGCTTCTTCCAGGCTTTGGCTGCGCTGGGCGCTTTCGGTAAGCTGGATGCGCTGCAAAGCCATGGCGGCCTGCACGGTGCAGGCCATCAGCAGGCGCATTTGCGATTCGGTGGGCACGGCCGTAAACGTGACCCGCAGCGTGCCGTAGATGTTGGACCCGGCCTGCAGCACCAGGTAAGAGACGGTTAAGTCGGTGTCAGACGGCCGTTCCACCGCCTGCGGCAGCACCGCCACCGCCGCCACCGGCAGAAATGCCGGTAACTGCTGCTGCAAGACCTGCACAATACTGGCCCGGTCGGAAAGCTGGTTGAAGGCGCTGCTGAGGGTATAGAGCACATTTTGCTCGGCGGCGTTTAATCGGGCGGCCTCGGCCTGCTGCCGGGCGTAAGCCGCCAACTGCCCGGCAATGACCGCCACCAACAGGTACACCAGCAGGTCGATCACCTCGCGGGGGTCTTCCACCGCCAGGGTGTAATACGGCTTAATCAGGAAAAAATTGAAGCTGATAAACGTCAGCACGGCCGCCAGCAAAGACGGCCCGGTCCCCAGCCAGACGGCAACGACAAACGTGCCCACGATGTAGATGAGCGAAAAGTTGGCTAAGGTCAGGTCCTCGCGCAGCCACCAGAGGCCCAGGGTGATCAGGGCTACGATCAGCCCGGCCAGCAGGTAGGGCAACGGCCGTAACGCCGGGCGATAGCGCGCCAGTTGGCTCAAGGCGTCTCCTGATGCAGCGGCAGGTCGTCGTAGCGCGTGGTCCCATCGACCGCCAGCACAAAATCAGCGCCAAAGGCCAGGGATGGCGTCAGGGCGCCGGCGGGCTGCAGCTGCAGCGTTTTTTCGACGGCGCGTATGCCGGCAACGGCCGTTAACCGGTACGGCTCTATCGTTTCCAGCCATGCCTCGCGCCGCTGTCCGGCCTGGTTGCTGGCGCAGGCCCACACGTAGCTGCGCGCCGTTTGCCGCAGGTGGTCGTCCGGCCCGTGGATGGTCCAATCGACCAATTTCAAGCTGGCGCGGCGCAGCGGACCAACCTTAAGCAGCCGGGTGAGCAGGGGGGTGATGGCCTGAGCGCCCGGCGGCAGCGGGAGGGCCATGTAGGTGGTGACGTTGGCCACGCCGGTAGAAAGCTGCGCCGTGACCAAATCGCCCCAGGGGATGGGCGTTACCCGGAGGGAACGGCCGTGGCTAAAGGTAACTTCCCGGCTGCCCTGGCCAAAGGGGAGGGGCACAAGACGGCCGTTGCGCCGCAGCAGACTGCCCTGTTCCAGGGTGGGCAGCATCTCCAGCATGGACCGGGCCGTGCCGGCGCTGGCCCGCGAGAGACCCATGAAGGCGATTTCCAACGAGTCGGCGTCGGGCAGTTGGGCGGCGGCGTAGCTGCCCAGGCAGTCTGTGGGCACAATGTCGAAGCCCACGCCGTTGATAAGGGCGACGCCTTGCTCGCGGGCGTGGGCGTCGTAAGAGAGGGTCGTCTCGAACACCGGGATTTCGCCGGTGATGTCCAGGTAGTGGGTTTGCCCCGCCAGACACGCCTGGACCATCGGCTCGCTGGTGTGGATGAAGGGGCCGGCGGCGTGCAGCGCCAGGTCCACCCCGGCCACGATCTGATGCAGTTTGTCGGTGTCGTTCAGGTCCAAGGCGACGTGGTCGAGGTTGTACTGCTGGGCGATAACGGCCGTTTTGGCCGCATCACGCCCGGCCAGCAGCGGCCGGTGGCCCCGCTTCACCGCTTCTTCGACCAACAATTGTCCCGTAAACCCATACGCGCCATAAAGCAGCCAGTTTGCCATAAGCTCTCCAATTTAGAGTAAAAATAGCACAGAGTCTCACAGAGAGTTTCAGAGCGCCTTAAAGAAACTGTGGTCATCCTCTGCGTGACTCTGTGTCCCGCCTGTTTGGTCGAAAATCATTTTACCAGTATGATCGGCCAAACCCAACCAAAGTCCCCAAGGGTTTTTGGAAACCCTTGGGGTCTGGCGCCGGGTGCAGTGTAGAGCACGAGGTGAGCGATGACCGACAAGCAAGTTCGATTAAGCCCTGGCCGCCTGGCGCTGTTGGCGCTGGCGCTGGTACTCATTGCCCTATCCTGGCAGCAGGTATTGGCGGCTTCGTCCGGTCTGGTTGTGCGCCAGGTCGATCAAGCCGGCGTACCGCTGCGCTATATCGTTGCCGAAGGCGTGGGGCAGGCGGGTGCCCTGCCGGCCCCTGGCGTGGTGATCGCCCACGGCTTTTCCGGCTCGCAGCAGTTGATGTTGGCCTATGGGTATACCCTGGCGCACGCCGGCTACGCCGTCATCTTGCTGGACTTTGCCGGGCACGGGGCCAATGCCCAGCCGCTGCGGCAAGATGCGGCGCTGCTGGCGGATAACCTGGCGGTGGCTACGGCCGTTCTGCAAGCCCAGCCCGAAGTAGACCCGACGCGGCTGGCCGTGTTGGGCCATTCGATGGGCAGCGGCGCCGCCATGCAGGCGGGCGTCGACCAGGGGGAGACGTATCGGGCCACCGTAGCCATCTCGCCCACCGATGCGGACGTTAGCCCGGCCTGGCCGCGCAACTTTTTGCTGATGGCCGGCAGCCTGGAAGCGCCTTTTGTGGCCAATGCCCAGGACTTGCTGGCGCGGGCCGGCGGCCCCAACCCGGATTTTGGCCAGGAGCTGGCTCGGGCGCTGGTGATCGTGCCCTACGCCGAACACATCTCGATTTTGTTCCGTTGGCTGAGCCACAGCACGGCTTTGCATTGGCTGGATCAGGTCTTTGGGGCGCAGCGGGCCAGCAGTTACCGGGACACGCGCATGATCTGGTATGGGGTGCATCTGGCGGGCTGGCTGGTGGGTCTATTGGCGGTGGCGCCGCTGCTGCCGTCGGCCAGGGCGCAGCGCGGGGCCGGACGGAAACGGCCGTGGTCCTGGTTGGGGCTGGTGGTGGGCGTGCTGGCGGGCACGGCCGTTCTCTGGCTGCTGAGCCAGGCAGTGACGCTATCTTATCTGGGCGGGCTGGCCGTGGGCGGCGCGTTGGGTTTGTGGTTTTTGGTGGTGGGGTTGGTCTGGCTGGGATTGGGGATACGGCCGTTGCCGCTCACCGCACGCAGCATATTGTGGGGGCTGGCCCTATTTGCCTTCTTGTGGCTGGCGTTTGGTCTGTTAAGTCAGTGGGTGTGGCTGCCCTGGTTCCTGATCCCGGCACGGCTGCTGCGCTGGCTGCCATTGGCCGCTGCCTTTTTCCCCTGGCTGCTGACGGCCGGCGTCCTGACGCAAGGCGCCACGGCTGGCAGCCGGTTAGGCTGGTGGGCCTGGCAAAGCGTGGTCTTGGTCGCCGGGCTGCTGGCGCTGGTGGCATTGGTTCCCGCCATGTTTTTCCTGGTGCTGGTGCTGCCCGTGATTCCCGTTATCGTCGGTATCATGAGCATCGCTGGGGCGGCCATCGATGACGCCTGGGCTTATGGCCTGGGCAGCGCCCTCTTTTTTAGCTGGCTGCTGCTGACGGTTTTCCCGCTCGCCGGGTGATGAAGGAGACTGGAGATTGGGGATTCAAACAATTTTAACGCAAAGAATGCAAAGGAGCAGAGGCGCAAAGATTTTACTTTTTGCTGGGTAGCTTCCAGGCTAAAAAGTTATTGTAAGAGGGAAACGCTGCGCCTTTCCCCCTTTGCGTTAAGGTACTTTAAACGACTGAGTCTCCAGCCTCCAGTCTCCAATCTTTATTCTCCCAACATGGACTGTACTTATGCTTTACGTTGATAACCACCATGAGACCGATCCACGGCTAAACCTGGCGTTGGAGGAGTATGTGCTGCGCCACGTGCTTACCGATGAGCCGATTGTGCTGTTTTACGTCAATGAGCCAGCGGTGATCGTGGGGCGCAATCAGAACACGCTGGAAGAAATAGATCCGGACTATGTGGCCGCGCAGCACATTCAGGTGGTGCGCCGTCTGTCGGGCGGCGGCGCGGTTTACCATGATTTAGGCAATTTGAATTTCAGCTTTATCACCAATGGATCGCAAGATTTGCACAATTTCCAGCGGTTCACCGAACCGGTCATTCGCGTCTTAAACCAGTTGGGCGTGCCCGCGGCGCTGCATGGGAAAAGTAATATTTACGTCGAAGGGAAGAAAATCTCCGGCAATGCCCAATACCTGGCCGGGAATCGGATGGTCAGCCATGGCACGATTTTGGTGGACAGCGACCTGGAGGCGCTGCTGCGCGCTTTGAATCCGCGGCAGACGCCGATAGAGTCGAAGGCGGTGCAGTCAATCCGGGCGGTGGTGGGCAACGTGCGCGACTGGCTGCCGGAGATGGACGTGGATTCCCTGCGGCAGGCGCTGCTGGCGGGCATATTTGGTGGGGGGCCGGTGCCGGAAGTGGGGTTAACGGCCGTTGACTGGGCCGCCATCCGCCAGATCAAAGCTGAGCGCTACGACACCTGGGAATGGAATTTCGGCCGTTCGCCGCAGTTCACTGTGCGCAAGCGTGTACCCTGGGCTGGTGGGGAAGTGGGCGCGGAGGTGGTTGTGAAAAACGGCCGTATCCAAACCATCACCTTCACCGGACCGCTGGCCGGCTGCGCCTTACAAACCCATCTCGTTGGCCATCGTTACGACCAGGCGGCGTTGGCGCAGACGTTAGAGACTTACGGCCCGGTCAACGGCCTGCCGGCCGCCCAGCTTCTCAAGCTGCTATATTAATAGGAAGAGAGGTGTGCGGTTGGCTGCGTTATTGCTGCCAGCCAATCACCGCACCCGCCCCAAACAGCGTCCTTCCCGCCCGCTCACATCCCCCGTTTCAGCGGCGTAAAGCCCTGGCCTAAAGCATGGTGGCTCAGGCCGATGGTCACAAAGGCTTCCGGGTCAATATCGGCAATGGTGTTCTTCAAATCAACCACCTGCGAGCGGTAGACGGTGCAGGTGATCATGTAGCGGGTTGCCCCGGTGTAGCCACCGGTCACCGGCCAGAAGCTGGCGCCACGATGCAAGTTTTTGATGACGCCTTTGGCCACCGCCTCCGGGTGATTGGTTATGATGGTGGCCACCCGCGTGGTGCTGGGGCCTTCCAAAACGTAATCTGAGGCCAGGCCATTGATGAACATCATCAGCAGGCCATACAGAGCAATCTCCCAACCAAACACAATGCCGGCCACCAGAATGATCGTGCCATCGGCGAAAAAGTAAGATTGGCTCAGGGGCAGGCCGGTCTTCTGCTGCAATATACGGCCGATGACGCTCGTGCCGCCTACCGTGCCGCCGGCACGATACAACAGCCCCGCCCCGATGCCGCCAACGATGCCGCCATAGATGGTGCTCAGCAGCAAGTCATGGGAAATGGGGTACGGTGTGATCACCGTGGGCAGATAAGCCTGGAGCCAATCGACCAAAAAGGAAAAGATGGTGACGGCGAACAAGGTGCGGATGAGAAATCCCCAACGCCCGAGGAAGAGAAAGCCCAGGATGAGCATGGGGATATTCATAATCCAATACATCAGGCCCAACGGCCAGCCGGTGAAAGAATTGATGATAATGCCGATGCCGCTTAATCCGCCGGCGACGATGTGGTTGGGAACCTGGAACAAGACGTAGCCCAGGGAGATAAAGGTGGTGCCCAGCACCAGCAAAACAAACCGGGGAATCTCGCGCCGCAGCAGCTTCTGACTGCCGCGCCAGCGTTTCTTAGTGATTTTTACGAAATCTGTCTTTGTCATTTGTTTATCCTTACGTATCCGATTAATTTCCGGTAGAATCCAAAATCGATAATTCTACGGCGAAACATGGCCATTGGCGAGTCTCTCGCTGTGTTTTGCCGCTATGTCTGACTAGATGAAGGAGTAAGGCATGTCTACACTCACCACGTCCGCGGCCTGGCGGGCTTTGCAAGACCACTATAAAGAGATGACGGCCGTTCACATGCGGGACCTGTTCGCCGCTGACCCGGCGCGTTTTAGCCGATTCTCTTTACGCTTTGGCGATATTCTATTCGACTATTCCAAGAACCGCATCACGGAAGAAACGATGGTCCATCTGCTGGCCCTGGCCGAGCAGTCCGGCCTGGCCGAGCGCATCGAGGCGATGTTTAGCGGCGACAAAATCAACAACACCGAAGGACGCGCTGTGCTGCACGTGGCTCTGCGCAACCGCGCCAATCGACCGATTCTGGTGGATGGCGAGAACGTGATGCCCGAGGTGAACCGCGTGTTGGATAAAATGAAGCGGTTTAGCGAAGCGGTGCGCAACGGCGTGTGGCGCGGTTACACCGGCCTGCCCATCACCGACGTGGTGAACATCGGCATTGGCGGCTCAGACCTGGGACCGAAAATGGTCGTGGAGGCGCTGACGCCGTACACGCGGCGCGATTTGCGCGCTCATTTTGTCTCCAACGTCGACGGCACAGACATTGCCGAGACCTTAAAGAAAGTGCAGCCGGAAACGACGCTGTTCCTCATCGCTTCCAAAACGTTTACCACGCAGGAAACGATGGCCAATGCGCATACGGCGCGGGAGTGGTTTTTGCAGGCGGCGGGCGAGGAAACGGCCGTGGCCAAACATTTCGCTGCCCTCTCCACCAACGAAGAAGGCGTGGTCGCCTTCGGCATCGACCGCGACAACATGTTCGAGTTCTGGGATTGGGTTGGCGGGCGCTACTCCCTCTGGTCGGCGATTGGGCTGTCGATTGCCCTGGCCGTGGGCTTCGACAACTTCGAGGCCCTGCTTACCGGGGCCCACAAAGTAGACGAATATTTCCGCGCGACGCCGTTTGCCCAAAACATTCCGGTGATCATGGCTTTGCTGGGCGTCTGGTATAACAACTTCTTCGGCGCGCAGTCGCACGTAATTCTGCCTTACGACCAGTACATGAAGTATTTCCCCATGTACTTTCAGCAGGGCGACATGGAATCCAACGGCAAAAGCGTTACCCGTCAGGGCCAGCCAGTCGATTACTCCACCGGCCCGGTGATTTGGGGCCAGCCGGGGACCAACGGCCAGCATGCGTTCTACCAGCTCATTCACCAGGGGACCAAGCTCATTCCCTGCGACTTTTTGGCCCCGGCGCAAAGCCAAAACCCGGTGGGCCAGCATCATACGCTGCTGCTGTCTAACTTTTTTGCCCAGCCGGAAGCGCTGATGAAGGGCAAAACGGCCGTTGAAGTGCGCGCAGAGCTCTCTGGCAGTGGCTTGAGCGAGGAGCAGTTAGCGGTTTTGGTCGCGGCCAAGACGTTTACCGGCAATCGGCCGTCGAACGCCTTCCTTTTTAAAAAGCTCACGCCGGAGACGTTAGGTTCGTTGATTGCTTTGTACGAACACAAGATTTTTACCCAGGGCGTCATCTGGGACATTAACTCGTTTGACCAGATGGGGGTGGAGCTGGGCAAGGTGCTGGCCAAGGCCATTTTGCCGGAACTGCGCGGCGACGCCGCAGTGACGTCGCACGATTCTTCAACAAATGGGTTGATCAATACTTACAAAGAGTTGCGTTGAGGGTTGCCTAAGATTGGTCCACTCTTGGAGATTGCACTAATCCAGGAACGGCCGTGAAATCCTGACACAGGTTGTCAGGATTTCTTTTTATGATGGGGAATGTTCAGAGTAGGGTAACGGCCGTGTCCCATTTATGGTATAATGGCCTTGTTGCTAGAACAGATGTTCATAAAGAGAAGGAGTTGGTTGGTTCGTTGCCGGCCAACCAACAAACCAACTAACTAACAAACTAACCAACCTCAACAAACGGATTACAAACCTATGGAACCTGATTCCCTATTCATTCGTGGCGCGCAGCAGCACAATTTGAAGCACATTGACGTGCGCATTCCGCGCAATAAACTGGTCGTATTGACCGGCGTCAGCGGCAGCGGCAAATCCTCGCTGGCCTTCGACACCATCTACGCCGAAGGGCAGCGCCGCTACGTGGAGAGCCTCTCCGCGTATGCCCGCCAGTTCCTCGGCCAGATGGAAAAACCGAAGGTCGATCACATCAGCGGCCTCAGTCCGGCGATTGCTATTGAGCAAAAAGCGGTGAGTAAGAATCCACGCTCGACGGTGGGCACGGTGACGGAGGTGATGGATTATTTGCGCGTGTTGTATGCGCGCATCGGCACGCCCCACTGCCCGCAGTGCGGCCGCGTGGTGCAGCCGCAAACGCCGCAGATGATTGCCGACCAGTTGGCGGCGCTGCCGGGCGGCACACGCTTCCAACTGTTGGCCCCCATTGCCCGCAACCGCAAGGGGACGCACGTGGAGGCGCTGAAACAGGCGCGGCAAGATGGGTATGTGCGCGCCCGCGTGAACGGCGAGATGATTGATCTGGCGGGGACGCTGCCGAAGCTGGACAAGAAGGCGAAACACACCGTGGAACTGGTGATTGACCGGCTGCAAACGCCGTTGGCGGCGGATGACTCGTTTTTGCCGCGGTTGGTGGACTCGGTGGAGACGACGCTGCGGGCGGGGGAGGGGCTGCTGATTGCCGATTTGGGCGACGAAGAGCTGTTGTTGAGCGAGCACAACGCTTGTCCGCACTGCGGCGTCAGTTTTCCGGAGTTGTCGCCGCAGTTGTTTAGCTTTAATTCGCCGCTGGGCATGTGCCCGGACTGCCAGGGCATTGGCACGCAGATGCAGGTGGACCCGGACCTCATCGTGGAGGATGAGACGCTGTCGATCATGGATGGGGCGCTGCGCTGGTATGGCAACGTGGGCAAGAAGAAGAACCGCTGGCAGACCAACCAGTTGGAATCGATTGCCGAGCATTATGGCGTGTCGCTGAATACGCCCTGGCAGGAGCTGCCGCAAACTTTTCGTGACGCGATGCTGTATGGCTCCGGCGAGGAGTTGATTCACTTTAAATATGAAGCGGAGACGGAGAATGGATCGTGGTCGGGGGAGTCGCAACGGCCGTTAAAAGGCATCATCTACCACGTCAACCGGCTGTTCCGCCAGACCAAGTCGGAGTATACGCGCAAGTTTTACGCCAGCTTTATGAGCCAACGGCCGTGTCCGACCTGCCAGGGCACCCGCCTGCGCCCCGAAGCGCGCGCCGTCACCGTTGGCGGCGAGACCATTACCGACGTGGGGCAGATGGCGATTGACGAAGCGTATGAGTGGGTGGTGGGCCTGGGCAAATTGAAGACAAAGGGAGACTGGCGACTGGAGACTGGAACAAACGGCCATTCTGCCCAGTCTTCACTCTCTAGTCTCCAGTCTCTTAACGCTGAGCAGTTCGAGATTGCTGAGGAAGTGCTGAAGGAAATCCGCGACCGGCTGCAATTTATGCTGAATGTAGGGCTGCATTACCTCACGCTGGACCGCTCCGCGCCATCGCTGTCGGGCGGGGAGGGGCAGCGCATCCGCCTGGCGAGCCAGATTGGCTGCGGGCTGGTGGGCGTGCTGTATATCCTCGACGAGCCGTCGATTGGGCTGCACGCGCGGGATAATCGGGCGTTGATTGAGACGCTGCACCAACTGCGCGACATGGGCAACACGGTTTTGGTGGTGGAGCATGATGAAGAGACGATGCGCGAGTCGGATTGGCTGATTGACCTGGGGCCGGGTGCGGGGGTGAAGGGCGGCGAGGTGATGGCCGCCGGTACGCCGGCCGAGGTGATGGCTGATGTGGACTCTTTGACCGGGCGGTATTTGTCGGGGGACCTGGCGGTGACGGCGCCGAACGGCCGTTCCCGGCGCATTCCCACCAACGGCAGCATCGAGCTGCTCGGCGCGCGCCTGCACAACCTGCGGAACGTTGATGCCCGCTTCCCGCTGGGCACGATGATCTGCGTGACCGGCGTTTCCGGCAGCGGCAAGAGCAGTTTGGTGTCGGAGACGTTGGAGCCGGCGTTGGCCCGCGCCTTGAACAACGCGCAGACCACGCCGGGACCGTATGCGCGGCTGTCCGGGCTGGAGCACCTGGACAAAGTGATTAACATCACCCAGGACCCCATTGGGCGCACGCCGCGGTCTAATCCGGCGACCTATGTGAAGCTGTTTGACGAGATTCGCAAGGTGTTTGCGGCCACACCGGAGGCCAAACTGCGCGGTTACAAGTCGGGGCGCTTTAGTTTTAACGTGAAGGGCGGGCGCTGCGAGGCGTGCCAGGGGTATGGTCTGCGTAAAGTGGAGATGCACTTCCTGGCCGACGTCTGGGTGACGTGCCGCGAGTGTCATGGGGCGCGTTATAACCGGGAAACGCTGGCCGTCACCTTCAAGGGCAAGAACATTGCCGAGGTGTTGGATATGGACGTGCAGGAAGCGCTGGATTTGTTCGCCAACCATCCGAAGATCAGCCGCATGTTGCAGACGCTGCATGACGTGGGACTGGATTACATCAAGCTGGGGCAGAGCGCGCTGACGTTGAGCGGCGGCGAGGCGCAGCGCATTAAGCTGGCCAAGGAATTGAGCCGCGTGGCCACCGGCCGCACGGTGTATATCCTCGATGAGCCGACGACGGGCTTGCACTTTGCCGACATTCAGAAGCTGTTGGACGTGCTGCACCGGCTGGTGGACGCGGGCAATACGGTGGTGGTGATTGAGCATAATCTGGACGTGATTAAGACGGCCGATTACTTGATCGACCTGGGCCCGGAAGGGGGCGATGGCGGCGGGCAGATCATTGCTCAGGGCACGCCGGAGCAGGTGGCGCAGGTAGAGGCGAGTTATACGGGGCAGTTTTTGCGGACGGTGTTGGCGGAAACGGCCGTGCCTGTGGTGTATTAGAGACTGGAGACTCAGTAGATCAAAAAACCATCCATTGATCCATAGATTTCACAGATGGCACAGATTTTTTTCTGGTTCAATCTGTGAAATCCGTGAAATCTGTGGCTTAATTTTTTAATCTACTAAGACTGGGGACTGGGTGGGTCGCTGCGTTTTGCATTGAGACCCGAAGGGTTTAGCAAACCCTTCGGGTCTTTTGTTTCTTAAAGGTTAAGGGCCATGACAGTTTTGCACGGTTAAATGTGATTTTTGCACGGTTAAATGACATTTTTGCATGGTTAAATGTC
>ERZ795053.5382-NODE-5382-length-13250-cov-9.602046_pt1 | contig 13250 bp, 12 predicted proteins | sample MGYA00375137_ERZ795053 | MGnify/ENA primary metagenome ERZ795053 (study PRJEB30182, sample SAMN05720284) | activated sludge metagenome | isolation source: Anaerobic digester | place: Hong Kong | collected 2014-12-17 ... | reverse complement strand
AAACAGCCGATCAAATCGGCTGTTTCGACAATCAGGGCGTTTTTATCAGCGAAGTTTCCGCGGTACAGGAGATTAAGAGCGACGAAAACGACTGGATCGAGCTGCATAACGGCGGCTCGGCGGAGGTCGACCTCACGGGCTGGACCATCAGCGATGACCCGGACGAACCCGCGAAATACACGATTTCGGGCAAAACGATCGAGGCGGGCGGTTATCTCGTGATCGAATGCACGTCCCACGAGACGCGGCAGACGAGCGAAACCGCGCCGTTCGGCATCGCACCCGCCGGCGAAACCATTGTGCTGTATAACGCAGAAGGCGAGCTTGTGGATTCGTTTGAAACCGGTGCGCTGGCTTACGGCGTTTCCAGCGGACGAATCGAGTCCGACCCATACACCGCGCGCGTATTTTTTCAGGAGGAAACAAAAGGAGAACCGAACGACACGGAAATCGCCGTCGGGATTTCACCGCAGCCCGTGTTTTCAGACACGCAGCTGTATCACAGCGACGCGTTCAGCGTGACCATCACCTGTTCCAACGAAAACGCAGTGATTTATTATACGACCGACGGGGACGAGCCGGACGAAAGTTCGAAAGTTTACAGCGGGCCGGTCGCCGTTTCGGACAACACGCCGCTGCGCGCCGTCGCGATCGTGCCCGGTATGCGCGTGAGCGAAATAACGACTGCAACGTATCTTTTCGAGGAGCCGCATACGGTGCCCGTGGTCTGCATCACCGGCAACGCAAAACGCATCCGCGAGGTGCTCAGCGTTGACAACAAGGCCGACAAAGTCGAACGGTACGCCTATATTTCCTATTACGAGACCGACGGAAAGCTCGGCACGTCGTTCCCGGCGGGCATCAAGCCAAAGGGCGCGGGGACGCTCGTTTACGGCCAGAAATCGCTGAGCATCAACCTGCGCGCGGGCTACGGCCAGAGCAGCGTGACCTATCCCTTCTGGACGGATTATGAATATGACACGTTCGCGTCTCTGGTCGTGCGCAACGGCGGGCAGGACTGGAGCGAAGCGCGCATACGGGATTCTTTTACGTCCCGCCTGGTGGAAGGGATGTATCTCGACAACTCCGCAACCAGGCCCGTCGTCGTGTATATCAACGGGGAGTACAACGGGCTGTATGACCTCAACGAGGACCAGAACGCGGAGTATCTCGTCACGCACTACGGAATAGACGGCGACACGGTGGAGTACATCCGCCGCAACAGCGCCGTAATCAAGGGCAGCAACAAGGATTTCAAGCGCGTGCGCTCATACGCCGAGAGTACAAACCTCAGCGACGACGAAAAGTTTGAGGAATTCAGCCAGTGGATCGACGTGGAGTATTTTACGGACTACTTCATCGCGCAGACCTACATCTGCAACTCCGACATGTTCAACCAGAAATACTGGCACACAACGGATTCTTCGGTGAAATGGCGGCCGGTGTTCTACGACCTCGATTTTGCGTTCAAAAGCGCCACGCGCACGATGATCGGCCAGTATTTCAACGCCGACGGCGTACCCTCCGCAGACGGCTCTCTGACGTATTTCGAAATCTATATCGGACTCAAGCAAAACGCGGCCTGGCGCGAATACTGCGTCGAGCGGTATGTGGAGGTCGTCGAAACCTATTTCAACAGCGAGCGGGCGACCGCTCTGCTGGATGAAATGGCGGCGGCGCTGCGGCCGGAGATGCCGCGCCAGATTGCAAAGTGGAACCGTCCGTATTCGATGAGCCAGTGGGAGGAATCCATCGCGAGCCTTCGCTCCATCGTGGAGCGCAGGCCGGAGTATGCGCTTGAGAATATGCGCAAATACTTCGGCCTTTCCGAGGAAGAACTCAACGAACTGATTGCAAAATATTCCACGGCCAACTCCGGTGGTTAACGAAAATGACGCAATGCCGCGCATCGACTGCGCGGCATTTTTGCGCCCGGCAAGCGAAACTGCGGCAGTTGTGACCAAACCATGAAACAATTCTGCCGGCGGGCGGCGTTCATTTACAGAGGTGCGCTTTCATGCTAAAATAACATGAGATTATATGAGTTGGTGAACGCATGCGAATTCTGGGAATCGACCCCGGTTACGCCATCCTTGGCTATGGGGTTGTAGACGCCGAGGGAACGAAGCTTACCCCCGTCGATTACGGCGTAATCGAAACCACGCCGGACGAAGCGCTTCCGGAGCGGCTCTGCAGGCTCTATGACGGCGTGTGCGCGCTGATTGAGAAGTTTCACCCCGACCATGCGGTGTTTGAGGAACTGTTTTTTTATCGCAACACGACGACCGCGTTCGCCGTCGGCGCGGGGCGCGGCGTGGCCATCCTTGCCGCGCAGCAGGCGGGCCTGCCGCTCTACGAATACACGCCCATGCAGATCAAGCTTGCCGTCACCGGCAACGGGCATGCGGACAAGCGCGCCGTCCAGCAGATGGTCAAGCTGCTGCTTTCGCTCAAAAAGGAACCAAAGCCGGACGATGCGGCGGACGCGCTCGCCGCGGCGATCAGCCACGGCTGCACCATCGGCCCCGCGGCGGAGGAATACCGCATCCGCTAGAAGCGGCGGCGGAACACGGAGGAAACGATTTGTACGCTTTCATCAGCGGCATTGTGGAAGAACTGCAGGCCGACCGTGCCGTGGTTGAAACGGGCGGCGTCGGCTACGAACTGTTTTGCAGCGCCATGACCCTCAAGCGCCTTTCCGAGGGGAAAGCTGCGCGGTTGTATGCGCACCTGCATCTGGCCGACGGCGTGATGGCGCTTTACGGTTTTTTCGATAAGGACGAAAAGGAAATGTTCCGGCGGCTGCTTTCGGTCACGCGCGTTGGACCCAAGCTTGCGCTGTCCGTGCTCTCGGTGCTCACGCCCGGCGACGTGGCCGGCGCGATTGTGACCAACAACGCCGCCGCGTTCGACCGCGTGCCCGGCATGGGCCGCAAAACCGCACAGCGCGTGCTGCTGGAACTCAAGGAGCGCGTTGCGCCCGCGGAGATGCTCTCCGGCGGGGTCGGCGACGACCGGCCGGACATCCGCGCCGAGGCGGTCGCGGCGCTCGTGTCGCTCGGCTACGACGGACTGGCGGCAGGCAAGGCCGTGTCCGGCGTCAAGGAGGCGGACAGCGTCGAAGCACTGATTACCGCCGCGTTGCGCATGCTTGCAAAATAAGGGAAGATTTACATCAATCGGAGATAAGGAACGCGAATGGACGATCGACTCATCAGCTCCTCGATGCGCGAGGACGAAGCCAAAACGGAATATTCGCTCCGCCCGCATTTTCTGGACGAATACATCGGCCAGCATGCGGTCAAAGAGCATATGCGCATCTATATTGAGGCGGCAAAGAAACGCGGCGAGTCGCTCGATCATGCGCTCTTTTACGGACCGCCGGGACTAGGCAAAACCACGCTGGCGGGGATCGTTGCAAACGAAATGGGGGTTTCGCTCCGGGTCACGAGCGGGCCTGCCATCACGCACGCAGGCGACCTTGCGGCGCTGCTTACGAACCTTGCGCCGGGGGACGTGCTCTTTATCGACGAGATTCACCGCCTGAACGCGAATGTCGAAGAAGTGCTCTATCCGGCGATGGAGGATTTCGCGCTGGACATCATCATCGGCAAAGGACCGTCCGCACGGAGCATCCGCCTCGATCTGCCGCGCTTTACGCTGATTGGCGCGACTACGCGGATGGGGCTTTTAACGTCGCCGCTGCGCGACCGATTCGGCATCAAAGAGCAGCTCGCCATGTACGACGACGAGTCGCTCAAGGAGATCATTCTGCGCAGCGCGGACATCCTCGGCATTGAGATCGACGAGGAGGGCGCAATCGAGATCGGCTCGCGCGCGCGCGGAACGCCGCGCGTGGCCAACCGTCTGCTCCGCCGGGTGCGCGACTACGCGCAGGTGCGTATGGACGGCGGCATCGATATCGCCGCGGCACGAGAAGGGCTGGACATGCTCGGCGTGGACGAGCTGGGACTCGATGAGGTGGACCGCAAGGTGCTTGAGACCATGATTGCAAAGTTTGGCGGGCGCGCGGTCGGGCTGGACACCATCGCCGCGGCGACCGGCGAGGACGCAACGACGATTGAGGACGTGTACGAGCCGTATTTGCTCCGGCTCGGGTTTATTGCGCGGACGCCGCGCGGGCGCATCGTTATGCCCGCGGGATACGCGCACATGGGATACCCTGCGCAGACGCAGCAGCTGAAACTGGAGGTTGATGAATCATGAAACGCCAAGAAATGCAGCAACTCCTGGAAGAACGCATCCAGCGCATCACGCTGCTGGAAACGCGCATCGACACGATGGAGCAGCTCATCGACGGGTACCGCAGGCGCGAACAGGCGATTATCGACACCCTGCGCTCGTCGCAGGAATCCGCCGAAAAAACGAAAGCGGACGCGCTCAGACGCGCGGAGGAAGCCGTTTCGCAGGCGGAGCAGCGCGCCGAACAGGCGCTCGCCTCCGCCGAGGCCGAGGCTGCGGCGATTCGTGCGGCCGCGCAGGAAAAGGCGGACGCTTTGCTAACCGCCGCAAAGGAAGAAAGCGCAAGGCTGCAGGCGGAAGCCGCGGTGGCCATGCGCGCGCACGAAGAAGCGCTTGCTTCCTATAACGCGCTTTTGCAGCGTTCCGCGGGGCAGGCACAGGAGTCCGCCGCACAGTTCGCGGCGTTCATGGCCGGGCAGCGGATTGAACCCCCGGCCGCCATGCAGGATTTGCCTGATCCGGAAGGGGACCCCGCGCAGTTGATGCGCAATATTTACCGGCTGCAGAACCGGCCGATTCCGGAGGCGGCGGAGACGGACGCGCCGGTTGAACCCGGTCATCAGTCGCAGGCGGAAGCATGGCAGGAAGCGGCGCAGCCGTCTGCAGAGACGGAAGCGGAAACGCCTGCGCCGGAACCGAAGGCGGAAGTGCAGCGCGCGTTTGAAAGCATGTTTACCGGTGGGGACGATGCGGCGAAAGCGTCGCCGGAACCGTATTCAGGCGAAGCCTGGGCAAGCGAGGAACACAAGAGCGACGGCGAACCGCAGGCGGAGTTTGCGCAGTCGTTCGACGCCGCATTTGAAAGCTCGGACTTTGCCCTGACGCCGGACGCGGAGTGCGCAAAACCGGAGGCCGGCGCGCAGGAAATCGCGGAGACGGAAGAGCGGACGGTGGAAGAGGAGACCGGCCTGGCGTTCGACGAACTGTTTCCGCCGGAAGAAGCGGGGACGGAAGCCGAGGAAAACGCAAAGCTGGCCGCGGCGTTTGAAGCGGCGGCAGCCGACGAAGCGCCGGAATGGGAGCCGGAAGGCGGAGCCGAGGCGTCGAACGCGGCGGAACCCGAAGCACCGGAAGACGGAACGAACGGCGACGATGTTTCGCTGGACGATCTGCTGGACGAGATTATCAACGCGGGCGAATAGCGCGACACTGCGCGCGCCCGCTTTCTGGAGGGCAGCATGGATTGGAAATCGATCGATAAGCGACAGCTGATCACCATACTTTCCTGTTTTGTCGGGACGTTTCTGGTGACCGCGCTGTTTCGGGTGGACATGCCGTTTACCTACACGCTGGGAAGTCAGCAGGTGAGCGCGGGCGTGTATGCAACGCTCGGCGACGCATGCATTTATGTTTCGGTGCTGATGCTTGGCGCGCCGTGGGGCGTGATTGTTTCCGCGCTCGGCGCGGCGCTGGCCGACCTTGTCGTCGGCAGCAAGCTCTTTATCATCGGCAGCCTGATTATCAAGTCCGCAATGGCTTTGTTTGTCGCGGCGTTTGCGCTGAAATGCGACGACTGGAAAAAGTGCCTTGTCGTTGCGGGCATGACGGAAGCGATCATGGTGCTGGGATATTTTGTCTACGATCTGCTGATCGTGCGTGAATTTGTGGTTGCCGGGCTCGCGTTTTTAACCGATCTTGCGCAGGGCGTGGTCTGCGGGGCGGCGGGCGCGGTGATTCTGCGCTATATGCCCGTCATGGAGCCGGAGAAGATGCTGCAGGTGCGCCGCGCGCCGCAGGAGAGGGAAGAATGATTTTAACCGTGCTGGGCCGTTTCGGCCCGTATCCGCGTCCGAATGGAGCCTGCTCGGGCTATCTGATCGAGGACGGCGAAACGCACGTGCTGATCGACTGCGGCGCGGGCGTGTTTGCGCGGCTGGCCGAGTATCTGCCCGCGCAGACGCTGGATGCGGTCGTGCTTTCGCATCTGCATTTCGACCACTGCTCGGATTTGCTGGTGATGCGCTATGCGCTCGACCAGCAGACGCCCGCCGCGGACGGGCAAAAACGGCGCGTACCGATGTATGCGCCGAAGGAGCCGCACCATATATTGGAATTTTTGACGGACGGCGCGCTGTTCGACGTAACGCAGGTCGGCGGCGGGGACGAAATACAAATCGGCTCGCTGACGTTCGCATTTTCGCCGATGGCGCATCCGGTGCCGACCAACGGCATGCGTATCACCGGATCGGACGGGCATTCGCTCTTTTACACCGGCGACACAAAACCGTTTTCCGGCCTTGCGGACACCGTCCGCGGCGCGGACGCGCTGCTGGCGGACACCTGCTTCGTGGACGAGTCCCAAACCGGGCCGCATATGAACGTGAAGCAGGCCTCTGCGCTGGCGCGGGAGGCAAACGTCAAAACGCTGTACTGCACGCATCTCTGGGGAAAAGAGGACACGGAGGAAGCGCTGAAAAAAGGGATTGACTTTCCATCCGCTTTTGTGGTACAAGAACGTGGGCGATACCGTATTTAACCGGCATAAAGAGCCGCAGAAACAGGCAAACGTATAGTTTACAAACAACACGGAGGAATAATAAGATGGCAAAAAAGACCGTTCAGGACGTAGACGTAAACGGTAAAAAAGTACTCGTGCGCGTGGACTTCAACGTTCCGCTCAGCGAGGACGGCAAAGTCAGCGACGACAAGCGTATCGTCGCCGCGCTGCCGACGATCAAGTATCTGCTTGAGCATCACGCAAAAGTGATCCTCTGCTCGCATCTCGGCCGCCCGAAAGGTAAGGTCGTCCCGAAGCTTTCGCTTGCGCCGGTGGCGCAGCGGCTCAGCGAACTTCTGCCGGACGTGCGGATCTGGATGGCGGAAGACTCGGTCGGCGAATCGGCCAAGACTGCCGTTGCGGACATGAAGGAAGGCGAGATCGTCGTCCTGGAGAACCTCCGCTTCCATCCGGAAGAGGAAGCCAACGACCCGGCGTTTGCAAAAGAGCTTGCGAGCCTTGCGGAACTCTATGTTTCCGACGCGTTCGGCACCGTCCACCGCGCGCATGCGTCCACGGCGGGCGTCGCGGCGTATCTGCCCGCGGTCGCAGGCTTTTTAATCGGCAAGGAACTCGGCGTGATGGGCAAGGCGCTTGAGGACCCGGAGCGTCCGTTCGTCGCCATCCTCGGCGGCGCGAAGGTCGCCGACAAAATCGGCGTCATCAAAAACCTGCTTGAAAAATGCGATTCGCTGATCATCGGCGGCGGCATGGCGTATACGTTCTTCAAGGCGATGGGCTATGAAATCGGCTCGTCCCTGCTGGATGCGGACAGCATCGGCCTGGCCAAGGACCTTATGGCGGAAGCGAAGAAAAAGGGCGTAGAACTGCTGCTGCCCGTCGACACCGTCGTTGCGACCGAGTTCAAGGCGGACGCCGAACACAAAATTGTTGATTCGGACAAGATTCCCGCGGACTGGATGGGACTCGACATCGGACCCAAGAGTGTCGCGCTCTTCACGAAAGCGATCGTGGCGGCAAAGACCGTGATCTGGAACGGGCCGATGGGCGTGTTTGAAATGCCCGCGTTCGCCGAGGGCACCAAGGGTGTTGCGGCCGCCTGCGCGGAATGCAAAGGCACGACGATCATCGGCGGCGGCGACTCCGCTTCCGCGGTCAAGAAACTCGGCTATGCCGACAAGATGACGCATATTTCAACGGGCGGCGGCGCGTCGCTGGAATTCCTTGAAGGCAAGGAACTGCCCGGCGTGGCCGTTCTGAACGACAAATAAGGGACAATTTAACACTGCGACCGCCTGACAGCCGCTCGATTTTGATCCTGCGGCTGTTTGGTGGGTTGAGCCTGAGAAGAAACACATGAAAGGAATGTTAATACAATGAGAAAACCGATCATCGCCGGAAACTGGAAGATGAATATGACGCCCGCCGAGGCGGAACAGCTTGTGGCCGAACTGATCCCGCTGGTCAAGGACGCGGCATGCGACGTGGTGGTCTGCCCGCCGTATGTGGACCTCGGCGTGGTGGCGAAGCTGCTCGTCGGCACCAACATCAAACTCGGTGCGCAAAGCATCCACTGGGCGCCGAAGGGCGCGTTCACGGGCGAAATCAGCGCGGACATGCTGCTGGCCATGGGAGTAAGCTACGCCATCGTCGGCCACAGCGAGCGCAGGCAGTATTTCGGTGAGACCGACGAAACGGTCAACAAGCGCGCCAGGGCCGCTCTGGAAGCGAACATTACGCCGATCATCTGCGTGGGCGAGACGCTCGAGCAGCGCGAAAAGGGTGTGACCGACGCGATCGTGAGCAAGCAGACGACCGCCGCGCTGGCCGGGTTTGAACCGGAAGAAGCGGTGAAAGTCGTGATTGCGTACGAGCCCATCTGGGCGATCGGCACCGGCAAGACCGCGACCTCCGAGGACGCGAACGCCACCATCAAGATTATCCGCGACGCCATCGCCAGCGTTTACGGCGCGAAGATCGCCGAAGAAGTGCGCATCCAGTACGGCGGCAGCATGAAACCCAAAAACGCGAAGGAACTCATGGCCATGCCGGAAATCGACGGCGGCCTGATCGGCGGCGCGAGCCTCAAGAGCGAAGATTTTGCCAAGGTGGTCCACTTTGAATGACGAAACCGATTACCGCATTGATCATACTGGACGGCTTCGGCTGTTCCAAGGACAAACACTTTAACGCAATCGCCGCCGACGGCGCGGTGAACGTGACGCGCCTTTGGAACGAATATCCGCATACGACGATTGCCGCGAGCGGTATGGACGTCGGCCTGCCGGACGGGCAGATGGGCAACTCCGAAGTCGGGCATCTGAACATAGGCGCCGGCCGGATCGTGTATCAGGAGTTCACGCGGGTTTCAAAGTCCATCAGGGACGGGGATTTCTTTGAGAACCCCGCGTTCCTCGGTGCGATTGAAAACTGCAAAAAGAACGGTTCCGCGCTGCACCTGATGGGACTTTTGTCCGACGGCGGCGTGCACAGCCACAATACGCATCTCTACGCGCTCATCCGCCTTGCGAAGGAAAGCGGGCTGGAAAAGGTGTTCGTCCATTGCTTTATGGACGGGCGGGACGTGCCGCCGAGCAGCGGCAAAGGCTATGTGGAACAGCTGGACGCGGAACTGAAAAAGATCGGCTGCGGAAAGATTGCGACCGTCATGGGCCGCTACTACGCCATGGACCGCGACAACCGCTTTGAGCGCGTTGAGAAGGCCTACGCCGCGCTGGTGTACGGCGAAGGCGAAACGGCTTCCAGCGGCGAACAGGCCATGCAGCAAAGCTACGACAAGGGCGCAACGGACGAATTCGTCCTGCCGACGGTCGTGCTCCAAAACGGCCAGCCCACCGCGACGATTTCCGCGGACGACAGCGTGATTTTCTTCAACTTCCGGCCGGACCGCGCGCGCGAAATCACGCGCAGCCTGGTGTTTGAAGACTTCGACGGATTCCCGCGCAAAAAAGGGTATTTCCCGCTCTACTACGTCTGTATGACGCAGTATGACAAGACCTTCGGCGAGCGGGTGCACGTTGCCTATAAGCCGGTATCGCTGGACAACACGCTCGGCGCCTATCTGGCAAGCAAGGGCAAAACGCAGCTGCGCATTGCCGAAACGGAGAAATACGCGCATGTGACGTTCTTCTTCAACGGCGGTGTGGAAGCGCCGAACCCCGGAGAAGACCGCTGCCTGATCCCCTCGCCCAAGGTGGCGACCTATGACCTCAAGCCGGAAATGAGCGCATACGAGGTTGCCGACGAGGCCGTGAAACGCATCGAGAGCGGCAAATACGACGTGATGATCCTCAACTTTGCCAACCCGGACATGGTGGGGCACACGGGCGTGATGGAGGCGGCGACCGCCGCCGTACACGCCGTGGACACGTGCGTTGAAAAGGTAGTCGAGGCCATCCTGAAAACAGGCGGCCGCTGCATCATTACGGCCGACCACGGCAACTGCGAAAAGATGTGGGACGAGTCGGCGGACGCGCCGTTTACCGCGCATACGACGAACCCCGTTTTGTGCATTCTGGTCGACAACGAGCGCAAAACGGCGCAGCTGCGCGACGGCGGAAGGCTGAGCGATCTTGCGCCGACGCTGCTGGAGCTGCTTGGGCTTCCCGTGCCGGAGCAGATGAGCGGAAAAACGCTGATCACCGGCTGAAAATCGGCGTATTTTGCTTGCAAACGTGGTTTGCCTATGGTATAATCACAACTCGTGAGCACGGGGTGCGATCGATATATTTTCCGCAGAGAAACGCGGCGATATATTGGGTTGTTATGTCTTTGCAGTTTTTGTAGGGGACGTGCTCATCTTTTAGAATCGAATCTCGGACGGGCGCTGTTCGCCCGCCGAAGATTGCAATTGGAGGAAAGATCAAATGGAAATCGCGGCGACCATTATCCAGATCGCACTCGTGGTTATTTCAGTGCTGCTCGTCGTAGTCGTGCTGGTTCAGAAAACGAAAAGCTCCGGCATGGGCGCTGCGTTCGGCGGAGAAACAACGTCTTTCACCACCAAAGGCAAAGCGGCGAGCCGCGAAGCAAAACTGCAGAAACTGACGATCATCCTTGCAGTCACCGTCGGTGTACTCGCGCTTGTGCTGACGATCTTCCAATAAAGGAATGATCGGCTGAACGAAAAAGCAGGCGGCGCGCCCGGCAGGGCGCACCGCTTTTTCTTGCATCGAAGCACGGGCGCATATGGACCCGGAACAAAAATGAGCCGTATAAAACGTGCCGGATACGTTTGACTTGGGAACACAGAACCAGTATGATTGGCAAAGAATATATAATTTTGCCGTAACGAAAGGAAGAGGGCGAGCGGAATGCCTGTGAAAAAAGGCACAAAACCGATTGCGCAGAATAAAAAAGCGCGGCACGATTATTTTATCGAAGATACGCTCGAGTGCGGGATTGAACTGTTTGGCACCGAGGTAAAGTCGCTTCGAAAGGGTGCGTGCAACCTGAAAGACAGCTATGCGCAGGTGAAAAACGGCGAACTGTTTATTGTCGGCCTGCACATCAGCCCCTATGAGAAGGGCAATATCTTCAATCGAGACCCGTTTCGTACGCGCAGGCTGCTGGCGCACAAAAGCGAGATCAAGCGTCTGGCCGCCCGCTCGCAGCAGGACGGGATGAGCCTGATTCCGCTTTCGCTCTATCTGCGGGACGGACGGGTGAAGCTGGAACTTGCGACCGCGAAGGGTAAGAAACTATACGACAAGCGCCATACGATCGCCGCGCGGGACGCGGGGCGCGAGATGGAACGGCGCATGAAGGAGGACCGGACATGAGAAAGCTGCCCTTTACAAAGGAGCAACTCGAAGAAATTGCAAAAAAGTACCCGACGCCGTTTCATATCTATGATGAAGCGGGGATTCGCGCCAACGTCAAACGCCTGCAGGAAGCGTTTTCGTGGAACGAGGGGTTCAAGGAATATTTCGCGGTCAAAGCGCTGCCGAATCCGGTCATACTCAAACTGCTGCACGACTTAGGCTGCGGCATGGACTGTTCGTCTCTGACCGAGCTGATGCTTTCGCGCGCGGTGGGAATCACCGGAAGCGACATCATGTTTTCTTCCAACGACACACCCGCGGAAGAGTTCCGGCTGGCGCGCGAGATGGACGTGCTGATCAACCTCGACGACATTACGCATATTCCGTTTCTTGCGGAGAACGGCGGAATTCCCGAGACAATCAGCTGCCGGCTTAACCCCGGCGGCGAATTCATGCTGGGCAACACCATTATGGGCAACCCCGGCGAAGCAAAGTACGGATTCACGCGCAGGCAGATGACGGAGGGTTACCGTATGCTGCTGAAGGCCGGCGCAAAGCGTTTCGGCATCCACGCCTTCCTGGCCAGCAACACCACGGACGACGATTATTACCCCACGCTGGCGAAGAAACTCTTTAAAACGGTCGTCGAACTGCACGAGGAAACCGGCGCGGAGATCGCGTTTGTCAATCTTTCCGGCGGGATCGGGATTCCGTATAAACCCTGCGAGCGGGAAACGGACGTTCGCTACATCGGCGCCGAAGTGCGCCGCGAATACGAGCGGATCATCCGGCCGACCGGCATGAACGTGAAAATCTTTACCGAGCTCGGGCGCTACATCACCGGCCCGTTCGGGTATCTCGTGACGCGCGCGATCCACAAGAAGGAAACGTATAAAAATTATATCGGCGTGGACGCCTGCGCCTGCAACCTCATGCGGCCCGCAATGTACGGCGCGTATCATCATATTACCGTCATGGGCAAGGAGGATGCGCCGCAGACGAACGTTTACGACGTGGTCGGCGCGCTCTGCGAAAACAACGACAAGTTCGCAATCGACCGTCCGCTGCCCAAAATTGAGACGGGCGATTTGCTGGCGATCCACGACACGGGCGCGCACGGGTTTTCCATGGGTTACAACTACAACGGCAAGCTCAGGAGCGCCGAAGTGCTGCTCAGGCCCGACGGCGCGGCGGAACTGATCCGGCGCGCGGAAACGCCCGCGGACTATTTTGCAACGCTGGATTTCCTGCATCTGCCGCTGTAGAAAAAGCGGTTTAAAGATCGTATCGGCGGTGTGAAAAAAGCGCAACAAATCAACCGATCGCTTGACGGGCAATCGCCGGGCGATTACAATAAGTTTGCATGCGGAGAGTGCCGCGTGCTCCATGGGGGCGAATCCGGTTTCGACGGGGATCGCCGAGGTTGGATAAGCGAGCCGAAGACCCGTGCTTCGTTAAAAATGGGAACAGTATTAAAGTAACTGACAACCACAATACTTTAGCCGTCGCTGCGTAAAGCACGCGACCGTTCGCCCGCGAAAACCTACTGTTGCGGATACGGGCGTCATTTAGGGTAGGGAACGAACCCGCTTAAGCTTTGCGGCGGGCCGGACTTATGAAGCTACTAAAGCCGATATCCTGCCGACGGGAGATCGGGAGAGGGAATGTAAAAACACCGGCTACGCTCGTAGAAAATCCGGCGGAAGGGTTTTCGGACGGGGGTTCGACTCCCCCCGCCTCCACCA
>ERZ795053.5380-NODE-5380-length-13254-cov-5.593681_pt1 | contig 13254 bp, 9 predicted proteins | sample MGYA00375137_ERZ795053 | MGnify/ENA primary metagenome ERZ795053 (study PRJEB30182, sample SAMN05720284) | activated sludge metagenome | isolation source: Anaerobic digester | place: Hong Kong | collected 2014-12-17 ... | reverse complement strand
TATCAAATACCTAGAACTAATTCTGTAGAAGTTGAAATAGTAGATCCATTAAACAGGAGCGTCTTCACTGAAGAGTTGAGCCCGGATAACCTTGGCTCTGTTAGTGGTACGTTCCGAACATACTCCGAAATCACCAGGGGATCCTACAGGATTATCATCCGGTGGGAAGGAAACGAGGACTACTATTACTTCCAGATTGCCGACTACAAAAAGCCTACGTTCTTCACAACAGCGGAATCTGCATCAAAGGCATTCAGAAAGGGAGAGGCAGTTACAATCAACGTTTTGTCCGAGTACTACTTCGGAGATCCCGTCTCGCTTGGCAAAGTAGACTACACGATATACAAGGGCAGTCAGTATATTGACAATGGATCTGCGAGACTTGATGGCCTGGGTAAAGCGGTGATTGGCTACTCTGAAGAGCTTGAGAGCGGTTCATACTACGCGGTTATTACTGTCTCAGACGATACCGGTATGCAGTCACGAAGTACGGTTGACTTCAAGGTAGTACAGGGAACATTCGACTTCAATGTTGACTACAGATTCACCGATAAAGAAGCACTCGTGAAAATCGAAACAAGATTGAACAACGATACACTTGTTTCCAAGGCATTTGAGATGAAGGCGTGGTATGAAGAACCTGTAATTCTAATGGACGAAGGAAAACAGGTTGAGAAGAAGCTTAAGATCAACATTTTCAGGGAAGAACTTTCCACTGACAGTGGTGGAAGGGCAGAGATTCTGATCAATCTTAGGGACGTCCCGCCGGATACGGTTGTGTATTTCGAGGCCAACGGGGCTCCTTCAAATGAACCGGAAGTGGTTAACAGATATTCAGTCTATACTAGTGGGTACTATGACTACTACGGGTCTATTCTGGTGGATTCAGTTGAGTCTGCTGCTCCTGGCTCCAAGGCAAGAGTATCATTCTATACATCATCTCCAATGGATCTTTGGGTCATTGGTGATTTTTCGGGTGAATTCAAGCAGTTTCCTTTCAGTTCTACGGAGGGCAAGAACACTATCGAAATAGAGATCCCCGAGAACTATGGTTACGAGAACTTCATGCTCTTTATCGTTGGATATAAGAACTATCAGATTATTCAGTCAAGAGTCATCGAAGTTGAGACTGCTTCAAGAGATCTTTCAATCAATGTGCTTACTCAGGATAGATATGAACCTGGCGATACCGTCAATATGAAGCTGCAGGTCCTCGATGATGAAGGGAATCCCGCCGTTGTAGGACTGACGGTTTCAGTAGTATCTCAGGCAATGCTTTCTCTCTTTGAAGGCGATTCCGATCGGTGGAAGGAATCACTGGGCAGTCCCTTCAACAGGGGTTTCAACACTATAAGCATAAACGACCTGTATTATTCTGCCTACCCGTCAATAGCCAAGCTAGGAGATCTACTGGAATCTCAACCACCCGCGGCCGAATCTAAGGTGATTGGTGGTGCTCCTTTCGGGATGGGCGATCGTGGTGGAAATGGTGAAAGCTTGACTTCGGACGTGAGAGCCAGGAAACTTTTCAGCGACAGCGCCTTCTGGTCTGTTGGAACTTTCACCGATGAGAGCGGCTTTGCAGAACTGTCGTTTGTTGTGCCGGAAGATCTCGATACATGGACTGTCAGAACTCTTGCGGCCGACTTTTCGGGAGATTTCAGCTACGAGAAGTCTAGTTTCGAGACTTGGAAGCCCATGACCGTTAGCAGTTTCCTTCCGGAGTTTCTGATCGCTGGCGATACAGTGAATCTAGTCTTTTCCGTGAAGAATAATCTTGACACTCGTATGCCTGTCATCACCGGTTTCTATGTTGATGATGAAGTCATTGAGGAGAAGGGAGCAACTATTGACGCCTTCGGAAGTCTTTCCTTCAGCTATGAGATGGTTCTAAGAGATCTCTTGCCTTCGGAGAAGGATGAGAGTCTCAGAGTTAAGTTTGTTGTTGAAGGAAGTCGCGGCTCCGACGGTGCTGAATACGAAATTCCTTTGAAGCCAAGGTACTCATATATCCGATTTGGCGACCTTGACTTTCTTGAAGGAAATAGAGTAATTGAATTTATGGAAGACTCAATTGGTAGTGTTACCATCTCTTCCACAATTGATCCAATTCTTCTTGAAGCAATAAGGTATCTGGTAGATTATCCCTATGGCTGTGTGGAACAGACAATGAGTAGGCTTCTTCCAGCATTGGCGGCTTCTCAACTACTTGCAGGTGCCGATGAGTCTTTTGCAGACAAAGTCTCGGTTGTAGTTGGCGATGGTCTTGAACGCCTCTTTGGCTATCAGCACTACGACGGAGGTTGGGGTTGGTGGAAAGATGACCAGAGCACTCCATTCATGACGTCTTACGTGATGTTAGGTCTATATCTTGCCACAGAAAACGGTTACGATATAAATAGGGATGTAATCGCGATGGGGTACTCGGCATTGAAGAGTCTTAACAGAGACAAGCCGGATCCTTTCCTTCAGTATGTCATTACACTGTTCAGCAGGAAACTGCGAGACCCGATAAGCTCAATCGTAGATTATAAGAATGATGTTGCTTCGATCGTTTTGACCGCGCTGACATACGAGACTCTAAACATGGACGCCAAGGCGGTTGCACTTTTTGAGGAGGCCATGGAGTATGTCGACCTAGGCGCATCTGACGTTATCTCGGGTAGCAGTTTCAACTATTTCTTTGACGATACGGTTACTCTCTCTTTCCTTCTGAAAGCTGCGGTAGATCTAGATGTACCTTCTGCAACAGTTGCAGAAATTTCCAAAAGACTCCTGAAGATGGGAAACGGCAGTTATTGGTATAGAACATCATCGACCGCTATGGCTATTCTCTCACTTTCATCAGTTAGCAGCTCGCTTTCAAAGGATGCGGAAGTTGAAGTGGTTTTTGAAGACGGGGATGTAGTCTTCGAAGGCGGGTTGGAGGATTCAATAACAATACCGATTACTGGAAAGACGATTGTTATTGAAAGCTCTGAAATGGTAGCGGTATCGATTAACGGAGAAACGGCAGTTAGGTCAGAGGAAATCAAAGCCGAAAACGCGGGTCTGATTGTCGAAAGGGTTCTGAGAAGAAAGGTAGCCGTGCCCATGGATGATACTCACGTTCTCACCACACCTCAGATAGACTCGCCTGCCGTAGTTACTTCGATCAGGACGCTGTCGGCTGACGAAGTAGGTTCTCTTGAAATAAGTGCCTCCAAGACTATTGAAGGGATGGTTGTTGCGATAGTAGACGGTGAGCTGAAGCTTTCAAACTTTGGACTCGGTCTCAAGATCTACGAAGGCGATGTTCTCGGTATTAGCAATGGCGAGATAATCGTCAGGTCGGTTGAATACAGTTACTACAATGACGCCACGATGGAGCTTTTCGCTGTTAAGCTTGGTGAACCCGGCCCGATAAGAGTCGGGGAGACGATAGTCTCCGAAGTGAGAATAAGGATTCCTGATACCGTTCCCTATGTTGTGGTCGAAGATATGTTGCCCTCCACAGGAATCTCCGTTGAGGAGAACATTGAGGGTGACACACTCGGATACACAAAATTCTACTATTTTGACTACTACTGGTGGGGATACACCTTCAAGGATGCAAGATACGACCGCATAGCCTTCTTCTTCAATGACGGAGGAGAGTTCGTGACGAAAAGCAGCTGGAGAATTCTCACCAGAGGGGAATTCATTATTCCTCCTGTACAGGCATGGGCAATGTACGATGCAGACTATCGGGCAAACACAGAATCGGTAATGCTGAACGTTGAATGAGGGCACTAGCTATTGTTGTCATTTTGCTACTTCAAGTGACGGTTTTTTGTTTCACAAGCGCGTATGTCTCATGGGAAATGCCAGAGCTTGAAGGCTATAGAAGCTTGCTTGAAAGACTAACGGGAAGATCCGTAAATGGTACCTATATTCTAATTATCGCTTCCTCGGCCGGAGAGTTCTCTGAACTCTCCGGCATAGGTTATTGGTTTCTCGCTGCAGCAACTGGAAACACGATTATTGTGCAGCCGCTTACTCTAGTTCAGAACCTGCCGCGAACGCTTGCACATGAGATGAGCCATCTCATTCTGAGGGATTACCAACTTCCCTATTGGCTAGAAGAAGGTATTGTCTGTTATATTACGGGTGAGTGGGTTGGTCGAGAAGAAATCATTCTTGACGAGGTCAAGACTCTTGATTACTCGAAGATGGATTTCATGACATATCGTTCGTACAGTTATACTTGTTGGGTAGAAGTATCCAGGCTTCTTCGCAATAGATCTTTTGGAGAATTGATTGCAGAATTTGGAGAAGGAGGTAAACGAAGAATTGAGTGACGGGAAACTGGTTCAGTGGGATCTCACAAGATTGTACGGTTCGCCGGACGATCCCTCCCTGGAAGAAGACATACGAATTCTGATAAGTGAGAGTGATAAGCTTATTAAAGACTTCAAAGGGAGAATTCAGACCGAGAGTGTCAAGGCTAGCGAACTGAAGATAGCTATTGAAAGAGAAGAAGACCTTATGAACCGTTTTCTCAGATTATCGATGTTCTCGTTCTTGAGCCACTCAACAGACTCTAAGGAACCAGCTGTTCAGAAGCTCCTACGTAAGATAGATGATCTTGAATCGCAACTTGAAAGCAAGCTTCTCTTTCTGAAACTCGAACTTTCGAAAGTCTCCGAGGACTTCTTTAATAGTCTTATGAATTCTACCGAACTAGCAGATTACAGACATCATCTCGATCTCATTCGAACTCAAAGGAAGCACATGCTTTCTGAGCCGGAAGAAAGAATTATGGTTCTAAAAGAGATAACGGGCAAGAAGGCGATTCTGAATCTCTATGATGAATTCACATCGAGTTTTACGTATAGAATTACTACCGGTGCATCGGAAGAGACGCTCACAGAGAGTGAAGTGGAGACTCTAAGAAGAGATCATGATTCGGAGCTTAGAAAGAAGGCCTTTGAAAGCCTCTTTAGAAAGGCGAAGGAAAACAGTATTGTTCTGACCAATCTTTACAATTCTCTTTCCAGAGATTGGGACTTGGAAGCAGACAAGAGGGGATATGATTCCCCTATTTCAATGAGGAACGAACTGAACGAAGTCTCAGATGAGGCAGTGAATTGTATCATCGACGCCACCACCGATGGTTATTCTGTTGTTCACGACTATTACCGACTGAAGGCGATAATTATGGGGAGGGAAGCCCTTCTCCACAGCGATATATATGCTCCTGTTGGAACTTCAGACAGGACATTTGATTGGCAGGAAGCGAAGAAGATGATCCTGGAGGTTATGGGAAACTTTGATCCCCGGATTGAAAGTATAGTTGCTAGATTCTTCGATGAGGATTATATTCATGGATCGATCATGCCGGGAAAGCGAAGTGGAGCTTACTGCGCGTATGCCTCGCCAAGAATGCATCCGTATGTGCTCGTCAATTACAATGGCAAGATGAGTGATGTTTTGACACTGGCACACGAACTAGGCCACGGCCTTCACGGCGTTCTGGCGTCCAAACAGACCCTAGTTAACTATGATACGCCGCTTACAATGGCCGAAACAGCCTCTGTATTTTCTGAGATGCTTATGACGGACTTTCTTTTGAAGAACATTGAAGAAAGAGAGGAGAAGATCTCTTTTCTGGTCAACAGGATTGAAGAGATATTTGCAACAACCGCAAGGCAGAACATGTTCACCAGGTTCGAGATCTCTGCCCACGAGAAAATGTCAGGCGAGTATCTGGCGTTTGAAGAACTATCCGAGCTTTACTCCAAGGAGCTCAAACTCATGTTTGGGGACACCGTTGATTTTCTCCCGGAAAGCGAGTTCGAATGGGCTCGAATCCCTCACTTCTTTCATACCCCTTTCTATTGTTATGCTTACAACTTCGCCCAGCTTCTCGTAATTTCTTTGTACAGGAAATACCTTGAGGACGGGGCTGTCTTCAGAAGAAAGTATATCGCTTTACTTGAAAGCGGTGGATCGGAATCTCCCAAATCTCTTCTGCAGAAAGTAGGCATAGATGTCTCAGATCCTGTCTTTTGGCAAAAGGGAATTAGTTTTATCAAGGAGAATTTCCTTGATACACTGAGGAAGATGATCTAGACCTGTTCCGATCTCTAGAAAGGGTGTATAATTCCTGTGTCCATTTTGGACTCGGGCATTCTTTCGCATTTCTTCACAAGGTAAGCTAGGGGGCAAAAATGGCAAGGGATCTTACTCAAGGGAGCATTCTGAAGAATCTTCTTATAATGTCTGTGCCTACAATGATAGGGTTCAGCGCACAGATGGTTTACGACATTGTAGACATCTTCTGGATTGGGCGCATCTCAGGCGAAGCAATTGCAGGAGTTACGATTTTCACCACTCTTTTTTGGATTGTGGATATTCTCAATTCGATAATCGGGCAGAGCTCAATCTCCTTGATCTCTCAGGGCTTCGGAAAAAAGGACTTCGAAGGAACAAGTAAGGCGATAGAACAGACAATTACTTTCAAGTTCATTGTTGCTCTGATTTCCGCTGTTCTAGTTGCCTCCTTCCTAAAACCATCGCTAGGATTCTTTACTGACGATATGAAAGTAATGAGATCAGCTCTTGATTACGGCTATATCAGACTGTTCTTCCTGCCAATGATGTTTTCGTCTTACTCCGTCAACACGGCTCTCAGATGCATAGGGGACGCAAAGAGTCCAATGTACATAATGATGTTCGCAAGTGTTCTCAATATTTCTCTCGATCCAATAATGATGTTTGAAAAGATTCCGGGGACATCGATTCCCGGATTTGGCCTGGGCGTTTTTGGTGCGGCCGTTGCTACGGTAATCGCTCAATCGGCAGCATTTCTATTGGGATTCTACATTCTTTTCTCAGGAAAGGAAGGCGTAAAACCAAGACTGTCCAGGCTTTTCAGGCTTGATAGAGCTATAGACAAGAAGCTCTTGACTATAGGGCTTCCAACTGGGCTGGAGGGGTTCTTCAGGAACTTGTCAGCTGTAGTAGTTCTGAAGTTCGTTGCCTTCTACGGGACTGCTGCGGTTGCGGCGGTAGGAGTAACGGGGAGGCTTTTTGGACTAGCGTTTATGCCTCTTGTAGGGCTTAGCATGGGCGGCTCTGCGATGGTCGGTCAAAACCTGGGAGCTGACAACGCCGACCGTGCAAGAGCCACAGCCAGAACCGCTGCCTTAATCGGGTTCTTTTTCATGTTTTTCTTTGCACTAATAGCCTTCTTTGCAGGCGAGCATGTTATCGCTGTGTTCAATAAGGATCCGGAGATAATTGCTTACGGTGCCAGTTTCCTGAAATACGGCTCACTCGGCATTTCTGTCTTGGCATATGGTTTTGGTCTCTCATCGGTCTTCGGAGGGTCCGGGTACAACTTCCCGTTCGTGGTGGGGAGCGTAGTATCCAGGTGGCTTATTCAAGTGCCAATATTGGTCATTGCAGTGTTCGTGTTGAAGGCCGGCATAGTTTGGGTCTGGCTTTCATATGTATTCTCGGATATTGCAGAGGCTGCGGTGATGGTCTTTTACTATTTAAAGGGTAAGTGGGTGAAGAGAAGGGTCTACTAGCGAAAGTCGAATTCATTCCCAAGTGCTGCAGATGGATGAGTTAGTTATGAATTTCACTAACTGTTTCACTTCGGTCATCTCTGCAGCAAACAAACTTTGGGTGATCTGCTATAATTCAGATGAACGGGTGATTAAGATGTCTGAGGTTTTGTATAGGAAATATAGGCCTAGAAAATTCAGTGAATTGGTTGGGCAGGATCAAGTGAAAGAGATCCTAGGAAGAGCAATAGAGAAGGATTCGGTTTTTCATGCTTACATATTCTCTGGCTCTAGAGGTACCGGGAAGACAACTACTGCAAGGATCGTCGCCAAAATGCTGAACTGTCTTGCAGAGGATTCTGAGAAGCCTTGCGGTATTTGCGATTCATGCAAAGCGATTGATGCTTCTTCACACATGGATGTCATTGAGCTGGATGCAGCTTCTTACAGAGGCATTGACGAGATCAGGAAAATCCGGGATGCAGTATCGTATAGACCTGTCATGGGCAGATTCAAAGTGTACATAATTGATGAATTCCATATGCTGACCAGGGAAGCTTTCAATGCACTTCTTAAGACTCTTGAAGAACCTCCCGATAAAGTGATTTTTATTCTTGCAACTACCAATCTTGAGAAGGTTCCTGAAACAGTTCTTTCACGATGTCAGATCTTCTATTTCAAACCACTCATCGAAAGAGACATAGCTACTTATCTGGAAAGAATCGCGAAATCTGAAGGTTTGGAATATGACGACAAAGCATTGAGGTTCATTTCGAAAGCCGCACACGGAGGCATGAGAGACGCGGTTAATCTTATGGAGAGAGTTGTCTCTTATTCGGGTGATGTTAGTGAAGAATCTGTTAGAGCTACTCTTGGTATTCTGCCCGAAGAAGTTGTTAAGGAGTTCATTACTGCATTTTCTTCGGGAGAGCCGGCTTCGATATTGAAAATCTCTGAAGAGATCCAGTCTGCAGGATATACTTACGAAGTCTTCCTTGAACAGGTGATCGATACTGTGAAGGATCAGCTGATCGCTGAATCAACTGATGAGCGTTTCAAGCTCTTGCTTTCTTTATGGGAGATCACTAAAGAGCTCAAATTTGCCGAGGATAAGAGAGGAACATTTGAAGTAATGGTCCTTCTGAAGAGTGGTTATGAGAAGTCGGCAATAGAGAGAATTGGTAAGTCTGAAAACGTAAAAAGCGAAGTTTTTGAAACGAGTGATAAGTCCGAGAAAGCTCCAAAAAGAGACACTACGGAAGAGAATAGTTTGTCCAAACTTATCGACCATCTTCGAAATAACAACTTCGTTCTGCTCTGGACTCTTCTAAGTCTTTCGAAGATTACTAGAAGCGAATCTGGCGGGGTATTAACTCTGGAAGCGGACAGCAACTATTCTTACGATCTTCTGAAAGATAGACTTGAGTCGCTGAACGGGATTGCAGAAGATTTAATCGGGAAACGATTCCTTCTCTCCAATGAATCAGTTGGAGGCAATCTCTTTGAAGGTCTGGATAAAGATTCTCAGGAATACGTTAACTTTGTGATTTCAAGCTTGGGGCTGAAGGACGACATATATAAAGGAAAGATAAAGATAGACCTTGAGGAGGACTAACAATGGCAAAGAAATTTAGAGGTCTCGGCGGAAAGAACTATGGAGGTTCCAGGAAGGGATCAAACATGAGTGAACTTCTGAAACAGGCTCAGAAAGCACAGGAAGAAATGGAGAGCCTGGAAGAAACCTTCAAGACTTTGGAGGTGACGGCTTCTGCCGGAGGAGGAGCGATAAACGTTGTTGCAACTTGCGACTATCGCATTAAGTCGATCGAGGTCGAGCCTGAGATAAGAGAAGAGGATTTTGAGATTGTTCAAGATTTGATAATTGCGGGGATAAACGAGGCGTTAGCAGAGGTAGCTAAGAGAAGAGATGAAGAAACGGCTAAGGTTACAGGATCGCTCAATCTACCTGACAATATACTTTAGGAGGTGTAAGAGATGTACAAAGTAGCAATTAACGGTTTTGGAAGAATTGGAAGACTTGTTTTTAGAGAGATGGTAAAACGCGGGGATTTCGATGTAGTTGCAATCAATGACCTAACCGATGCAGCTACCCTGGCTCATCTTCTCAAATATGATTCGGTTCACGGGAGATTCAAGGGTTCAGTGGAGGCTAAGGATGGAGCGATTGTTGTAAATGGCAAGGAGGTTAAAGTTTTCGCAGAGAAGAGTCCTGCAAACCTCCCCTGGAAGAACCTTGGCGTTGAACTGGTCATTGAGTCTACAGGCGTCTTCAGAAACAGAGAGAAGACAATGCCCCATATTGAAGCCGGGGCAAAAAAGGTGTTGATTACTGCCCCTGCAAAGGGTGAAGTGGATGCGACAATCGTACTTGGTGTCAATGACGATATGCTGAGGCCGGAGATGAAGATTGTCTCTAATGCCTCCTGTACAACTAACTCTATTGCGCCAATAATAAAGATCTTGAACGATAGTTTCAAGATTCAGAAAGGTTATTTGACGACGGTCCATGCTTATACGAACGATCAGAGAATTCTTGATTTGCCTCACAGTGACTTGAGAAGAGCGAGGGCTGCTGCCGCCAATACGATTCCCACTTCAACAGGCGCCGCTAAGGCAGTAGGGCTTGTCATTCCTGAACTCAAAGGCAAGCTTGATGGAATAGCTATGAGAGTTCCTGTAACTGACGGTTCAATAACTGATCTAACCGTGGTTCTCGAAAAAGATACAACAGTGCAGGAAGTAAATGCGCTCGTGAAGAAAGCGGCGGAAAACGAACTGAAGGGAATAGTCGAATATACTGAAGAAGAACTCGTTTCCTCGGATATTGTCGGAACAACGGTGTCCTCAGTATTTGACAGCAAGCTTACTGCAGTGATGGGTAACCTGTTGAAAGTTTGCACTTGGTATGACAATGAATATGGCTATTCTTGCAGGGTAGTCGATCTTGCTGAGAAAATGATGAAGATGTAATTCTCGATTTTTTCTGACGGGGCCTGGAGGCCCCGTTTTATTGAGGAAAGGAGGTAAGAGATGTCTGGAGTTTTAACACTAAGAGATGTTGATTTGAGTGGAAAGAGGGTGCTTGTAAGGGTCGATTTCAACGTTCCTCTAGATAAAGAGACTGGTGAAGTGAGTGACGATACTAGGATTGTGGCTGCAATACCAACGATAAAGTACGTAGCCGAAAATGGTGGAAAGACAATCCTTGTTTCCCATCTGGGGAGGCCCAAGGGCAAGAGAGACCCTAAGTACTCAATGGAAAAGGTTAGCAAAAGTCTGGAAAGGCTAATCGGCAAGCCCGTTGCCTTTGTCCCTGATTGCATCGGAGATGAAGTGGAGAAGGCTGTCTCAAAGATGAACAACGGAGATATTCTTCTTCTGGAGAATGTTAGGTTCTACCCTGAAGAAGAGAAGAATGATCCGGAGTTTTCGAAGAGGCTCTCTGCGATCGCGGACATTCACGTAAACGATGCTTTTGGAACAGCACATAGAGGTCATGCATCGAATGTGGGTGTTGCCCAGTACTTGACCAGTGTACCTGGTTTCCTTATGCAGAAGGAAATCGAAATGCTTGGCATGGCCGTTGAGAGTCCCAAGCACCCCTACGTAGTCATTTTAGGAGGAGCAAAGGTTTCCGATAAGATCGGAGTCATTACGAATCTTCTGGAGAAGGCCGATAGAATACTAATCGGCGGTGCGATGATGTTCACATTCCTTAAGGCTCTGGGGAAGCAAACTGGTGACTCCCTGGTTGAAGAGGACAAGATCGAGCTGGCAAAGGAGATAATGAGGAAAGCCGAAGAGAAGAAGGTTGAGCTCGTCCTCCCTGTTGACACGGTTGTGTCCAAGGAAATCGCTGCAGGTAGTGAATCGAAGACGGTTCTCATAGATGAAGGAGTCCCATCCGGCTGGAAGGGACTTGACATCGGGACATCAACTATTGAGCTATTCAGAAGCAAGCTGGTTGACGCCAAAACCGTTGTTTGGAACGGTCCTATGGGGGTCTTCGAGATCGATGATTTTGCGAAAGGAACCGAATCGATCGCGAAGACGCTGGCTTCGCTCAAGGGTGCAGTAACGATTATCGGAGGCGGAGACAGCGCAGCTGCTATCAACAAGTTTGGCTTGGCCGACAGAGTTTCTCACGTATCAACCGGTGGCGGGGCTTCTCTTGAGATGCTTGAGGGAAAAGAGATGCCTGGTATAAGGAGCCTAGCGACTAAGGGAGGTAAAAAAAAACGTAGAATAATGGTCGCCGGAAACTGGAAGATGAACAAGTCGCCCAATGAAGCGCGAATGTTCGCCGGTTTCCTTGCATCTTCAATCGGTAACGAGAAGGCCGTTGATATTGTAGTATTTCCAACAAGCCTTTCAGTTGCTGGGGTGGCAGACATCCTCAAGGACACGTCGATTAAGGTCGGAGTCCAGAATGTCTATCCTGCAGATAGTGGAGCCTTTACAGGCGAGATTTCTGCGCCTATGCTTTCGGACCTTGCGGTGGAGTACGTTCTTGTTGGTCATTCAGAACGAAGGCACATATTCGGCGAGACAAGCGAGATGACTAACGAGAAAATCAAGGCAGTATTAAGAGAGGGCCTAGTTCCAGTATTCTGTGTTGGGGAAACTCTTCAAGAACGGGAATCAGGCAGGACGGAGCAGGTTCTCGAAGAACAGATCAGAAAAGGTCTTGCCGGCCTTGACAAGAGTGAGGTTGAGCAAGTGATCATAGCGTATGAACCAGTATGGGCGATCGGAACTGGTGTTGTGGCTACTCCCGAACAGGCCGAGGCCACCATGAAGTACATAAGGAGTTTATTATCGTCGCTATACGAGTGCAGCGTGGCAGAGCGAACAAGAATTCTCTATGGTGGCAGTATCAAACCGGATAACTTTGATTCCCTAATCGCTATGGAGAACATTGACGGTGGTTTGGTGGGAGGGGCCAGCCTTCAAGAGAGCTTTGTCCAACTGGTAGCGATAGCAAAGATTTACGCTTAATCAGAGCGATATAGCAACCGCCCGAACGGGCGGTTGCTCGCGTTTTCTTTCTCTGTTGAGGTGTTATAATCTCAAAATAGGGGGTGTCGTTCTTGGACAGTTATCAGGAGCTTGAACTAGTCGTAGACAAGATGGTTGAGGAATTCAACCGTCTCAGGAAGGAAAACGAACAGCTCTGGACGCAGCTCGAGACAGCACAGAAAAAAGTTGAGGAATCCGAGCTAAGAATCCGGGAACTTGAACTCCGCCTTGAAAGTGAGTCAAGGACAATTTCTTCATTAATAAAAAGGGTAAGAGGCAGCCTCGTCGAAGACAGCAAGAAAGTATAAGGAGTCGAACAATGAAGCGATCAGTCACTCTGGACCTCGGAGGAAGGAAGTACACTTTTCTTACAAGCGATCCTCAGGAACTCGTGGATCAGGTCTTTTCAAAGATTACGGAGATGTACAATTCAATGAGCAAGAACGAAGAGGAAGTGGGCTATGAGAAGTTGCTTGTGGGGATTTCTGTGAACCTTGCACACGACCTTGCAAGAAGTCAGAATGAACTGCTTAGGCTAAAGGTGAAATATGAAGAGGTTCTTTCGGAATACTTCCAGGGACGTGACGAGGTTGAGAAATAGTCTGAGGATCGGAGTCTTCGATTCTGGAATTGGTGGCCTCACAGTTGTGAAAAGACTATTGGAAGCCTTTCCCGAGGG
>ERZ795053.5378-NODE-5378-length-13257-cov-5.118846_pt1 | contig 13257 bp, 5 predicted proteins | sample MGYA00375137_ERZ795053 | MGnify/ENA primary metagenome ERZ795053 (study PRJEB30182, sample SAMN05720284) | activated sludge metagenome | isolation source: Anaerobic digester | place: Hong Kong | collected 2014-12-17 ... | reverse complement strand
TGGTGCCCCATCATGACATATGCCGTCAATCCCGCCGTTCACCGGATCGAGGCGCCGCCAATCATGGAGGCGCAGAGCTGGATCAGGCCAGGCTTACGCAACCGGCCGCTGCTCAATCTGTGCCAGGCCGTGCCGAGCTGGCCACCTTCATCGGAATTCGATGCCAAAGTCGCGCGCCTGGCACATGAGCCGGGCATTGGCCTCTATACCGACATCTTCGGCCTGCCGGCCCTGCGTGAGGCGATCGCACGCGACATGAGCGACGACTACCGGGGGCAAGTGAAGGCCTCCCAGGTCTGCGTGACGTCGGGCTGCAACCAGGCTTTCGCCGCAGCGATCATGGCCATCGCCCGGGCCGGCGACAATGTGGTGGTGCCGGTGCCCTATTTCTTCAATCACACCATGTGGCTTGACATGCGGGGCATCGAGACCCGGTATATTCCGGCCTTCGGCGGCGAACACGGCTGGCCGCGCCCGGAAGACGCTGCCGCGCAGATCGATTCCAACACGCGGGCCATCATCCTGTGTTCGCCCAACAATCCCAGTGGCGCCATCTATCCGCCAGAGATCATCGACGCATTCTTTGACCTGGCACTGTCGCGTGGCATCGCGCTGGTGATCGACGAAACCTACAAGGATTTCCGCGCCGATACCGCTCCACCGCACGGCATCCTGGCGCGGCGCGACTGGCCGGATGGCTTCATCCATCTCTACAGTTTTTCCAAGGCCTATTCGATGACGGGCTATCGCGTGGGCTCACTTATCGCCAGCGAAAGCACCCTGGCCGATGTGGAGAAGATCCTGGACTGCATGTCGATCTGTCCGCCGCACATCTCGCAGCGTGCGGCTCTCTTCAGCCTCCAGTCTCTTGGCCGCTGGAAGCAAGAGAAGATTGCCATGATGCATGATCGTCTTATGGCGCTGCGGCAGGCGTTCAAGCAGCCGGGGCTAAACTACGAATTGGTCAGTTCCGGTGCGCTTTTCGCCTATGTCAGACACCCCTTCAGCAGTGAGCGGGCAAAGGCCGTGGCGCAACGGCTGGCGGGCGAACATGATGTGCTGTGCCTGCCCGGCTCGATGTTTGGCGATGGCCAGGACTCGTATCTCCGGATCGCATTTGCCAATGCGGAGGCGGCCGACATGGGGCTGCTGGCGGACCGCCTGATCGAGAGCCAGGGGTAGCAGAGGTCAGATTTCGGCCAGATCGAGCAGTTCGACGGGCCGCTCGATGACGTAGAAGCTTCCCGAGCGGCTCAAAACTCCCTCGCGCAGCAAGTCGTTGATGGCGCGGCTGGCATTCTCGCGCGCCACGCCCGCCATGCCAGCGATGTCATTCTGGGTAATCTTGTGGGCCAGAAGAATGCGGCCATCCACCTGCTCGTCGCCGAGCCCGTTGGCCAATGAGGTGAAGGCCCGCGCCACGCGTCCCGACACGGTGACGGTACCTTGGGCGACCATGGAATCGTTGGTGCCACGCAGGCGATAGGTCAACAACCGTAGCGCATGGCGATAGATCTGCGGATTACTGTCGGCGACGCGAAAGAATGCCTGCTTGCTGAGGTGCATGACGTGGCAGGGCTTGAGCGCCGATATTGTGGCCGAGCGCGGCTCGTCATCGATCAGCGACAGTTCCCCAATGAGCGAGCCGGGGCCCAGAACGGCCAGCAACCGCTCCTGCCCATCCTTGGCGATCACGGAAGCCTTCACCACGCCATCGCGGAGGAAATAACAGCCGTCGCCGGAATCGCCGGCGTGGAAGAGGATTTCCCGGCTGCGCAGGTCGAAACTGCGGGCGGCATCAAGAAACGCACGGCGCACACCCCACGGAATGTGCAAGCCCTGCCTTCCGGAGCCGTGCAACGCCTTTCGAAACTGCTGCAACATAGAGAAATTCCCGCTGTCTGTGATCTTTATCACGGTTTCAGGCGGCGTTTCCCCCTCATCAGATCACGATCGCGTGATCGGTCGTCGCCAGGGACAGTCATCCACCGGCCTCATACTGGCCGCAGTGGACCGTTTTGAGCTCTCAAATATTAGTTCCGGCTGGTGGGTACGTAGGCGTAGGGAACCTGCAGGTACTCGGTCGCCCGCATGGCGGCCAAACCAGGCAGACTGTCACCCGCATCTGCCGCGTGCAGCAGCTCCCCAAGATTGAACCCAACGGCGACATAGGGTTCGCGGCGGAGCTTATCGCCCCTGGCGCGTTCTTCATCGCTGATGCCCCGGGCGTAATAGCCAACCTGAAGCTCGACAAACCGTAGCGGCGTCTCCTGAAATTCCTCGAACCCGGAGAGCTTGAGGGCCAGAAGATATTTCTGCCCCGAATAATCGGTGACGGGCGCAAATCCGTCTCCGTACCCGGACGGCAGATATTCCATACGGAAATCAACGGTTTCGGCCAGCGCGGGAATGGTGCTGCGGAGATAGGAAAAACCGGCTCCCACACCATCCATGATCAGGTCCTCATAGGAAAAGCCATGACCGCCGGAAAAACCATCGAGAACCTCGACATAGGTTTGCACGCCCATGCCAAGAAGCGCGCCCGTCATTGCGGCGCCGTCGCGGCCGGCCGCTTCATGGGCGATGCGCTGGGTGAAGTAATCGCTCAGGATGTAGCCGGTGTAAGCGTGGCCCAGCTTGTCCATGCCCAGATACTTGGTGTCCTTGCCGAACCACCCTTCGCTCTTGAAGCGGAAATCCGAAATTTCCCAGCCCCAGGCCGAGAGACCGACCGCGGTCGTGATGGCGAATGCGCCCGCAACGTCCCACTTGACATCGGATGCCTGTCCCAAAAACAGGTCTGCAGAATAGTCCTGCACAGGATCGAGTTCGATGCGCTCGAGATTGTACTGAAGTTCGCTGAGAAGATCGGGCGCCGCATCGGCAGCCGGCTCCACGCGCATTTCACGCAGCATTGCGCCCGATACCGCGGGAATTGCCGACAGCGCAAAATCGGGGAGATGCACGCCCCCGGGAATCCTGGGAGCGGCGACCGGCAGGGCATTGCCCTTCCCTTCCTCCACCACCTGTTGGGCCCATGTTGCTTGCGACAGGGCAGCCACTGCGGCGATCGAAAGGGCTATCCTGAATCGACGCAACATGGCGGGACAATAGAAGATTGTGGCAGGACTGTGCAATCAGGAAATCGCCGTTGTGACCAGCGGATATCTTCGCCATGGTCGCATCGCCGGTCATCCGCCGGCGCCTCAGAGGACGAAATCTGCGGCCGTCAAGTTGGTGGCGGTAAAATTCTCCAGAATGATGCGCATTTCGGCATCATCGGTGCCGCTGGTGTTGATCTGGATGATGGTGCGTGTCCCGCTCTGGGTGGCACGGATCTGCCCTTCGGCGCTGAAGGCGTCCTGGCCGATGTAGGTGAAGGCATCGTCGACGCCAGCAGTCGACTCGATCGCGTCGATCTGGCTCAGCCTGATCACGTCGTCGTTGCCCACAGACTGGCTGAAGTCAGCGATGATGTCCGACAGGGCGCCGAGGCCGCTATGTGCGGTGGCGGAGAACGAGAACGTGTCGTCGCCATGGCCACCGTGCAGCTGATCGGTGCCGTTGCCGCCGGTAAGGGTGTCAGCGCCGGCAAGCCCGTTCAGGTCGTTGTCGCCGCCATCACCCGTCAGGCTGTCATCGAAGTTCGTGCCAATGAGGTTCTCGATGCCGCTGATCGTGTCGCCATCGGCATCCCCGCCGGCGGTAGTGCCGGTGTTCAGGCGGACAGTGACGCCAACAGCGACTTGCCCTGGCGCGATATCGAAGAGATAGCTTGTCCACTCATAGGAAAGAGTATCGGAGCCGTTGCCTCCCTCGATGACATCTCCACCCCCGCCGCCATAGATGAGGTCGTTCTCATCTGATCCGGTGATGGAATCGACGCCGTCCGTGCCCTGCAGGATCAGCCGGGCATCAGCATGCCAATTCTGGAATGTCATCGGCGAGAGGTCGATGGCATCACCATAGACGCCAATCAGGGCGTTAGTCGTCATGTCGGCGCCATCAACTGTCAGCAAGCTGGTGGTTCCACCAATGAGATCATCGCTGACGATGACGCTGTAGCCGCCAACTGTCGGTTTCAGTATTTCAAAATTGGTGACCGAGATCGATTCTCCAGCGAAGAGACAGCTCGTCATCGCGACCAGCGTGTCCGTTCCTGCGCCGCCGTCGAGGCTGCCGCCTGTTGAAAAGAAGGGATCGGGATACAGAGACCCCTGAAAGAAGGTGAAGCCGCCGCCCATGATAGTGACGCGGTCATTGCCGCCATACAGGCTGAACTGGTCGGCGAGATTGAAGGCGTCGACCTGCTCGGCCTGATCCGAGCCGACCACCGTCATGGGATTGCCAACCAGGTCGTATGTATCGCGGGATAGCAGGATCTGATCACCGAAAGCGCCGTCCCAGTCGGTGAAAGTGATGCCGCTGAGGTCAATCGTTTGGCCGAACATCTGCAATGTATTGAGGCCCAGCGATCCCATGACCTCGGAGAAGCCGGAACCGCCGAACTGACTCGCCTGTGTAACCGTCGTTCCGGCCCCCAGTAGCGACAGAATCTCGACGTCGACGATCGTTGCACCGAACAGACCGCCAGCGCTGTCGACCTCGACCTTGTCTGCCGTTCCAGTGCCACCGAAGATCTCGCCATTGAACTGGCCGCCAAACGCCAGCGTGAAGGTATCGTTGTTGTTCTGACCCTTGACAATGTCATGGCCGCTGAGTGCGATGATGTCGTCGCCCAGCCCGCCAGCGATGATGTCGGTGTAGATCGAACCGACGAGTGTGTCCGCGCCATCGGTGCCGTCGATTTCGATGATGTTGGCGAGTGTGCCCCAGTTGACGAAGGCCATGGAGGTGGTGAGGTCGACCGACGAGCCGACCACCTTCAAGGTGACCGGGCTGGCCGACAGGTTCTGGACGTAGCTCAAGCCGGAGCTGCCGCCGATCTGGTCGCCCCGCAGGATGGCAGTACCGCTCTGGGACCAGGTCAGCCCCTCGATGTCGACCAGCGTCACATCGGTGAAATCGATGGTGCCGCCAGGCTGGGTCAAGATCAGGTCATCACGGCTGAACTGGGTGCCGCCGTCAAGCATGCTGCCTGCCAGCGGCTGGCCGGTGATGGTGAAGAAGTCGTCGCGGTCGCCAAGGTGAATGTTGGCCAGCCCCGCGCCAACATAGGCGTTGGTGCGGACGAACAGCGTTGACGTGTCGTAGTTGACGTCACCTGCGAGTCCCGGTGCGGCGAGGACAAGCCGGTCATCGTCGTCGTACCAGCCATCGAAATTGATGCCGTTGAGATCGATATCGGTGCCGGACACCGTGAGCGTCTGGCCGAGTGTAGCCCAGCCGAGGATTTGGGCGAACTGGTTGCTGGCCAGCGTCTGTTCATCCATCTGCAGGTTTTGCACGACGTCGGAAATCTCCGCGTACTCAAAACCGCTGAGCATGGAGCCGGAGATGTCCAGCAGACCGTTCAGGTTTCTCGTGCTGAGCAAAACCTTGTCGCCGCTGCCCGCGCCGGCGTCGATCTGGCTTCCAGTGAGGTTGACTTCGATCGACACATCGTCGTCGCCTGCCCCGGTGTTCACGACATCGTCGATGCCATCGATCGTGACGACGTCCCGGTAGGCCGACGTCACGATGTTCGTAGCGCCAATCGCGCCAAAGACCGAAACCACATCCTGGGCGTCATTCCAGCTGTCGAACACGACGGGGCTGAGATCCATGGTCTGCACGTCGAAGAATGACAGGTACTGGGTTCCGCTGGCACCGATGATCCGCTGGATCGAGCCGAGCGCGCCGAAGTTGGCGGCATTCGCCACAATCTGGCTGGTGCCGGTGCCGGCTCTGAATTCCAGCTCTTCCACCCCGGTGATGAGAGAGCTGCCGATGTTCATATATTGTGCGGTGACGACAATGCGATCCGACAGTCCACCACCACCATAGAACGCGCTATCGATGATGCCATGCGAGTTACCGGCGACGAGGAAGGTGTCGTTGGCGCCGTCGCCGTAGGCGGTGTCCCCATCCTCCACGGTGATCGTATCGCGGCCAAGCCCACCGTTGAAAGTGTCAGTCTCGCTGGTGCCAATCAGCGTGTCGTCGCCATCGGTGCCGTCGATGACGATGAAGTCCTCGAAATCCCAAATCGCCATGTCGACGCTGGAGAGATCGACATTGGCGCCGACCACGTTCAGCGTCACGACGCCCGGGTTTGTGCCTATGACCGTCTGCAGCAGAGAAGCCCCGCCGATCTGGTCGCCGGTCAGAATGACGGTTCCATTGTAGCCGCTGTTGATCTTCAGGGTTTCAATGTCCGAGATGGTGACCACAGACAGGTCAACCACCGGAGGCGCGTCACTGGCGATGCTGAGCGTATCGCCGAAGAGGCCGTCGGCACCGCCGTCGAGAATGCTGCCGGCCAGAAGCTGGCCATGCAGGACGATTTCGTCGTAGCCATCGCCAAGCCGCACATCGGCAAGGCCACCATAGACGACGGCCAAATCGCGGGTCACGAGGCTCGACGTATCGAAATGGTCATCGCCGCTGCCGTAAAGATGGATCCAGTCGTCAATGGCATCCCAATTGGTGAAGGTGATGCCGTCGAGATCAACCGTGTTGCCATAGATCCACAGCTGGTTCGAGTGCTCATCCCCCACCACTTCGGTGAGTGCATTGTCGGTGAAGACCTGGTCGCTGAGGAGAAGAAACTGATGAGTAGTTCCCGCGAACACCAGCCGCTCGAATCCCAATATGGCCGTGGTCGTGAGATCCTGCTCATAGTCTTGAGACTGACCCGCAAACAGCAACGTATCGACACCGCCGTCGCCACTCAGGTAGGCGCCGGGAGCATCCACATCGATCACGACCGTATCATTGCCATCACCCGCTTCGATGTGGTCGTTGCCACCGCCGCCGATGAGCTCGTCGCCGTACGTCGAACCGAACAGAAGATCCTGACCGGACGTGCCCACGATTCGAAAGAGGTCGACGCCGTCAGTCCAATTGGTCACGGTAATATTGCCGAACGATACGGTGCCGTGGATCTCCAGTGTGCTGGCCCCGCCCGAGCCGATGATCGCATTGATGCTGCCGGACAGGAATGGGAAGATCTGGTCGTAATTGAGGATGACCGTCTGGTCGGAATCGCCGAACTTCAACTCCTCCACCGAGACGATCGATGCGCCGGTGAAATCGAATGTGCCGGTGCCCAGAACCGACAGGCGGTCAGTGTTGCCGCCACCATCGATGGTGTCGGTGACCGGCGCGATGACGGGCTTGTAACGAAAATAGTCCTTGCCGCCTTCGCCATAGAATTCGTCGCCAGCGCCATCACTGGTGTTGAAGGTGTCCGACCCCTGGCCGCCGGATATCACATCCTTCATCCGGGAACCGACATACCTGTCGGCGCCTGTCGTGCCGTTGAACGTCAGATAGTCCTGGTCCCGGTCCCAGAAGTTGAAGCGCCATGCAGAGGCATCAACCCCGCCGCCATCGATGATCAACCCGTTGTTGGCCCCGGCGATCGCACCTCGAATAATGAGATCATCGTGGATGGCGAGGCCGTCAAACTGGCTGGCATCGAAGGTGGCATAGGCGCCGGCCACCGTGAATTTGATGCGCGTAACATCCAGAAGCGCCGACGACGAATAGTCAAACGACGCATTGACGACCAGATCTACCATAATGCCTCCCCCGGGTCAGGTTTGGCCCCCTCTTCCCGGACAATCCGAAATTGGTCCTAGGATGTCAAGCTAGAGCGTGAAGTCCGCCGCGCTCAGGTTCGTGGCGGTAACATTCTCCAGGATGATCCGCATTTCGGCATCATCGGTGCCGCTGGTGTTGAACAGAACGATGGTCCGCGTGCCGCTCTGGAACGAGCGGATTTGGCCTTCGGCGGTGAAGGCGTCCTGGCCGATATAGGTGAAGGCATCGTCGACGCCAGCGGTCGATTCCATGGCGTCGATGGCGCTGACCTGGATCAGGTCGTCGTCGCCCACCGATTGGCTGAAGTCAACAATGACGTCGGACAGCGCGCCGAGGCCGCTTTGCCCCGTGCCGGAGTATCCAAAGGTATCGTTTCCGTCACCGCCAAAGAGCAGGTCCGTGCCGTTACCGCCGGTGATGACGTCGTCTCCGTCATTTCCCTGGATTTCATTGTCGCCGCTGTCGCCCGTGAGCGTGTCATCGTGCCAGCTGCCGACGATATTCTCGATATTCGACAGCACGTCGCCTTCGGCATCGCCGCCGGCAAACGTGCCATTGTTCAACTTGACGGTCACACCATCAGAAGAGAGGTTGTAATCCACGACGTCGACACCGTCGCCACCGTCGAGTGTGTCAGCGCCGATGGAACCGAACAGATAGTCATCGCCATAGGTACCGATCGCCGTATCATTCGCCTCGGTTCCGAACAGTTTGATTCTCTGGATAGGGGCTGTGCCGAAATTCACCAGCGCCACGCCGCCGAGGTCGATTGTTGTGCCTTCGATGAAAAACTCAATACTTGCGCCGACATCGAGTTCGATGGTCGAGATGCCCGCCGCTCCGAAGTGGTCACCACGCAACCAGTGAAAGCCGCCCTGGCTGTGAAGGACTTCGATATTGGAGATGTCGGCTTCGGTCAGGAACGCAAAGCCAGAAACGACGATGGCATCCGCTGTGCCGGCACCCCCATTGATGATGCCGGTGAACGTGTTGCCGTAATTCACAGTGTCAACGATGAACGTGTCGTTCGCGCCCTCACCATTGGCTTCGTCCGCGCCCCAGATGGTGAACGTGTCGCGGCCGATATCGCCATTGAGAATGTCGGCCTCGCTCGACCCGATCAACACGTCATCACCGGTGGTGCCGTCGATGATGATGGTGTCAGTGGAATGAATGCGGCCCATCACGACGTTTGAGAGATCGACAAGACTGCCAACGACATTGAGGGTCGCCCCTGCCGAATCGAACATGTAGAGATTGGTGGCGCCCGATGCACCGCCGATCTGGTCGCCACTCATGATGACCGTGCCGTTATAACCAATATCGGTTCCGACTGTCTCGAATCCAAGAATGCTGATGCTCGTTAGATCAAGCAAGACCGGCGCCGAAGACTCAATGAACAAGTCATCGCCGAAAGACGTGTCGTTCGCCCCGCCGTCCAGAATGCTGCCAGCGTCAAGTTGATCATACAAGACTACAGTGTCGTTCGCGCCGCCAAGCCTTACGTCGGCGAGTCCACCATGGACATCGGCCCGGTCGTCGGTCTCCAGGCCTGATGTGTCGAAGTGATCATCACCACTGCCGAACAGTCGGATTTTGACGGGGGCATTGCCCCAACCCGAGAACGCAATGCCATTCAAGTTGACCGAGTTGCCGAAGATATGGAGTTGGTTGAACCATCCGTTGCTTGCCACTTCCGATAGCGGATTTTCAATGAAGAATTGGCTATCCAGCAGCAAATACTGTTCGTATTGGCCTGCAAAGACCAAGCGCTCGAATCCTGACACCGTACTGGTGGTCAAGTCCAGTTCGGTGATGAAGGGAACGGCAGATACCGTCAACAGAAGTGTGTCGCTGCCCTGACCGCCTTCGATGTTGGCAGCATCGATCAAAGCGTCGATTTCTACCGTATCATCCCCGTTGCCCGCGTCAATGACGTCATTCCCGCCGCCGCTGACGATTTCATCGCCGTAGATCGAGCCGAACAGGAGGTCTTGGCCGGACGTGCCCACGATGCGGAATTTATCCACACCGTCCGTCCAATTCGACACCGTGATGTTACCGAACGAAGCGCTGGTGCCGTGGATTTCCAGGGTGTTGGCCGCGGACGATCCGGTGATCGTGTTAATGCTGCCAGCAAGGAACGGGTAGATTTGGTCGTAATTGAGGACCACGGTCTGACTGGCATTGCCGAAGCGCAATTCCTCAACCGAAATGATTGACGCTCCTGTGAAATCGAACGTACCGCCACCGCCGACCGAGAGGCGGTCGCCGCCGCTGCCGCCGCCGTCGATGTGGTCGATGATGGGACCGGCCACACTCTTGTAGCGAAAATAGTCCTTGCCGCCTTCGCCGTGAAATTCGTCGCCGCCGCCATCGCTGGTGTTGAAGGTGTCCGATCCCTGGCCGCCGAACATCACGTCCTTCATGACCGAACCATTGTAATTGTCGGCTAGGGCTGTGCCGTAGAATGTCAGGGTATCGACGGCGCGGTCCCAGAGGTTGAATGTCCAGCCAGAAGCATCGACGCCGCCACCATTGATGAGCAGACCGCCGCTGCCGACGCCGGAATATCCGCGGACGATCAGGTTGTCATGGATCGCGGTGTCATCGAACTGGCTGGCATCAAAGGTGGCGACAACGTCTCCTGCCGTGAACTTGATTCGCGTGATATCCAGCAGCGCGCTCGACGAATAGTCGAACGACGCATTGACGACCAGATCTACCATAATGCCTCCCCCGGGTCAGGTTTGGCCCCCTCTTGCCCGACAATCCGAAATTGCTCCTAGGATGTCAAGCTAGAGAATGAAGTCCGCCGCGGTCAGGTCAGTGGCCGTGAAGTCCTCGAGGATGATCCGCATTTCGGCCGTATCAGTGCCGCTGGTGTTGATCTGAATGATGGTCCGCGTGCCGCTCTGGAAGGACCGGATCTGGCCTTCGGCGGTGAAAGCATCCTGGCCAATGTAGACAAAGGCATCGTCGATGCCCGCCGTCGATTCCTGCGCGTCGATCTGGTCCAGCTTGATCAGGTCGAGTTGGAATTTCGAGAAGTCCGCGATGACGTCCGATGCCGCGCCGAGCCCGCTCTGGTTGGTGGCCGAGAAGCGGAAGATGTCGTTCCCCCCGAACCCGACCAGTTCGTCGGTGCCATTGCCGCCAAACAGGGTATCATCGCCAAAACCACCGAACAGGCGGTTGTCGCCGCCGTCGCCGGTCAGCGTGTCATCGAAATTGCTACCTAAGACGCTCTCGATGGATATCAGCGTGTCGCCATCGGCATCGCCGCCGGTTCCCGTGCCCGACACCAGATTGACCGCGACGGCCGCCAGTGAGTTCGAGTAATCCACCACATCCACGCCGCTGCCGCCATCATACGTGTCCGCACCAAGACTGCCGTAGAAGTTATCATCCTCGACAGAACCGGTATGCGTGTCGTCCAGCGCGGTGCCGAAGTATTCGATCCGGTCACCGGCCCCACTCCCGGAATCCCAATTGATGAAGGTGATGGAACCGAGATCGATGGTCTGGCCGAAGACCTGAAGGTGCGAGGTGCCGGGGCCGCCGTCCACCGTTGCGATGTTGCCTGCGCCCAATTGATCTGCGTTGAGCAGCCCCCAATAGCTGCCGCCTTCGAACCTCAGAACTTCCACGCTCGAAATATCGGTCTGTCTCAGGTCATGAAAGGTGGAGCCCCGCTCGCCACGGATAAGAATTTCGTCCGCTGTGCCGGCGCCGCCATTGATGGATCCGGTCAAGCCGTTGACGACGACGAAAGTGTCATTCGCGCCATCTCCATTGACCACGTCTTCGCCAGCGGCCGTGATGGTATCGCGGCCCAGACCGCCGTTGATCGTATCGGCGGCCGAGGACCCGACCAAGGTGTCGCTGCCGTCCGTGCCGTTGATGATGATGGCATCCTCAGGACCCCAGGTATCCAGGGTGACTGTCGAGAGATCGACATTGCTGCCATTCACGATGAGCGTGCTGGTTGAAAAGTCGCTGCCATACAAGGTCTGCAGGTCGGCCGATCCGCCGATCTGCTCACCCGACAAAGTGACCGTGTCGTCACTCGTGAATCCCAGGCTTGTGAATCCGGTGAAGGTGCCAGGGCTCAGATCCACGGTGATGCCGCGGCCAGCTGGATCTGTGTAGATGCCTGTGCCTGTTCCAGCCGTTGCATCGAAAATGCTCCTGATACCGATGTTATCGGTGATGACGAGCACTCCATTCGCCATCGTGACATCGATCACGCCGGCACCAGCCTCGACCCACACCGACTCCGCAACCGAGCTGACATCGAGGGTCAGGTCGCCGCTGCCCGCAAAGGCGATCCAGTCGTCACCGGTCCAGCTGCGCATGCGCATCGGGCCGAAGTCGATGGAGTCGCCTCCGGCATATTCGATGCGAAGGGTATCGCTCTCCGCCGATCCGATGACCTTGGTCAGCGAGCCGCCGGCGGCCACCAGCTGATTTGCTGAGAACACCATGGTCTGGGTGTCGGCACCGAATCTCACCTCCTCGACCGAGACAATGGTCGCGCCGGTAAAATTGAAGGTTCCCAAGCCCGCCGCCTGTATGCGGTCAATGCTGCCCCCGCCATCTATCAGGTCCGTGATGTCGGCGACGGACCGATAACGGATGGCATCTCTGCCGCCACCGCCGTAGAACAGATCGCCATTGCCATCGGTGGACCTGATGACGTCAGATCCCCCCTTGCCATAGATGCGCTCCCGTGCCGAGGAGCCGTCGAAGACGTCATCACCGGTCGATCCATTGAAGGTGATGCTATCGAAGCCTGTGAACCAGCCACTGAAACTCCAGTGCGATGCATCCACCCCGCCGCCATTGACCACGATTCCATTGGTCATCAACTGGCCACCAAACCCCACGATCGTCACATCGTCGAGGATTGTGGTTCCATCGAACTGGCTGGCATCGAAGGTGGCGATTGCGCCATCTGCGGTGAATTCAATCGAGTCGACAGCGGACAAGACGCTGGATGAGTAGTCGAAAGTCTGCGCGACAGTCAGCGCAACCATTTTGCCTCCCCGGACAGGTTTGGCCCCCTGCCCGCAACAATCTGAAATCACCATGGCCATGTCAAGGCAGCGGCGTTCACACTGGTGAACGGGGTTACCCGGATGGGAAGCCGAGCCCTATCGTCATGTCGCATTGACGTCCGGAAATGTTTGTTGTCGAAAACCATATTCGTCCGTTGCAGGACGCAGATTAGTGTGGTGAGCGGGTTCACCCATCGGACGGAGGATCAGATGAAATTCCAGCTGGCGATCAACATGGAGCGCATGGACGACAGCCTCGACATGCGCGATGTCGCGCGCCACACGCTCGAAATGGTACAGATGGCGGAGGATGGCGGTTTCAACATCGCCTGGGCCGCCGAGCACCACGCGCTGGAAATGACCATCGCGCCTGACCCCTTTCAGATCCTCACCTGGTGGGGCTGCCACACCTCGAAAATCAGGCTCGGCACGGCTGTGGCGGTCGCGCCCTACTGGCACCCGGTCAGGTTGGCCGGCGAAGCGGCGATGA
>ERZ795053.5376-NODE-5376-length-13260-cov-4.888451_pt1 | contig 13260 bp, 17 predicted proteins | sample MGYA00375137_ERZ795053 | MGnify/ENA primary metagenome ERZ795053 (study PRJEB30182, sample SAMN05720284) | activated sludge metagenome | isolation source: Anaerobic digester | place: Hong Kong | collected 2014-12-17 ... | reverse complement strand
GGCAACACTCCCTCTTTACCGCCCTTTGGCTCAGCTCGGGAGCTGGTAGAAACAATGGAAGCAGAACATGATGAGACTGGGGATGCATTACATAAAATTGCAACACTAAGCAACAGTTATACGCCGCCAGAGGATGCCTGCCCCACCTTCCAGACCCTCTATGCGCTGCTAAAGGAATTTGAGGTGGCAACCAAGAAGCATATCCATTTAGAAAACAACATTCTATTTCCTAAAACAATTGAGCTTGAAGCAACAGTATTGCTGCAAGAATAAACCCAAAAAGGAGAATTTCATTATGACTAACGAGGTATGGCTGCCATCTCTAATGACAAAGACGCCTCAGGAAGGATTTGAACTGGCTATCATATTGAGCCGACGGGGTGTTAAATACACTCAGCCCGATGTTGATGTGTTGCAGCAGTTGCGTCCTGATTACGCTGAATCTGCGGATTCGCTAACCGCTGCATCCCAGGTGATTGCCATCAATTTTCAAACAGTCGCTGCTGCCAACAATTATTGGCGACCATAAAAGACAGTTGGACATAGTGGCATAAGAGTCATTTACAAAACGGCCTTTTTTGTGCCAGTGGCCTTATTTGCGCCTCCAGACACTAGCACTAGAATGATCGTCCAGGTCACGCTGTGCACGACCATGGCAACGAGACTATCCTGTGCCACCACATCCCGAAATGCGGTGAGCAACACCAGCAGCACCAGGATATGGGCTGTGAGGGTAACAATGGCTGCTGGCAGCGCATACCGGCTGTTCCGCCAGATGAGAATGGCCGTTACCAACACAGTAACCACCCCGACAATGAAATTATAGATCGGCAACCAATCAATCACATAGTAATCTGGCAGCGTACCCAGCAGCACCCGTCCCCCGGCAAAGACAGCCATCCCTCCTATAATCCAGGCGATGATGGCCGCAGCTTTTGATCGTTTTGTGTTCATATCAATCACTCACAGATGACAATGAAGCTGAGCTGTTATCCAATTTTGCCAAACCCTCGCGCAAGATTTGCCACAGCAGCAGGGCGATTGGCACAAGTGAAATAGTCCAGAGTAGATAGGCAGTACCATGCAGCACACCTTGATAGTTAGCCAGGAAAATGCTGGCCCAGAGGAAAACACCGCCCAAGTTGACGGTTACAATGCTCAGCCAAGTACCACCCAGCCGTGCTGATTCATGTGGCAGGAATAAGCGATAGAAGAAGTAGGGGATGAAGGCGTAGCCAAACTGCAAAACCCAGCCATAAATAAGTGCCTGTGGTGCATTTTGTTCAATGCCTGCACCCGGGAAACCGGGGACACCTAGAATGATCAATGGCGCAGCCAGCACGGGAGCTATTATCCAAAAGTAAGCCATCACGATATGCCAGAGACCCGGTTGTGACCAAGCCTTCTTGTCGCCCCAAAGGGGCTTAATCACATTCAGCAAAAGCCAACCGGTACCTATCAAGAAGAGAATAATGCCGGGCACAGAGAACCAATTGGATTTAATCCAGGGGCCGATAACCAATCCCAAGGCCCCAATCGTCAGCATCCAGAAAATGGGGATGATACTGCGCGGCCAGGCCAACGGCCGTTTCGCCCACGTCGGATACATATCCACCAGCAACCCGGCAAAAATCATCGTCATAAACCCCCAGTTGTTGGCGTGAATGTGTACTTCAACCGGCGTCTTGATTTTTAGCCAGTCACTCCAGCCCAGCCACAGGCCCGTGCCGACGATGATGCCCAGCAAGAAGTAACTCAGGCCAGCGATATAAAATTTACGGCCGTTATGGGAACGGCCTTTGCTGCCTGCTGCCTGCTCCTGTTTCATAGAGCGTAATTCCCGCAATTGCAGAATCAACAGGATGGTGGCAATAAATACCAGAGTGCCACCAATGAGTATCAGGGCCTGGTTGATGATAGGAATGCCAATCAGCAGTGTTAATAGTCCGATGTTTAGGGCTAACCAAATGTCCCAGCGGAATTTTGGTCGTGGTCGCTCTGCTTGAATAGCAACAATAATCGGCAGCAGCCCAAAAATCGCTTCGGTGATTGCCCCTAAAGTGATCAGGTGTACACGCAGCCAACGCAGCCCGTTAAACCAGGGCAAAAGTGTGTAGCTAGTCAAGGCGGCATCTGCTGCCATAAGGGCGGCCATCGCCACAAATAAAGCGGTCATCAACAGATAAAGATTCATTTCTATTTCTCCTTCGAGATAAATACTGTAAGGTAGCAGGGTAGGCATGACTTTCCTGCTACCTGTTTCTCTCTTCTATAGCGGCCAGTCCCGCAAAATACGTTCTGTTTCCTCTGAATGCCCGCTTTCGTCGCGTACCATATCTTCCAACTGCACCGCCAGCCCTTTATCGCCGAATGCCTCAGCTTCCCCCGCACGCTGGCTGTAATCAGCGGCGGCCTGTCGTTCTGCGGCCAATACCGCTTCTAACATCTCTCGGTTAGATTTGGCCGCTGGCACGGGCCGCGGCGTGGTTGTCGGTTCTCCACCAAGAGCCACGATTTTATTGGCTAAGAATTGGGCATGTAACTGTTCATCGGCTACTTCGGTCAGGAAGAATTGAGACAACTGTGGTCGATAGGGCCCTGTTACTCTGGCCGCATAGGTTAGATACTGGATGATGGCACTTAACTCTCCAGCCAGATCATCATTCAGGTTGTTGATTAAAGTTTGCTTGTTCATTTTTATTTCTCCATCTTAGTTGTTTCATTCATTTCATTGGTATGACATCCCTTTTTCAATGGCTGTCTCGCTTTAAGCGAAGCGCGCAGCCAGGAACGCCAGGCGTGTTTCTGCTTCCAGGCCACGAACAGTTCCATCCGGCATGACGATAGTGGCTCCAGTCTGTACAGGGATCCGCTCACCATCCACTAGCATCCAACCGCTGCCTTCCAGAAAGTGATACATAGCGCTATTTTCGGGATGCTCGGGTATCTTCTGACCAGGTTCCAATCCGGCTATGATGATTTTTACCTTGTCGTTATCCATTAAAATCTGAGGCTGAGGACCTTCTGTCGCGAAGATGACTGTATCGCGCCAGTTAGGGAATGTGGTTGTTTTTATCATTTATTTATCCTTGTTTCTGTTTTTATTAGCTTACTTAATAAGGTCGTGGTCGTCGCCGACTTTTGTCGGATTCAACCATCAGGCTGATGTCTGGGCAGGTCATTTATCTCTTCGCTGGTGATCTTTAGCCAAACCGTTCTTTCACGAATCCAGTCTATTAGAGAAAGCGACACCAGGTGGTAAATGGCCGTTGGCGGGACAAAGCCCAGTAAAAAATGGGTCGCTTCCTGACGGTGACAATCCACCATGATCGCAGCCACAACACCTGCCTCAACTCCATCTTGAGCGAAAACCACATCACCGCGCTGTATCTCAACCAGATCGGTTTGCCGACTCAAGCAGACCAAATGACTGATCAACAATTTGCGTACAGGGGATACGGCCGTTGTCTCAGAAGTCTGGCTGAGTGACTTCTTTTGCTTGCGATGCTCGCCCATCTTCTATTCCTCATAATATGACAAAGGTGTCCACCGTTACGCGATCCTTTGCCGATAACCAATGACCAGGACCGTGGTGATGACAACTGCTGCAACCACATGCATAAAAGCAGCCACACTGCTGGCCAACATTGTTTTGTAAGGAACAGGAAGCAGATAGTCTGGAATGAAGCTCAACAGCAGCACGACAGTGGAAATGATTAGAAATTTTTGTACCGGCTGTGGTTTGTGCGCCGCTAACCAGGCAAAAAGAGCCGTGGCAACAGCCGCTGGTACGGCCGTGAAGATAGCCGTGCGCAGGTAACTGTCCAAAGGCTTGAACAGGACAATATCCGGCCATAAAGCAATTGCCAGCCACTGTGTTATCAATACTGCCAGAATGCTGAGTACGGCGGCAACCAATCCGATTTGTATCCATTGATTCCTATCGGGTTGCGTGGTGGCCTGGGGATTCATCATCGTCATTTCAAATTCTCCTCTCGTATCACAAATGCCAAAAAACAAAACACTTTTCCAATACAAAAAGCGTATCAGAGAAGTGATCGTCGTTCGCCGACTTTTGTCGGGTTTTGTTTTGTCAGATCAAATGGAATCTGGCTGCTGATTTACAACGCGATTTCTGCCAAAGCTTGCCGATCTATGATACGAATCTGGTGCCGATCAACGGCGATCAAGCCCTCATTTTCCAGGCCACGCAGCGCTCGCTGGATCACATCTGGCACCGTGCCCAACCTGGCCGCTAGTTCGACCTGAGTATACCAACGCGGTCTTTCTAGAACCCCATTGACGGCATCTTCCAGCAATAAACGAGCCAGGCGGCTCGTTACCGGACGGAGAGATAGACCCGTGACCAACGATACCAGGTAAAGCATTCTCTCGGCCATTTTTGCGATAATGTGTTGAGTAAAATCCGGTTTTTCTTGCAGCAAGCGCAGGAGAGCCGTGCGTGGTATCAGCCAAACGCCGGCCGGTTCCAGGGCAATGGCTGTGGCCGGATTCGGCTGATTGGCGAAAACACCAATTTCATTGAAGGTGTCTCCCGGTTCCAGGAAACGGAGAATTTGCTCCCGACCGGTCGGAGATGTTTTAACGACCTTGAGCCAGCCATATTGCAGATAATACAGACCGGGATGGGCATCCCCTTCCAGCACAACAACCTCGCCGGCGTCATATTCACGCCAGCGAGACAATTGCGCTAATTCTTTCCGGGTTGGTTCTTCCAACTCACTAAAGAAGGAGATTTCGCTTAAATGCTGGACGAACTCACTAAGTGACGGCCGTTGGTTCATGAAGTTGATTATAACGGCCGTCACCTCTGATGACGATAGGAAAAGGTTGGTCAAAAATCATATCCGTAAAAGACGCATCCCGTTTAGGATGACGATCATCACCGAAGCTTCATGGACCAACATTCCCCCAGCCATATGGACTTTGCCCAGTAAAACACCTGTCAGCAGCAGCGCCACCGTCACCAGGGCAATGATGACGTTCTGTCGTATATTATTCAGTGTCGCCCGCGAAAGCTGTAACGCTTCGGGGATCTTGAGCAAGTCGTCAGTCATGAGGGCAATATCGGCCGTTTCAATCGCCACATCAGTTCCGGCAGCGCCCATGGCGATGCCGATATCAGCCGTAGCCAGTGCTGGCGCGTCGTTGATACCATCACCGACCATAGCAACCACATGCCCTTCAGCTTGTAGTCGGCGAATTATTTTTAGCTTATCTTCCGGCAGAAGACCGGCACGGACATCTTGAATACCGGCGGCATCGGCAATGGCCTGGGCCGTACTGGGGTTATCGCCGGTCAGCATGACAATCTTCTGGAGTCCGGCCGCTTGCAGTCGGCGCATCATCTCTGACGCGGTCGGGCGAAGTTGGTCGGCAATGCCCAACACCCCGATGACCAAACCATCGAGGGCGACAAGTACGGCCGTTTTCCCTGCCGCTTGTAGGTTTTCTAATTGCCAATGGGCTGTGGCTGGGACAGGAATACCTAAATCAGTCATCAGGTCTGTTGTGCCCACACCAATCTCATGCCCCAAATAGGTGGCTTGAACTCCCTGACCGGTAAAGGTCTCAAATTCATCTGCGACCGGAATGAGGTCGGCCGAATCCGTCGCGGCCACAATCGCTTGTGCCAGGGGATGTTCTGATCCGGCTTCGGCAATGGCAGCCCAGTAAAGCACCTGCTGCTTGTCTCTTTCCATGACGGCTGTCCCGCCATTGGCGCCCGCGGCGACAGCGGTTTGCAAGGCGACGACATCGGTAACAGTAGGCCGACCGGCCGTCAGCGTCCCTGTTTTATCCAGTGCCAATGCTGAGATTTTACCTGCGTTTTCCAGGTATTCGCCGCCTTTGATGAGGACACCTCGTTTGGCGGCGCGGCCAATCCCGGCCACAATTGAGACAGGCGTGGAGATGACCAGGGCACCGGGACAGCCGATGACCAGCAGAGTAAGCGCCAATTCCAGATCACGGGTGACCAGGTAAGCCGCCCCGCTGAGCAGGATGATAAACGGAGTATACCAGCGGGCAAAGCGCTCAATAAAACGTTGGGTGGGTGCTTTTTCTTCTTGGGCCTCTTCCACACGACGGATAATGCGGGCCAGGGTGGTATCTGCGCCGATGCCGGTAGCTTTGACTTTAAGCAACCCGGCCTGATTCACTGTCCCGGCGTAAACGGCCGTTCCCGACACCTTTTCCGCCGGTATGGATTCGCCGGTAATCGCACTTTCGTCCACGGCAGAACGGCCGTCTACCACCTCGCCATCTACCGGTATTTTGGTTCCTGGTTTTACCAATACCATCTCACCCGGCAGCACTTCATGAGGCATGACCTCCGTTTGACGGCCGTCACGCAGCACAATGGCTGTGGTGGGAGCCAGTTCCAACAATCCCTGCAATATCCGGCGGGTCTGACCCAACGTACGCGCTTCCAGATAAGCGCCAAAGAGGAAAAGGAAGGTGACAGCAGCCGCTTCCCAATATTCGCCGATGACCAGGGCGCCAACGGTGGCGATTGTGACCAGCAGTTCGATGCTAATGTGGCACTGGCGCAGGCTGTGCCAGGCGCGTAGGGCAATATCAGAGCCGGCTACCAGGGCAGCAGCAGCCATCAGGCCGTTGTGCCATGCCGTTTGGCTGAGTATGTATTTGCTCACCAGGGCCAGCAAGATGAGCAGACCAGAGATGGCGGTTAACAGTTGGCGCCGCTGTTTCGGTGACTGCCACCATGTTTGTAACTGTTTCATGTGCAAAACCTCCCAACGACTAGATACTGCTTGCAAGCGGTATCTAGTCGTCATTATCTTAAAATGCAGCCACTGCTGCTTCGTAGCCGGTCTCACGAACGGTTTGTACCAGTACAGTCGTTGGCGCGGCATCCGGATCGTGTTCAATTTCAATACGACCGGTATTAAAATGAACTTTGGCGTCATTGACGCCCTCTAATCCTTGCAGCGCATTTTCGATCTTGGCCACGCAAGAGGGGCAGGACAGGTCTTGACTTCTGAGTAAGGTTTTCATCGTTTCATCTCCTTGTTAGATAAAAATGTTGCTTTGAGATTAGGATAGGGGAAAGGAAACGGCCGTTACATGATCTGGCTCAAATAACTGCAATCGGCCTAAAAGTTGAAGCCCCTGAAAGTTTACTTTCAAGGGCTTCAGGTTGTTGAAGTGGGTTGTTGAGGCGGCTCAGGCTGTCTTATCTGTACTGGCAATCATCTCCAGCCCGGATTTGCTGGTAATGGCTATCCATCGCCGACCAGTGTGAACCAGGCCTTCTTTTTGTAATTGGCTGATAATGCGACTGGCCGTTTCGGTGGTTGTACCCGTCATCTGGGCCAGGTCTTCACGGGAGGGTGGCATTTGAATGAGAATGCCTTCGTCAGAAATTTCTCCAAGTTTGTGTGCCAGTTTGAGGAGGACAGCGGCGATTCGCTGCTCGACAGAATCGGTGCTGAGACGATGAACGATTTCCTGGCTTTCCTGTAATCTTTTGGCCGTAATGTCCAGTACAGCCAGGGACACCGAGGGGTGTTGCTGCAACAAGGTTCGGAATGTTTCCGAGCTGATTCTGAGAACGCAAACGGCCGTATGGGCCTCGGCTGTGTCTGGATAGATGTCATCGGCTAAAGTCGAAAGACTCCCGAAATAATCGCCCGGTTTAAGAATATCTAGCAGCACATCTTGACCACCCAGAGAATGGCGCAGCAATTTGACCTGACCAGCGGCAACGACATATAGATCGGCCGCTGTTTCACCGCTGAAGTAAATGGGCTCACCAGATTGGTAACCGTATTCGCGGAACTGCTTATTAACAATGCGAATCTCATCCGCAGTTAGACCAGAGAAAAAGGGAACCTTTTGCAGAACAGACAAACGTACATCCACCGAACAGGCAGCCGGTTCCACTGTTTCAACTTGTACGGGTGTTTTGCGCCGTATTGACATTTCTATAACTCTTGTTTGCTTCTCGATGGGAAGCTCGTTACTATCTGAACAAATATTGATAAAGGTTGAGGATACAATGCCTGACAACCTGTATAAGGAACGCTACTCATGACCAGCAAAGCCAAACACGAAGAAGATGCCATTCATGAACAGTTGTGGTGGTTAGCAACGGTCGTGCGCGATAGCTGCTTTTCTGCCGCAGTCATCGCTTACGAAGATGCAAGCACCGATGGTTTGTGCCATGAAGGTGCCTGGGAGTGTGCCCTGGAAGCAATGCGTGGTCTGGATTTTGAATCCATTATCACCAAAGCAATTGCTGAGAGATAAGGGCTGTCGAATTTACAAAAGTTCGGCAGCCCTAGATTCGGCTGGCTACATGTCCAGGGCGTCGTAACCAGGTCCTTCGGCAAAGAAATCGTAGTTCGGCGGGATGTCTTCCGTCAGGTCCAAAATTTCGCCGCCCTGGAGTTGTTTAGCGTTCAGCAGCTTTACGGGGTGACCGTCAACCTCACCTGCGAAGGGCTGGCCATCTGGTAGCAATTCTTTCGTATTGTTAATCCAGACGCCTGGCGGTGCCTCATAAGCAAACGGCACCTCTTCCTCAGGGAAGATCGCTTCATAGGGGCATTCGGGCACGCAGGCACCACAGTCAATGCAAGTATCGGGGTCAATATACAGCCAGGGCCATTCCGGCTCCGGTTGTCCCAGTATCATGCATTCCACCGGGCACACATCCACGCAAGCTGTATCTCGCAGGCATAGCCGGGTGATGATATGGGTCATAGGCATTCTCCTTCGAGTTGTAACGGAAACGGCCGTTCATCAGACCGCACCGTTCACAACAGTAAATTTGTATATAATCACAGCTTAGCCGCTAAACAGGTTTTTCGCCTTGATCCAAATCAAGAGAGAAGTGACCGTATCCTACTCATGTGCCAAATACCATTGCAAAGCCTCGGCAATCATTTCTGGATCCGTATCGTAGGCAAACGTGGCCCGCAACACACCTTCCCGATCCAGTAAGTAGGAGCGTGTTGAGTGGTCAATGGTGTACACAGCCTCAGGCCCGCTGTCCAGACGTCGTTCGTAATAAAAACCGTAATCGGGCTGAATACGAGCCAGCGTCTTGTCATTGGCGGAAAATCCAACAAAATCCGGGTCAAAGTTAATCAGATAGGGCTGCATCAACGCAATCGTATCCCGGTCGGCATCGACGCTAATAAAGACAAACTCTACTTCTTTGGCAGCTTCACCCATCGCTGCCTTGGCATTTTTGTAATCCACAAGTGTCAGTGGGCAGAAGTCAGGGCAATGCATGTAGCCAAAGAAGATGAGCCGCCAACGGCCGTTTAAGTCACTCAATGCAGCTACATCTGGGCGGGTGCTGGGTGCGCTAAAGTCCTGTACTGCTATCGGTGGATCGGTCACTTGTCCCACGAAAACACCTTCAGCATCTGCCAATAATGATACGGTTGTTAACGCATCGGCCCCCTCAACTGGCTCTAGCGAAACCATGGCTTCAACTTCCAGCGTGGCACCTGAGTCGAACGTCAAGGTCAACATGATGGTGTCACCGGCAACCAGCGGTGCGGTTAAACCCATCAGCATGATATGCTCACCGCCCGGCTTGAGCTGTACTGTCTCTCCCGCCAGGATTTCAACCGCCTCTACCGGACGCATTTGCATCAAGTCCCCATCCATCTGTGTTTCATGGATTTCGGCAGTGTTGGCGGCAGTCGTCTCTACTCTAACTAACTGCTGGGCGGAACGGCCGTTGTTGGTAATTACCAGGTAAGCGGCACTCATCTCGTCTGCCGGACGCACCCAAGCCCCACTCACCTGTAACGATTCTGACTCTGTTAATGTCGGTGTACAGGCTGTGAAAACGGCCGTTAGCAACAGTAACAAGAGGAAATGCAACAACACTTTTTTTGTCATTTTTTGCTCTTTCCGGTTGGACGAATCCACAAATGGTGCAGATGTTTTGACTTAGCCTGCACCACCTGTAGATGACAATTTATATGTTTTTGGTCTTTTTTACTAATCGGACGGAACGGCCGTTTAATGGCCAGCCTCCTCCGGAAAGCCCTCAGCTCCAAAAATGTCAGGATTTTCTTCACCCTCGGCATAAAGGAAGCCAACCAGCCCTCGCTCCAAACGACTCAAAGCGTGGTCTACCATAATATACCGACCCGGTACATCCATCGTAAATTCAACCACTGTTGCCCCACCGGGAGGCACCAGCGTCGTCTGCACATCTTCCAGAGGCGGCGAACTCAATGACGCCATTGGATAAACCCGGTCAAAGATCTCGCCAATCATGTGGAAGGAGGAAATTTTATTGGGGCCACCCACGCCAAAATAAATGCGTACACTGTCGCCAACCTCTGTGCGCATGGCATACTCATCCAGCGTCAGGGCATTAGCCGCACCGTTAAACACGTAATATTGCGGTGTTTCGTTGAGCATTTGCTGATGGCTAAAGGTCAGATGCCCCCCTGTACCAAATGGCTGCTCCGTGTAAATTTCACCCTGCATCACGTAAAATTCGTGATCCACTTCAGGTAAACCCTCTTCCGGCTCCACCAAAATCATACCGTACATACCACTGGAGATATGGTGGGCGATACTGGGTGTCGCGCAGTGATACACATAGAGTCCTGGCTGAAGTGCTCTGAAGTTGAACGTTGAAACCTCCCCGGCCATCGTCTGTGTAAATTCGGCACCGCCGCCGGGACCCGTCACTGCGTGCAGATCGATAGAGTGAGGCAAAATGCTCTCAATCTGATTGTTGATGCGTACTTCCATCGTATCACCGATGCGCATGCGCAGCATGGGCCCTGGCACCTGTCCGTTAAAGGTCATATAGCGGAAGGTCGTGCCATCATCGAGTTGTCCGTCTACTTCCATTGTGGTCAATTCAACAACATGATGTTGGGGTTCTGTAGTCGTAACCGGTGGTGGTACATCAGCCGGGTTACGGATAATAGAAACAGCGTTGGTAACGGCTGGAGCCACCGTAACAGTGCTCATGGCATGATCCATACCACTATTAGCCAGCGATTGGTCCATCGCTGCTTCATCACCCACGCTAACGGCTCCCTCTACTCGCAGCACGCCTTCGAGACCAGCATCACGCTGCCCTGGCAGCGATGCATAATAATTAAACATGCCCAATTGATCAGCCTCAAACTCAACCGTAACAGACTCTGCTGCTGTCAGTTCGCCCGAGGAAACGTCAAACTCATCGATTTTTAAGTCATGGGTATTGGCACTATCGTTGATGAGGGTGAGGCGGACTGTATCACCCAGATGGGCAGACAGTTCCGGGTTCAGGACACCGTCAATATTGCCACCAACGCCGACAAAGCTAGCTTCATCTGACGATGCCCGCAGATTGTATGCAACTACGGTAGGTGCTGAGATGCCGTCTGGGTTGGCCAGGTAAGCAATCACATTGTCTACTTCCTCAGCAGTGAGCTGCAAATTGGGCATGGGTACATTGTTGTGTTTGGCTAACAGTTCAGTCGCAATCGGGTCGCCTTCGGCCAACATTACGTCCGGTTCGGTAATCCAGCGAGCCAGCCAGTCAGGATCGCGCTGTTGGGTGACTCCCTGTAAGTCTGGTCCTACTCTAACACCTTCGCCGATAGAGTGGCAGGCCGTGCATTTGGCCGTGAAAATTTCTTGCCCTAGAGTTATTGAGCCTGTTACTGCTGATTGGTCTACAGCAGCAACGGCTGTGTCACCCGCCCCGATTGCTGTTGTTCCGGATTGAACCCGGATGGACAAGGCAATCATAGCTGCACCGCCGATGCAAGCCAATACGAGAATTCCGATAAGAATTACCATGTCGCGACCTGTAACTGGCCGCCTGTCCCAGGGTATTGCCGATGGTTTATTTGTCTGTGTACTCATCTTTTCGCCTCATTAAAAATTTTCTCTTTTAATCGAAATGGATCGACAGAAAGAAACTGCCTGATCCTAAAGAGAATAGGCGATAGACGACTGATTGGCCTTGATCTAAATCAAGTGACTTAAAGTTGGGCTTGTTGGCTTAGGATGTCTGGTTGGATAATGATGATGCGGTGGCGATCAAAGCGAATGGCACCGGCTTTTTCCAGGACACGAAGCGAACGACTGATGGATTCCGGTGTTGTGGCCAAGTGATTGGCAATGAGCGTACGGGTGATGGCTGGGTGTTTCAGGGATTGGTTTTTGCTTTGTTCCAGCAAAAAATGAGCCAGGCGAGCGGTAACGGAATGCAGGGCCAGGTCTTCCATACGTCCGGCTGCAAAGCGAATTCGTTCTGTCAGCCCCTGTATAATGGCCAGGGCCATTTCATGATCTGTTTGTAAAGCCTGAGAAAAAACGGCCGTAGAAATGACCCAGGCAGAGACATCGGTCACAGCCATCGCGCTGACGGGGTTGGGAGCGCCGTCAAGCGCAGCGATGTCGTTGAAAGTATCGCCAGGACCCAAAATGTGCAGGATATATTCCTGGCCTTCGGGGGAGAGTTTGTAGGCTTTGACACGGCCGTTTTCTACAACCCACAACCCAGCCGATGACTCCCCTTCCAGAAAAATCATCTCATTTGGAGCGAATGTGCAATGTACGGCCTGAGCGGCTAATTCGTTTAGTGCAGATTCGGCTACGTGGGCAAAATAAGGTAGTTGTCCCAGCATAGATAGAACAGAAAAGTCACTCATTCAACCACCTTATTTCATTATATCGTTTGCCCAAAACTCAAGGCGATGCCCTTCCGGATCCTGACAATAGAATACCAGGGCGTTCCACTTACGCTGGAGTGGTGTTGTTGCTATATCCTGCATCTCCAGATGCCCTTTAGCCTTTTCAATATCCGTCACTTCCCAGGTAAGTGTCACGCCCTGACCCTGAACATCTGAAATTGTGGCACGAGCTGAATTGGCGATACTTAAAAAGCTAGTGTCAGTTAGTTGAAATTCAACAAACCAATCATTCTCAAAAGCAACCGGTAGGCATAAATTCCTTTTATAGAAGTTAACAGTTTCCATCCAGTGGCGACAGTACAGAATCGTATTGGTGCGTTGTAGCGTGATCCAAGCGTTTCTCATGTACTTACTCTACCCCTAATTGTCATATTTTAAAACCTTTGCGAATCTTTAATTCATGTCATATCACCACAAAATACAAAGCTCATGGCGCTAACGCGCTGGATGGGATGATAACTTGCTGGCTGACTACCAAACTCACCCAGCTTTCCGGAGGTAACCTAAATGAGCATCTTCTATGATCCCACCATCCTGCTCT
>ERZ795053.5374-NODE-5374-length-13265-cov-5.133081_pt1 | contig 13265 bp, 9 predicted proteins | sample MGYA00375137_ERZ795053 | MGnify/ENA primary metagenome ERZ795053 (study PRJEB30182, sample SAMN05720284) | activated sludge metagenome | isolation source: Anaerobic digester | place: Hong Kong | collected 2014-12-17 ... | reverse complement strand
CAAAAAATGTCTGTAAATGTCATGGCTTATGAGAGGGACTTTTATCTTCTCATAAAATTGATCTTTGACAACTTCATATAGGAGAACCGGATACCTTTGGTGCACAAGCCGGAAGGACAAGCCAGGCAGCAGGTACGCAATGACCTTCATTTTTTCGAAGAGAGCGACAAATACCCTTGCTGCAGGTCGATCTTGGCAGATCGGCTGGCCACGACCTTGTGCATCAGATAATGATACTTCCGTATAGTCACAGTCCGAGCGTGATCAAACCGTCGCAGGCAATGAGTACGGCCCGCCATCAGAATGGAGGGAGGTGAAAGTCCTATGAGAGCGTAAGCCCACGCTTGTCCGGTCCATCCAAAGAACCAGAATCAATTACAGCAGCCGCACTGCATTCAGGCATTCTTAATGATGCTTCATCCTACGCGGTGCGGCTGCTTTGATTTTCATGTCAATTTTATTGATGGTTATATTCCACTGCATCGACAACATTGTCGCATGAAACCGAAACGTGATACCCTCACCTTAAGTTCATCATCCCTGCAGAATTAAATAAAACCCCTGCATTCATCCTGGACATACCAAACCGCCGGCGCGCTTTTACCGACGGCTTGGTATATTCAGGAGATCCATCCTGAGAAAGAAAGGAGAAAACGAAAATGACAACCGAAAGAAAATTCACCATCGAACCATCAAGATTTATTCATGCTGAAGAAGTCGCAGAGATTTTAGGTGTGTCGGTATCCTCTGCGTACCGGATCATCAAGCGTCTTAACAATTCTCTTAAGGACCAGGATAAAATCACCGTGGCCGGTAAGATCAGCAGACGCTATTTTGAAGAGAAAGTGATGCTGTAAATTCTAAACACGTAAAGCCACATGACACGAGATTTCATGGTTCAGTGCTTTGCGGCCAGAGAGGGTGATGCTATGCCAACCTATAAAAATGAAGCCACCGGCAGCTGGTATTGTGCCTTTTACTATACCGACTGGTTAGGCAACCGAAAAAAGAAAAAGAAGGAAGGCTTTAAAACCCAAAGAGAAGCCAAGACTTTCGAACGACAATTCATTGAGAAGGCGGAAGCCAGTCCCGACATGTCCTTTGGCACCCTGGTGTCCATCTACATGGAGGATTGTAAGACACGGCTCAAGCCAACCACCTACAGTGGCAAGGAATGCCTCATCAACACAAAGCTGCTGCCTTTTTTCGAAGAGATGCCCATCAACAAAATTGAACCCGCAACGATTCGCAAATGGCAAAATACCTTGATGGAGGATGAGAGCGACTATTCACAAACTTATTTGAAAACCATCCACAACCAGATCTCCGCCATTTTTAACTTTGCCTCCAAGTATTATAAGCTTCAAACCAACCCTGCCAGAGTGTGCGGCAGCATGGGTAAGAAAAATGCAGAGTCCATGTTGTTCTGGACTGTAGAGGAATTCAGAAAATTTCTCCCCTTTGTCTCTGATAAGCCAGTTTCAAAGCTGGCCTTTGAAATCCTGTTTTGGACGGGTATCCGATCGGGTGAATTGTTGGCATTGACCTTGAACGATTTTGACTTTGATGCCAAAACATTGTCTATCACAAAAAACTACGCTCGCCATGAGGGCGAAGATCTGATCATGGAACCCAAGACACCCAAGAGTCGCCGCCTGATCGCAGTGCCAACCTTTCTCTGTGCTCTGGTCCAGAAATACGCCGAGCAGCTTTATGATTACGAACCAAACGAAAGGCTTTTCCCGGTGACCAAATCCTATTTGCACAGTGAGATGACACGAGGGACGAAGAAATCTGGCATCAAACGCATTCGCGTACATGATCTGAGACATTCCCATGCCTCCATGCTGATTGAGGAAGGTTTTTCAGCCCTCCTGATCTCAGAAAGACTGGGACACGAAAGCATAGAAACAACGCTTCAGACCTATTCCCATCTTTATCCCAATAAGCAGATCGAGGTCGCCAATCGCTTGGATCAAATGAATAAACCAGATAGTCCAATTGAATAATTACAAAAGGACCTGTAGTACGCTTTTAGTACGGTCACCAAAAAGCAAACCCTGAAACCAAGTTATATCAATGGTCTCAGGGTTTTTAACTGCTATTCCCACTCAATGGTTGAAGGTGGTTTGCTGGTTATATCATAAACTATTCTATTGATGGACCTTACTTCATTGACTATCCTGTTTGAAATTTTCTCAAGGACATCATATGGTATCCTGGCCCAGTCTGCCGTCATGAAATCAGTGGTTGTAACTCCTCTAAGGGCAAGGGTATAGTCATAGGTTCTTTCATCTCCCATAACTCCCACACTTCTCATTCCGGTAAGAACTGCAAAATACTGGTTGATCTCCCTTCCTAATCCTGCTGCCTTTATCTCCTCACGGAATATCCAGTCAGCGTCCTTCAGTATCTCAAGCTTTTCCTCTGTTATATCCCCTATTATCCTTATTGCAAGACCGGGTCCGGGGAAAGGCTGTCTCCACACTATGTCCTCAGGTATTCCAAGCTCCAGACCGGCTTTTCTGACTTCGTCCTTGAACAGGTCCCTGAGAGGTTCTATGATTTCCTCAAAATCCACCAGGTCAGGCAAACCACCGACATTATGGTGGCTTTTTATAACTGCCGCATCACCGGCTCCGCTTTCAATTACATCAGGATATATTGTGCCCTGGACAAGGAAATCTACTTTGCCCAGTTTTTTGGCTTCAGCTTCAAAGACCCTTATAAATTCTTCACCGATGATTTTCCTTTTGGTTTCAGGGTCTGATACACCTTCCAGTCTATCCAGAAATTGTTTCTGTGCGTTGACCCTGATAAGCTTCATGTCAAACTGCTTGTTAAAGACTTCCTCAACCTGGTCCCCTTCATTTTTCCTCAAGAGTCCATGATCAACAAATATATTCGTAAGCTGTTTTCCAACGGCTTTGTGTATCATTACAGCCGCAACGGATGAATCGACTCCTCCCGACATGGCGCAGAGTACTTTCTTGTCCCCCACCTTTTCCCTGATTTTCTTTATTGTGTCTTCAACATAGGTGGACATCTTCCAGTCGCCTGAGGCTCCGCAGATTTTATAAAGGAAGTTATGGAGCATTTTACTTCCTTCAGGAGTGTGGTTTACTTCAGGATGGAACTGAACACCATATATCCTGTCGTTTTTATTTTCAAATGCTCCCACAGGACAATTTTTACTTACTGCAGTTTTTTCAAATCCGTCGGGAATCATATCGACATGATATGTATGGCTCATCCAGCAGGTTGTGTCTTTCACACAGTCACTGAAGAGAATGCTTTCGCCAAGGCTGATGCCAACCCTTCCATATTCCCTTTGGTCGGCTTTTTTCACGGTACCGCCCTGCATTGCGGAAATCAGCTGCATGCCGTAGCAGATGCCAAGTACCGGAATTCCTAATTCAAATATCTCTTTGCTGCAAAAAGGAGCATTTTCCTGTGTAACCGTCGCCGGTCCGCCTGTAAAGATTATCCCAATGGGATTCTTCGCCTTAATTATGTCAATGGATGTGGTATACGGCACCATTTCACAGTACACTCCCGCATCCCTTACACGCCTTGCGATAAGCTGATTGTATTGTCCTCCGAAATCAAGTACGAGAACCAGTTCGTGTTTCATAGCAACTCCTGAAATAGATTACATAGATTATAACTTATGGCTCAATCCCTTACAATGAATAATTTGATGTACTTGACCTATGGTTTGTTTGGAACTATGATTTACAGGTCAGGTGGTTGTTTATGATTAAAAGAATTTCATTGATACTTGCTGCGGTTATGTTACTTATCGTAACCACTGCATCATATTCAGAATACAGGGGCCTCGCATGCACCAACTTCGCGGCATTGTCCAGTGACAAAGTGCTGTTCGGCAACAGTGAAGATGCTTCAGGGGACCATCCCCTCAAGGACGACCCCACTGCGTCCATGGTCTGGTTCCTACCGGGAACCGAAGACAGTTATGGGATGATGCAGCTCGGGTGGTATGACCAGGATGGCAGCAGGGTGTTCCAGGGTGGTATGAATGAATTTGGTCTCTGCTATGATTCAACTGCAATTCCCGATACTTTTCTCAATGAAAAACCCAACCTTCCGTATAATCCTGACAACAGTTATATCTGGCAGGATATCCTGGCAAAATGCAAGGATACTGATGAAGCAGTTGAATATATAAGTAACTACAACTTCGAGGTCATGTGGTTCCAGTTCATGATAACCGATGCGACTGGTATAACTGTTGTTGTAAGTCCGGGCAAAGACGGGGAACTTGTATTTGATTACATGGACCCCTCTGTAGGCCTTATTGTACAGACCAACTTCAACCGTTCCAATCCCATAAGCCATTTCGGCAGTTATCCGGATTCCAGGTACAATGATGCATACAATCTGCTGGCCGGTATGGTTGCTTCAGGAGATGTATCAGTCTTTGGGTTTGAGAAAGTACTGGATGCAGTAAGCCAGAAAGGCCACGATGCCTATACCCCCTATTCAAATATCCTGGATCCTGTGAAAAAAGTTGCATACATCTATTTTGCCTCACAGTTTGATGAGGCTGTTTCCTTCAACCTGATCGATGAGCTTGCAAAGGGTGAGAATGAATACAGGATCAGCGGACTGGTATCCAAGGACACCCTTGAAAAGGGCCTTGAATATCATAAGAATTATCTTGGCCGGGAGGTAAGGTTCACCATTCTTGCAGTCTTTGGCATCATCGCAGTCATTGTTGCGGTTTCTCTCCTATCAATGCTGATCGGCAGAAGGAAAAGGAAGAAAATCAGCGGATGATGGCCGGAGCAAGTCATCCGGAAGTTCATTTCCTTATACACTCATAGGTTGTTCTGAAAGTTGTCCTGTCTGCTGTTCTTCTGACCATTATACCGCGTCTTCTTTTTTCCATGTTTGCAGTATAGCTGTCAAAGAGATGTACAGTTGTTCCCGGTTCACCCTTCATCGTAACCCTGATGGTCTTGTCCGGAAGTTCGAAATCGACATACCAGTCATCATCGGTCATGAATTTCTCTATATCAAGCAAATGCTGGTAACCGGCTTGTCTTGGCGGCATCATTATCTGATCCTTTTCAGTTCCATTTTTCAGGAAATCCTCTGCAAGGGTCTCGACTTTTTCAGTAGGATAGCCGCACTTTTGCTCACCTTCGCAGTAGAAGAACCAGTCAATTTCATGGGTATCCCAGTTATGGACCTCGAACTCATCCTCCACCCTGTCCCTGTAAACCCTGAAAGCCCTCGTATAGTCAGTCGCCTCATAGACCGCCTTTACCTTTGCCTTTATATATGCATTTTCAATGTCGGATTCCTCAACGCTGCCCCTTGGAAGATTCCTTCTGTGCTGGTCGGTCTGGTCTACTACCACAGTATTATGGCAAAGGGTCTTTCTCTGCCACTCCACGAAGAGTGACGATGCGTACCCGCCGTTTCCTATGTCATATGACACCACATCCCCGTCAAAGGACATTTCAAAGTTCATGACATCGGGATGCATGTGAAGGCCTGTCAGGATACCGAACTTGAAGAAGACCTCAGTACCTTCCTTTCGGAGCATTGCGGTACAGGCATCCGGGTTGATCACTGTACCGTATTCGATTTGGGTATCTTTTTCGTTCCATGTATTTAAAAGAAGACTGTTGAAGGAGCCCGGTCTGGTGCTGTCCTGATTGAAAATGGAGCATAATTTTCTGAACACAGGATTATCATATATTACTGCCGCATACTCATAATGTGTTCTGTACATGAATATATCAAGGTAAGGGTGGGCATCGTTGGGGTTTGGAAGCCTTTTGCTACTGAACATCATTTTTACAGGGTATTCAAACATCCTTTCTACGGTGTCATATATATATGGCATTTCAGGAATATGAAAATCCATGGCCCGGCATATGAACATCAGATAAGCGATGGGCTGTATTGTATAGAAATGGTAATGCATTGAACCTTCATACCACATTCCCTCCGCGGTCACTCCCCTGTTCAGCTGGTCCAGGACACCATAGGGACTATAGAAACCCTTTTGGATGTGCTCAGGTTCATTGAAGAAGACGCCGGTCATGGCCTGGGCACACTTCACCCACACAGGTATGTTATATATTCTGTTGGCGAAGAAATCAAACAGTTCAGCTTCCCGTTTGAATAGTTTCTCATACCAGTACTTGAATTTTTCTTCGCTGAAGCTGTCCCTCACCATGGAAAGGCCAAGCATTATATTCATCATTGAGGATGCGTCATCCAGGTGCTGGTTCATCAGCTTGCCTTCAAACCGTTTTGCTATGGGATCACTTATGAAGTCATCATAATTTTCTGAATAGAAATCCAGGATTCTTTCAATATGCCTAAGATATTTCCCGTCTTCACTTACCCTGTAGGCAACTGCTGAATTGTATATGCTCTGGTTGGCGCGTCCCCTGTACATGTTGTTCCAGACCCTTGTCAGGGTTTCGCTTGAATTAACGTGATGGCATACGGAGCATTCATGGTTTTCCATGTCATCTATATTGAAGATAAGTCGTCCCTGGCATTTTTCACAGTTATAGTGATGGAACCAGCCGGTGACCCTGGATGCTTCATCATGGTAGTTTTCAATGAAGACGTCAAGGTCCTCAACAGTTTTACTGTAGAGCTCCGCTGCCCATCCTTCATAGAGTATGCGCTCTTTGATTGTTTCCCAGTCTATGATTCTTGGCATTTCTCTCCCCCAAAATATCTTTATACACCAAGTATACAATATTTCAATTGAATCCCCGCCGGTTATTGTATAATCTTCTTAGGTTTTTATTAACAGGGGGATGAATTTGTGAACATATTAAAAATAGCCGACGGAAGTTTTTTACGAATCGATATGATTTCTTCTACTTGCTTCAGGATGAGGATGTCACATAGTCCGGTTTTCAATGAGACAAATCCTTATGCACGTTATGGAATATTTGATTTCAGCGGGGACGGTACAAAGCCTGATGTACTGGAAAATGATGGTTCCCACAGTTTAACTACAGCCGGAATGATTGTCAGTGTCGAATGCATGACAGGTCATATACAGGTTACAACAGGCGAAGGAATTAATATGATTGAAACAGTTTCACCTCTTTGGATAGGAAAGGCCGGCGGTTTTTCCATTTCATTGAAAGCAGCTCCAGGCGAAAGATTCTATGGGCTTGGTGATGTGAACAGGGAAACCCTGGAAAAGCGTGGTTCGGTTGCACAGATCTGGGTCAAGAATGTAAAAAGCTATGTGCCTGTACCATTTCTTATGAGCAGCAGAGGGTGGGCCGTTTTCTCCAATACGACAAACCGCCATAATTTTGACATTTGTTCAACTGACCCGGATGTTCTCAAAATATGGGGATATTACGGTGAAATGGATTTGCTTTTCTTCATCGGAGGTTCGTATGCTTCCCTCCTTGACCAGTATACATCAGTCTCAGGAAAACCGAGTCTTCTGCCCAAATTCGGCTATGGACTTACTTTCGTCTGCAACCAGCAGGCCAATGCCCGTGAGATGATCGATGATGCAATGAACTTCAGGAACAGGGGTATCCCGTGTGATGTAATAGGTCTGGAACCCGGATGGATGGAGACTTACTATGACAAATCAGTCAACAAGAAATTCGATGAAGACCGGTTCTATATTCCACCATGGTGCAGTAATTCCCCTGAAGGAATCGAGAACCTGTTCTTCGGGGCACTTGACAGGCTTGGCTTCAAGCTGAGTCTATGGATGTGCTGTGATTATGACCTGAGTTTTGAGGAAGAAAGGAACGCAGTTGTAACAACCGGCAGTGCACAGACGGACGATTTGCTTGACCATCTTCCTTCAAAGGATGATTTTGAGCAGGACATGAACATAGGTCATGAGCCCCTTTCAATGGATGAATATACCGTAAGGGATGAAGGATTCTTCGAGCATCTCAAGAAATTCGTCGACCTCGGTGCAAAGGCCTTCAAGATGGATGGCGCATGGCAGGTCAACGAGCATCCTGACAGAAAATGGGGCAATGGCATGGACGATGTGGAGATGCATAACCTCTACCCACTTCTGCTTTTAAAGCAAATGAGCAAGGGAATCTCAGATCATACAGGAAACCGTTCAATGATTTATTCCTCCGGGGGATTTGCAGGAATCCAGCAGTATGCAGCCACCTGGGCCGGTGATACGGGAGGAGGTCCCAAACCCCTTGCTTCAATGCTGAACCATGCCATGTCCGGTCATGTTAATACCAGCTGTGACATGCTTGTATTCACAAAGGAAGGTATCCACTTCGGATTCCTTCAAAGTTGGTCGCAGGTATGCAGCTGGGCTTACTGGAGACATCCATGGTTGCTTGGCAGGGAGCTTGAAGGCATCTTCAAAAATTATGCAAGGCTTCGTTATGCTCTTATTCCATATATCTATTCAACGGCTTATGAAGCTTACCTCCATGCTGCACCAATAATGCGGCCACTGCCATTTGTTTATCCGGATGACTCTGCAGCAGGGAATGTTGTAAACGAGTATATGTTCGGAGACAATTTCCTTGTATCTTGCTTCAACGATTCCCTTTATCTGCCCGAAGGCGAATGGATTGACTATTTCACAGGTCAGAAGTACCACGGTCCGTTCTCAGGCACTTATGAAGTTCCCGATGGAAAAGGAGGCGGTCTGTTTGTCAGGGCCGGTGCCATCATTCCTATGCAGGAAGCAATGAATTATGTGGATGAAAAAACAGTGGACAAGCTTATCATTGATGTATATCCATCAGGCAAATCTTCATTTACAATCTATGATGACGACGGAATAAGCCTGGGATACCGTGATGGGGTCCGTAGTGAAATAATCATCACATGCAGCGAGTCCAATGAAGATATAACCATAACAGTGTCTGAAAGGTCCGGTGGATTCGAAGGAATGCCGGAGCACATTGAAATGTCATTCAAAGTCCATGCTCCCGAACCCGCATCAGTCAAAATTGGCAATACACCACATCCATTCACTTTTAATGATAGTCTGGTCACATTTACCATCCCCGACGCTGACAAAGGGGCGACCATCCACCTGCGATATGACTGATCCAACCAATCATCCTTGGGATGATTGGTTAAAAAGTGCTAAACATCCTTGGGATGATTGGTTAAAAAGTGCTGAACATCCTTGGGATGATTGGTCAAAAAGTGCCGAACATCCTTGGGATGATTGGCTAAAAAGTGCTGAACATCCTTGGGATGATTGGTTAGGGAAGGTATTTGTTTGGGTAGTCTTTGTATTTTTTAAGGATATTGTTGCCGTGGGTGTCGATAATTTCCAGGTTGTCGTAGGCACTGTCTATATTGGATACCATATCTTCGTAATCCCTGCCACTGACTATGAAGTAACCTGCACGGGCTGTGGCATTTTCGATTCCCGCATACCTGGTTCCTTTTTTAAAATTATAATAAGCTCCTTCGATGTATGACAACTCTGTGAATTTTTCCAGCGGTGTAAAGGTTTCAATCTCTCCTTTTTCAAGGAAGAACATCTGAGTGGATATGAATCTGCCGTCTTTAGTAAAATCATAGGATCCGGTCCATTGTTCATTGACCTTCAGCCCCATCACAGCGTCACACACCATTCCAAGGATATCAACTCCACTGATCAAAGGAATTGTAATATCTTCATATGCTCCGCCGATTCTCATGGCTATTTCGTTGACACTGATGCCCCGATTTCCGATCAAATACTGGAAATAGAGAGGGCCATTCCTGATTCCAAAGGCATCGACAATCTGCTGGGTTATTGACCCTATCTCCTTCTCATATCTTTCGAGATGTACGGAAGGATGATTATGGGCAATGCAGATACCAATCCTGCTGCCGTTATCCATGGTAACCCTGTCGACGACTGATATGATATGGGCTTTTCCTTCCCTTGCCCACCCATTCACCGTAATTTCATCGTTTGGGTAAAATTCTTCAAGCAGTGCCTTGTCTTCCCGGGAATAGCCAAGTGTTTCCCCAATATTCTGCCGGATTTCATCCAGGGATTCCACCTTGAAGATGCCTCTCTGCCCCTGGCTGTCCACCGGTTTCAAAACCGCCGGAAATCTTATGGCTTCAATCTCATGATTCCTAAAATCATTTCCTATTAACGCAAATGGCTGGGTCGGTATTCCATGTTCCATGAACAAGGTTTTCATTATTCTCTTGTTTGTGACTTTCAACGCCGTATCGGAATCTATGTAAAAAGGAATTCCGTTCCTTTTTGCAGCAATGGATGCCGTGAGGACAGGTTGGTCCGTTCCCATGGTGATTATCGCCTCGCTTTTTGTTTCCCTGATGATACCGGTTACTTTTTCATGGTCGAAGGTACTTATCATATAATGTTCATCGACATAGGAAAGACCCGGGCAGTCAGTGAGGTAATCCACCAGTACAAGATAGTGTCCCTCTTCCTTCAGCCTTTTTATCATGTTGAGCTGGCAGTGTCCTCCGCCCAATACAGTAATTTTCATTATTCCTTCTCCCCTGTCGATGCTTTGATGATATATGCCGGTCCGGGTTTACGAAACCTCTTTAAAAAGCCAATTCCTGAGTAGTAGACAAAGATTCTTAGAATCAGACCAACCAGCCTTCTGGTGGAATGACCGCTTTCCTTTCTTTTTCCATACTCAACCCTGATATTTGAAATGTTTGTTGTATGTTTCAGTATCTCCATCGAAATATACACGAACCTTCCGTCAGCCCTGGCAACCTCTTTGCAAAGCCAGGAAGACATCATCCTAAAGCTGCAAACCCTGACATCCTTTGGTATATCCGTGAGCATCCTGAATGTCAGATCCCTTATCAGCGAGCCTGATTTCCTGAGGATTCCCCTGTTGACCGGCCTAATGTCATGTGCATATACAACATCAAAGCCCTTTTGCATTTCTTCATACATCGCGGGAATCGCCTCCGGTGGATTTTCAAGGTCATCATCCATGATTACAACATAATCCCCCGAAGCCTTTGAAAGTCCGCATAGTACAGCGTTTTGCTGACCATGGTTACCGTCCAGCAGATATCCTCTGACTGCAGGATTCTGAGAAGTGATCTCAAGGATTTTATCAAAGCTTTTATCAGGACTATGGTCGTCCACAAGGATGATTTCCGTGATCCTGAATCCAGCAGTACTTCTTGTAATCCTTGAGACCAGTTCATCAAGATATTTCCTTCCATTGTATACAGGAACAACTATGCTGATGGACTTATCTTCCAAGTGCCCTCCTAACTAATCTGCAGGTCAAGGCTATGTCCTCTTCCGAAAGATTCATATGCATGGGAAGCCTCAGCATCCTTCCGGCGATTTCCTCCGACACCGGACAGTCTGCGGGCATATATCCTAATTTCCTGCCGTAGGGTGATGAGTGCAGCGGCATGTAGTGGATGACTGCATTGATTCCTTTTTCAAGAAGATGGGTCCTTACCTTTTCCCTTGTCATGGAATCATTGAACACCACATAAAACACATGATGATTGTTTTCATTGAAATCAGGAACGACGGGCAAACCTACGGTACCTTCCCTTGCAAGTTCGCTCAGTTCATCCCGGTATTGCTCCCATATTCTTCTCCTGCCCCGGGAAATTGCAGGCAGCTTCCCAAGCTGGGCAGCAAGCACCGCCGCTGAAAGAGGCCCCATGTTCATTCCCCTTCCCGGTCTTTGCCAGGAATATGCCTTTGTTTCTCCTCGTAGGAAAGCCTTCCTGTCGGTGCCGCTTTCAAGCATTTCCTCAAAGATATGGGAATTACCCGAATCCCTGATGATAAGAGCACCTCCGCCCTCACCGGAAATATTCTTGGTTCTGTGGAAACTGATTACCCCGGCATCACCCAGCGTGCCCAGATGACCACCCTTGTAATAAGCATCAATTGACAGGGCGGCGTCTTCCACTACCAGAAGATTTTCATCACCCGCAAGTTCCAAAAGCACGTCCATGTCCACTGATGCCCCTCCATAATGGACCGGCATTATGCAGGATGTCTTTTTGGTAATCTTTTTTCTTATATCGTCCATGTCAATTACCAGGGTATCAGGGCTGATATCTGCAAACACCGGTTTCAACCCTGCAGACAGCACTACATTGGCAGCGGCAGGATAGGTGAATGATGGTATTATCACTTCGGACCCGGCTTCAAGCAATCCCGATGCAAGGAAGATTTCCATTGCGGATGAGGCACTGCCTGTAAGGAATATCTTTTTACTTTTGGTGACTTCACCAAGCATTTTTCGAACATCCTTTGTGAAATCCCTGCCTTCTACAATATATTCGCGAAGATTTTTTGCTTCTTCTTCCCCATAGAAAGGCTCATTGAATTCTATTCTTGTTTCTTTCATCAATCAATCCTGTATATCCTTATCTTCCAATCCTTGTCTTCAGTGAATCTCACTATTCTCATTCCATATGGTGATGTGAACTCATGTAAAAGACTGCACTGCTCCTCAAGGAATCCGGTCATATCTTCATAATATGGATAGAGGTTTCCATAGACTATGTTCCAGACTGGCCTTCTTTCATATATGAAATCCATCTCCTCCGGATATATTATATATTCTATTCCCCGGCTCCTCACATATTCATCAAAACCCATGTTGCTATCAGAAAGATATGCAAGGTTCCTGTAATCGAGGAACTCATTTACATCAAACAGATAACCGGTGTTAAGATTTGCCAGAACTTTTGCATCAGCAGGTATATGTTTTCTTATTTCCCCCAGATAATCTTCATAATCATTGTTGAGCCAGGGAAGTATATTGCCGATGGAGTTGACAAGAAGCCCAAGACACAGGACCATGGAGATGATCACCTTCTTTACCTCAATGACAGAAATCATCCAAAAGGCAGCCAGCAGACCAAGCGGGAATATGAACAAAATGCCAGGCTGCGAATATCTTCCGATTACCATATATCCTATATTGATGGCAATCAATGGGAACAGTATGACCCAGTATTTCCTGTCCTTCAGGCCTGCAATCAGAACTGCGAATGCCGAAGCAGCAATCAGGATGAGCTCACCCCTTATACCCGGAGTATAGTAAGTGCCGGAATTCTGCGTGAAGAGTTTGGCATAATAATTGAAAAGTCCGTCATACTTGATTGCCACGGGACTTGTCACTCCCAGTTCTCTTCCATATTTTAGATAATTGGAAATGAAATTTGAATCCATCAGATAGCTCAGGCTTATGAAAATACCTGCAAGAATACCGACAACAAGAATATAAATAAGCAGATTTTTTAATCTGAACTTCTTTGCG
>ERZ795053.5373-NODE-5373-length-13267-cov-6.321904_pt1 | contig 13267 bp, 11 predicted proteins | sample MGYA00375137_ERZ795053 | MGnify/ENA primary metagenome ERZ795053 (study PRJEB30182, sample SAMN05720284) | activated sludge metagenome | isolation source: Anaerobic digester | place: Hong Kong | collected 2014-12-17 ... | reverse complement strand
GGGGCCCGTATCCGTCTGGCACCGCAAAAGGACTGGGAAGTAAACCAGCCGGCCCTGCTGGAAATGGTGCTGCAAACACTTGAGCGGATCCAGGAGGCGTTCAACAGCGCGCAGTCCGGCCGGAAGAAGGTTTCAATAGCCGACCTTATCGTGCTGGGTGGATGCGCAGGCGTTGAAAAAGCCGCAAAGGATGCCGGTCACGATGTGACCGTTCCCTTCACGCCGGGACGCACGGATGCGACGCAGGAGCAAACCGACGCAGAGTCATTTGCCGTTCTCGAACCAGTTGCGGACGGGTTCCGCAACTACACCAAAACCAGGTACGCCGTACCGGCGGAAAAACTGCTGGTCGATCGAGCGCAGCTTCTGACGTTGACTGCTCCTGAGATGACGGTCCTCGTTGGCGGGATGCGCGTTCTGGATACAAACTTTGGACAGTCCGGGTACGGTGTCTTCACAAAGCGGCCAGGGACTCTCACGAATGATTTCTTTGTGAACCTGCTTGACATGGGCACTATGTGGAAGGCGGTATCGGAAGACGAAGACCTGTTCGAGGGCCGGGCTCGTGCAACAGGAGAACTCAAGTGGACCGGCACCCGTGTCGACCTCATATTCGGTTCGAACTCCCAGCTCAGGGCTTTGGCTGAGGTCTACGGATGCGAGGACTCCCGGGAGAAGTTCCTGCACGATTTTGTAAAGGCGTGGGATAAGGTGATGAACCTTGACCGTTTCGACCTGGCCTGATCCCAGAGTAACCTTACAGGTTTCGAGCCGTACACATTGGAGAAACTGGTTAAAGGATCGATCCTTGCGGAGGCCTCCTGTTCAGGTTTTTGGGCCTTTCCGGATCTGACAGGCAACAATCCTGAAGGACGATGAGCCAAAATAATGATCGTATAACGGGCAGGGATGATCCTCCGGATGATGGAGAAATTGCAGGCTGGATAGGCAATGAGGACTTTGGATACTGGAAGCGGACGATGGAATGGATCGAAGGATCCTACCCCGATGTCTTTGTCCCGGAATGGATCTACGGCGGGAGGAAACACGGCTGGTCCCTCAGGTTCAAGAGATCGAAATCTTTCTGTACGTTGATCCCCGAGAAGGGGCGTTTCGCATTGCTTATCGTCTTTGGCGCGGAAGAACGGAAAAAGGTCGAAGCAATAAGAGAAGGCCTGTCACTTCACGCCAGGGAGGAATATGACAAGGCTGAAACATATCACGACGGGAAATGGCTGCTCCTTGCGATAGACAGCGAGAAGGCACTGCAGGACGCCTTCTCGCTTTTAACTGTCAAGCGGAAACCAAAAAGGATGAACATCTGACCTGTTACTGAATTTCTTCCATAGGGCCCATATTAAACCTGGGGGCACCAGCAACGGGATCAGCATGTTTTGCGGACCCCGGACGGGGGCATGCCTGCAACTTTTCCCCTAAATGGTTTTTCAGTTGATCTCACCGGTGGTATTGACGAACCTTGTTGAAGGCATATCCGTAATGCAGTATGATTACAAGAGAGGATGGCAGGCTTCTGACCTTTGGTAAGGAAAGAAGGGGCGATCGATTTGGGGGTAGAAAAAGGGAGCAGGGAATATTTCGACCTGGTCGCCTCGAAGTGGGATGAGATGCGGCGAAGTTTTTTTAGCGAAGAGGTGCGGGAGGGGGCCTACAGGGCAGCGGGACTTGTCCCGGGCAGGGTAGCCGCCGATATTGGGTGCGGGACTGGATTCATTACGGAGGGCCTGCTGGAGAAGGGGATGAAGGTGATAGCTGTTGACCAGTCACCTGCCATGCTTGCTCAACTTCTTTCGGTCATGAGCAGCCCTTACCTGGATATCAGGCAGGGCGAAGCCGAATCGCTTCCCATAGATGACGATTCCGTCGATTACGGCTTTGCCAACATATTTCTGCACCATGTGGAATCACCTCCTGTTGCGATAAGGGAAATGACCAGGATCATCAGACCAGGTGGAGTGCTTGTAATAACAGATATGGACGAACATGATTTTGATTTTCTTTTGACTGAGCAGCATGACCGCTGGGCCGGTTTTGACAGGAGCGACATAAGGGAATGGTTCCTTGGCGCAGGGCTCCGGGATGTGAAGGTGGGCCCTGTTGGTTCCACCTGATCCGCATTATCGGATGAGGGCAGCACCGTCGGTGCTGTCAGTGTATTTGTCGCCAGCGGGAAAAAAGGATAGCCTGTTTTTGAGTCAATCCCGAGAACAAGGCCTGGAGAGGTCTACTATGTCGATATCGTTTCAACACGTTTCATTCGCCTATCCCGGGAACGCGTCCCCGATATTCGGGGATGTAACGGTACATTTTGCAGAAGGTTGGACGGGGATCGTCGGCGCGAACGGGGCTGGGAAGACAACTTTTCTGCAGCTTGCCATGGGACAGATCGAGGCACAGACAGGGACGATAAAACGAAAGGGCAGCATGGTGTTTTGCCCGCAGCGTACCGATGACATGCCCGAGAATCTGTCGCGTTTCGTATCTGCAACTGATGCAGAGGCATGGGTGCTGCGTGGAGAACTGCAGGTTGAGGAGAACTGGGCGACCCGCTGGCCGACCCTCAGCCACGGTGAACGAAAACGGGCTCAGATCGGAGTCGCCCTGTGGCAGAGACCCGATGTCCTTCTTCTGGATGAGCCCACCAATCATATTGATCTGATCGCCCGGGAGCTTCTTGTCGCGACGCTTTCCTCATTCAACGGCATTGGACTGCTGGTAAGCCATGACCGGGATTTGCTGGATCTTCTATGCCAAAGGTGTATTTTTCTGGATCCCCCGGAGGTAGTGGTGAGGCCGGGCAATTATTCGAAAGCAGTCTCTGATGCCCAAAGGGAAGAATCCAGCCTGATCGCAAGGCGTGAAATTCTGCAGCAGAACCTTGAGCGGCTGAAGATCGAATCCAGACGACGTTATGAAAAAGCCTCCCGGGCGGGAAGAAGGAGTTCAAAGAGGAACCTGGCGCGAGGGGATAGCGATGGTCGTGCCAGAATCGATCTTGCCAGGGTTTCAGGGCAGGACGGGCAGGCCGGGCGGCTGGCAAGACAGCCTGAAAGCCGTATTGCCAGACTGCATGAAAAGATTTCCGGGATAAAGATCAAGAAACGCTATGACACCTATTTCTGGCTGGAAGGTTCTGTTTCTCCCCGCAAATGCCTCTTTTCCATTGCGGGGGAGATCATCGACCTTGACGGCCAAAGAAGGCTGAAAGTTCCAGAGTTTTCGATCATTAGGGACGACCGCATTGCCATTACCGGCGAAAACGGGTTGGGGAAGAGTACTTTCGTTCGTTTCATTCTCGACAGTATGGATCTTCCCGGTGAACGCCTGGTATTTCTCCCCCAGGAGATCGACCTCGCCCAGACTCGAAAGATAATGGAAGACGTTCATCGTCTTTCCCGGGAGCAGCTCGGAACGGTGATGACCGTGGTGAGTGCCCTGGGATCAAGGCCGGAAAGGCTGTTGAACAACCTGGATGCGAGCCCCGGGGAACTTCGCAAAGTGTTGCTGGCTCTCGGAGTGATCCGCCATCCCTATCTTATAGTCATGGATGAGCCGACCAATCATCTCGATATTCCGGCAATCGAGTGCCTTGAGGATGCATTGAGGGTTTGTCCCTGTGCTCTTTTGCTGATCAGCCATGACCTGCGCTTTCTCTCCCGTGTTGCCCGAAAACGATGGCATCTGCAGCAGCATGGAAGGGAGATAACCTTTGCCATGAAGGAACTAGAGAGGACGGGCTACTGATCCTTGAGGGGTATCCTGAGGGGACAAATTTGGCTCCCTCCAGAGGACACCGGAAAGACAAAAGTAATGAAATAGTCAAAAGTGCAGGTTTGATCCCTCAGAAGTTTCGAAGCTCCTGAAATAGTCAAAAGTGTACGACCTGTTGCCCGAATTGCGAATATCAGGGCACAAGGAGCTGAATGCCCTTAAAACAGATATTGCCAGGGGTTGTTCGCCAAGATGGGGATCCAGGAGCCGGAAAACAGCAATGTCTTTTACACCAACATAAACATTGCGGAAAGGGTTCGCCCTGGAAAATCTGGGGGCTAAATTGAGCGACAGGGCGCGCGAGTCTGACGCCAATGGAGTTGCTGTAAATCAACTTTTTTCTGGGCCCATCGGTTTGACGCCTCAGGGGAGGAGATGCAGCAATAAAAGTATATCGCCTTTGATCCTCACAAGAGATACACTTTTGCTTCAGCAACCCGGAGTTAATCACGCCTGACCCCGCTGCTCCTTTCAGTAAATTCCGGTCAACCCCGTTTTGTCCTAGAATGTTTGAAAATGGTGGATCAACCAACGGAGGTGAAAAGAATGACCGGACTTTTCCTGAAGAATTATCTCTTTACATTGTTGCCGTTCGTTGCGCTGGATGCTGTCTGGCTGGGCCTCGTGGCAAAGAAATTCTACAGATCACAGATCGGCTACGTAATGGCAGAAAGACCAAACTGGATTGCTGCGGCAGTTTTTTATCTCCTTTTCATTGCGGGAATGGTCTTCTTTGTGACCGGAAGGGAAGGGACTCTGCAAGAAGCAGCATTCAGGGGAGCGGTTTTCGGTTTGATCTGTTACGCGACATATAATCTTACGAACCTTGCGACGATCAGGAGATGGCCGGTAATTGTGACGGTTGTGGACATGACCTGGGGAACGATCCTGGGAGGCAGTACTGCCTTTATCGCAGTCTGGTTAAAGGGTCTTTTCAGTTGAAGTACGAATCCAGCGTGGCCAGGCCGTAGACTTTTGATGTTTTTTGGCAACGGACCCTATCTGAAAGAGATCGGAGACATTTGCGGATATCAAAATCGGGAATGACCCAGACCTGGAAGCGGTTCGAAGAATCTGGAAAAATAGAATAGCACCCTGGAGAAAGAAAGAAGATCCTTTCAATGCCATTAGACTAGAATATTCAATTGTGCAGGCATGGCACCTTCAAGCAAGCATCCACATCTCATGGAGGGATCACGAATGAGCCTTGGATCACTGATAATGTTTCCGGTCATTTTGAGCTTGTGTTTTTCATTCAACCTGTCAACAGCGGAAGCATACGAACCGCCGGTCTACGTAGACTATGAATACGGAGACCTGAAGGAAGTTATCGTCGGCCTTCCATTCGGGATGACGCCCTCATTGAGCGCGCCCTGGTTTGAAAACGCCATGAAGGTATTGCCGCCGGACGAGGCGGAGTATGCAAGAAAAACAGCGGGAATGCTCTGGACCGATATGATCGACCCCAAAACCGGCAAAAGCGAAACAGAGAAGCTGGAGGAGGAAAACCTTGCCCTGATAGGCATTTTAAATTCCCTTGGAGTTAAAGTTTATCGGCCGAGAGAGATAACCGTTGATTTCATAAAGGAAAATTATGGGTCCGATGTTCTGGAGAACGGGTTCAGCCAGGATTTCCCACGTGACAACATGGCCGTGATAGGTAACAGCCTTATAGAGTTCAATCTTCGAACACCTCTCAGAAAGGTCGATATTTCAGGGTTCAGGGAAATCCTTCTGGAAAGATGCACGAAGGAGGGAGTGCGGTGGTTCTCAATGCCGCACACGGAATTGCTTGCCCCGCCCTCTCCTGATACCCCGCTCCTGGAAGGCGGAGACGTAATTGTACTGGGCAGGACTATCCTGGTCGGCAACACTCTGAATCCAAGCGTGGGATCTAACGAAGCAGGCTTCAGGTGGCTGAAGAACATACTGGGAAGCTCCTATGATGTTGTACGGGTTCCCCTGAGGGAGGACGTTCTCCATCTCGACTGCGTTCTCTCCGTTCCTCGGAGAGGCCTGGCGATAGTTTGTGAAGAAGCTTTCGTTGATGGGCTGCCCGACCACATCAAGGGGTGGGACCTGATCAAGGTCGATATCGAGAGCGTGCGGAGGCTTACAGTGAACGGGATCCCGGTCGACGGTGAGAACTACATCATGTCCTTCAATGAACACAACGACAACAGGTATCTGCAGGCTGAACTCGAGAAGAGGAATATAAAAGTCCACAGGGTGTTTTTCGGGACCCACAACGGTCAGGGCGGCTCACTCAGGTGTGCGACCCAGCCTGTCATAAGAAAAATCAGGTAACCGGGGCGGGTTGGTCCCGTCGCTCGGGACGCTGGCCTTTCCCTCCGGCTTAGGGTGCACAATTTCATTTCAAGGAGGAAGTGTCAATGAGATCCAGACCATCTGTTTTCGCGTTGCTTCTGCTGCTCTCTCTGGTACTTGTACATCCGGGCGAGAGTTGCACCACTATCCTCGTCACAAAGGGCGCTTCCTCCGACGGCTCGGTGATGATATCGCACTCTGACGATAACGATCTTATGGACCAGCGCATTATCCGTGTTCCAGCCCAGGACCACGCCCAGGGCGCACTCCGCCCGGTCTTCTGCACTGCTGCTGCCATAGGCGCATTCCCGCAGTACAACAGTTTCTCCTATCCGCGCATGGTTACCGGTGATAGGGGTAGAGGTTACGATACCGCAGGTCCCGCTTCCATTCCTCTTGGGCACATTCCCCAGGTGGAAAAGACCTATGCGTATTTTGACGGCAGCTACGGGATTATGAATGAACACCAGCTAATGTTCGGGGAATGTACCGACGGATCGAAGGTCACCCTTGATCCGGAGCCGGGAAAGCGGATTTTCTATTCTGCCGAACTGTCCAGGGTAGCTCTTGAGCGCTGCCGCACGGCTCGTGAGGCTATCAGGGTGATCGGGGAACTCATAGAGAAGTACGGTTACTACGGTACGGGAGAAACACTTCCTGTTGGGGATACTGAGGAAGGGTGGGTAATGGAGATGGCACCCTCTCCCGAGGGAGTAGGTGGTCTGTGGGTTGCGAAGAAGGTTCCCGATGGGGAGGTCTTCGTGGGGGCCAATGAGTTTCGCATCCGGGAGGTGGACCCCGATGATCCTGACATGATGTTCTCGAAGGATCTTCACGAAATTGCCCAAAAGCATGGATGGTGGAAGCCAGAGGACGGAAAACTCGACTGGCTGAAAACGGTGAGTCTCGGGGAATACAACCACCCATACTACTCGCTTCGACGGGTGTGGCGGGTCTTATCCCTGGTTGCACCTTCCAGGAACTTTACCCCGTGGGTGGAGGATGGATTTACAAAAGATTACCCGTTTTCTGTCAAACCTGACAAAAGGCTCTCCGTCAGGGATGTCATGGGCCTTCATCGCGATCACTTCGAAGGCACAGAGTTCGACCTCACAAAGGGTGTTGCGGCAGGTCCGTTCGGATATCCCGACCGTTTTTACGGTCCCTACGATGGGAAAGGAGATGTGGGCGATCCGTCACGAAAACTGGAAGGCGCCTGGGAGCGTCCGCTCTCCGTATCTTATTGCGGTTACGTTTACGTGAACCAGGCTCGCGGATGGCTTCCGGACCCGATCGGGGGGATCATGTGGCTGGGGCTGGACAAACCCACTGATACTGTCTTTATCCCCTTTCATGTCGGTGTGACGTCGCTTCCCCGATCTGTTGAAGTCTGCAATACTGAGAAATTCTCCCGTGAGAGCGCATGGTGGACCTTCAATTTCCTTTCGAACTATCAGGGACTCAAGTACAGCTATATGCACAAAGAGATCGTTGTCCTCCAGGAGCAGCTCGAAAAAGGTTTTCTCGTCTTTCTTCCCGAAGTTGAGAAGAGAGCGTTGCAACTGTACGAGAAAGATCCTTCAGAAGCAGTGAAATACCTGACGGAATTGGCCGAAAACTATACCGCTTCTGTAATGAAGGAATGGTGGGATCTGAGCGAACAGCTCATTGTTAAGTACAACGACGGCCTTCTGAACGAGCCCGGTAATATGGGGCAGCCCCTGGGATATCCCGGGGAGTGGTTGGAAACGACGTCCTGGCCCAACGGGCCAACCACCTATCAGAATCCCGAGTCCTAGAGGTGTCAGCCCGTACACATTTGACAAAATTGGTGGGAACGTAAGGTTTGCCAGAGCGACAGGGGTATATCTTTGCCATTGTTTCAGCGGGGCAAGGCTGAATGAGACCGGAAAAATTGACGGGATATCTGAATCGTGCGTAAATCGTTCCTGCCTCAGGCTTGAACTCAGGTTTGAAAAGGACAGGCATCCGGAAGGAGAACTGCTACGGATGGTGGAAGATCTTGAGTAGTCAATAGCGTAGGTGTGACCCCAATGGCTGCGCGAGGAGATGAGACTGTGAATAAGGCGAAAGGTCCATGGATCCACCGCTTCATGATCTACTTTTTTACCGTGGTCCTGGCTGTTCTTGTATTCTGGGTTCTCGGATTCCTCGTTGAGGATATCGGGGCCATTCGAGGTCCTCAATATACTGAGATAGAACAAAGATATGTAGACCAGGATCTGGTCGACAGGGCGAAAACCCTCATGGCGGAAATTACAGACGTAGACCGTGCAATTTCCGACAAGCGCGAGGAAATGCGTATCGTCAACGACAGCTCCCAGAACCTCCAAAATACCATCAACCAGCTTATAGAGCTCCAGAAACTGGCAGTCCAGAGGTCCGTCTCTCTTTCGGACAAGGAGCAGACCAACCTTTCCGAGAGTCTTGCCCATTTCCTTGAAAGCCAGAAGCGTTACCAGGTTTACAACACGGAACTATCACGGCTCACCGACCGTAAAAGGTCTCTCGAGTCCGAAAGATCGGCCATTGAAAAGAAGATAGCCGGGCAGTCATTGCCTGCAGGGGAGGAATTCCGGGTCCTTCGGGAGAAACACGATCTTCGTCTGGCGGGGTACCAGTTACTGATCCTTCTCCCCATGCTGGCCGCTGGTGCCATTTTTGTGGTCAGGAAACGTGGCAGCGTTTACTTTCCGCTTTTCCTTGGATTCGCGGCGGCTACGCTTCTGAAGACAGCTTTCGTCATACATAGGTATTTCCCTGCCCGATACGTCAAGTATGTTCTTGTAGGTGGGCTCCTCATAGCCGTTATCAAGCTCCTGGTGTATTTCATCAGGGTCATTGCCTTTCCTAAAGCCGACCTGCTGATGAAGCAGTATCGCGAGGGCTATGAAAGGTTCTTCTGCCCGGTATGCGATTTTCCCATCAGGAGGGGCCCACGGAAATTCTTGTTCTGGACGCGCAGGACGGTCGGCAAGTTGGAGCTTCCCAGGGGATCGGATGAAGACAGTCCATACTCATGCCCGGCCTGCGGAACGGTTCTGTTCGAGGAGTGCCCGAAGTGCCATAATATCAGGTATTCTCTGCTTACTTTCTGCCAGCACTGCGGTGCAGTGAAGGAGATAGAACACGGTTCTGATAACGCAAAAGTATGATTCTTGATACCAGTAAGGAAAGAACTTAGCGAAAACCTTCCAAAGCCCGGTTGTGTCAAATGTGTACGGCCTGACACCAAAAAGGTGTCGCTGCCCTTTGGAATGAATATATCTCCATTGACAGATTCCACACTTCTCCTTAAGATAGTAAGCGATTACTTACTATTTAGGAGAAGGGGTGTTTTCATGGTTCAAAAGGGCAAAAATCTTCCCGCCCAGGAGCGGAAAAGGGTCATCGTAGAGACGGTGATCTCCCTTGCCGCCGAGGGTAAACCCTCGGACATCACCACCGCCGCCATCGCCGAAAGGATGAATCTGACCCAGGGAGCCCTCTTCCGGCATTTCCCCACGAAAGAAGCCATCTGGAAGGCCGTTCTCGACTGGGTGGGAAAGAGCCTCTTCTCCCGCCTTGATAAGGCCGCGGCTGATGCAGGCTCCCCCCTCGAAGCCCTTGAGGCGATCTTCCTTGCCCATGTCCAGTTTGCCTCGGAGCATCCGGGAGCGCCACGCCTCCTTTTGAGCGAGTTTCAACGCACAGAGGAAAGCCCCGTACGAAGCCTTGTCCATTCCCTTCTCAAAAAATATGATTCCCGGGTGGTTGCCCTTCTGGAGGAGGGGAAAATGACCGGGGATGTCGACCCTGCCCTGGACTCCCCCTTTGGGGCTGCCCTGTTTACAGGGGCCATCCAGGGTCTTGTCCTCCAGTCACAGATCGAGGAGGACAAACGGGACGGTCTTCTGAAAGCCCACGGGGTCTTCGCGATCTACCGGCGGGGCATCGAGAGGAGGGATCCGGCATGAAGGGCCTGAAAGGAAAAGGCAAGACGATCTTTCTTCTCTTAGGTTTTCTTGTGTTGGCGGTGTTCTTCTTCTATTTCATGATGCGTTCTGGTCCCCTGGCCCCTGTGGAGGTGACGGCTACGGTGGTGGAAGTTCGCTCACTGACCCCGGCCCTCTACGGCATTGGTACCGTGAATTCCCAGGCGTCCTACCGGATCGGCCCCACCATTCCCGGACGGGTAAAAGATCTGTCTGTGCGGGTGGGTGACCTCGTGGAGAAGGGACAGGTCCTTGGTGCCATGGATCCGGTGGACTGGGAACAACGTCTCGCCGCTCAGGACCTATCCATCCGGAGGCTGGAAGCCTCCCTTCAGGCAGGGGAGGCCCGTATCGCCGAGGTTGCCGCCAGGGGAAACTACGCCTCGGAATTGGCGAAGCGGTATGACAACCTGTTGAAGGTGGGCGCGGTCAGCCTCGACGCCGCCCAGGCAAAACGGCAGGAGGCCCAGGCACTTGCCGCGCTGGAAAATTCCGCCCGGGCCGAGCGGGACGCCATCCGGGCAGACCTGGCCCGGGCCCGGGAAGACCGTAAGGGACTGGAGCAGCAGAAGGACAATCTCTTGCTGGTCTCTCCCGCGGAAGGACTCGTTACCGCCCGGAACGTCGAGCCGGGGACGACAGTGGTGGCAGGCCAGGCGGTTGTGGAGGTCATCGACCGGGAAAACCTGTGGATATCCGTCCGGTTTGACCAGGCCATGGCCTCGGGCCTCACTCCCGGTCTTCCCGCCTCCATCTCCATCCGCTCCCGGGGAGACACCGTGTTTCCGGGGAGGATACTGCGGGTGGAACCTTTGGCGGATGCTGTCACGGAGGAGCTGATGGCCAAGGCGGTCTTCGACACGGTCCCAGATGTGCTGCCCCCCCTGGGCGAGCTTGCTGAGGTCACGGTGACTCTTCCTCCTCTTCCCGAGACCGCCGTCGTTCCCGACAGCGCTCTCCAGCGCCTGAACGGAGATCTCGGCGTGTGGGTTCTCGACAACGGGTCCATTACCTTCCGGCCTGTGAAGACGGGACGAAGAGACCTCGATGGTTTCGTCCAGATCATGAGCGGCCTTGAAAAAGGGGAGAATATAGTTCAATACATGAAAAAAGCCCTTTCTCCTCGCAGCCGCGTGAAGGTAGTGGAGAACCTGGAGGCAAAAGAATGATCAGCCTCGCCGGGCGTGACATTCTCCACGGATGGGGAAAGTTCGTGCTCACCGGCTTCGGACTGGGTCTTTTGATCGGAGTGACCCTCACCATGGGAGGAGTCTACCGGGGGATGGTGGACGACGCCAGGGTTCTGCTCGACAACAGCGGAGCGGATCTTTGGGTGGTTCAGCAGGATACTCTCGGACCCTACGCCGAATCGTCCAGCATCTATGACGATCTCTGGCGGAGCGTGGCCGGGATGAAAGGGGTGGACGCTGCGGCCAACGTCACCTACCTCACCACCCAGATACGCCGGGGGGAGGAGGACGTCCGGGCCATGGTGGTGGGGATCGAACCCGGGGTCCTCGGCGGGCCGGGGCAGCCCCGGTATCTTGTGGCGGGAAGGCATATCACCCGGAGTCATTACGAGGCGGTGGCGGACGAGGCATCCGGATTCCGCCTCGGCGACTCCATCGGAATACGCAGAAATTCCTACCGGGTTGTGGGGATCACCAGGCGAATGGTCTCCTCGGGAGGAGACCCAATGGTCTTCATCCCCCTGAAGGATGCCCAGGAGGCACAGTTCCTGAAGGATAACGATTTCATCCTTCAGCAGCGTCGGCGGACAGAAGCCAACCCCTCATTGAACCGGCCGGGAATTCCAGGGTTGCTCGAGAGCGTGCTGGCCTCCCAGACCGGAAATTCCACTGTGAACGCCGTGCTCGTTCGCCTCGCTCCCGGTGCGGATCCGGAGGAGACCGCGGAGCATATCCGTCGATGGAAGCGCCACGAAGTGTACACTCGAGAGCAGATGGAGGAGATCCTGCTCGGCAAACTTATTGCCACCTCTTCCAGGCAGATCGGCATGTTTCTCGTCATCCTCGCCATCGTGAGCGCCGCCATCGTGGCCTTCATCATCTACACCCTCACCATGGGGAAGATCCGTGAGATCGCCGTTCTCAAGCTCATCGGAACAAAAAACCGCACCATCGTGGGGATGATCCTTCAGCAGGCTCTCGGCCTCGGGGTGCTTGGTTTCATGATCGGCAAGATCTCCGCCACCATCTGGGCGCCGATCTTTCCCAAGTATGTGTTGCTTGAAGGACGGGACTCGGTGGCGGGGTTCATCGCCGTTATGATCATGTGCGTTGCCTCAAGCGTTCTCGCCATTCGGATGGCCCTTAAGGTGGATCCCGCCGAGGCCATAGGGGGATAAAGGATATGTCCGGAGGGAAAGGAATTACGGTTGAAGGGCTTAAGAAGCGCTATGGGTCGGGAGAGACGGCCGTGGATGCCCTGAAAGAGGTCAATATGGTGGTCGCACCCGGAGAGGTGGTGGGTCTCATCGGTCCCTCGGGGTCGGGTAAAACCACCCTCCTCAAGTGCCTTGGGGCGGTTATCGAGCCCACGGCGGGAAAGATGACCATCGGGGACAATGTGATCTACGAGGAAAAGTGGAAAATAAAGGATTTGAGGGCGCTGCGCAGGGACAAGATCGGGTTCGTCTTTCAGGCCCCCTATCTTATTCCTTTTCTGGACGCAACCGACAACGTGGCCCTGCTCCCCATGCTGGCGGGAAAACCGAACGGCGAAGCACGGGACCGGGCAAGAGAACTCCTGGATGCCCTCGATGTAGCCCATCGGGCCAGGGCCATGCCCTCGGAGCTGTCAGGGGGAGAGCAGCAGCGTGTATCCATTGCCCGGGCCCTGGCGAACCAGCCGCCTGTCATCCTGGCTGATGAACCAACTGCTCCTCTGGACAGCGAACGGGCAATGGCAGTGATTCGCATACTGAATTCCATGGCGAAGCAGTACGAGGCGGCCATTATTGTGGTCACCCACGACGAGAAGATAATTCCCACCTTCCGCAGGATCTACCGTATCCGGGACGGAAAGACGGAGGAGGAGGCGGGAGAGGGGCGTTCCACTGAACCCACGTAGGTGTCAGAACCTACACGGGCTGTTGCCCAAATAGTTTATATCAAGGCGCAAGTGGCTGAATA
>ERZ795053.5368-NODE-5368-length-13278-cov-6.674128_pt1 | contig 13278 bp, 13 predicted proteins | sample MGYA00375137_ERZ795053 | MGnify/ENA primary metagenome ERZ795053 (study PRJEB30182, sample SAMN05720284) | activated sludge metagenome | isolation source: Anaerobic digester | place: Hong Kong | collected 2014-12-17 ... | reverse complement strand
TTAGTCCGCCATGAGCCCCCTTCGTCCACCGGTGCCCGCGCACCGGCCCGAAAGCGCCTTCTCGATGGATCTCTTCGCCGGCTCCGACCAACCGTACAGGGTCCTCGCCCGCACCTATCGGCCGCAGAAGCTGTCGGAGCTGATCGGCCAGGACGCGCTGGTGCGCACGCTGACGAACGCCATGGCCTCGGGCCGGGTCGCCCACGCCTTCCTGCTCTCCGGCATTCGCGGCGTCGGCAAGACAACGACGGCCAGGATCATCGCGCGCGGCCTCAACTGCACCGGGCCGGATGGCCAGGGCGGCCCGACACCCGAGCCCTGCGGCGAATGCAGCTCTTGCCGCTCCCTCGTCGAGGAGCGACCGCTCGATGTGATCGAGATGGACGCGGCGACCCGCACCGGCATCGACGACATCCGCGAGATCGTCGACGCGGTCCGCTACGCACCCACCGCGTCGCGCTACAAGATCTACATCATCGACGAGATCCATATGCTCTCCGAGAAGGCCTTCAACGGCCTTCTCAAGACGCTCGAGGAGCCGCCGCCGCACGCCAAGTTCATCTTCGCCACGACCGAGGTCAGGAAGCTGCCGGTCACCGTGCTGTCGCGCTGCCAGCGCTTCGACCTCAAGCGGGTGGAGACGCCGGTGCTCGAGGCGCATCTGGCGCGGATCACCGAGGCGGAACGGATCGAGGTGGCAGGCGACGCACTTAGGCTCGTCGCCCGGGCCGCCGAAGGCTCGGTGCGCGACGCCCTCTCGCTGCTCGACCAGGCGATCGTGCTCGGCCAGGGCACCGTCGACGCGGCAACGGTGGCCGGAATGCTCGGGCTCGGCGACCGGCTGAAGATGCTCGATCTCTTCGAGCGTGTCATGGGCGGCGACGCCGCGGGTGCCCTGGACAGCTTTCGCGAGCTCTTCGCGCTCGGCGCCGAGCCCGTGGCAGTGCTCGAGGACCTGCTCGAGATCGCGCATTGGGTCAGCTGCCTCGAGGTCGATCGCGACGCCACCTCGATCTTCGCCGGCACGCCGGAGCCGGTGGCCGCCGGCCGGCGCCTCGCCGAGCGGCTCGATCTCGCCGTGCTGGCCCGCGCCTGGCAGGTGCTGCTCAAGGGACTCGACGAGGTGCGGGGCGCGCCACATGCCGCGGCGGCCGCCGAGATGGTCCTCATGCGCCTCGCCGCCATGGGCAGGCTGCCGACCCCAGGCGAGCTTGCACGCCGGCTCGATGGTGCCGAAATCGCGGACGATCGAAAGCCGGCGGCCAGCTCGCCCCCCGTCGCGCCGAGGTCGCCTTTGCCGACGCCGCCTTTGGCACGGGTCGCCCCCCTGCGGCCCTCGCCGCCCGACCAGCGGCGGAATCCCGCACGCGCCTCGCCGCCTGCCGGCCGCCGGCCGGAGCAGTCTGATCGGGGCGCCAGCGAGCCCGTGGACTTCGGCGACCTGGTGCGGCTGCTCAACCGGCACGGCGAGCGGCTGCTCGCCGCCGCCCTGCACCAGGGTGCGCATCTCGTCGCCTTCCAGAAGGACCGCCTCGAGCTGCGCCTCGATCCCCATCTGCCGGGCGATCTCGTCGGCCGCCTGAGCGAGGCGCTGCTGCGGCTCACCGGCCGGCGCTGGCTGATCGCCCTCTCGCAGAGCGCCGGTGCCGCCAGCCTCGCCGACCAGGCGGTGGCAAACCGCGAGCGGCTGATCCGGGAGCTTGCCGAGCACGAGGCGGTGCGCGAGGTGCTGGACGCGTTCCCGGGAGCGCGGATCATCGATATACGAGATCGCATCCCGGCAGACGATCGGACAGATGCCCCGGCGACCGGTGACGAGGCCAGGTATGAAGACAACGAGCATGAGGTCGACCATCGGCCGCTCGACGATGACGAAGCGGACGAGGACGGCGCCTCGGGCCATGACGACAGCCGAATGGAGCGTTGATGAAGAACATCCAGAACATGATGAAGCAGGCGCAGCAGCTGCAGACCAAGATGGCCGACATGCAGGCCAAGCTCGCCGAGGTCGAGATGACCGGCGAGGCCGGCGCCGGCATGGTCAGCGTCACTCTCAACGGCAAGGGCGAGATGCGCCGAATCAAGATCGACAAGTCCCTGGTCGATCCCGAGGATGTCGAGACGCTCGAGGACCTGGTGGTCGCCGCCACCAACAACGCCAAGCAGCGGGTCGAGGAGCATGTCGCGGGCGAGATGAGCAAGGTGGCCGGCGGCCTGCCGCTGCCGCCCGGGATGAAGCTGCCGTTCTGAACGGGGCGGATCGACAGCCATGGCCGCCGCCGACATCGAGCGGTTGATCCGGCTCCTCGGGCGGCTGCCGGGTCTGGGCCCGCGCTCCGCCAGGAAGGCCGGGCTCGCCATGCTGAAGCGGCCGGATGCCCTCCTCAGGCCGCTGCTCGATGCACTTGCCACCTGCCTGGAACGGGTGCGGGTCTGCGAGGTATGCGGCAATCTCGACACCGTCGATCCCTGCAGCGTCTGCCGCGATCCGGAGCGCGACCCGCAGCTTCTCTGTGTCGTCCAGGAGGTCGAGGATCTCTGGGCCATGGAGCGGCTGGTCGGCTTTCGCGGCCACTACCACGTGCTCGGCGGCACGCTCTCGGCGATCGAGGGCCGCAGCCCGGAGACCATCCGCATCGCCGGCCTGCTCGAGCGGGTGGCCGGCGGCCGGGTCAGCGAGGTCGTGCTCGCCCTTGGCGCCACCGTCGACGGGCAGACCACCGCCCATTACCTGCACGAGCGGCTTCGCCCCTTCGCCTGCCGCGTGACGCGGCTCGGCCATGGTCTTCCGGTCGGCGGTGAGCTCAACTATCTGGACGAGGGGACGCTCGAAGCCGCGATGCGTGCCCGCCAGCAGGTCGCCTGAGCCGCCTTCGCTTCCCGATATTCCTGCCTCATCAGAATTCACGCGAGATCATGTCCAGCCTCGAGATCCTCCAACCACCCCACCCCACCCTCAAGACGCCGGCCGCACTGGTCGACGAGATCGATGGCGCCCTGGTACGCCTCATGGCCGACATGCTGGAGACCATGTACGCGGCCCCGGGCATCGGCCTCGCCGCCCCGCAAGTCGGGGTCTCGCGCCGGGTCGTGGTGATCGATACGAGCGAGGAGAAGAACGCCCCGGTCCGCCTGCTCAACCCGACCCTCACCTGGCGCTCCGACACCTTCGACGTCGCCGAGGAGGGCTGCCTCAGCCTGCCCGGCCAGTTCGCCGACGTGAAGCGCCACACGGCCGTGGTGGCGAGCTATCTCGACCCCTCCGGCAAGGAGCGCACGCTCGAGGCCGAGGGCCTGCTCGCCCGCTGCCTGCAGCACGAGATCGACCATCTGGACGGCATCCTGTTCACCGACCATCTCTCAGCGCTCAAGCGCAACATGATCCTGCGCCGCCTCATCAAGCAGCGCCGTGCCCGCGCCTGAGCGCCCGTTGCGTGTCGTCTTCATGGGCACCAGCGCTTTCGCCGTGCCGGCGCTGCGTGCCCTCGCCACCCTGCCGCACGAGTTGCTCGCCGTCTACACCCAGCCGCCCCGGCCGGCCGGACGCGGCCATCACCCGCGGCGAACGGCGGTGCACGAGGCGGCCGAGGCGCTCGGCCTCGCCGTGCGCACCCCGGCTTCCCTCAAGGACGAGGCAGCGCAGGCGGACTTCCTTGCCCTCCGCCCCGATCTCGTCATCGTCGCCTCCTACGGCCTCCTGCTGCGGCGGCCGGTACTCGAAGCTGCCCGGCTCGGCTGCTTCAATATCCATGCCTCGCTCCTGCCGCGCTGGCGCGGCGCCGCACCGATCCAGCGGGCGATCGAGCTCGGCGACGCTGTCTCCGGCATCACTCTCTTTCGCATGGAAGAAGGGCTCGACACCGGGCCGATGCTGGTGCGCCGGGCGCTGGAGATCGGCCCTCGCGAAACCGCAGGCGAGCTGCACGATCGCCTGGCCGAACTCGCTGCCGCCTTGCTGCCGCGCTTCATCGCCGATCTCGCGGCCGGTCGGCTCGCCGAGGAGCCGCAGGACGACTCCCGCACCTGCTACGCCCGCAAGCTGGAAAAGTCCGAGGCGCGCATCGACTTCACGCAGCCGGCTGCGGTGCTGGAGCGGCGCATTCGCGCCTTCGATCCCTGGCCCGGCACATGGTGCCTCGCCGGCAAGGAGCGCCTCGCCGTCCTCGAGGCCAGGGTAGACGAAGGGCAAGGCGAGCCCGGTACGATCATCGGGTCACCGTTGACCGTCGCCTGCGGCGAAGGTGCGCTGGAGCTGGTCCGCGTCCGCCGCGAAGGCCGCAAGCCCGTGACCGCCGCCGAGTTGCAGCGCGGCTTCCCGCTGCCCCCCGGCACTCGGCTGACCTAGGCAGATGCCCCGCTATCGGCTGCTGCTCGAGTTCGATGGCGGCCCCTTCTGCGGCTGGCAGATCCAGGCCAACGGACCGAGCGTGCAGGCGGCGCTGGAGGCGGCTGCTGACCGCATGGTGCGGCGCATGGGTCCGGCCGTCGCCGCCGGGCGGACCGATGCCGGCGTGCATGCCCTGGCCCTGCCGGTCCAACTCGACCTCGAGCAGACGATCATGCCCGAGCGGCTGATGAGCGGGCTCAACCACCATCTCCGCCATCTGCCGATCGTGGTGCTGTGGGCCAGTCTGGCCCAGGATGGATTTCACGTCCGGTTCAACGCTACCGCCCGGCATTATCGCTACCGGATCCTCGCGCGGCGAGCGCCGCCTGCGCTGGAACACGGCCGGGTCTGGCACGTCGCTCGCTCGCTCGACGCCGAGCGGATGCAGGCGGCGGCTGAGACGCTGGTCGGGCGCCACGACTTCACGAGCTTTCGCGACAGCGCCTGCCAGGCCGCCTCGCCCGTCAAGACACTGGGCCGGCTCTGGGTCGAGCGGCACGGCCCCCTGATCGAGATCGGCGCCTGCGCCCCCTCCTTCCTCCACCACCAGGTGCGCAATCTGGTCGGCACGCTGAAGGTGATCGGCGAGGGCAGCAAGCCGGTCGCGTTCGCCGCCGCCGCCCTGGCTGCCCGCAGCCGAGCGGCGGCCGGTCCGACCGCCCCGGCCGAGGGGCTTTATTTCGTCGCCGCGGACTACCCGGGCGAGCCCGGCCTCGCCGGCCGTCAGTCGAAGAAGACGCCGTAGAGCCAGCCGGTCACCATCAGCATGATGACGAGCTCGGCCGCGATGAAGCTCGCCGCCGTGCCGATCGTGGTATCGAGCGCCACCCTGGCGACGAACGTCTTGTAGACGAGCACAGCGCCACTCGCGAGCAGCATGAGGAGGGCGGCGAGCGACGGTGCGAGGAGGACGCCCAGGGCCAGCGGCACGAGGAGGATCCCGATCTGCACCAGGGATGCCCAGTTGAGCGCCACGATCAGCGGCACGTAATGCCGCTGCAGCCCGAAGAAGCGGGTGAGGAAGATGGCGAGCACCGGCATCACCAGCCAGCCGAGGACGTAGACCAACCCCTCGCCGACCACGATGGAAAGAAAGCCATTGTCCCGGTGGGCCCGGGCGTGCTGGTCGGCGACCAGTAGCGCATAGGCCGGCAGAACGTAAAAGGCCGCCCAGAAGGAGCGCCAGTAGCCGTCGACCGTGCAGTCGAAATGCCCCATGCCGCCGGCATCGCCGCGGGCCAGCCGCCACGCCCCCTCGGCATAATGACGAACTTCGGGGAAGGGCGGCATCATTGCCCGAAGTAGCGTTCGAGGAACTCGAGATAAATGGCTGTCAGCGCTTGGAGCTCGACGAGCGGCACCCGCTCGTCGACCTGGTGGATGGTCTGACCGATCAGGCCGAACTCGATCACCGGGCAGTGGCTGTGGATGAAGCGCGCATCGGAGGTGCCACCGGAGGTCGAGAGCACCGGACGGCGGCCGGTCACCGCCTCGACACTGTCACCGAGCAGGGCGGCGAGCGGCCCAGGCGGGCAGGCGAAGACATTGGCCCCCTCGGTGCAGGCGGCCTCGACCCGCCCGCCCGCCGCCTCGATGGCCGCAGCGACGAGCGCCTTCAAGCTGGCCGGGCTCTGGCTGTCGTTGTAGCGGATGTTGAGCACGGCCCGCGCCCGGGCCGGCACGACGTTGCTCGCCGGATTGCCGATGTCGATGGTGGTCACCTGCAGGCTCGATGGCTCGAAGAGCTCGGTGCCCTCGTCCAGCGGGGTCTCGACCAGCCGGGCCAGCACCCGCACGAGGCGGTGCGCGGCATTGTCGGCGCGATGCGGGTAGCCGACATGGCCCTGCCTGCCCCGGGCCTCGAGCGTCACGGTGAGCGAGCCGCGCCGGCCGATCTTGGCCATGTCGCCGAGTTCGTCGACGCTGGTCGGCTCGCCGACCAGACAGGCGTCGAACCGGTGCCCGGCCGCCTCGGCCCAGCGCAGGAGCGCCACCGTGCCGTTGACCGCCGGTCCCTCCTCGTCGCCGGTGATCAGCAGGCTGAGCGAGCCCGGCACGGACCCGTGCCGTTCGAGATAGCGGGCGATGGCGGCGACGAAGCAGGCGATGTCGCCCTTCATGTCGGCGGCACCGCGGCCGTAGAGCCAGCCGTCCCTGATCTCGGCGGCGAACGGCCCGGCCGACCAGGCGGCATCGTCGCCAGCCGGCACCACGTCGGTGTGGCCGTTGAAGGCGAGATGCGGCGAGCCATCGCCGAGCCGGGCGAAGAGGTTGTCGATGGCCGGCTCGCCGCCGTCACCCAGGCGCAACAACTCGACGCGAAAGCCGAGCCCTTCCAGCACCTCGGCCAGCACCGCCTGCGCCCCGGCATCCGCCGGCGTCACGCTCGGGCAGCGGACCAGCGCCCGGGTCAGCTCGACCGGATCGACAGACGACATCGCCAGGCCGCCGTCAGTCGCGCAGCAGCTCGTTGATCGACGTCCGGCTCCTGGTCCTGGCATCGACCCGCTTGACGATCACCGCACAATAGAGCCCCGGGCCGGGGCTGCCGTCCGGCAGCGGCTTACCGGGCAGTGTGCCCGGCACGACCACCGAATAGGCCGGCACCCGGCCGGCGAAGATCTCGCCCGTGGCCCGGTCGATGATCTTGGTCGAGGCACCAAGATAGACGCCCATCGAGAGCACCGAGCCGGTCTCAACCACGACACCTTCCGCGACCTCGGCGCGGGCACCGACGAAGCAGTCATCCTCGATGATCACCGGGTTCGCCTGCAAGGGCTCGAGCACGCCGCCGATCCCGGCACCGCCCGAGATGTGACAGTTGCGGCCGATCTGGGCGCAGGAGCCGACTGTGGCCCAGGTGTCGATCATCGTCCCCTCGGCAACATAGGCGCCGAGATTGACGAAGGATGGCATCAGCACGACGTTCGGCGCGATATAGGCGGAGTGGCGGACGACGCAGCCCGGCACGGCGCGGAAGCCGGCTTCGGTGAAATCCTTCTTGCGCCAGCCGGCAAACTTGGATGGCACCTTGTCCCACCAGGAAGCACCGCCGGGCGCACCGTCGATGCGCTCCATGGCGTTGAGCCGGAAGGACAGCAGCACCGCCTTCTTCAGCCACTCGTGGACGACCCAGCCCTTGCGGCCCTTCTCGGCGACCCGGAACTTGCCGGCATCGAGCCCGGCCAACGCCGCCTCGACGGCTGTCCTGAGCTCACCCTTGGTCGAAGCGTCGACCGTTGCACGGTCCTCGAAACCCGCCTCGATCACCGCCTTGAGGCGTTCCACGTCCATCGGTCGCTGTCCCTGTCACTATTGAGCCGGCGTAACCTAGCTTGGGGCCTAGGGCTGTCAACCGAGCCAGCTTGCCGCCAGCCTCCAAGGTTTCTACGTTCCGGCGATGTTTCGCCGGGATGACGACGACCCATGACGCTGAGCGCATTGCCCATCGAGAATCTGGTAGCCGCCCTGGCACCCCTGCTGGGTCCCCAGGGGATCATTACCGAGGCGGCCGGGATCGAGCGCTACACGGTCGATTTCTGGCACCAGCACAAGGGCACCACGCCGCTCGTCCTGCGTCCCGATTCGACCGAGGCCGTGGCTGCCATCGTCCGGGAGGCGGCCCGGCTCGGCGTCGCCATCGTGCCACAGTCCGGCAATTCGGGCCTCGTCGCCGGCGGCATTCCGGATGGCTCCGGCCGCCAGGTGGTCCTGAGCCTCGAGCGGCTCAACCGGATCCGCGCCGTCGACGCCGCCGGTGGCTCGCTCGTCGCCGAGGCCGGCTGCATCCTGGCCGACGTCCAGGCCGCGGCCGACGGCGCCGGGCGGCTCTTCCCGCTTTCGCTCGGTGCGGAGGGCAGCTGCCGGATCGGCGGCAATCTCTCGACCAATGCCGGTGGCGTGAACGTGCTGCGCTACGGCATGACCCGCCAGCTCGTGCTCGGCCTCGAGGTGGTCCTGGCCGACGGCCGGGTGTGGAACGGCCTGCGGGCGCTCCGGAAGGACAATACCGGCTACGACCTGAAGCAGCTCTTCATCGGTGCGGAGGGCAGCCTCGGCATCATCACCGCCGCCGTGCTGCGCCTCTACCCTCGGCCGCGCGAGCGCCGCACCATCTGGCTCGGCATCGAGAGCCCGGCCGATGCGCTCCGTCTCCTCAGCCTCTTTCAGGATCATCTGGGCGAGCTGATCTCCAGCTTCGAGCTGATCGCCGGGCTCGGCGTGGAGGCGGCGAACGACCATCTGCCGGGTGGTCGCCGGCCGCTCGCCGAGCCGCACCCCTGGCATCTCCTGATCGAGGTCGCCTGGTCTCTCGATGGTGGCCTCGACGTACCGGTCGACCGGGCGCTGGAAGCGGGCTTCGACGCCGGCCTCGTCCAGGACGGCACGATCGCCCAGAACGAGGCGCAGCGGACCGCCATGTGGCTCATCCGCGAAGGTCAGAGCGAGGCGACGACCAAGGTCGGCCATGTGCAGCGCAGCGACATCTCGGTCGCCATCGCCGACCTTCCAGCGCTGATCGCCCGGGCGGAAGCGCATTTCGGGAAGCTGGCCCCCGACGTCCAGCTCTTTCCCTTCGGCCATGTCGGCGACGGCAATCTCCACTTCAATTTCCTGATCCCTCGGGATCGCGAGGGCGTGCCCGAGCTCCGGTCCCTGCTGAACGAGCACCTGATGATGCTGGTCGCCGAGTTCGGCGGCTCGTTCAGCGCCGAGCATGGTATCGGTCGCCTGAAGCGGGGCGAGCTCGAGCGTCGCAAGGACCCGCTCGAGCTCGAGCTCATGCGGCGGCTGAAGGCGACCCTCGACCCGACCGGCATTCTCAATCCCGGTGTCATCCTGGCCGCACCCGATGCGCCTGCCTCTAGAGAGATTTCCTGATGCGTCACATATTGCCAATGGTCGCCGGCCTCCTTCTCCTGGCCGCCTGCGCCTCTTCGGGACCCGGCCCCGCCAGGCCCGACCCCGCCCGTGCCCAAGTCACGACGCAGGATGTGCCGTCTACGCAGGCAGCCCTCGAGACGCGCCTGCGCGAGCTCGGCTTTATGCTCGAGCCCGACAGCGCACCGGGCATGATCCGTGCCGGCATCCTGACCGGTGCCCCGGCCGAATGGTTCGTCTGCGACAAGATCCGGGTGGAGGATTCGAGCGGCGACTCGTCGCGCTCGCGGCTGGTCGATCCCGAGGATCACAAGACACTTGTGCAGATCCGCGTCACCTCACTCGGCACGCAGACGAATGTCGACATGAAGACGAACTATTACGGTGTCTACCGCGACCGGTTCGACAACAACCTCTTCGACCAGAACTGCGTCGCCTCGGGGGCGCTCGAGCAGGCCGTGCTCGCCGTCATCACCCCCAGCCCGCCCGCATGACCACCTACCGGGCACCGCTCGGCGAGATCGGCTTCGTCATCGAGCGGATCGCCGGGCCGCCCAAGGACGCCGAAATCGATCAGGACGACCTCGCTGCCGTCCTGGCCGAGGCCGGCCGGTTCGCCGAAGCCGAGCTCGTCCCGCTGAATGCCACGGGCGATCGCCCGGGTGCCATGCTCCGGGACGGTGAGGTGCATACTGCTCCGGGTTTTCGGCAAGCCTACGAGCGCTTCGCCGAGGGCGGCTGGATGGGCCTCGTCTTCCCGGAGGAGCATGGCGGCCAGGGCCTGCCCTGGACGCTGAACACGGCCGTGGCCGAGATTTTCGCCGCCGCCGACATCACCTTCCAGCTCTGCCCGCTGCTCACCCAGGGCACCATCGAGGCGCTGCTGCGCCATGCCGACCGGGACCAGCAGGCGAGCTGGCTGCCGCCGCTCGTCGCCGGGCGTTGGACCGGGGCCATGTGCCTGACCGAGCCGCAGGCCGGCTCCGACCTCGCCGCCATCCGCAGCACGGCCGAACCGGCCGACGACCCGGTGCTCGGGCCGCATCACCGCCTCAGGGGCCAGAAGGTCTTCATCAGCTGGGGCGACCATGACCTGACCTCGGACCTCGTCCACCTCGTCCTCGCCCGGCTGCCGGACGCGCCTTCGGGCAGCAAGGGCATCTCGCTCTTCCTCGTGCCCAAGCGACTGCCCGATTGCAGCCGCAACGACTGGCGCGTGCTGAAGCTCGAGGAGAAGCTCGGCCTGCACGCCTCGCCCACCTGTGTGGTCGCCTATGGCGACGGGCCGGGTGCGGTGGGATATCTGGTTGGCGCCCCCCATGGCGGGCTCGCCGCCATGTTCACGATGATGAACAATGCGCGGATCAGCGTCGGCGTGCAGGGCCTGGGCCTCGCCGAGCGGGCCTTCCAGGGGGCTCTCGCCTATGCCCGCGAACGCCGGCAGGGCCAGCGCCACGGCCGGCCGGCGGCCCTGGTCGATCACCCCGACATCCGCCGCACGCTCCTCGGCATGCGCGCCCGCATCGCCGCCATGCGCGCGCTCTGCCTCGTCACCGCCGCCGCCGTCGACCGGGCGGTCCGCGATCCCGATCTTGAGGAACGGCGTCGCGCCGACCTCCGCGTCGCGCTGCTCACGCCCATCGTCAAGGCCTGGTGCACCGATGGCGCCGTCGCCATCACCTCCGACGCCATCCAGGTGGCGGGCGGCGCCGGCTATGTCGAGGAGACCGGCCTCGCCCGGCTCTTCCGCGACGCCCGCGTGCTGCCGATCTACGAGGGCACCAACGGAATCCAGGCCCTCGACCTCGCCGGCCGCAAGCTCAGGATCGAAGACGGCCAGCTGCCTTGGCAGCTTTTCGCCGAGCTCGAGGAGACCCGGCTCGACGAGGCGCTGCGGCCGACCCTGACGCAGGCCCTGGACCGGCTGAAGCAGGCCACCCTGCACATGCAAGGCGCCTCCGGCGAAGCGCGCGAAGCCGCCGCCACCCCCTACCTCGACCTCTTCGGCTGGGTGCTCGGCGCCCATCTCGTGGCGATGGGTGCCCATGCAGCCGAGGACGACCCGCGCGGTCACGCGTGGCCCGGCCTCGCCCGCTTCTACGTGGAGCGCCTGCTGCCGCCGGCGCTCGGGCTCGCCGAGGTCGTGGAATCCGCGGCCCCGCTCGAAGCATCCTGGCTCGCCGGCTGAGCCGCCCGCCGCGGACCGAGGGATCAGCCCGCCGGCGGGCTGTGCAGCACCCTTGCCCTTCGCAGATAGGCCGCGACCACCCAACAGAGCACGGCCCAGCCGGCGCCGAGCGCCCAGCCGGCAATGATGTCGGAGGGCCAGTGCACCCCCAGATAGAGGCGGGAGATCCCGACCAGCATGGTGACCACGACGGCGAGCCCCATGATGAAGAGCTTGACCCGGCGGCGGTCCTGGAAGCTTGCGAGAATGGCGCCGAGCGTGAGGTACACCGCGGCGGCACCGCTCGAATGGCCGCTCGGGAAGCTCGCAGACGCGGTGCGCATGGCGTGGGGCACGAGATCCGGCCGGGGCCGCGCGAAGCCGAGCTTCAAGAGCACCGTCAAAAGCGTGGCGCCCAAGACGGCGACCAGGATGAAGACAGCGGTGCGCGGCCTACCGACGAGGAAAAGATAGATGACGGTGGCGGCGGTGACGAGAAAGAGTATGGTGTAGCCGCCGAGTGCCGTGATGTCGCGCATCACCACCTGCAGCCATTCTGGCCCGATTGGCACCGCCGGGTCGGCCGCGGTGCGCAGGCCCAGCAGCAGCGCCTCGTCGATCGCCCGGGTGTCGCCCTCTACCACCTCCTCGGCGAGCTCGATGAACGTCCAGGCGAGGGTGCCGAGAAGCAGCACGGCAAGCAGCAGCCGCAGCTCCAGCAGCGGCCGGAGCCAGACGATCAGCCGATGCAGGCGGTCTTCAGTCACGCCGCCGGACACGCCGCTCGCGCCGGTCGAGATGGCGCTCCACCTCGTCGAGCCCGATGCCCTCGGCGGCGAGACGGACGAGCGTGAAGTAGAGCAGGTCGGCGGCCTCCCAGACCACCTCGTCACGGCTGGCGGCCCCGTTGAGCTCGCCCGCTTCCTCCGTGACCTTGGCCGCGAGCCGCGTCGGCTCGGCCATCAGCCTTGCCGTGTAGGAGCCTTCGGGCGCATCGCTCCGGCGGGCCAGCAGGCGGCGGTGCAGCCGGCCGAGCCCGGCATCCTCACCGAAGCAGGTGCGGGTCGCGAGGTGACAGAACCCGGCCCCGGCTTGGCGCACGGTGAAGCGCACCGAATCGCGGTCGCAGTCGGGTGTGACGCGCAGCAGCTCCTGCACATCGCCGCTGCTCTCGCCCTTGCGCCATAGCCCGCGCCGCCTCGACTGGTAGATGCCGCGCCGCTCGTCGACCGCAGCCGCAATGCTCTCCTGGCTCGAATAGACGAGCCCGAGCGCTGTACCGCGCTCGTCGGTGACCACGGTCGGGATGAGTCCGTCCGGCCGGTCGCTCCTGAAGATCCCGGCAACGGATTCGCCGAGCCCGAGCCGGCCCGAGTAGAGCGCCATGCCGACCTGCGCATCGGCACCCATGGCGTCCAGCTCGGCAATCTCGGCCGGCGTGGTGACGCCGCCTGCGATGATCACCCTGGCCGGAGCGGCCGCCTCGACGATGGTCCGGGCGAGGGCCATGTCGGTGCCGCCCATCCGCCCCTCGCGCTCGACGAAGGTGACGAGGAAGCCGTCGACCAAGTCCTTGAGCTCGGCCACGCGTTCCAGGATGCCCCGGCCGGTGCCCTCCTTCCAGCCCTCGACCACAACCTCGCCGTGCCGCGCATCGAGGGCGGCGATCAACCGATCCTTCGGCAGTGCCTCGAGAATTTCCGACTTCGCCATGGTGCCGAGGATGATCCGCCGCGCCCCCGCATCGAGCCAGAAGAGCGCCGTTTCGACGTCACGGATGCCGCCGCCGACATGGCAGTCGAATCGGGCGACCAGCCGCTCGATGAGGGCCCGGTTCGAGCCC
>ERZ795053.5366-NODE-5366-length-13280-cov-3.815198_pt1 | contig 13280 bp, 14 predicted proteins | sample MGYA00375137_ERZ795053 | MGnify/ENA primary metagenome ERZ795053 (study PRJEB30182, sample SAMN05720284) | activated sludge metagenome | isolation source: Anaerobic digester | place: Hong Kong | collected 2014-12-17 ... | reverse complement strand
ACACCCTTGTTACCAATGAATTCGTTAGCAAGAACGATCATCCCATTCTGAGACGGCAGTTTACGGAGCAGATCTTTCATTTGACGAAGACCAGCCTGGCCGGTGAGAATAGTAAGCTCATTACCAGAATATGGCTCCATGCGATCACGAAGCAAATCCATGATGTAAAGCTCGAACTTCTTGATCGACATAGTACCAATGTTATAAGTACGTACGTGACCATTGTTCAGCTGGTGGTAAAGACCTACACCCAGCTCTACTTTTGATTTACCTTCTACTTCAAGAGTACCACCTGGAGACCACATTGCAAGGTTCTCAACGTCGGCTTCAACAAGAGCCATACCAAGAGCCTCAACAGCAGGTACCCAGGAATAGAAAACTACATCCTCTTGAGCAGATTTGACTGCATCAGCATAGGACATACCTTTCTTTTGGTAGATTTCAGTAATCGGGTTCTTGCCCTGAAGGGATACATCATAAGCAGGAGAGCCTGGGCGGAACTGATAAATCTCAATCATCTTGCGATACTGATCAATATGCAGCTTACAAGACTGGGAGATTTTGGAAAACGCAGCATCACGAGTCACAGTGAAGTGAGTATTCGAAGTACCAGTAGAACCAAGGTGATTATAGAACTTACGAACGCCACCAGTGAATTCAGTATCGCTGTAGGTCTGAGAGTACTCACCCATTACAGAACCGATCTTGAACAGACGAGAGCCAGGACGCAGATACTCTTTCGGGAACCATTTGTTTTTGGCATCCGGAGCTACCAGACGAAGTGTGAAAACCCAACCATCACCATCCTGTACAATCTCATCAGAAGTTACATAAGCAGCAATCTGAGAGTACTTGTCAGCACTGATGATGTCAGTGTTACCAAACTTACGACGATTCAGCTTTACTTTAAAAGTTTGACCATCAATACCTGGAGTACTTGTGTTGGAAAGATCCTGAACAACGAGTACATCTTGCTCGCCAATGGGAGCCTCCCATTCAAACAAATGTGAATTAAGGAGTTTACGGTTTTTACCCATACCAGTAATCTCATACATACCAGGACGCATAAGATAACCAGTCATAATCCAGGGAGTAATCATCCCCAAATTATCAGGCTTTTCCATACCACCTCGCATGTGACGAAGGTGGGCGGTATCAAGGTGCATTCCGTAGTCATACTGCCGAGTCTGCAGAAAGATACCGTTGTTAAGGGTTAGCGGAGTTGGTTGGTTAGACATGTTTGTTTAAGTTAACGTTTTACAATGAAGCCGCTATATGCAGACTGCTTTTTCTTAGCTGCGGAATCCTCGCGGACTTGACCGGCTTTCTGAGCTTGCGAATGTTTATGATCATCAATAAATTTTGCAGACATCTTGGTTTTTACGTCCTTAGCAAGATATTCTTTGACGTGATCAGGGTAAGCCATCAGAAGGAGGGAAGTGAGAAGAGTCTCGAGAGATCCTTTCTCATTGTATTTGTGATACAGTACCATGGCTTCTGAAGCTGATACATTTACTGGTTCTTTCTTATAAGCAAGTTTCACAGGAACCTTATCTTCGAGGACGGCCTGATGAAGGAATGCTGCTTGTTCTTTTGATACTGGAATGCCTGAGATTTTTCCTCCTGTTAATTGAGTCCTTAGGCGGTTCTCAAGTTGACTTTTGGCATTTGTTTCGTACTCTTGGAGTTTTCTTTGATCCTCAAGTTTTTTAGATGCTACTTTCTGAGCCTGTTCGTCAAGTTGTGGTTTTAACTCGCCGGCACGCTTTGCCAACTTACCCAAGGTCCTGAGATCAGCTACTGTCTCATCAATCTCTGCTTTAGGATGTCCAAGGGATTTATAGTATTCTCGAACGATTTGTTCCTGGTCAGCTTCGTTTTCAGGATTCAGAGTAGTTACCTCTGATTTGTAAAGCATGTTCTTCAGAAACTCCTCAGAGTCCTTACCTCCTCTATGCTCGTATTCCAGTAATGCCAATGCCGTCGGGGAGAGGGCAGACAATACTTGCTCGCGGGCTGCTTTCTGGCCCAATTCGAAATTGTGGCGAATGAGTTTCTTGTAGGACTCAGTGTCCATTTCAGTTTCCTCATCCATTCCTTCAGGGTATTCCTGGAAGAGACCTTCGGTGGCGAGTTCATTAATAGCTTCGAAAATAGGATCTGATTCTCCTTCTCCTTCATCACTGATAGCTGCTCCAGCACCAGCACCAGCGCCTTCCGATGCGTTCTCTTCTCCTTCGTCTTCCTTGGTGCCAATGAAGTCACCCATTATCCCTAATGGAGACTTGAAAGATTCTTTTGGGTCTACTTTGTTCTCGCCGGCAGTTTCGGAAGCTTTACCTTCAGCAGGCTCTTTAGCAGGTTCTTTACCACCTCCTTGAGGTTCTGCTTTAGCTTCTGCTTTAGCCTCTGCTTTAGCTTCTTCTGGGATTTTAGGGTCTGGAGTTCCAAGCACCACCGGGTTGGAAAAGTCAATAATGTTCATCGTCTAAAAATTAAGTTATATTCTGGGTTGATTAGATTGGTTATTAAGTACAGTGTTGTATTGTTGTTTACTTCTTTTTGGACTCCCTGGCCTTTGCATCTGCCTGTTTCTTAGCAAGAATAGCCTTTGTTCTGTGCTCAGAAGCTACGATCTCCTTCTCCCTGAGCTGGAGTTCTTTCATCTTGATGTTCTGATCCTGAGCTTGCTTGGCAGATTGTTGTTGCATCTCTGCCTCTTTCCTTTTCATCGCCAAGTCTTTTGCCTGGTTTGCAATGTTTAACGACGAGTAAAGTTCCTTCTGTTGAATAGTCGCTTTTTGTAGATCCAAAATCTCACTTGCAATTTCATCAGTAGTACCTTGAGCGTATCCAAGGGTTTTAATTTGGGCCTCAAGAATTCTGGATTTTCTATCAAGTTCATTTTGCTCAGCATCAAATTGTAGTTTTTGTTGAAGGGCCTGTTGGTCAGCATCGATCTTTTGCTGCATTAACTCTTGCTGATGTTGTTGTTCTGCCTGCTCCTTAGCATTCTTCTCATCCTCAAGCTTTCTAAGCTTATCAATAATGTCTGTCGAATATTTGGACTCCAAGATGAGAGCCTTCTCAAGAGTAGTAGCACCCATAGTGTTATCCACCATCACAAGATTCTTCATATTCTCAAGGACCTCAATATCATTGACATCATTCCTGACAAAGATCCCTAACTCATACAGAGGGAAATCATCAGTCTTGGATTTAAAGAGCATCCTTTCACCCTCTGATGTAGTGTAGGTAAATTCTACCGTATCCGACTTCGACGCTAAGTATTGTGCGGTTTCCAACATCGTCTCCCGGACTAACTTCATTATATCAGCATGCCTTGTATAAAGATACTGGATTTGAGTATTTGACCTTTGAAGGCCTTGGACGACAGACTTAGAAGATTGGTAAGGGGAGATGTCCCCAAGCTGCTCCGGAGTAATCCCAATAAGCATGTAACACTCCTGCTTAACCATGGAAGCTAACTGAGCCTTTTCAATTACCTCCTTAGTTTTAGTCAAGTCAACTACTTGCCCAAATGACCCAGATGCAGAAGTAGCCCCACCCAGATTAGATACTGACTTATCAAATGGAGCCAGGGATGTATCCTGTGCAACCTTAAAGACTTTGAGAGGGTTCTTTTGCCAGGATTCTCCAAGGGATTCATTAGGGAGTTCATTTTGATCAAATACAAAGAATGACCCAACTTCGGTAGATAAGAGTTGAGAATTTCTATTCCATAGAAAGTTGTAAAGGATTTGCCAATTAGAGCATTTCTCTACTAATGATATTGATCTGTTATACAGGTTACTCGTCGGCCCTCCATGCATGGGGATCGATACTCCAAAAGTCTTTCCTTTCTTCTTATACTGAATAGGGTGTTTTTCTATCAAGATATAAAGCGAGGATGTCTTATCATCAGCCGTTAGAACCTTGGTAAAGTTTGGAGATGAGTTGAAGTCAACCTTTACTGCCCTCCATAGTTCATTAATGTAGGACCATTCTACGTGCTCACCGTCGAGGAGGGTAAACTCATTCTGCTCTTTTTTCCTTGTAGTAGAGTATGTAGGCTTATCAGTAATTCTAAAGTTCTCGTCGACAATGTCCTGGAAATATTCTTCCCCTTTCTTATAGGTCAACTTCCCTACTTTCTTAGGGAGAAGGAAATACATATGGGTAACCCGGGCTACTGTCTGACCATACTCATCATACCTTTCATGGGTAGTCCTGTGAGACCAAGACTTCATTGTCAGATAGTTATTTGCTGAATCGATTACATCAGTGTAGTTCCCAGTCAGAAACTTCTCCCGGTTGTTAGGTACCAGATTAGTCAAGAGTCGGCCATTCCAACCTTCGAGCTTCTTTATATCCTCTTCTCCAAGGTAGGATCCGTAGTTAGTTATGATTGTGGAAATGTTCTCATAGGAAAACCACCCTGCCATCATAGACTCCGAGATGTCATCTACATAGGGGGATTTCAAATAGAAAGTATTGTGAGGCTCGAGGGCCTCCGGGTAGTAAGAGTCTCCTACCAAATTAATATGAGCTACAGGATTCTCAGTGATGATCAAAGCCTAAAAAATCTTCCTGGAGAGTTGCTTCATATTAAATTTCTCATTCTCAACCTCCATGGTATGATTGGCCCACTTCTCAATAGTAGGCCTATAAGAAGTCCTGTAGTATTCCTGGATTTCTGGAAGCTGTTGAAACATTTGCATCCTCTGATCCAACTCCTCCTGTTCCATATTGGGATCAAGTGAAGCCATGAACTTTTGTTCAGCCTTCGACACTAAATACTCCCTAACTTCCTGGTTTTTTAAATCAAGAGTCTCATTGACTACCTCTGGGTTGATTGCCTGGACCCTGAAATAAAGTTGCTTCTTCTCAATCTCTCCCATTAAGACATTCACAATGTTAGGGATGATTGGATAAAAGTTGAGCTTAACGCCCTCGAGTTCTTCTTTATTAATATCTGGCTTTAGCTCTCTAACCTGTGGGACATCAAGATAGTCCTCAGGGTTAATTACTCCATACGCCAGGTTGTACAGCTTCTTGAATCTCTCGCGCTTGGCAATCACCTGGTTCCATCCAATCTGCTCATAGTACTCCACGAGCTTCTTGATGTTCTCCATGTCATTCCCATACTTCTCTTTATCAGAGGTCAGGTTAGCTACAAACTGAGGCTGCTTGAGAGTATTAACTGTATTTATCTTCTTTGATTTCATCTTAACTATCGTTAACCAAGTTTGTAACGACCTCCCTTAGACAAGGATGTACGCCCTTCTAATTTATATCTTTGTATTAAGGTATTCCCCGGTTCAACCTGTTTAGGTTTTATTGTATTATCCTTTAGTATCAGACCTCTGTTTGCCTTCGAAGTAGTGACCATTAGAGAGGCAGCAAATGCTATTAATCGGTCTGTATTGGCAGTAGGAGACCAGTTAAGAAGTTCCCTGATTAACCCTAAGTCTCGAATTCTTGTTACTCCTTTAATCTCAGTGGACTCGCCGGTCTCCTCGTTAAACTCAACAGAAATTACTTCTTCACAATAGGCAATGATCAATTCATTGAAATACTCTTTGATCTTTGTACCAGAACCAGTGGTGAATCCATAGGCCTCATGGATCTTGGACTTAGGAACCAACTCAGTTAAGATAGGCATGTCAGACCTCTTAAGCATTCTCACTTGTTCCTTCTTCTTGATCATCCACTCAATGAAGGAAGGTTGATCATTCTCGATGGCAGCCTGGGCATTGTAGTACTTTATAAGCCTCCTGGCTATTTCAAAGGTTACCTCGGCGTTATCCCATCTTCCTGTATACCAAGCGACGGGGGTGTTGGAGACAAACTCTGAGTTTACCTGATGATCTGACTTATGGATGTATATTGAAAATAGTGACTCGGAGGTTGATGTCTTTATCATTTTGATAGGGTCAATTCCCGCAAAGAACATCCCTGTAGGAGGAGCCTCTGGTGGAAACTCATAAATTACTACTGCTCCTCTCTTATCTGAGTTATTTGGTAAAGGATATTCCAAGATTGGTTTGTGATCATGGATTAATTTGTGAGTTACCTTATCTCCGACGTTAATTAACTCGACGGCCACTGGAGTATACTTGGAGATAAGATAAGCCTCTTGCTCCCTTAAAAGGTGAGTAGGGAAGATATTCTCCTCCCGGGTTTGGAAAGCCTCTTTTAAAGTGAAAGGGTGCTGAGAGCAATACAAAGTATAGGACCTGAGAGAAGACTTCTTTAATGCCTCCCTGGTAGCTTCAAGATACTCTTTGGCTTGCTCAAGATTCGAGTTACCATCCTCATCATAACAATAGATGACATCAACTACATTATCATCCTCATCCTTAATGGCATGTACATAGTTATAGAATTCTGGAATGAATAAGCAAGTCTCATGGTTAGCAGGGTCGGGGAGAATATTGTTAGGAGCAGGATTGAAAGCATACTCCTTCAAAGGATCACAGTCCTTTAACTCACCTACAGATCCTGCTATCCTCATTACCCCAGTCATAAGAGACCCTTGCTTAAGAGCGGAATCCATGTACACTTTAGTCTTATCAAGAGTAGGGTTAATACCAGCTTCTTCAAGGAAAGCATAAGATGTAAGACCACCTACACCTTTCACAGGGGACTGCTTCGTCGTTATGCCTTTCAGGATACTCTTATTTCCCTTATAAACTTTCTTACCATTCTCGAGTACCTGTATCCTTTGCTGAAAGATCATTCCCCTGGTCCCATCAGGATCAAAGTTTCTGTACCATCCTGTATTAGTGTTCAGAAAGTTACGATACTCCTCTACGATCCTCCAGTCACCATTGGTGTTTACAAAGTCTTCCTCAAAAGCAATTAGCTTATTTACTGTAGAATTGGCAAACCATAAGTTCCGGATCGCTCTTACAAGATGGATATAAGTTGCACCCCATTGCCGTTTCTTTACCAAGCAGGATACTTTACCCATTAGTTCACACTGGTAAAAATATAAGAAGGTATGATAGTGAGAGTCCCATACTTCAGGAAACATAGGTTGCTGCCTTACCTTATCAATGATAGGAAGAAAGTTTAAAAACATGTAGTACTCGCCAGTTACATAAAACTCCTTTCCGTCGAGGAGATAGATGACTCCTGTTAGGCACTTGGACTTCTGATCATTCCAATATGTAATGAAATCCCTGGATCCTTCGAAGTAGCTTACATAGTACTCGTTGGCCTCAAATTTGGCAGCCTCGGCCCTCCAAAGATGAGTTTGTTCCAACTCATATGACCCTACTTCCTTGATCATAGATTTCACATACTGACCTAATTCATTCTTGGACGAAAAAACCCTCTCGCCGAACGTACCGGTTTGAGGGTCATAAGTAGGTATGATTATCTGATTAGATTGAAACGATCTGGTTTGGAGGCGATTTACTTTCGTCATCTTCTATATTTCATCGTACCCAGTCTTCATTTGACCACGTACCTTAAGTTCCTCTTTCATTGCATTTTCGGCAGCCTTGAAACCTTCAATCATTTTGTCTGCCCGTAAAATCTGTTGCTGAAGTTGTGTGATGTTACCATCCTTTCCTGTGGAGATTACAGCTTCCATGGCTACATCAGACATTTTATCCAAGAGTACCTTGTTGCTTTTGTAGAACCTGGAGATAGGGGTTTCATAGAGCATCGCCAGTTTTTCGCGGGCAGCCATGAACTCTAAATCCATCATAGGATCAAACTCTCCAGTATAGTCCATGGCAATCACATTCTCCTTCTCTTCTTCTGGTAATTCTTGATAAGGACTTTGAGGATCATACAATGCCCACAAGTAACATAAAGCTGGCACTGGGTCTTGGTATAAATCCAAAAGAGCTTTTAACTCCGGTATAGTGTAACACTCTACACCTGGAATTACCTTACCTTCAGAGACTTCTAAAATTTTACTTACCATTTCGTACTGGTTTAGATTTTCGTACCTCAGTATCCGCAACTGCAAGATCTACAAGCTTAGCCCCATTATTAGTATAGATCTTCAGGAAATCCTCCGGAAGCAAATCAAAACTATACCGCAGAGTATCATTTGTCGCCAAGTCAGTGAAGTAGACAATAGTTACATTGATTCCCAACTCTGCATCATAATCTTTCGTGAAATACTGCAGCTCTTTGTTCCCAAGATTAACATAGGAAAAAGCTACATATCGATCTGCCTTAGGTTCAGTTGGCTTCGAAGGTGGAGTAGTTCCATAACGATCTGCTTCTTCAAGGGCTTCCTCATAGTTCTTTAAAGATCTCTGGTAACGCTCATAATCCTCCGGCTTTGTCTTGGAAACTACCAAAGGAATGTTGACAATAAAATGATCAGTAAAAATCTTCTCATTGACTTGATTAATGATACCCTGAATTTCATCAGCGGTTAGGGCAGTAGAAAGCTTAGCCATAATTATTTTCTTTGATAGTGAGTGATTAAAGCCTCGGCTTCTTTCTTCAAGAACACCAAAGGATATTGAACTCGATTAATCATCTTGGGAGTAATTGTGGAATAGTCATCAAAAATGATATGCTCAATTATACCATCACGAAACTTGTATCCATACTTCTCCAGAAAAAGAGAGTATAAAGACAACTGTAACAGATAATGAACTCCATTGCAATCTTCCAAATGACTCACCGGAGTTAAAAGAAATCCTTTCTCTTTCCTTTTCAGAGCCGGCTTCCAATAAGCTGTGGCTTCAAATGAGAGCTTCTCATTGGTCTTGTAGTCAAGAATACTAAACGATCTATCTGGATGAATGGTAATCTTATCTGCAGTGCCTATAAGAGCTGCGGGGAGGTAAGGAATTATTAACTCAGTGTAAACTCCAGGGCTGAGATTCCTGAGATTCAATGCTTCTTTAGTGTTAGAATCGATAGCATTGTACCCAGAAATCCCTCCGCCCTTTAGAGTTCTTTGCTCCTCCTCTGCATGGAATAATGACCCACGAGTAAGAGCACGCTTATTCTTAGCATCCCATTCTTCAAGGACATCCTCCTGAGTTCGTTTGTGTTTCTTAGCATAGTTTCTTGAGATGGTCTCTCGATCAAAGGAAGGAACTACAGAGTGAACAACTGAAGATACAGAGGTAAGTTTTAAGTCAGGTTTTTCAGTGACTACGTACTTATGTTCTTCCTCGAAGAATAGAATTGGCATAGTATCGCTTTTAGATGATTTGTGTCTCTGGATATACGAAGGCAGCAGGGATACTGGTGATTACTCGTATTACAGATTCAAAGTTACGAATAGTATCTGACCTTTTAGTAAAATGTTTACTTGCGATCAAGATCTTTCCTTGAGACTTTACCTCCCACCAGTAATCACCCTGGCATTGTTTGATCGATAGGTTCTTGAAGATCTGAGCTTGGGTCATCTTTGCTGGAGACTTCGTCTTTACTGGAGACTTTGCCAACTTTGCCGACTTCTCTGCTTGCAACAAATTTGTAGCCGAGGAACTCGAGGGCTTTACGCCGGTTGAAAGTGTAGTTGTATTTGACTTCTTTGATTGGTTCGCCTTCATCATTGTATTTAGGATTTCCTTGTTCATCTTTCACCTGGATAACGTCAACTTTGACAAGCCAGTTTTCTTTTGGAACAAGCTTTTTAAGAATGGAGTTGGTGATCATTAGATTATTTTACTGAATGGTTTCAAGTTCTACTACAATGCTATTCTGTTTGGTCGGAGCATCAAGGCCTACATAAGTAAGGTTAGGAATGATCTTCATGTAACGTTCGATCTGGGCCTTTGTCATTGAGAACCCAAGAGGATTAGAACGAGAAGGTGCAAACATCACAAGGGTCACAGGAATTCCATTACCACCTAATACTTCGTCAACCATTACTACAGAGTCTGCTGGAACACAAGCAAGACGAGTACCAGGTGCAAGTACTACCTGCCGACGACGCTCAGTAACTTGTCCTACTACATTACCAGAATCAGTAGATGAAATGGGAGTGGTCGGAGTATCTGGAGTATCTGGAGTCTCAGGAGGTACAGGAGTGCCTTGATCATTCTTATTACCCTGGGCCATGTTCTCAAACATATTTACTTCTTTCATTGTCTTAAACTTTTTTGAATGTAACTGTACAACTTTGCTTCTGCTTGAATCCTTGAGACTCAAAAACGAAAGTGAACGACTTAGTGTATATCCCGTTTCCTTTGACATTGATACTCACGACTATCTCTACGTCGGAGTGAGGCAATAGAATCTTGGGATAATCAGATGAAGTACATCCACATCCTCGTTGGAACTCTGTTATAAATACTGATTCATTTTGAAGATTTTTTATTCTCACCGGCACCGTAACGACACCCTTCTGATCCCCCAGGTTAAAATTAGTCTCTTCAAAACTAACTAATTCCTTTTCCTTGATGTCCATTTTGTAGTGGATTTTTATTGGTTTGATATCTTTCTTCTTGACCTTAAACTTCCTTAACTGATAAACCTTTCCAGTGGCAGGAAGCCCATAGATCGCATGAACATTTCTTTCATTGATCTCGAATAGTACCTCCTGAACTATCTCTGGAATTGTTTTCATTACTTCTCGAATAAGGCTGGATAATCTTTAGCTACCTTGAGGAAGTCTGCTCCTATAGTTTCTAAAGTTATGTTATGTTCTTTTTTGTAAGACTCCCAGGCCTCTTTATCCATCATCTCCGGATAACAGGAATTCTCGCAAGTCTTATCTGCCAATTGAAGATCAGGAATCGGACATCCGCAAAAACACTCACCATGGTTCATACAGACCGGGTTAGACTTTGTTAGCCTCCACATCCATTGTTCAGCTAAATGAGGCTCGAGAGCATCATCCTGGAGTTCTATCCGTCGGGTGTAGGCCTGATAAACAGCAAAGGCATCCTTGAAGATTGATCCTTTCTTAAGGGAGTTCACTATTGAACTTAGCTTCATGTAGATCTTTTTTAGCTTGTTTGGATTTATCAATGGAGGCTTTAACTCGAGCTCTCCCCGCCTGATAGGACTCATAAGAGTTGAAGGGATTCACTGGTACTGCCTGATAGTCTTTAATTGGAATCTGGAGCTCCCCAGAGCGAATTAGAGTAGCCAGGTTCTTTTTCTTGTACTTAAGAATGTACGCAATCTGGTTCCTTACATTCAAAAGATTCTTTAAGTGAACCACATAATTCTCTGAGTTGTATTTTTTGATCTGGGAGATTGTCTGTCGGATCCTTGATCGTACAACCATGGGTCTTACCTGAAAGGTCCCAAGACTCTCGAGGGCGATATTAAAGTTAGCATACTCATTCATCTTGCTTTTGATGTCTTTAAAGAAACCACGAATAGCTAATTCAGCCTTGGCTCTCTCCTCGACGGGGAGGGACTCGAGATATTGTTCCAGGGTAATGTCCTTACCATACAAGTTTGTGATCTCGGCCCCATTATCCTCTTGCCAGATACTTTTCCACTGGCCCTTAGGTTTGATGTTCATATTCTGATATCTTTAGTGTGAACTCATACAAAATTGGGTCTTTTGTCAGATATATCCCAGGATTAAGCTTAATTTCTTTTTTCTTACCTACAATCGCCCCGGCCTTCCTAAGGTGAGAGATATAGTTGTAGACTGAGTTCGGAGATGAAAAGTGGTTATCAACCTGAAGCTGCTCCACAATATTATCCGGATACAAGTATACATACGCCAGGACAATTAGTTCTTTCTCGTTTGTGATCTGAGGAATAATGTACCTAAGCTGAAATACTATATGGTCTACTTCAGAATGATTCAAGTTACGCTTGAGAGTCTGCATCAGTGAGTGGATTTGTAGGTGCTTCTTTATCTTCTTTATCTTCCTTAGTGAACTGATCCTGGCACTTCTTCAGTAAGATTCTAAAGTTCCGGTCATCAGGAATCTGGCATTGAGCATTGTCTACTTTCAAAACCACATCAACTATAGTCTTGGAAAGAGAAGAAGCTATGAATGCACAGTCCTCTGCTCGAAGGTAGATTTTATGTCTTTTACATTCATCAAGGACATAGTCTACAGAGTATCGTTGATCTACTGCTTTCTTAATGATGCCCTGGAAGATTATCTTCTTTCTTCCTATAGTTGAGTACTCGTCGGCAACCTGCTCCTTTATATTTTTTACATGAGTAGTATTCCCTTTATTCCCTTTCATTTCTATTGACTTCTATTGATTTACAGAGGACAAGTTAAGGGTTTCTTAGGTACCTAATAAATAATGTTATTTGTTAGGTTCTATAGCCTATATAAGGATCTGAAAAAAAGTTGAAAAATAGTTAGTCAAAAACATTCGGAATGTCAGAAAAAGCTTGTAACTTCGCTCTTACCTTACAGCTTTCATCTAAGGTACTTAAGGTCTCAAGGTTCTCCAGTCTTCTAAGTCACTGGTACTCAATAGTAAGAAGGTCTCCAAAGAACTTCAGATAGTTCAAACTAAATTTTAGTTTTCAAATTCTCTCCTAAAGATCTCAAGATCTTCTAAAGATCTCATGGCTTTCCCACCGTCGAGGGGCAATAAGGATTTTTAAGGCTTCCCCCGGGCAGCAAAATCCAAGAAAATTTTCCCGAAATCAAGAAAGTCTCGCCGGCACTTCCCGGGACTTGCCCGGGCCTCGAAAAGTCCAAAGGGACCAAATAAAATTTGGAAGATCTGGCCAAAGGAACTCCGGCCGCCGAGGAGTTCAAAAATTACCAAAAAAGGTAATAAAGAGAAACAAAGGGAACGGAAGCCCTGGAAAACAAAGACCAGCTCTCCCCCCTCGTCGCCAAGAAAGACATGAGATCTTTAGAAGATCTTGAAACCTTTAGAAGATCATGGAAGCCAAGAAGATCAGGAAACAAGAAGGTCAGATTACAGAAAATCATATATGTCCTATGTAAGCAAGGTCCACTGGTACGGAGTCGCCAAAGAGCTCCGGGTAGTTGGGGATAGTATGCCTATAAGTGTTTAAATATCTTCAATACAACTTATTACTGAATAATGGTTCATTTTACTTAACAAAATTGATTAGATTATGGCACAAGCAAGATTTATCCAAGGACCTCAGATTACCTCAATTACTACGACTTCAAGTACTGGAAATACTGTATATAATGCCCTTACTCCAACAACTATGACCCCAGATATAACAGATTCAGTAAGGAGAGCAGGAGTCTCTCCGAATACAGAACAAGCATTATTGAAATGCCATGATGCAATCTTCAAGAACGCCGGCGAGTCCACAATCACAGTCTTCGCAGAATGCGCAGAAAACTTGTTAGCTAATGAGTCATTTGAGA
>ERZ795053.5364-NODE-5364-length-13281-cov-7.994481_pt1 | contig 13281 bp, 16 predicted proteins | sample MGYA00375137_ERZ795053 | MGnify/ENA primary metagenome ERZ795053 (study PRJEB30182, sample SAMN05720284) | activated sludge metagenome | isolation source: Anaerobic digester | place: Hong Kong | collected 2014-12-17 ... | reverse complement strand
GCTCTTCCGATCTCAGGAAGTGGACCCCTTCGATCCCGGAGGAAGTGAGATCGTGGAGGTGATCACGGAAACGGATCCCGACGACATCATGCCGCCGCAGCCGCACGATCCCCTCACTCCCCAGCAGATCCAGAACATCATCACCTGGATCCAGCAGGGGGCGCAGAACAACGGCTGCATTGGTGATTGTGATACGACGAACGTGACCTATTCCGGTTCCATCGCCCCCTTGTTCGATTGGAAATGCACGGGGTGCCATGGAGGCAGCGACCCACAGGGGAACCTGGACTTCACGACCTGGGCCTCGGTGAACACCGTGGCCACCGACGGTCGTCTGGCCGGTGCCATCCAGCATGAGGCGGGTTACGAGGCCATGCCGCCCAGCGGAGGCATGCTTCCTTCCTGCGAGATCGACATGATCATGATCTGGATCCAGGACGGAGCCCCCAACAACTGATCGCTCGATGCGCGGAACACGACATTTTCTTCTGGGCCCCGTGCTGCTGCTCGCAGGTTGTTACTACGACACCGAGGCGAAGCTCTATCCCGCCGGCACCTGCGACACGACCAATGTGACCTGGTCCGCCACCGTCCAGCCGATCGTCCAAGGGAACTGCGCCATTCCAGGCTGCCATGTGGCCGGTGGAACGGGCACCGGCGACTTCACCAGCTACCAGGGGGTGAAGGACAAGGTGGACAACGGCACCTTTCGCCAGGAGGTGGTGGTCGATGGCACGATGCCTCCGGACTTCGCCCTGAGCGCCTGCGAGATCCAGCAGCTGGACGTGTGGATCCAGGCCGGAGCCCCACAGAACTGAACACGACCATGAAACGAACCATCCTCATCCTCGTGCTCGCCGGCGGCCTGCTGGGCGGCTGGTATGCGTGGTCCGAGTACAACCGAAAGCCTGAGGAAGCTGGCGATGCCGAGGTGGCCCATACCATTTCCGCCGCCGAACTGATCGCCGCCTTCGAGACGGATGAACAGGACGCCCTGAAGCAGTACTCGGAAGGCGTGCTCCTGGTGAAGGGTGAGCTGATCGAACTGGAGGAGCAGGGCGAGAAGGTGAACCTCCACCTGGCCGGCGAAGGACCGATGAGCCGCGTCACCTGTGAATTCGAAGCCTCCGCGGCACCGGCCGTCTCCGTGGGTGACCAGCTCGCCGTGAAGGGATTCTGTGCCGGCTTCACCGGATTCGATGTGATCCTGCAGCGCTGTGCGCTCGCTGAATGAACCTGAACGAACAACGAACACGACCATCATGAACACGAACCATTTCAAGCATCTGCTGGCCGCGACCATGCTCCTGGCCTGCACCTACGCGACCCAGGCCCAGGAGCGGTACTTCACCCGTACCGGCACCATCGCCTTCTTCAGCGAGACCCCGATGGAGAACATCGAGGCCCACAACTACAAGGTGACCTCCGTCTGGGACGCGACCACCGGCGCGGTGGAATTCGCTGCGCTGATCAAGGCGTTCGAGTTCGAAAAGGCCCTGATGCAGGAGCACTTCAATGAGAACTACATGGAGAGCAGCACCTTCCCGAAGGCGACCTTCAAGGGCACGTTCTCCGGTGTCACGGCCGACCAGCTCAAGAAGCCCGGTACCTATCAGGTGGACGTCAAGGGTGACCTGACCATTCACGGTGTCACCAAACCCGTTGCCACCACCGGTACGGTCGAGGTGGACAAGGAAGGCAAGGTGAAGGCTGAGAACACGTTCGTCGTGAGCCCCGAGGATCATGACATCGAGATCCCCGGCATGGTGCGGGACAAGATCGCGAAGGAGATCCAGGTGCAGGTCCGGATCGATTACCAACTGATGTAGTCGTGTTCCGGTACGGTCCGATCCGGACCAAGCCTGGTGGCCGGGGGCCCTGTGCCCCCGGTCCCTTCTTCACGAACCCTTCAACTTCCGATCAATGAGACAATTGTTCATCGTGGCCCTGCTCGGTGTGGCCACCGCCCTTCCCGCGCAGGACGACCTGCTGAGCCTGCTCGGTGAGGAGGAGGAGGACCTGGTGATCATGACCGACGCCAGCTTCAAGACCACGCGCGTCATCAACAGCCACAGCCTGGAGAACGTGGCGCACGGAGTTCTTGATTTCAAGATCGGTCATCGCTTCGGCTTCCTGAACGAGGGCTTCAACGAGTTCTTCGGCCTGGACCAGGCCACGATCCGCTTGGGCCTGGACTACGGTGTCACGCCCCAGTTGATGGTCGGCATCGGGCGCAGCAGCTACCAGAAGACCGTGGACGGATTCGTGAAGTACAAGCTCTTGCGCCAATGCGATCAAGGCTGCAACATGCCCATCACGCTGGCCGGAGTGGCGGCCATGTCCATGAACACCCAGGAGGAGGAGGACCTGCCTTGGTACGATCCCACGGTGGAGAATTACTTCAGCCATCGGCTGGCCTACAGTTTCCAGCTCATCGCCGGCCGCAAGTTCAGTGAGTCCTTCACCCTGCAATTGATGCCCGGTCTGGTGCACAAGAACCTGGTACCGGACAGCACCTACGCGCACGACATCCTGAACATGGGCGTGGCAGGCCGCATCAAGCTCACGAAGCGGGTGGCGATCAATGCCGAGTATTTCTACGTGCCCCCGGACATGTTGGAGGATGGCTACTACAACTCCTTCTCCATCGGCTTCGACATCGAGACCGGCGGGCATGTGTTCCAGTTGCATGCCACCAACAGCACGGGCATGTTCGAGCGGGCCTACATCACCGAGACGGTGGGACAGTGGAGCGAGGGCGACATCCACTTCGGGTTCAACATCTCGCGGGTGTTCACCCTGCATGATCCCAAGGCCAAGGCGCGCGAGCGCATCCGTGAGCAGGAGCAGGGGGAAGGGTAGGAGCGATCAGGAGCCGGCCCCGCCGGTGGCCTCCCGCACCTGGATGAACTCGGACAAGTTCTCCAGTTCCACGATGCCAGCGAGCCGCTCACCATCGAGCACGGGCAGGATGTTCCATTTTCCCTGCATCAGCTGCAGGTAGACCTGACCGATGTCGGCGTCCGGATTCACGGGCGGGGCCGCCTTCGGACGCAGGTCGCTGAGCCGCGCCTGCGCCCTGCCTTCCTGAAGGGCCTTCATCAGGTCACTTTCATGGAGCACGCCGAGGTAGGCACCCCGGTCCTGGACGATCAGGTCCTTGTCGCCGCCGGCCAGCAGCTCGTCCACTGCCTGCTGCACCGTGGCACCTGCGTCCATGCGCCAGAACAGGGTGCGCATGACCCGGGACGCCGGAATGCCGTGCAACGCGGCCTGTGTGCTCACGAGCCGGGCTTCACCGGAAGCCGCCAGCAGCACGAACACACCGATCAGCACCAGGAAGGGCTGCCCGTTGAACAAGCCATAGGCCATGAAGCCGAGGGCGAAGAGCCGTCCGATGTTGGCCGCGATGCGGGTCGCACGGGTGCGCGGCATGGCCATGGCCAGCAACGAACGCAGGATGCGCCCGCCGTCCATCGGAAACGCGGGGATCAGGTTGAAGAGGAAGAGCATCGCGTTCACCACGATCAGGAAGCTGCTCAGGGTCAACAGCATGGGGCCACCCTCGAAGGGGTCCTGCACGAAGCGGAGCCCCGCCAGAAGCAGATGCACCGTGCCCGCGAGGAGCACGATCGCCAGGTTCACCAGGGGCCCGGCCAGGGTGATCAGGAATTCCTGCTTCGGTTCCTCCGGCATGCGTTCGAGGCTGGCCACGCCGCCGATCGGGTAGAGCGTGATGTTGCGCGTGTTCACTCCGAAATGCCGCGCCGTGAGCGCGTGCCCGAACTCGTGCAACACCACGCAGGTGAAGACCACGAGCACCAGGACGATCCCCACGAGCACCTCGCGGAACCCCTGACCACCGCTCAGCACGCTGAACACGATCCAGCCGATCAACAACAAAAAGGTCCAGTGCACACGGACCTGGATGTCGCGAAAGGAGAAGAGCCGGAGCGCGGAGGCCATCCCGATCACTGCTGGAGCACCAGCAGCGGGATGTGCGTATGCATCACCATGCGCTTGGAGGCGCTGCGGTGGAAGATGCCTTCGAACAACCCCAGCTTGCGGCGCAGCATCACCACCAGGTCGGCGTCGCTCACCTTCACCTGGTCGTTCAACGCGCTCTCGACATCCTCGCCTTCGATCTCGAAGGTGCGGAAGGAGATGCCGTCCAGCAGCTCGGGATAATGGCTGCCCGTGCGTTCCTCGTCGGTCTTCACGCGCACCAGATGGATCTCGGCGTTGCCTTTGCGGGCAATGTCCAGCAGCACCTGCACGGTAGCGCGGTCCACGCGCCCACCGTCATCGGCCACCAGGATGCGCTTGGGGAGCTGGTGTTCCGCCTTTTCGGGCACTGCCAGAACGGCTTTGGTCGAGCGGCGCACCACGTCGGCGGTATTGCTGCCCATGAGCACCTCCTTGAGGCCGGTGGCGCCCTGGGTACCCATCACCACGGCATCGATCGAGGGGTCGTCCTCCTGGAGGCGTGCGATCACACCCGGCAGATCACCGTGTTCACTGATCACTTCCACCGTGCTCTTCGACAGGTCCATGTCCTCCTGCAGACGCTTCGCGAACTCCTCCACACCTTCCCGCGACTCGCGCCCCAGGATATCGTCCAAGGACATCAGCACACTGGCGCCGGCGTGCGGGGCCATGAAGCTGTTGAGCACCGTGAACGTGTTCCCTTCAGTGCCGAAGAGCATGGCGGCGTATTTGGCCGCGTTGAGGGCGTTGCCGCTGAAGTCGGTGGGAAGGAGGATGTGCGCCATGGCGGGGAACGGGATCAGTGGCCGTGGGCCTCGGAGCCCTTGCCCGAGGAGGAGTCCACCAGCGCGTAACCGATGAACACCAGGGCGAGCATGGCCACGAAGCTGATGAGGCCCAACGTGTTGTTGGCCGAACCGTCCTCCTTGACCACCTCCTCGGTGTTCAGCAGGGCGTACTGGAAGGGAAGTGCGAAGGCGATGAGCCATGCAACGAGGCCGGCGATCTTCTTGGCGTTCATGTGTGGACCGGTGATTTGTGGCGAAAATACGATCTGCCCTCCGATGCGGTGATGATGCGGCTCAGGTCAGTTGGTCGCGAGCTTCTCAAGCCCCTTTCCATCGCGGATGCGGATGTCGCGGCCCTGGACCTCGATCAGGCCTTCCCCGCGCAGGTCGGAGAGCGTACGGATCAGGGATTCCGTGGCCGTGCCCACGATGGTGGCCAGGTCCTCCCTGCTGATCCGCACGCCCAGGTGCCCGGGATCGTCCCCGCTGAACCGGTCGCGGAGCCGGAGCAGCGCCTGGGCCACCCGCTGGCGAACGGATGCATAGGCCAGGTCCAGCAGCTGCTTCTCCTTCTCGTGCACCTCCTGGGTGAGCATCTTGATGAACCGGATGGACACGTCGCGGTCGCGGTACATCAGGGCCAGCAGGTCCTCGCGGGGGATGATGGCGACCTCGGTGTCCTCCAGGGCCTCGGCGCTTTCCGCTGAACGCCCGCCCTCCAGGATGGCCAGGTGCCCGAGGAACGAACCCGGACCCTGGAGCCCGGTCACCAGCTCCTTGCCGTCGTTGTTCATCTTGTAGGTGCGCACCTTGCCGTTGTTGATGAAGTAGACGGAGCGGAGCTCGTCGCCCTCATAGAAGATCGGCTCCTTCTTGGTGAAGGTGCGCGTCTTCCGGTCGGCGGAGATGTCCTTCAGTGCGGCCAGTCCGCGTGCCTGGTCCATGAAGTGCTCGAGGCCCTCCAGGCTCTGGTCGAAGCCCTTGCGGAAGAGCTCGCTGCGCTTGAGGCGGCCTTCGATCGCGTTCAACAGTTCGCTCTCCTCGAAGGGCTTCGTCAGGTAGTCGTCCGCGCCCAGGTCCATGCCCTTGCGCACATCGCTGCGTTCGGCCTTGGCGCTCAGGAAGATGAACGGGATCTCGGCGGTGGACTGGTCGCGGCTCAGCAGGTGCAGCACGCCGTAGCCGTCCAGTTCCGGCATCATGATGTCGCAGAGCACGAGGTCGGGGAGTTCCTTCTTGGCCTGTTCCACGCCACGCTTGCCGTTCTCGGCCTTCAGCACGCGGTAGTTGGCGAGCTCCAGGATCTCAGCGGTGTTCTCCCGCATGTCCGGGTCGTCCTCGATCAGCAGGATCGTCTTCATCGGGTCTCTTGGTTGGGGCCTCCAGGGTGCCGCACCGGTGGCCTGCGTTCCCGCAGCCGCACCGGCATGGCTCAATGAGGGCTTTCGGAGGTCATGGGAATTTCCACAAAGAACGTGGTCCCGGCGCCTTCCCGGCTATCGAACCGGATGGAACCGCCCATCATGTCCAGGTACTTGCGCACGATGTTGAGCCCAAGTCCGGTACCCTGGATGCTCACGGTGTTGCCGGCCCGGAAGAAACGCTCGAACAGGTGCACCTGGTCCTTTTCCGGGATCCCGATGCCCTGGTCCTCCACCTGGATGCTCAGCATTCCGTTCGTGATGGCGGTGCGCAGGTGGATCGGCCGGTCCTCGGGCGAGTATTTGATCGCGTTGCTCAGCAGGTTGCTCACCACGTTGCTCAGCATCTGCCGGTCCGTGCAGGCCTCGCGCACCTCTCCGGCATGGTCGAAATGCACGGCCTGACCGGGTTTGGCCAGGGTGCGCATCTCCTCGATGAGGCCGATGCACAGGTCGAGCACATCGAACGGGGCCGGGTGGCAGGCCACCAGCCCCTGCTCCAATTTGTCCAGCGAGAGGAAGTCGTTCAGGATGCCGGTGAGCTCGCGCACCTTGCCCCGGATCCGGTCAACATGCTTTCCCACTTTCTCGTTCCGGGCATCGTCCGTGTACCTGCCGATCAGGTCCACCGAGCTCATGATGGTGCTGAGCGGCGTGCGGAACTCATGGGAGGCCATGGACACGAACCGGGACTTGAGTTCGTTGAGCTCGCGTTCACGTTCCAGGGCCTCGCGCACGTTGTGTTCGGCCTGTCGCAGCTCCCCGGTGCGCTGTTCCACGCGCGCCTCCAGGTCGGAGAGCGTGGCGGCCAGTTCGTGCTCGGCCCGTTTCCGCAGGGTCACATCGGTCACCAACCCCATCACGAAGCGCTCGCCATCCACCTCGAAGTGGTTCAGGCTCACTTCCACGGGAAACTCGCTGCCGTCCTTCCGTCGCCCCCGGAGCTCGAGACCGCTGCCCATGGGACGTTGCTGGGGCTTTTCGAGATAGCGGTCGCGATGGGCCCGGTGTCCGGAGGCGATCGCCTCGGGAACGAGCTTTTCAATGGGCTGGCCTACCAGTTCCTCGTCCTTGTACCCGAAGAGTTCGGCCAGTCGCGGGTTCTGCAGGCGGATCAGGCCTTTCGCGTCCACGACCACGAGGCCTTCCGCCGCGGTCTGGAACATGATGCCGCAGACCCTGGCATGGTCCTGTTCTCGAAAGGTGGTGAGCATGGCGCCGTGCGAGCCGGAGAAAGATAGCGAACGACGCTCCGCCATGTCATCGGTCCTGCGGCCCGGGGGACATGGTGCTGGGGTCTCCGGTGGTCTCGTCGTACACCTTCCACTTGCGCAGCGGCTTGGCATAGAGGTTCAGCGTGATGCTGCGGCCGTCGTGCGTGTTCACATAGCGGTGCACGCTGCTGCCGTTGTGCATGTAGCTGAAGGTCGGCGGGCGGAGCACGGTGCTGTTCACCAGGCGCAGGGCACCGTTCGGACCCAGGGCGAACCGTTCCTCGGTGACCTCCCCGCTGACGGGGTGCACCCACGCCTCCTGGCTGTCGTAATCATGGATCGACGTGCGCTGTCCCTTTTCATAGCAGATCAGGAACAGCTCGAAGTCCGCGTTCCGGCTCAGGCAGTTGCGCGTATAGTGCTTCTGATGCCAAGTGCAGAGCGGCACCAGGTCACGGACAGGGATCTCCAGCCGCTTCAGGATGGACAGGTAACCGTCCTGCCCGGGTCCTTCCTCAAGGGCAAGGATCAGTTCCTGCACACTGGTGATGCTGCCCTTCACGACGGTCCCTTGGTTTGTCCGGTGCGCCGCACCGATCCGCGAACGTAGCGGGTGCGCGCGCCCGGTGGCATGACGGATGTCAATCGATGGGTCATGCCGTGAAACGTTCCATCACCGCCACCAACTCATCTGCCGGCACCACTCCGCTCTGCCGCCAGACCACCTCACCGTTCTTGAAGAGGAGGAGCGTGGGCACGCCACGGATCCCATACTGCTGGGCCAGTGCCGGATTGCGGTCCACATCCACCTTCAGCACCCGTGCCCGACCGGTCATGCGGCGGGCCACTTCCTGCACGATGGGCGACATGGCCTTGCAGGGGCCGCACCATTCGGCGTGGACATCCACCAGAACGGGCTGGCCGGAGGAGATGAGTTCCTGAAAGCGTGACATGGCCGGTGTTCTGCGCAAGATGGAACAAGCGGCCTCCGTTCGCCCTGACCGGCGTCACGCGCCGGGATGAGGCGGATCAGTTCCGCGGGGTGGGACCTGCCCGCCCCGTGCATGGGGATCACTGGAACGGAGCGTCCAGCGTTCCCGCAGGATACGCCGCTCGATGAACTCCAGGTAGTTGGACCCCACGACGGTGAGCGCCGCCAGCGACATGGCCACGCCCGCCACGATGAACAGGGCGGTGAACAGGCGGCTCCATTCGTTCGTGGGCACCAGGTCGCCATAGCCCACCGTGGTCAGCGTGCTCACCGTGAAGTAGAACGAGCTGATCCAGCTCCACCCCTCCAGGTGCCGGAAGATCACGGTGCCCGAAGTGACCAAGGCGGTGAGGGCGATGATGGCCAGGTACAGGGACACCCGCAGCCTGCGCCGGGTATCCCGTTCCTCACTGAGCGGCCTGGGTGCGTGCCGCATCATGACAGGTGGTCGATGAGCACCGGGATGTCGGCGTGTTCCACGATGGTCTCCGCGGTACTGGCATTGAGCAGGGCGCGCACGCCACGCCGGCCGTGGGTGGAGACGCCGATCAGGTCCATCCCCGCACGTCGGGCGAACGCGATCGCCCCCTCGGCCACCGTGTAGTGGTCGGTGACATGGACCTTGCAGGAACCGGACAGGGCTTCTTCCAGCTTGCGGAGCCGTTCCAGGGAGGTGTCCGTGTCCTCGAACCGTGCGGGGGTGTTCACGTGGAGCAGATGGAGCTTCGCTCCGAAGCCCGCCACCAGGGGAAGCAGGCGTTCCAGCCGGTCCGCCGCATCGCGGGCATGGGTGTCCGCCAGCAGCACGACATTGGCGATCCGCTTCGGGGCTGCCGAGCGCAGGGTGAGCACGGGCGGGGCGGCCAGCCGGACGACCTTCTGCGTATTGCTCCCCAGCAGGGCCCGTCGCACGCCTCCTGCACCGGTGGTGCCCATCACGATCAGGTCGGCTCTGCGCTCCTCCGCCAGGTGGGCGATGTCCTTCCACGCCAGGTTGAAGCCCACGGTGTTCGTGTTGGCCACCTTGCGGGCATCCAGTTTCCTGCCGACCTCCGCCAGGCGTTGGCGGGCACGGCCCACACGCCGCCGGGCCTCGGGGTAGAGGGCCTGTTGCTCGCGCGGGGACCTGGTGGCGTTGGCGGCCGTCACGAAATGGGCCTCCACGTAGCCATCGGGAACGTCCACCGCATGAAAAAGATCCACCGTGGCGCCGGCCTTGCCGGCCAGGGTGGCGGCCAGGTCGGTGGCATGGCGGGCAGGGGCGCTGAAGTCGGTGGGTACCAGGATGCGTTCCATGGGTCTGTCGGGATGTGGAGAGGGCCGTCAGGTGCTATTACCGGACGGCCCTTCCGGGTATGGGACCGCTTCCACCGCGAATGGCCTTCGCGAGCGGTCGGTCAATGGCCCTCGTGGGGGTCACATCACTTTCACCAGCCAGCGGCGGAACTCCTGCTTGAGCTCATCGTAGAGCCGCTCGAAGGTCTCCATGCGGTCGCGCAGTTCGGCATGGTCGCCGAAGGCCCGATGATCGATGGCCACGGGTTTTTCCACCGACTCCTTCTCGAGGAAGTTCTCGTGCTGCTTGATGTCGTGCCGGAGCTCGTCGATCACTTCCTTCTCCCGGATGTACTGGTTCTGGAAGTGCTCCAGTTCGGCGAGCAGTTCCTTGCCGGTATTGCGCTGGACGAGCTCTTCAAGGCGGTGCTCGAAGATGGTGATCTCCTCCTTGCAGAACTTGAGGTTGTTCAACCAGACCCGATGCTCGAAATGGAGTTCATCGATGTGCTTGGTGGGCTGTTTGGCTGCGGTGGTGCTCATGTGCTCGTAGGTGTTCTGGGGTGCCCGGTCGGGCGTGTTCGGGTGTTCAACGGGCAAGGTAGACGTGCCCTCCGGCCGGGAGCCTGACGGCCGTCAGGAAAGCAGAAGGACCACCCTCGGGCGGTCCTTCGTATCGGTCAGGGGGGCGGCTCAGCGCTTTTCCACCGGCACGTAATCGCGCTTGGTGGCCCCGGTGTAGATCTGGCGGGGGCGGCCGATGGGCTCCTTGTTCTCCACCATCTCCCTCCACTGGGCGATCCAGCCCGGAAGGCGGCCCAGGGCGAACATGACGGTGAACATCCGGGTGGGGATGCCGATGGCGCGGTAGATGATGCCGCTGTAGAAGTCCACGTTCGGGTACAGCTTGCGCTCCACGAAGTAGTCGTCCTTCAGCGCGATCTCCTCCAGGCGCTTGGCGATGTCCAGCACGGGGTCGTTCACCCCCATCTTCTTCAGCACCTCGTCGCAGGCCTTCTTGATGATGCGGGCACGCGGGTCGAAGTTCTTGTACACCCGGTGGCCGAAGCCGAAGAGGCGGAAGGGATCGTCCTTGTCCTTGGCCTTGTCCACCCACTTCTGGATGTCGCCACCGTCGTTGCGGATGGTCTCCAGCATCTCGATCACCTCCTGGTTGGCACCACCGTGCAGGGGCCCCCAGAGCGCGGCGATGCCGGCACTGATGCTGCTGTACAGGTTGCTCTGGCTGCTGCCCACGATGCGCACCGTGCTGGCGCTGCAGTTCTGCTCGTGGTCGGCATGCAGGATCAGGAGCTTGTTCAGCGCATCGGCCACCACGGGATCCACCTCGTAGGGTTCCGTGGGAAGGCCGAACATCATGTACAGGAAGTTCTCGATGTAGCCCAGGCGGTTGTCCGGGTACATGATGGGGTGGCCCAGGTTGTTCTTGTAGCTGATCGCGGCCAGCGTGGGCATCTTGGCGATCAACCGGTGGATGGTGCGCTCCACATCGCGGGCCGGCCGGTGGGGGTCCTGGCTCTTCGGGTAGAAGGTGCTCAGCGAGTTCACCATGGCCGCCAGGATGCCCATGGGGTGGGCGTTGCTGGGGAAGAACTCGAAGAAGCGCTTCATGTCCTCGTGCACCAGCGAGTGGTACCGGATGTTGCCCTCGAACTCGGCCAACTGCTGCTTGTTCGGCAGGTCGCCGTGGAGCAGCAGGTACGAGACCTCCAGGAAGGAGGCTTTCTCGGCGAGCTGCTCGATGGGGTAGCCCCGGTAGTGCAGGATGCCCTCCTCACCGTCGAGGAAGGTGATGGCGCTGGTGGTGGAACCGGTGTTCTTGTACCCGGGGTCCAGGGTGATGTAGCCCGACAGGGCCCGCAGCTTGCTGATGTCGATGGCCTTCTCGCCCTCGCTGCCTTCCACGACGGGCAGTTCGTACTCGTTTCCGTTCAGGATGATCTTTGCCGTTTCGCTGCTCATCGGTGGGATGGGGATGCTCGGTGGACCCGTTTTCGGGCCGCTAAGTTAACAGGAAGACGGCCAGCTTGTTCGGGCGGTGCCGCACCTGGTCGGGTGGTGGGGTCGAAAGCGAAAGCCCCGCCGGTGGCGGGGCCTTCGGATCTGATCGGTGCCGTTCAGCGCCGGGAGGTGAAGCCCGAGAGGAAGGCCTGGTAATCGGATTGCTCCTTGTAGATGCCCTCACCGAAGTAGACCAGGATCGGTTCGATCTGCTCGGGCGTCATGTAGCCCTGCACCGGAGCCAGCACCTGTCCCTCGGCGTCCATGTACACCACCGTGGGGTAGGCGATGCGGCCGTTGGCGCTGGCGATGGCGTAGGTGAGCTGGTGGGTGCCGTTGCGGGTGCGTGCCCGAGCCGGGTCATATTCCGGATTGGTGAACTCCTTGCCCTGGAAGGTGACCTTGTCCGGCCCTTCGGCGTTGAACTTCACCGGGTAGTAGTGGGCGTTGATGTAGGCCGCGGTCTTCGCGTCGGTGAAGGTGCGGCCGGCCAGCATCTTGCACGGTCCGCACCATTCGGTGTATACGTCGATCAGGATGGGCTTCGGGTCCTTCTTCGCCAGCTCCTGGGCCTTCTCCAGGCTTACCCAGTTGACGGCGCCCTGGCCGTCCTGGGACAGGGTCGGAAGGGCCACTGCGAGGCCGAGGGCCAGGATGGCGGTGCGGATGGAACGCTTCATGCCCACGAAGGTCGCAATTCCCATGCCGATCAGCGGATGCCGTGCATCATGCGGTTCAGCGGGCCCGAGAGCAGCAGCAACAGGAAGCCGATGCCCACGGTGACCATGCCCATGGTGGTGTACACGTCGGTGTACGTGGCCAGGGTCACGGACTTGTCCAGCGCCGCGGCGGCCGCTTCCTCCCCGCCTTCCTCGCTGCCCGTGAACTTGGCCAGAAGGCCGGCCACGTAGTTGGAACCGGCGAAGCTCAGGAACCAGGCGCCCATGGCCGTGCCGGTCATGTCCTTGGGCACCAGCTTGGTCACCATGCTCAGTCCGATGGGGCTGATGAACAGTTCACCCGTGGTGTGCAGGAAGTAGAGCAGGATCAGCGTCCAGAGGGGTACCAGGAAGGCGTCGCTCACCGGGGCGATCTGCACCACCAGGTAGCCCATGCCCAGGAGGATGATGCCGATCCCGAACTTGACCGGGATGTTCGGGTTCTTGCCGATGCGGTTCAGGTACACCCACAGCATGCTGAACACGGACCCCATGATCACGATGAACAGCGGGTTGAAGAACTGCGTGGTGGCCGCGCCCATCTCCCAGCCGCCGATCATCCGGTCCACATTGCGGTCCGCGAAGAGGGTGAGCGAGGTGCCGGCCTGTTCGAAGCAGGCCCAGAACACGATGTTGAAGAACATGAGGATGATGAAGACGATCATCCGGTCGCGGAGCACGTTCCCTTCCTGGATGCCGCGGGACATCAGGCTCCAGATCACGTACAGCGCCGTGGCCGCGAGCAGGTAGCCCACCACCGCGTTGTACACCACCAGGAAGTACAGCACGGGAATGATCAGCAGCGAGCCCAGGATCGTGGTCCACTTCAGGCTCAGCGGGCCGAAGTAGGGGGCGTTCAGCTTC